>ERZ772827.513-NODE-513-length-21221-cov-4.581546_pt1 | contig 21221 bp, 22 predicted proteins | sample MGYA00580850_ERZ772827 | MGnify/ENA primary metagenome ERZ772827 (study PRJEB29015, sample SAMEA2737950) | human oral metagenome | biome: human oral; feature: human-associated habitat; material: dental | place: China | collected 2145 ... | reverse complement strand
GGGCGCGGAAGGTATCGACAAAACCGGCCGCCAACAGCTCGCCGAACTTGCCGCGCTCCTCGTCCGTAAAGCCGGCATTGCGGCGGTTGCTTTTCGGGTTCTTGAGGTCGATCTCCGTGTGCGCGACGTTGAGGTCGCCGCAGACGACGACGGGCTTCTTCGCACGCAGATCAAGCAGGAACGCGCGAAACGCGTCCTCCCAGACCATGCGGTAGTCGAGCCGCGCGAGCGCGTTCTTCGAGTTCGGCGTGTAGACGGTGACGAGGTAGAGTTCCTCAAACTCCATCGTGATGACGCGCCCCTCGTGATCGTGTTCATCGATGCCGATGCCGCAGCTGACCGAGAGCGGCTTTACGCGCGTAAAGATCGCCGTGCCGGAGTACCCCTTTTTCTCCGCGCTGTAAAAATACTGCTCGTAGCCCGGCAGATCGAGGATCGCCTGCCCCTCCTGCATCTTTGTCTCCTGCAGGCAGAAGGCGTCGGCGTCAAGTTTCTTGAAGGACTCCATAAAGTCCTTTTTCAGCGCGGCGCGCAGGCCGTTGACGTTCCATGATACAAAGCGCATCATGCTTCCCTCCATCAGAGTGTCTTATACTGCGAAATCGGCCAGAATACAAGGATCGCCTTGCCCTTGATGAGATCGTACGGCACAAAGCCGACATCGGCAAAGCGACTGTCCTCGGAGTTGTTGCGGTTGTCGCCCATGACGAAGATGCGCCCCTCGGGCACGGTCGACTTCGGATACTCGCTGCGCGTCTTTTCGAGGATGTAGTCCTCGGTCAGCAGCTGATCGTTGACGAGCACGCGCCCCTCGCGGATCTCAACCGTATCGCCCGGCGTCGCAATCACGCGCTTGATGAAGTCGCGGCTCGGATCGCGCGGATACTGAAAGACGAGAACTTCACCTTTCTCCGGCGTGCGAAAACGGTAGATGAATTTATTGACGACGAGGCGCTCCTCCGACTCGAGCGTCGGGCGCATCGACGGACCATCGACGACATAGAGCTCCACGATAAACGTACGGATGAACATGGCAAGCGCGACGGCTATGACGATGGAGACAATCCAGTCCTTGATCTCCGACGCGGTTGACGTTTCTTTTTCCATAAAAACCTCCTCTCATACGGCGAATACAGCAAAAATAGGGACTGCCGCAGCAGTCCCTATCCATCGTACAATTAGCGCTTTTCCCGAATACGAGCTGCCTTGCCCGTGAGTCCGCGCAGATAGTAGAGCTTCGCACGGCGGACGATACCGCGGCGCGTCACCTCAATCTTTGCGATACGCGGGGAGTGCACGGGGAAGAGACGCTCCACACCGACGCCCGATGCGATGCGGCGCACGGTGAAGGTCTCACGGACACCCGAACCCTGACGTGCGATGACAACACCCTCGAACACCTGAATGCGCTCGCGCGTACCCTCGACGATACGCGCATGGACGCGAACCGTATCGCCCGGCGCAAACTTCGGGATGTCGGAGCGAAGCTGCTCCTTCTCAAGGATCTCGATGATATTCATATGTTTTCCTCCTTCGTTCGGATGTTCATAGCCGGCTCATGCCGTCCAGCGGACCATCCACACACATACCCAGTGACTATAGCATAAGATGACGATTCGTGCAAGAAAAAATTTCCTCAGCGATCCCAAATTCTACGGATGCCGGACTCCTCACGTGACTTTTCAAGCGGCTTCGCCTTCGGGCGTCGCGGCGGCATGTGCGCACGCCAGTCCGGCTCGCAGGTGATACAGTTGCGCCCGTTCTCCTTGGACTGGTAGAGCGCCGTATCCGCACGCTTCACCACATGGTCCATCGTATCCTCGTCCGTACCGTACCAAACGGCAACGCCGCCGCTGCACGATACCTTTATCGATGGATGGATTTGTGCCCCAGCAACCGCCTCGCGAATCGTATTCGCGAATGCCTCCGCCTCTGCTCCGTCATAGTGAAGACAGAGCAGGATGAACTCCTCGCCGCCCCAGCGGATGAGGACATGCCGGCGATCGAGAAAACCGCTGATCGTCTGTGCAAAACCCACAAGCACGGCATCTCCGGCGTCGTGTCCGTAGGTATCATTGATGTTCTTGAAATGATCGATATCGAACATGATAAGCGCAAACGGCTCCTTGATCTCCCGTGAGATCCGCATGAAGTCGCGCGTCGCCCCATGAAATTTATTCCGGTTGAATGCCCCTGTGAGCGGATCGATCTCCATACGCCGCGTTACCTCACTGACCTCATTCTCAAGGCTCACGGAGAGTTCCGCAAGATAGCGCTCATGCGCCGCACGCTCCAAAATGAGCTGAACAATAAAGAAGCCGATCGTATAGATTCCAAAGGGGACGAGGTAGGTGCGCCACTCAAAGATACGATACTGAAGCCCCATCCCATCGATCACAGCAAGTGCTGAGAGCGTTCCGAAGGCCACAAGGAGCGATCGGCATCTTCGATTCCCGCCCGCATAGCTCATCCAAAGCCAATATGCAGTCATGAGTCCGCACACTAAAAGCACCGGGTAGTAAAGGAACCGCATGAGATAGAGGCCATTCTGCCCCACGAGTTCAAACAGCACCGCAAGGAATAGAATAAGTCCGTAGACGGTGGAAACGCGGACGATATATTGCTTATATCGCTCATCAATGACACTGTGAATGAGAAAATTGGCACTAAGCGGGACAAGGTAGCCCGAAGTCACTTCCAAACTCCACCAAAATACTGGCCAGTCAAGCCAAAGAAGCACGACGCTCGAGGCGCTGAACATCCAGACGAAAAATACGGCCAAAACAACAATCAGCCGCAAATAGATGACCTGCAGCTCCTTTTCCGTAAAGAAGTAGACCCCTAGCAGCATAATAAAGATTAGAAGTGCTGTGATGCCGCTGACATAGGGGAAATCATAGAGAAAGAGGCCCTCAAGCTGGTGTACAGAACGATCCAGGCGTACGCGGTCGAACTGTCCAAGCACCCAGATGTTGTCCGAGTACACCTGCATGTAAAGCTGACGTCCAATCGCCCACGCAGGCAGGTTGACAAGATGCCACTTTCGCCCGTAGGAGACGTCATGCTGATTGAGATCACCGTACTGATAAATGGAGACACCGTCCAGGAAAATTTGGACAGCCTGATCTGTGGTGGTAAAGAAAAGACTCTCGTCCACGCCCGTATCCGACGGAATGTGCACCCGCAGCCATACATAGTGTGTTCCATCGGGAACAGCGACACCAAACCGCGGATTGAATGTGCGCCAACGCCCCTCATCTGTTGGGAAGGAGGGCACGGCCTTCACCGCCTTGTCTTGAAAATCCTTCGTGTGTGGCTGCCAATACTCCCACGAGAGCGCAGCGGTCTCAGCGGAAACGGATTGGCTCATGCAGATAAACAGGGCAAAAAACAGCACCTGAACCAAGATGCCCCATCGACGATTCATGTTCCGCTCACCTCCCCTCAGAATTATTCGTTCAAACATGAAGTGGACTTAAGATTTTTCAGGAGGAAAGTCCTAATAATGCTTGACGCACCATTTCCTCCGACACGTCGCTGTGTACGGAGACTTTTCCAATGGACTCGGCAAGCACCCAGTGAATCCGTCCACCCACGGTCTTTTTGTCATGAAAGAGATCTTCGTACATCGCATCTGCCTTTGCGCCCTCAGCATGAAGCGGCAATCCCATCGCACGGATCAGTTCCTCCATGCGCACGCGCTCCTCGTCCGTGAGAAGCCCCATCTGCACACTGATGTCTGCCGCACCTGCCATGCCGATGGCAACAGCTTCACCATGCCGATAGCGCGCATATCCCGTCTCCTTCTCGATCGCGTGCGCAATGGTATGCCCGAAGTTCAGGATACGGCGGAGTCCGCCCTCGCATTCATCCTGCCGCACAACATCCGCCTTGATCTCGCAGGAGCGTGCAATCATATGCGTTGCTGCAGCGGCTTCCAGTGCGAGCACGTCTATGCGGTGCTCTTCGAGCCATGCAAAAAAATCCGCATCGTAGATGATGCCGTACTTGATGATCTCTCCAAGTCCTGTGGCTATCTCACGCGCGGGCAAGGTACGCAAAACATCCAGATCCATAAAGACAGCATCAGGCTGATAGAACGCTCCGATCAGGTTCTTGCCGAGCGGGTGATTGACGGCAACCTTGCCGCCAACACTCGAATCCACCTGTGCAAGCAGACTTGTTGGAATCTGGATGAACGGGACACCACGCATATACGTTGCTGCAACAAAACCTGTGAGATCCCCGACGACCCCACCACCAAGGGCAAAAATCGGTGATTTCCGATCCAATCCAAGCTCAATGGCTCGCGTGAAGAGACACTCCGCCTGTGCGAGACTCTTCGAAGACTCCCCCGCAGGAATCGTAACGATCTCTGCCTCGACGCCGCCGGCTCCAAGAGCTGCCGCGATCTGCTCTGCACAGAGCGGACCAACATTCGCATCCGTAACGATCATCCCGTGCGAAGAGTATCCTGCCGATCGGACGAATGCTGTGATTTCATCGGTGATGCCGTTCCCGATCACGATCGTGTAACTGCGTTCCCCAAGCTCTACTTCTACCCGCTGTATCATATCATTTTCTCCATATGCGAAGTGCATGCAGTACGTGTTCCGCAACTTCAAGCGGAGCTCTCCCGCTCGTGTCGACCGTGATATCTGCCCCCTCGTAGAGTCCTCGCCGCTCCTCGAGCAGACGCTCGATTGCCCGTCGACGATCTCCCTCATCCGCCTGATCCAGTACGGGGCGCGCACCACGTGCCGATGTGCGCTGGAGAATGGTGTCGACATCGGCCGTCAGTGCGACGAGAACCCCATTTTGACGAAGCATCGCTACATTTTCCGGATCCTTAACCGTGCCCCCTCCCGTTGCAATGACGAGATTTGTGCGGCCAGCCGCCTCTCGCACAGCCTCCTTCTCGCGCGCACGAAAATATGCCTCACCGTATTCGGAAAACATCACAGGAATGCGCATGCCATGCTGCTCCTCGATCCTCTTGTCGAGATCGTGAAACGAACATCCAAGGCGCGTGGCGAGAAGGCGTCCGACGCTCGTCTTGCCCGTCCCCATAAAACCGATTAATACAACATTCTTCATCCCTTCTGCCATCCCCTTTCCGTCCGTGCGCGATAGGCAGCAAGCGAGCGATGGAGGTCGGTCATCGTATCTGCGTGGAACTGTGTACAGATGGCGTCTGCGAGGATAAAGGCAGCCATCGCCTCACCAACTACAGAGGCGGCGGGTACGGCGCAGGCGTCGCTGCGTTCCTTGCTTGCCGAGACTTCCTTTCCCGTTGCGAGATCAACGGTGCGCAGAGGCGTCATCAGCGTTGGGATCGGCTTCATCGCCGCGCGAACGATGAGCGTCTCACCATTCGTCATGCCGCCCTCAAGTCCGCCCGCGCGGTTCGTCTTACGATAGGGACGCCCATCCTCGCCCATATAGATCTCATCATGAATCTCACTGCCCGGCAGATGGGCACATGAAAATCCGGCACCAATCTCGACGCCCTTGATCGCCTGGATGGACATGACGGCACTGGCAAGCCGCCCATCGAGACGACGATCCCACTGCGTATGTGAGCCAAGACCGATGGGCAGTCCTCGTACAATGATCTCGAAGACGCCGCCGAGCGTATCGCCCGCCGCCTTTGCCTCGTCAATGCGAGCCTTTATGCGTTCCTCTGCCGCAGTGTCGCACACGTTCAGATCATCGCTGTTCGTCACGCCGATATCCTCGTCGCGAATTGCCGCGCGGTCAACCGTCACGCCGCCGATCTCCGTCACATGGGAGGCGATCGTTACCCCCAGCGCCTCGAGCAGCTGACGGCAGACGGCACCGACGGCAACGCGCATCGTCGTCTCACGCGCACTCGAACGCTCGAGAATATCTCGTGCATCATCACGCTCATATTTCAATACACCAGATAGATCCGCATGTCCCGGCCGTACGGCAGTGACCTTTGGCCCTACAGGAGATCCAAAGGGGTCCATGCGCTCCGTCCAGTTGGCAAAATCTCTGTTCACAACTTGCAGCGTGATCGGCGAGCCCAATGTCTCACCGAAGCGCATCCCCGAAAGTACAAGGACGCGATCCGTCTCGATCTTCATCCGATCACCGCGCCCATAGCCGCGCTGACGGCGTGCAAGCTGTCCATCAATCGCCTCTTGCGTGAGCCGAAGCCCCGCCGGAATACCATCAAGAATGGCTGTCAGTGCCGCTCCATGCGACTCCCCTCCGGTAACAAAACGCAGCTGGCTCATGTAGAATTCCTCCCCATATTATATGCTGAATGGCTCAGCAAGAATTTAGGAATCGCTGATAAAATGAAGTCCGTCAGATTGACGTAGATTTTTTCGTCCGAACAAGGAGGCAAACCGGACGCATAGCCAAAGCTATGTGGAGGATTTGCCGACACAGTGCGGGCAAAAAAGATGCGTCAAGATGGCGCGGCTGAATTTATCAGTGCTTCCTTTACTCCATCTGAATTAAATTCGCTGTGTCTGAGGCTTTTCCTGCATCGCTGCGGCCCTTCCGTCGGTCTGATCCGTCTCTGCTCCACGCGCCGCAATCTTGACCTGAATGGCGCAATGCAGCTCATCCCCCTCGGCGCTGATGGAGAAGTCCCCAAACACAACGCAGCGCTCCCCCTCCTGTATGGAGTGAAGGAATGAAAGCACGTCAAAATAATTTCCGCGAAAACGCAGCTCGATCGGCTGAATCCATATGCCCTCGATCGTCTGCGGAGGCTGCAGTGCGAATCCCTCGATCACAACACCGCTGCGGACAGCAAGGCGCTCTATCCCATGCATGAAACTGCCCTGTCGGCCCTCCTCCGGCAGCGCTTCCAGAGCACGGGCATAACGCACATGCAGCTTTTCCTCCACCTGTCCATCCCGCAGCAAGTTTTGTTGATAGGCATCCACACGCGCATTCTGCGCCCGCAGAATATTTCGCTCAGCATGGATCGCTGTCCGCTGCGCCGCAAACAGCGGCGACAGGACGAGGACATAGAGCAAAAGGAGCGCAAGGGCCCAAATCAGTGCAAGTTCGATGCGCTGCCGCTCTGAAAGCCGTTCCATCATGCCCACCTACCATGTACCGTACAGGACAAATTGAATGTGCATTGGCGCATGTTCTGCCGCACGCCCTTGTCCCGCATCTTCCAATGTCATTGCCGTCGGGAAAAATGCATCTTTCTCAAGTGTCCCCATGAACAGGGAAAGCGCCGCATAGTCCATGGCTTCTCCCTCGATGCGGATATCGCGCCCCTCCGCTCGGATGCCCAAAATATGTACGCCATCGATGGTCACGGATCCGAGGTGAACGAGCAGCGCGCGCAGCGGGCGTGACTCCGTCAGCAGCCCCGCTATGATTTGCTCGCGCTGTGCCACATCCGCATGCAATGCGGAGAATTCCTCCATACGAACGCGCTCGGATGCTCTAAGATTGAGTTCTTCCGCTGCACGATCGCGTGCATAACACGCATTCATATAGGAGGCGATATCTGCGGTCACACACGCAAGAAAAAGCGCTGCTGCAAGCGTGCTGATGAGTACTGCCGCATGCGCACGCACGCGTCCAAAAGCCACTGGACGACTGCTCCAATAGAGTTCCTCAGGGCTGCCCGGCCGAAGTAAAAGGCCTGCATAGATAGCCGGGAGAAGTTCACTCTCATCGGACGCCCCCATCTCCCACGGCATACGCGGCTCGCGTGCAGCCGCAGACTCTGCCGCCATCATCCCGCCGTTCGGCGGACAGATTGTCAACCGACGGAGGCGGAGGCCTGTATGCTCAAATGCAGTAAAATATTCACCTATACGTGCCTCGTCCAATCCCGCAGCCCAGTAGTGCGACGTGGCATTGCCTGATAAAGGCGTACAGCAGATTTGAAGACTCTCCGGCAGATCTGCCCCCTTATCATTCTGTGCCGCACGCAGTGCCCATAGGATCGCAGCGCGCAGTTCCAAGCCCGTAAGCGGAACAGGCAGATCCAGCTCCTCGATAATGTCTGCCTCAGATGCGGGAAGTGCTAATGCGAGCGGCAGCTTCTCCCAACCAATCTGGACGAGCTGTGTATGTACGATAGACGCAAACGCAGCCGCATCAGCCACTGAGGAGCATATCTCCGATACGCATGACTCCACCGCCGTCCATTCACCTTCTGCTGTCTCAGAGGCGCACAGGTGAACAAGCGTTAGCCTCTCCGCCGATGGATAAAGCCCAACTGCCTCACGAGCCCTCCACGGCAGTCTAATACCAGCGCCGCCAAACATAGCGTTCCTCCTTCTCCGCTTTCTGCATTCGTGCACGCACGATTTTTCCCCGCAGCCAGTCCTCCCCATCGGAAATTCGTGTCGTCTCCTCCTCATCATCTGGATCCACTGCAACCCCAACAATGTCGAGAGAGTCTTTTGCGTTCTCATCCTTCGGCAGCTCGAGAAAAACATAGAGTTTGGTCTTATCGGATATAGGGATATGCTCTGCATTGAGCTGCTTTGTAACATCCTTTGGTCTTCCCGCCACGGGCGGTTCACCAAGCGCATGGGAATTCTCCTCAAGGCGTGCGGCAGCCGTCTCAACGCCGCTCTCAGCGGCAAGACGCAGCTGCATCTCACGTTCGTACTCTGCAGCGATGTTTGCACCGCTCTGTGTGAACTGCGCCGCCGCAAGACCAAGCAGGAGAACGGCGGTCAGCACACAAAGCCCGACCGCAGATACGCTGCCCCGTTCATCCCTATCTCTCATTCATATCCTCCCGCAGATAGACAGCCGTTGCAATACGATACGTGCGCCCTGTCACCATGCTCTCGCCCGTCATCTCGATGTGGTAGAGTCGCGGTGCGTATGGGTCGGGATGCACGGAGAACGCGGAGATATGCACTCCCGCTCCGGAAAATGCACCCGTCATGGGATATGAGGCATAGTTATAGACCAGCTGGCCATCTGCAAGCCAATACTTATCGAGTGGCTTTTCACTCTCGTTCTTTTTTCTGCTGGCATCCTGCCGCATTTCATAGACACCATGCTGACGCTCTCTGATATGATCAGACAGCAGCGCCGACTCCACAATGCGCGCAGCGGCGATCTGCATTTCCTGCCTCAGTTCAGCATCTGCGATCTCATTTTGATAACTGCGCCAGCTCCACAGAAGAACGAATGCGAGAAAGGTTAGGAGGAGCGCAAAGATCGGCAGACTGACCGCAAGTTCCATCAGCAGGATACCACGTTCGCTGCAGTGTCTACGACTGCTTTTCCGACCTTTCATGACGTCTCATCCTCCGCACAAAATCCGCCTGCTCCTCACGCCCTAGAATCTGCCACGAGACGCGGATATGCACATCGTAAAAATCCCCCTGCCGCATCACCAACGTGTCCATGCGATATGATACATTGTTCGAAACGATCACATCCTCTGTCCCGCTCGGCAGAGTTCCCAGATCCAGTTCCGCTTCCATATTAGAAAGCCGTGCGCGCACGAGCAGCGCAGCCTCCATGCGTGCAGCCGAATGCTCCGCAAGCAGTGCTGTCCGAGCAAAAATACCAACGGCAGCCACTGTGGCAACGACAATCATGCCAAGCACCACAGTCTCCAGAAGCACCCAGCCCGCCTCGTTCTCATTTCTTATCAGGTGCATTTCTCTCTCCCCGCTGCAGACGAATGCGCGCTGCGCGATCGATCACAACACGCAGGGCAGACGCCTTTTGCCCTGGAACATACACGAGGATCGTCATATTGTGACTCCATGTATCCGACAACTCCCCATTGCGATGGAATACGATGCGTGTATTCTCCATCGTCAGCTGTTCAAAGCGCACAAGCGGCAGCGGCGTATGGGATCGCACAGACGCCCCAAAGGGTCGGTGAATCGTATAGCCGCCATCCTCAAAACGCAGGCGCGGCACGCGTTCCCACGATCGACGATCCTGGAACATGTAGAGCGGCATCGCCGTCGTTCGGCTGATCGACTGGATACGCCGAAGCTCTCCAATGAGATGCATCGCCTCATACTCCGTCGCCGCTCTTGCATAGAGAGACAGAGCATGCGGAAGAGCCGCAGAGAGCAGTGCCGCAATGAGAGAAAGCGCCAGCAGAACATTCAAAAGAGCCATGCCCCGTTCCCCTGCGGCACGCATCAAAGGATCCCCCAATAGATCTGCCAAAGCTGATCCCCAACAACAAACCCAATGTAACCGCCAAGAGACAGGAAGGGTCCGAACGGGATTCCGTCATGCCGCCCTCGGCGCCTCGCAGCAAGAAGAAACACGGCTGCTGCACCCCCCAACAGGAATGCAGTCCAGACAGCAACGATGGCCGCCTCCCAACCGAGCCATACACCAAGTCCGATGGCAAGCTTGACATCACCGCCGCCAAGGCCGCCGCGTGCAGCGATATACACGCAATAAAATAAGACGCCGCAAAGCGTCCCACCAATCAGCGCATTACCTATAGGCACCAAAAGCCCCATCAGCGAAAACACAATCCCCACTGCCGCAAACGGCACGGTGATTGCATCATAGAGAAATCCATCCCGCAGGTCAAGATAGGAAAGCCAAAGAAGCACCAGAGAAAACAAAGCGCCGACAAGACTGCGTCCATTCATGCCAACGAGGAAGAGTATGCCGCCCACGGCGACGATCCACAGCACGGCGAGCAGGAGCAGCGGTCGTCCCACGGGAAAAAGCGCCTGCGCCTCCTCCTGCATGTCGGTGCCTCCTCTATTTCTTCGTACGGAAATCCTCAGCCGTGTGCCCCGCACATGTCGCACGCAGAACCTTGTCCTTTTTCTCGATCTTGTACGTCTCTTTCTCTGTGGATATTTCCTGATCGCCAACGCGGACATTGCCTGAGGGTGGCTTCAGATTCTTGAGATCGGTCACGTACTCCGCCAGGTCATCGAGGCTTTGGGGGCTGCGCCCCTTTGCTGTCTGGTAGAGCACAATCGCCGTATCGAGTGCCGTAAGATCTGCCTGCACTTTCACCGTATTCGCTGTTGCAATGGCGGATGAAAAGCGCGGCACTGCAATCGCGAGGATGACTGCCAGAATCATAACAGCGAGCAGTGTCGAAAGAAGAGAGAAGCCTCGCTGGCTCTCCGTAATGCGCCTATCTAATCCAAACCATTTACTTAAAGTCGACAAACTCGTCAATCCGCGCACCGCCCTTCGCCATCGGCTCCACGAAACTGCGCCACACATCCATCACAATGACACGCGGATGCGTTCGATCCTCCAGCGCATTTTTGAACGCCGCAGCGAACTCCTCCTGTGTTGAGACGCGCACCGCCTTAATGCCAAAGCACTCCACGTATTTCACATAATCCATCTCGTGATCGAGTTCACAGGCGATGTAGCGCTCATCGTAAAGCACCTTTTGCAGCTGGCGAATCATCCCAAGGCTGCGGTTGTTCACAAGGATCGAGAGCACAGGAAGTCTCAGGCGGGCAATTGTATAGAATTCGTTTCCCGTCATCTTGATGCCGCCGTCCCCTGCGATATGGATCACGCGGCGCTGATCGCCCCACGCGACCTGTGCCCCCATCGCTGCGGGCAGACCATAGCCCATCGTCCCAAGGCCGCCTGAGGTCAGCCACGTCCGCGGCTCCTCCACGCGCAGATGGAGCGCTGCCCACATCTGGTGCTGTCCCACATCGGTTGCGTAAGCGTATGCCTTACCTGTTGTATTCTGCGCCACTTGATTCAGCGCCCATGGCACGGTCAGACGTCCGACATGGTAATCGTAGTCATACGCCTCCTGCCACGTGTGAATCTGCGTCCACCATGCTGCGAGGTCACTCTTCGGTGTCTGGCGCATAAGCAGACTCAAGATCGTCCGCATATCCCCCGCGAGTCCGAGACTGTTCTCAACGTTCTTGTCAATCTCGGCGGGATCAATGTCAATGTGAATAAACTTGCGATTCGCCGTGTATTTGCTGAGATTACCCGTCTGACGGTCGGCAAAACGGCTGCCGATCGCGATCACGAGATCAGCCGCCCCAATCGCATAATTCGCTGCCTTTTCCCCGTGCATTCCTGCAAAGCCGAGCATCTGCGGATGCGTGCTCGGCAGCGCCCCCATGCCCATGAGTGTATGCACCACGGGAAGATGGTATTTTTCGACGAATGCCGTGACCTCGGCGGACGTGCCCGCTGAGATGACACCGCCGCCCACAATGACGAGCGGACGCTCTGCGCGCACAATCTCCGCCGCTGCCTCTGCTGCACAGATAACAAAGTCTGCATCCGGCTTGCCTGGTGTGCGTACATTCAGTTCTTCGCGTACGTAGGCCACTTCCTCAAAGAAAAGGTTGCGCGGAACATCGATGAGCACAGGCCCTGGCCGCCCCGTACGTGCAAGCTCAAATGCCTGGCGAATCGTAGGCACGAGATCCGCCGCATTTTTGATCTTGTAGTTGTGCTTCGTCACAGGCATCGTCACGTCGAGGATATCCGTCTCCTGAAAGGCGTCTCGTCCGAGCATGGCGATGTCCACCTGCCCCGTGATCGCGACCATCGGAATCGAATCCATGTACGCCGTTGCAAGACCTGTCACAAGATTCGTCGCACCCGGCCCCGACGTTGCGATACAGACGCCAACGCGTCCTGTCGCGCGGGCATATCCATCCGCCGCATGAGCGGCATTCTGCTCATGCGTTACGAGGATCTGCCGTATATCATTCTGAGCATAGAGGGCATCATAAAGAGGCAGAATCATGCCGCCAGGGTAGCCAAATAATGTGTCAACGCCCTGCTCACGCAGGCATGCCAAAACTGCCTCCGCACCTCTCATAGACATACTCCTCTGATTTATGAAACAATGATAAGAATATTATAACATACGTGATACAACTATAGCAAGCTGTACATTTTCGATTCTCTGTCAATCGATCGATGAAATTTTCCCTTTCTATTCCTCAAGGACTAATGGCATGGTGGGTCTTCGACTCTTGAAACGCATCTATGCCAAAAGATTCCCTTTACACTTTTTCCCTATCTACGGTATAATTATCATACATGATTTTATAGCTTCTGCTTTTATCACGCGCAGGCATCATCCAGAGTTTCACAACCTTCTTGATGCCGTTTTTGTATGTATTGCCCAAAGGGGAGGGTGTACAAGGAGATGAAGGCGGAGAGGGAAAGGGGTAACGTTATGAAAGATGAGATCTTTGGTGTACTCCAACGCGTCGGGCGCAGCTTCATGCTGCCGGTCGCGATCCTGCCGATTGCAGGTATCCTGCTCGGCATCGGCGCGTCGTTCACGAACCCGACGACGATCGAGACGTACGGTCTCGGCGGTGTCCTCGGTGCGGGGACGGCGCTGCACTCGCTGCTCACGATCATGGCGAGTGCGGGCAGCACGATCTTCGGCAATCTGCCGATCATCTTTGCGGTCGGCGTTGCGATCGGTATGGCCAAGGCGGAAAAGGAGGTCGCGGCACTCTCGGCAATGATCGCGTTCTTCGTCATGCACACCGCCTGCAACGCGATGCTGAAAATCGGCGGACAGATCCTGCCGGACGGATCGATCGCACCGAACGTCCTCGATGGTACGATTGCCGCCTCCTGCGGCATCATGTCGTTCCAGATGGGCGTCTTCGGCGGCATTATCGTCGGTATCGGCGTCGCATGGCTGCACAACAAGTATCACAAGATCGTTCTGCCGAATGCACTCTCCTTCTTCGGCGGTTCCCGCTTCGTTCCGATCATCTCGACGATCGTCTTCCTCTTCGTCGGCATCGCGATGTACTTCCTCTGGCCGCTTGCACAGCAGGGCATCTTCGCCCTCGGCGGACTTGTCACGGGTACAGGCTACATCGGCACACTGATCTTTGGTATCATCAAGCGTGCACTCATCCCCTTCGGCCTGCATCACGTTTTCTATCTGCCGTTCTGGCAGACGGGCGTCGGCGGCTCGATGATGATCGACGGGCAGCTCATTCAGGGCGGTCAGAACATCTTCTTTGCACAGCTCGCCTCGCCGAACGTCGCACATTTCAGCGCGGATGCGACGCGCTACTTCTCTGGCGAATTCATCTTCATGATCTTCGGTCTGCCGGGTGCAGCGCTCGCGATGTACCACTGTGCGCGTCCCGAAAAGAAGAAGGTCGCCGGCGGTCTCCTGCTCTCGGCTGCACTCACCTGTATGCTCACGGGTATTACGGAGCCGATCGAGTTCTCCTTCCTCTTCGTGGCTCCAGCACTCTTCGCCGTGCAGGTCGCACTCGCGGGCGCGGCGTACATGATCGCACACATCCTTGGGATCGCCGTAGGTCTCACATTCTCAGGCGGTCTGCTGGACTTCTTCATCTTCGGTATCCTGCAGGGTGAGGCAAAGACGAGCTGGATGTATGTCATCCCCGTCGGCGTGATCTACTTCTTCCTCTACTACTTCATCTTCCGCTGGATGATTCAGCACTTCAACTTCAAGACGCCGGGTCGCGAGGACGACGACGAGGAGACGAAGCTCTATACAAAGGCGGACTACAAGGCACGTGAGGGTGCGGGCGGCGCTTCGGGCGGCGACGCAGGTTTTGATGCAAAGAGCGCTGCGATTGCGCGTGCACTCGGCAGCAAGCGCAACATCACCTCCGTCGACTGCTGCGCGACACGTCTGCGCTGCTCCGTGGCGGACTCCTCGATCGTCAATGAAAAGCTGCTCAAGGCGACGGGCGCAGTCGGCGTCATTATCAAGGGCACGGGCGTACAGATCATCTACGGACCACAGGTCGCTGTCATCAAGTCGAATCTTGAAACCTATCTCGTGACGGCTCCTGACGTTGAGCCGGAGGACGATGTGCCGGCAGCACCTCCCGTGGAGGAAAAGCCTGCCGCAGCGGAGACACCGACGCCGGCGCCCGCAGGCGAGGGACGCACACTTTGCAGTCCCGTAACCGGTACGGTGCATCCGATCACGGAGGCGCCCGATGAGGCGTTTGCGAGCAAGATGATGGGCGACGGCTTCTTTATCTACCCGAGCGTCGGCGAGGTTGTTGCACCTGCGGACGGCGAGGTGGTCTTCGTCTTTGACACGAAGCACGCCATCGGCATGAAGAGCACGGACGGCACGGAGTATCTGCTCCATATCGGCGTGGATACAGTCGCGCTCGGCGGCAAGGGCTTCGAGGTCTTTGTCGAGTCTGGACAGCAGGTGAAGAAGGGCGACAAGCTCATGGAGTTCGACATTCCCTATATTCAGGAGAACGCGAAGTCCGACGCCTGCCTCGTGATCTTCACGGGACTGCCCGAGGGCACGAGCATTGAGATGACCGCCGCAGGCGAGGTCAAGGCGCTCGATCCCGTTGCAAAAGTGTAAAAATACACAAATACACGAATCCCCCGCAGTCGTGCTTCTGCACTGCTGCGGGGGATTTTTCACTCAATCAAGACGGCTTGCGTCGTCGGACAGCATCGAGAAGATGGAAAACATCTCCGCAAAGGTCTGATTCCTGATCAGCCTGCGCACCAACGTCTTATTCATCAGGAAACGGCTGATCATCTTATAGAAGAGCGGCAGATTGCGATCCCCACCATCCTTCATGGACAGGAGGAAAACGATCTGCACCTCTTCCTCATCCCATCGAATCGGACGCTCCAAGATACCGATCATGACCAGACTCCGCAGTCCCAGAGGCCGTGCAGGGTGCGGCGTTGCTACGAGGTTGCCGAGCGCCGTCCCTCCGATGCGCTCGCGCTCCAATACACATTCATAGAATGTATCGGGCAGCTGCACCGCACGCATCGTCGCTTCACACATCATCTTCAGGACTTCGTCTTTATCCTGCGCCGCAATGTGCGGGAGAAAAAGCTCTTCCGAGAAATATTCCATGATCGCCCGCTGTCGGTCGCGCTTCAGACGCTCACGGATATCGCCGCCCTCGTTCCACGGAAAGGCGTGCCCCAGCTCGATAACGGGTACGGGCAGTTCCTCCTTGATCGGGATCGTGGAAAGGATGTAATCCGCCCCCTGCAGGTCGGCGTCGGAAAAATCGGCAGACTCGTATGCGGCAATGACGCTTAGATATTTCCCGTAATTTTGTTCAATATTATGTGCGAGGAGGACGGCTGCCCCCTTTCCGGTGCCGCAGACAATCAGCACATTTTTCTTGCGCTGCGCACGCATGCGTTCGAGTGCTACATGAAAATACATAGCAATATAGCCCGTTTCATCTGCCGAAATTTCCCGTCCATATTCCTTTTGCAAAACACCGCACGCTACATTTGCCATTTCATACGCCAAAGGACCACCCTCGCGGATCTCCTTCATCATCGGATTCTCCTGCGGCATCCCGCACAGGAGGCGCGTCCGCAGCGGAACCAGATGGGTCGACAGGCTGGCAATCAGCTCGAAATCATGCGAAAAATCATAGCAGAACACATTCTGCACGGATGCGAGCATCTGGTGAATAAGTGCATAGACGTCGGCAGTCGCAGTCGACGCCTGCTTCCACGAGATGACCTTCTTGCACTCCAGATGAAGCAGGATGTACTGCTGCTCCCCTTCCGAGAATCGAATGTCGTACATTGCCTCCAGTGCGACAGCCACGGCCCTTGCGAGGGCAAGGACATCCGGGGTGTGCTGGATCGCAGGAAAGCTGCCGGGCGCAATCTCTTTCCCCTGTCGGATGCGCGTGATTGCAACATCCACATGCAGGACAAAATTTTGAAAGGAGTATGCAGCCATGCGGTATGCATACTGCTTGAATATATCCTGCAAAAGTGTAGCCACTTTTTGAATATCTGCGCGCAGAAAATCGCCGTCGCTTGCGATCACATTTCGATTGAGTCGGACAAGGAGGCGCCGCAGATCCTTTTCCTGCCCTGTGATGCACATTCCTGCGTAGGGCTGGTGAACGAGCAGCAGGTCATACGGGGCAATCAATGCGCGAACACCCTTCAGATCCTTTTTCAGCGTGGAGCGGCTGATGTGGAGAGCCTCGCATAGATCGTCGCTTTTGTACGCCGTGTCGCTCTGCAGGAGTTCACGCGTGATTTTGCCGATCCGTGCTTCTGCGGTATCGCCGAGCATTGCACCGCCATTTTCAAGCGAATCCAGAAAGCTGAGGAAGCGGCTGCGCTCCGTTACGTCCAACGTAACGCCGCGATGCGGTTTTGCGACAAGCTGCGCGCCGTGCGTCCGCATCATCTGATTCAGCCGTGTAATGTCGTCGTAGACCGTTCGGACGGAAACTCCAAGCTCTTCCGCCAGCACCTTATAGGTAACAAACTCATCCTCGGGCATGAGCAGCACCAGCTGCAGCCATCGATCCATGAGTCCCCTCCTTTTTGCATGCATCGGCTCCCTATCGTCTGCATTATACCCTATATAAAGCTCCTGCGAAAGTGTCCCATACTCTTTGCTTTGCCCGAAGGGGATACATCTTCCGGATATGATACGGCATTTTCGGAACTGGAGGTTTCTGTCCCTGCTGCTATAATGGGACATGTGAAGTGAACAGCGATACACAGAAGAGGAGGTCTTGCCATGTTTAGTGAAAAGCAGGTCGTGTTCCTGGAGGAGGCCTTTCCGACAAAGCAGGAGGTTATCCATCACCTGACACACCTTGCAAATGAGCGCATCCTGGATGCTGATCGGTATGAGCAGGCGGTGCTGGCACGAGAGGAGTCGTTCCCCACCTATACCATCGACGGCGTTGCGATGCCTCATGCAAAGTCGGACGCCATCGGCGAGGCATTCGTCGCATTTGCCCGTCTCAAAACACCCGTTCATTGGGGTTCCGAGGAAGGCGAGGATGCGCGCGTCGTATTCCTCATCGGTGTGCCGGAGGCAGGAAACGGAGAGCAGAACAACAACCTGCACCTAAAGATTCTGGCTGCACTCAGCAAGAAACTGATTCACGATTCGTTCCGTCAAAGCCTCTCGGAGGCGAAGTCCGTTCAGGAAGTCCATCAGCTGCTGCAAGAGATTGAGGGGGATTTCAAATGAAGATCGTCGGCATATCCGCCTGCACCGCAGGCATTGCACATACCTATATGGCGCAGGAGGCACTCGAGCAGGAATGCAAAAAGCGCGGCATTGACTGCAAGATCGAGACACAGGGCGGCATGGGCATCGACAACGAGCTCTCGCAGGAGGAGATCGATGCCGCCGATATCGTCATCCTTGCCGTCGCCGTCAGTGTTGAGATGGCAGAGCGTTTTGATGCCAAGCGAGCAGCAGGACGCGTGATTGATGTCAGCCCCACAGAGGCGATCAAGCAGACCGCATCCCTGATCGACCGCGCGGAAAGCCTCGCCGCATCGGCGGTACCAGAGGCAGCACGCACGGCAAGCGCTGCGAAGCCTCCTGCTTCAGGAGAAAAGACAAGCCTCGGCGCAGAGCTGTTCCGCTATTTCAACACTGGTATCTCCTACTTCCTGCCGGTCATCATCGCCGGCGGTATGATGTTCTCCTTCACGCTCATCACGGGCACGGTTGAGGACGGCCGCATCATTCCGAGCAATCAGTTCTGGCAGAACGTCTACGACCTCGGCATGGCGGGCTTTGCGATGATGGTTCCTGTCCTGTGTGCTTACATTGCCTATGCAATCGGCAGCAAAGCGGCAATCGCGCCCGGATTCATCCTCGGTCATGCAGCGAACACGCCGATGGGCGAGTCTCACATTTCAACGGGCTTTCTCGGCGCACTCTTCCTCGGCTTCCTCGTCGGTTACTTCGTCCGCTGGATGAAGAAGTTCCACGTACCCGAAGTACTGCAGCCCATGATGCCGACCTTCATCATTCCTCTGGTGACAACATTCGTCCTAGGGTTGTTCTATATCTATATCCTTACCGTTCCACTGAATGCCTTTGTACAGTACATGATCCAGGTCATGTACCAGCTGAACGGCGCAGGCGCGATAGCCCTTGGCATCGGCATCGGCATCTTGGCGGCGGCAGACTTCGGCGGAGCGTGCAGCAAGGCCGCGACTGCATTCACGCTGGCGCTCATGGCAGAGGGTATACTCGGACCAAACGGCGTGTTCCGTATGTGCTGTGCGATTCCCCCGCTTGGCATGGGGCTTGCCGCATTCATTCTCCGCAATCGATATGATGCTGCGGATCGCCAGCTCGGCATCTCCGCGCTCTTCCTCTCCTCTGCCGGCATCACAGAGGGTGCAATTCCCTTTGCCGGCAAGGATTTCCGCCGCACATGGATCGCCTGCGCGATTGGAACTGCCGTTGCCGGAGCCGTCGGCATGCTGCATGGCATTACCTCCATCGTCGCCTTCGGCGGCGTTGTCGCCATCACGGGTGTTGTGGAGGGAAAACTCTGGTATGTGCTGGACATGCTGCTCGGTGCAGGCATCATTGTATTGATTCTCTTCTTTACGAAGCCGAAACTTGAACAGGAAAAATAAAAAACATAACCACACTTGAACATAAAACGAATCGCCCGAGAGCATAAATGCCTCGGGCGATTCGTTTTATCCTTTACTTAGACTTACTTCACGACATCTCCGTGCCAGTCCTTGATGCCACCCATCTCAACAATGTTCGTATAACCCATATCGGCGAGCTTTTGCGCCGCCTGCTGACTGCGTACACCGCTGCGGCAGTAGACGAAGATCTTCTGCGCCTTGTCAGACAGTTCCTTCGGCGGTGTCGTATTGATCGACTCATTCGGAATGTTGATCGCATTTGGGATATGTCCGTCCGCAAACTCCTGCGCCGTCCGCACATCGACAATCAGATATCCTGTCTCCGTCGCCATCATCTTCTGTGCCTCATCCGAGGTCACGCGCTGAAATGCTGCCATCCCCTGCTCCTTCCCCGCTGTTGGCCCAGAGGACTGCGCACTGCCGCAGCCACAGATTCCCAGGGTCAAAACACATAGGCAAAATGCCATAAATCGTTTACACATAGATACACCTCATCCAAAAAACATTATTCAATCGGTCCATGCCAGTCTTGAAGACCGCCCATCTCAACAATATTTTTATACCCCATATGGGCAAGGCGATTCGCGACATTCATGCTGCGTACGCCCTTGGTACAGTAGACAAAGATCGTTTGATCGCGATCCGGCAGTTCCTTTGGAGGATCCTCTCCAATACGGTTCTCAGGGAGGTTTATTGCGTGCGGAATATGCCCCTGCGCAAACTCCTCCGGCGTGCGCACATCGAGGATCACATAGCCCTGCTCTTGCTGCATAAGCACCTGTGCCTCATCGGACGTGATGCGCCGATATTTTGCCTGGTCCTTGCGTTCCCCGACGGAGTCCCCCCCGCAGGCCGTCACGGCGAGCGCCATCACTATGAGCAGCAGGACAGCCAACAGTTTTCTCATATATTTCCCCCCAAAACGAGTGCAGATAAAACATGGCAGTCTATCGGAAACATATCATAATGAGACCGCCGATGGAGGGCAGTGCGACAATCCAAAAGCGGAGCACTGTCTGCGGTGCAAGATGCGTCAATTTTGCACCGCAGTATGAGCCAATCGAGAGTGCAGTAAGTGTCTGAAGGAAGATCCACATCTCAAATTGCCCATAGAAAACATAGCCGATCCCTCCGCTGACGGCAATCGGAACAATGATCATCATTGTCGTTCCAATTGCCTGCAAAAGAGGCACGCCAAAGGCGACCATGAGTGCGATCTGGATATAGGCCGCAGACCCAATTCCAAAAGCCCCCGAAAGCACCCCGCACAGAAAGCCGATGGGCAGTCCATAGAGATAGAGCTGACTCCCCGTGAGAAGTTCCTCGCGCACGTGAATTCGCCGTGCGAGCCACTCTGCCTGATAGATGCGCAGATAGAGGAGAAATGCACTCGAGAGAAGCATCACACCGGTGAGAAGGCTGAGGTTCGGTGCCTGCATATGGTTGGAGATCACCGCCCCAACGAGAGCCCCTAAAAATCCGCCCATACCGAGGACGACGCCTGTTTTTACGACGACCTCCCCCTCGCGGTAGTGACTGACTGCCCCCGAGAGTGTCGTAAACGCCATCGAGCCCAGCGCAACGGCAAGAGCCTGATGAATAGGTACGCCAAAGCCCACCACGAGGAGTGTGATAATGACACCACCGCCGCCAGCTCCGACGAAACCAATAATCCCGCCCATGAGAAGCATAGACAAAAAGAGCATACGATTCTCCAAAGGAACACGGAGTTGTCCGCTCCCTGCAGACACAAAAGGAGCTGCACAGCAGCTCCTATTTATTGCGATGGTGACGCCTATGGGATTCGAACCCATGAACCCGCCGTGAGAGGGCGGTGT
>ERZ772827.511-NODE-511-length-21228-cov-8.647145_pt1 | contig 21228 bp, 22 predicted proteins | sample MGYA00580850_ERZ772827 | MGnify/ENA primary metagenome ERZ772827 (study PRJEB29015, sample SAMEA2737950) | human oral metagenome | biome: human oral; feature: human-associated habitat; material: dental | place: China | collected 2145 ... | reverse complement strand
ATCTGATTGCAGGACTGGTTAATGCGATGGGATGAATATTTTCGCAAGAGGTCTAATAAACCATGAAACTCATCATTCTCGACCGCGACGGCGTGATCAACCAAGACCGCGACGACTTCGTCAAATCCGCCGACGAATGGGTGCCGCTGCCCGGCAGCATGGACGCCATCGCCTTTCTGACCCAGGCCGGCTACACGCTGGCGGTGGCCACCAACCAGTCGGGTATCGGCCGCAAATTCTTCACCATGCAGACGCTCAACGAAATGCACGCCAAAATGCACAAGCTGGTGCAGTCGGCCGGCGGCGAAATCAGCGGCATCTGGTTCTGCCCGCACACCAATGCCCACAACTGCGGCTGCCGCAAACCCAAGCCGGGCATGATTAGCGATATTCTCGAGCGCTTTCAGGCTGCCCCTGCCGAGAGCTGGATGGTGGGCGACAGCCTGCGCGACTTGGAAGCGGGCGCCGCCGCCGGCTGCAAAACCGCGCTGGTGCTTACCGGAAAAGGCAGGAAAACCCAGGCCGAGTCGACCGACAAACTGCCTCCGGATACGCTGGTATTCGACGATCTGCTGGCTTTTTCGCAGTTTCTGATTAAGGCGCCGGCCGCGGAAACGGCGTAAACGCAAAACGCGGCAGGCAGCCTGAAAAGCGGGCGCGCTTTGTCCGGCGCCAGGGTGTGTTGGCATTCGGCTTGCGAAGCGGTTTTTTGAGTAAAAAATGCCCGAATGCAAGGAAAAAAGCGCAGCAAGCTTGGACACCTTGCGCGCATTTTTGACGCGGCAGGCGGGTATTTTTTGCCAAAAACACCGCCGCAATGCCGATTGCCAACACACCCTTTAGAGCACAAACTTAAAACCCGCCGCAAAATGCCGTACAATCGGCATCTTTTGCTTTTCAGGCTGCCTGAACGACGCCATCTGCCGCGGCAAACAAAGCCGTTTTGCCTTTTCAGGCTGCCTGTTTGATTGGAAAGTTATCTTTTTTATGCTGCTGTTACGAAACCTGGTTTACTGGCTGATTTTGAGTGTGAGTGCGATTGTGATGTTTGCCTTCGTGCTGCCGGCGATGCTGGTGCCGCAGGGGGCGAACAAAATCGGCCGGGCGTGGGCGCGGCTGCTGCTGTGGTCGCTGAAAAACATTGTCGGGCTCAACTACCGCGTCGAAGGGCGCGAAAATATTCCCGCCGAGCCGGCGATTATCTGCTCCAAGCACCAGAGCGGCTGGGAAACGCTGGCGCTGCAGGAAATCTTCCCGCTGCAGGTGTATGTGGCGAAAAAAGAGCTGTTCAAAATCCCCTTTTTCGGCTGGGGGCTGAAAATGGCCAAAACCATCGGCATCGACCGCAAAGCCGGCGTCAAAGCCACCGCGCAGCTGATGGAGCAGGGTTTGGCGCGCAAAAAAGACGGCTTTTGGATTGCGATTTTCCCCGAAGGCACGCGCATCAAGCCTGGCGAGCGCGGCCGCTACAAAATGGGCGCGGCAAAAATGGCGAAGCTGTTTGAAATGGACATGGTGCCGGTGGCGCACAACAGCGGCGAGTTTTGGCCGAAAAATTCCTTTCTCAAATACCCCGGCACCGTTACCGTGCGCATCGGCGCGCCGATCCGCTGGCAGCAAGGCAGCGAAACCGAGCTGATGGCCGAGTGCGAAAACTGGATCGAAAGCCAGCAGGCCGAAATCGGCGGCCAAGGCCCCTTCGGCCCCAATCCCGCCTGAGCCCATGCCCGTTTCCCACCGCTTATCCGACGGCAGCGAGCTGGTGCTGCACATCCGCTGCAACACCCGCCGCAACATCATCCTGCGCCCGCACCCCGCCGGCGGGCTGCACATCGGCATTCCGCGCTGGCTCGGCATCACCGAGCTGCGCCGCTGGCTGCAGGAGCACGAGCCGCTGCTGCGGCAGACGCTGGCACGCGCGCCCGACAGCCCGAAGCAGCCTGAAAGCATCTGGCTCGACGGCGAGCGGCTCGCGCTGGCCGGCGGCAGCGGCGTCCCAGCCATCCGCCGCGACGGCAGCCGCCTGCTGCTGCCGGATACCGCCGACACCCGGGCGCTGCTGCGCGGCTATCTGCGCGAACAGGCGCCCGATTTATTGTTTCCGCTGTTTGCCGAACGGCTAAGCAGCCTGAAACTGCCGGCCACGCCGGTGCGCCTGTCCGATGCCCGCAGCTTCTGGGGCGTGTGCCGCCCCAGCGGCATCGGTCTCAACTGGCGGCTGGCCGGCGCGCCCGCCTGGGTGCGCGACTATGTGTGCGTGCACGAACTGTGTCATATCCGCCACCCCAACCACAGCCGCGCCTTCTGGCAGGAAGTCGCCCGCCACACCCCGCACACCGCCGCCGCCAAAAGCTGGCTCAAAGCCCACGGCCGCGAACTTTTCGCCTGCGGCTAGGCAGCCTGAAAGCAGTCAAAACGGCTTTTCAGGCTGCCCGAGCGCTCAAACAAAGGTTTTCAGGCTGCTTTCGCCGCGCCAGGCGCTTAACGCCGGCAGCCGATTCCCGTACAATCCGCGTTTTGCGGCCGCCGTGCCTTTTTTCCGTTTCTGTTAGGACCTTATCCGCGTGAACAAACCCACCCGCCCCCTGATTCTTCTGCCGCTGGCCGCCGCTCTGGCGCTGGCCGGCTGCAACAAAAAAAACGACAGCGCCAACAAACCGGCCGAAGGCAGCTTCGTAACCAAAGTCGAAGTAGTTAAAGGCAACGACCGCGTCGGCATGCTGCTGCCCGATTTTGCCGAATTGGTGGCGCGCGAAGGCGGCTCGGTGGTCAATATCCAGGCGCTGCGCGAAGAAGGCGGCGACGGTAGCAGCGACGGCAGCGCCGAAGACCCGTTTTCCGACTTTTTCAAACGCATCGTCCCCAACCAGCCTGAAGACGGCGACGGCGACGATGCCAACTTCGGCTCCGGCGTCATCATCAGCGCCGACGGCTATATCCTGACCAACGCCCACGTGGTCAAAGGCAAAACCAATATCAAAGCCACGCTCAACGACAAGCGCGAATACCACGCCAAACTCATCGGCGCCGACGACAAATCCGACATCGCCCTGCTGAAAATCGACGCCGAAGACCTGCCGGCAGCCAAAATCGGCAATCCGAACGAGCTCAAATCCGGCGAATGGGTGGCCGCCATCGGCGCGCCCTTCGGCTTTGACAACAGCGTAACCGCCGGCATCGTTTCCGCCAAAGGCCGCACCCTGCCCAACGAAACCTACACCTCGTTTATCCAAACCGACGTTGCCATCAACCCCGGCAATTCCGGCGGCCCGCTGTTCAACCTCAAAGGCCAGGTGGTCGGCATCAACTCGCAGATTTACAGCCGCAGCGGCGGCTTTATGGGCATCTCTTTCGCCATTCCCATCGACACCGCGATGAACGTTGCCGAGCAGCTCAAAACCGACGGCAAAGTGCAGCGCGGCCAACTTGGCGTGGTGATTCAGGAAGTTACCCACGATTTGGCCAAATCCTTCGGGCTGGACAAACCCACCGGCGCGCTGGTGTCCAAAGTGCTGCCCAACAGCCCCGCCGCAGCCGCCGGCCTGCAGGTGGGCGACATTATCCGCGGCGTGAACGGCAAGGAAATCGTCTCCTCCGGCGATCTGCCGGTGATTGTCGGCAGCACCGCGCCGGGCAAGGAAGTCAAACTGCAAATCTGGCGCCAGCGCGCCGAACTTGAAGTCGGCGTAACCCTTGGCAGCGCCGGCGATATCAGCCAGTCGGCCGCCGGCAAGCCCGAAGCTGAAGTATCGGGCGCCGGCAGCGAAAACTTCAACCTGCCCGAAGCCGGGCTGGTGCTCAGCGCCGAAGCCGACGGCCGCATCATTATCGTGCGCACCGACGGCGCCGCCGCCCGCGCCGGCCTGCAGCGCGGCGACGTGATCCGCGAAATCGCCGGCATGGCGGTGCACAGCCGCGAAGAAGTCAGCCAGGCTTTTGCCAAAGGCGGCAAAAACCTGCCGGTGCTGATCCAGCGTGAAGGCAACACCCTGTTTTTGGCGCTGGTGCTGCCCTAAACCGCCGCCGCCCCACCCTTTCAGGCTGCCTGAAACGCAACCCCGCCCCGTTTTCCCATTCCAAACACCATGACCGACCGCACCCTGATTCTGGCCTCTGCCAGCCCGCGCCGCCGCGAGATTCTCGAAAACCTCGGCTATGCCGTGCGCACCGGCGCCGTTCCCATCGACGAAACCCCGCTTGCCGCGGAAGCCGCCGAACCCTATGTGCTGCGGATGGCGCAGCAGAAAAACCACGCCGCGCTGGCGGTGCACGGCGACAGCCTGCCGCTGCTGAGCGCCGACACCACCGTTGCCCTCGACGGCCGCATTCTCGGCAAACCCGAATCCGCCGACCACGCCCGCAGCATGCTGCGCACACTCTCCGGCCGCAGCCATCAGGTGCTGACCGCCGTCTGCGTGCACTACCAGGGGCGCGAACACAGCATCGTGCAAAGCAGCGACGTGCGTTTCAAAGCCCTGTCCGACAGCGAAATCGAGCGCTATATCGCCGGCGGCGAACCGATGGACAAAGCCGGTGCTTACGGCATCCAGGGCGCCGGCGGTATTTTCGTCTCCCACCTTGCCGGCAGCTTTACCGGCGTGATGGGGCTGCCGGTATACGAAACTGTGCGCCTGCTCCAGCACTGCGGCGCCGCCGTACCGCCCTTTGCCTGAAGCCGGACGCACAGGCAGCCTGAAAACTTTTCCCCGCACACACACTATGGACATTCTCACCCGCCTGCACAATCTGCCTGCCGGCCGTTTTCATTACCGGCTGCTGCTGTTGGTCGGCATCGGCTGGCTGTTTGACGCGATGGACACCGGCATGGTGTCCTTTGTGCTGCCGGTACTGACCAAACAATGGCAGCTCACGCCCGCGCAGAGTGCGTGGATCGTCGGCATCGCCTTTGCCGGCATGGCGCTGGGGGCGGTGGCCGGCGGCCGCGCGGCCGACCGCTTCGGCCGGCGCAATGTGTTTGCCGCCTCGATGATGGTGTACGGCGCCGCCACCGGCCTGTGCGCGCTGGCGCCGGATGTTGACAGCCTGCTTGTCTGGCGTTTTGCCGCCGGCATCGGGCTGGGTGCGCAGCTGCCGGTGGCGGTGTCGCTGGTGAGCGAATACGCGCCGCCGCAGCTGCGCGGGCGCTTTATCGTGCTGCTGGAAAGTTTTTGGGGGCTGGGCTGGCTGGCGGCGGCGCTGGCGTCTTATTTCCTGATTCCGCGCTACGGCTGGGCCAGCGCCTTTGCCCTCGGCGCGCTGCCGCTGCCCTATGCGCTGTGGGTGCGCACGCGGCTGCCCGAATCGGTGCCCTATCTGCTTGGCCGCGGCCGCGTGCAGGAAGCGCACGAAATTGTCTGCCGCATGGAAGCCGCCGCCGGCAGGCAGCCTGAAAGCCGTGCCCTGGCTGCCGTGCCGCCCGCCGCCAAGCCGCCGCGTTTTGCCGAACTGTGGCAAGCGCCCTTTGCCCGCCGCACGCTGATGCTGTGGCCGGTGTGGTTCGGCATCGTCTTTTCCTATTACGGCATTTTTACCTGGCTGCCCAAGCTCCTAGTCGGCCAGGGGCATACCGTCGTTCAGACCTTCGAATACATGCTGGTGCTGATTACCGCCCAGCTGCCCGGCTATTTCGCCGCGGCGGTGCTGGTGGAAAAAATCGGCCGCAAGGCAACGCTCGCACTGTTTCTCGCCGCCTGCTCGCTGTGCGCGTGGCGCTTTGGCGGCGCCCAGTCTGCCGATGCCGTACTGGCGTGGGGCGCGGCGATGTCCTTTTTCAACCTCGGCGCCTGGGGCGTGCTCTACACCTACACGCCCGAACTCTACCCCGTGCGCTTTCGCGCCGCCGGCTCGGGCTGGGCGGCAGCGGCCGGACGGCTCGGCGGCATCGCCGCGCCCTCGGCGGTGGCGCTGCTGCTGCAAAGGCAGAGCGGTTTTGATGCCATTTTCGCCATGTTTGCCGGCGTGATGGCGGCGGTGGTGGTGCTGATTCTGGTGCTGGGCGAAGAAACCCGCGGCCGCACGCTGGAAGACATCAGCCGCCAACTTTGAAAAACCATTTGGCGCCGCCAAGCAGGCAGCCTGAAAACGCAAACCCGCTTTTCAGGCTGCCTTGCCGTCTGTTTGACCCGCCTGCGGCTGTGGCAGATTTGCCGCTTTTGCCGCCAAAGCGCCGCCGCCGGCACACAGATGCTTTCAGGCTGCCTGATGTTCGGCTAGAATGCCGCAATTTTGTTTTTCCGCCCGTGCGCGCCCGGCCGCGCCGCCACCAAACCACCGACTGCCCAAATACAAGCGCCATGTTCAACTTTATAAAAAACATCTTCAAAGGCAAAGACGAGAAGCCCCAGCCCGCCCCGAGCGGTCCCGCCCCCGCCGCAGCTGCAGACGAAACCGCTGCCGCCGCCGACGCCCCCGCGCAGCCTGAAAATCGCGCCGGCGATGCGGCAGACGGCTCCGCCGTTGAAACCGCCGCCCCAGAGCAGGCGGCAGAAACCGCCGACAGCGAAACCGCCGTCCAAAGCGCCGCCGTTGAAACGACCGATACCGCCGACACCGAAGCAGAACCCGTCATCCCCGCCGAAGACCGGCAGCCTGAAAACCCTGCCGCCGATAGCGCATCATCGCAAACTCCCGTTCCCACCGGCGAAACCGCCGCTTCCCATGCATTCAGCAACTGGGCGCATCCCGATTACAACGCCGCCGCCGGCATCAGCCGTCCGGTACGCAGCGACAACGCCGCGCAAACCTGGGCCAACCCGCAAACGCTGTCGCGCAACAATACCGTGCAGACCGAAAGCCGGCCGCAGGCTGCCGGTACCGCCGAGCAAGCCCCGCAGCCTGAAAACCGTGCCGACAAAGATGCCGCTGCCGCCCAAGCGCCAAGCGCCGCAGACAGCCAGCCGGCAGCGGCAGAACCCGCCCCGCCGGCCACCGCTGATATTGCCGATACCAACGAAAACGCAGCCACCCAGCAGCCTGAAACAGAGCAGCCTAAAGCCAAACAGCCCGAATCCGGAACCAAGCAGCCTGAAACAGAAACAAACCAGCCTGAAAAACAAGGCTGGGCGGCGCGACTGAAACAGGGTTTGAGCAAATCGCGCGACCATATGGCCAAGTCGCTGGCCGGCGTGTTCGGCGGCGGCAAAATCGACGAAGACCTGTACGAAGAACTCGAAACCGTGCTGCTCACCAGCGACATGGGCATCGAAGCCACCGAAGAGCTGATGGAAGAAGTGCGCCGCCGCGTGTCGCTGCGCGGCTTAAGCGACGGCGCCGAACTGCGCGAAGCGCTCAAAGAAGCGGTGTATGAGCTGATCAAGCCGCTGGAGCAGCCGCTGGTGCTGCCGGAAAAAGGCCCCTTTGTGATTATGATGGCCGGCATCAACGGCGCCGGCAAAACCACTTCCATCGGCAAACTCGCCAAATATTTCCAGCAGCAGGGTAAATCGGTGCTACTGGCCGCCGGCGACACCTTCCGCGCCGCCGCCCGCGAGCAGCTGCAGGAATGGGGCGAACGCAACGGCGTAACCGTAATTTCGCAGGCTTCGGGCGACTCGGCCGCCGTCTGCTTCGATGCGGTGGAAGCCGCCAAAGCGCGCGGCATCGACATCGTTTTGGCCGACACCGCCGGCCGCCTGCCCACCCAGCTGCACCTGATGGAAGAAATCAAAAAGGTCAAACGGGTGCTGCAAAAAGCCATGCCCGACGCGCCGCACGAAATCATCGTGGTGCTCGATGCCAATATCGGCCAGAACGCCGTTAACCAAGTAGCCGCCTTTGACGACGCGCTGGGACTGACCGGCCTGATCGTAACCAAGCTCGACGGCACCGCCAAAGGCGGCGTGCTGGCGGCGCTGGCGAAAAACCGCGCGATACCGGTGCGCTACATCGGCGTCGGCGAAAAAATCGACGACCTGCGCCCTTTCGACGCCCGCGCCTTTGTCGATGCCCTGCTCGACTAAACCACAGGCAGCCTGAAAACGCCGCCGGCGCTTTCAGGCTGCCTGACCAAGAAACTCTTACCCCTATGGCAAAAAGCGCCCCATCTTTCCGCCCTACCCTGCCCTGGCTGCTCGCGCGGCCGGTTCGTTTTGTCGGCTTCGGCTTCGGCTCGGGGCTCGCTCCCGTTGCCCCCGGCACCGCCGGCACCGTGCCGGGCGTGGTGCTGGCTGCGCTGCTGCTGTGGCTGGGCGTCAGCCCTTTTTGGCTGGGCATGCTGTGCGTGCCGCTGTTTTTCATCGGCATCTGGATCTGCAACGAAACCGAGCGCGATTTGGGCGTGCACGACTACGGCGGCATCGTCTGGGACGAAATCGTCGCCATGATGTTAGTGCTGGCCTTTACCCCCGACGGCTGGCTCTGGTGGCTGGCGGCCTTTTTGCTGTTTCGTTTTTTCGACGCCGTCAAACCGCCGCCCATCCGCTGGTTCGACCGCCGCGTTTCCGGCGGCTTCGGCGTGATGCTCGACGACATCATCGCCGCCGTATTCAGCATCATCATCATCGTTTTGCTTGACTGTATTACCGGATAATCCCGCCATGTATGAAGACGAAATCCGCATCCGCGTCGAACCCAACTATATGGCCGCCGAGAGCAGCGCCGCCGCCGAACGCTACGCCTTCTCCTACCGCATCACCATCGAAAACCGCAGCGACTACACCCTGACCCTGCGCAAGCGCTACTGGGAAATTACCGATGCCCACGGCAGCATCGAAAACATCAGCGGCACCGGCGTCATCGGCGAGCAGCCGGTGCTGATGCCCGGCGAGAGCTTCGAATACCAAAGCGGCATGCAGCTCACTACCCCGTGGGGCAGCATGCGCGGCAGCTACGAATTTGAAAACGATCTGGGCAACCGCTTTACCGTCGATATCCCCGCAACCGATTTGAAATCGGATACCGTGCTGCAGTAGGCCGCCGCCGTTTCATTCGTTTCATTATCCTTTCAGGCAGCCTGAAAACCCTGAAACCGGCTTTTCAGGCTGCTTTTTCCTTTGCAACTACGGAACCGCCATGAATTTCAGAACCGCCATTTTCCCCGTTTGGCTGCTGGCGCTGGCCGGCAGCGCCGGCTCCTTTAGCGGCCAGTACCTGCTGGGCATGAACCCTTGTGTGATGTGCATCGAGCAGCGGCTGGCCATGCTCGCCGCGCTGCTGGTAACCACCCTGCTGCTGATTCTGCCGCCGCGCTGCCGCCGCGTGCAGCTGCTGGCCGGCCTGATTAGCGCCCTGCCCGCCGCCTTCGGCCTGTATGTTGCCGTCAAACAAAGCCATCTGCAGACCCTGCCCATCGACGCCCAGCCTTCCTGCGGCGCGCCGTGGGCCTTCCGCCTGCGCGACTGGCCGCTGTTTGACTGGTTCGAACCGGTTATCCGCGGCGACGGCGCCTGCGGCGAAGTCTATACCATGCTCGGCATCCCGCTGCCCTGGCTCGGTGCCGCGCTGTTTTCGCTGATGCTCGCCGCCCTTGCCTTCGGCCTGCTGCGCGGCAAAAAGCGTTAAACCGCCGGCACCAATATTTTCAGGTTGCCTTCGAATCAAGGCAGCCTGAAAGTTTTGGCAAAACCGCTATCGGCGGCAACACGGCAACATTCCGATGCCCGCACCGGCACCCAAGCATTCGCCCGCCGTCGATCCGCCCCAACACACCGTCATTGTTTTTCAGGCTGCCTTTTTGCCAAAGGCAGCCTGAAAGCCCAAGCCCACGCCTATTCCGGCAGCGCGGCCGAACCCATGCGGCGCAGGATGATATTGGTTTTGCTGCGCAGGCGCGGATCGGACGGGTTGTCGGCGTAGCGCAGCGGCGCGGGAACGCGGGCGGCCAGCTGGGCGGCCTGGGCTTTGCTCAGGCGGGCGGCGTCGGTGTGGAAAAAGCGCTGCGCGGCGGCTTGGGCGCCGTAAACGCCGTAGTCCCATTCGATCACGTTGAGATACAGCTCGAAAATGCGGTCTTTGTCGGTGGTGGCTTCCAGCATGGCGGTGATGGCGGCTTCTTCGGCCTTGCGCCAGTAGCTGCGTTTTTCGTTGAGAAACAGGTTTTTCGCCAGCTGCTGGCTGATGGTGGAACCGCCGGCGCGCACTTTGCCGCTTTTTTCGTTGCGGCGCATGGCGTTTTTGATGCCGTTCCAGTCAAAACCTTCGTGGCCGGCGAAATTGGCGTCTTCCGATGCAATCAGCGCCTTTTTCAGATTAACGGAAATATGCGGGTAGGCCGTCCAGCGGTAATCGAGCCGCACTTCGGGGCGGGTGTCGGCCAGCTGCGCCATGCGCATGCGCATAAAGGCGGTTTGGTGCGGGGCAACGGCGCGGTAGCTGATAATGCTGCCATAGACATAAACATTAAACAGCACCAGCGCCAGCGGCGGCAGCACCAGCAGTCTGAACAGCCATTTCATTGCGACAACTCCTCGCGCAGCGCGGCGATAACCGGCGCAGTATCGGCACGAAAACCGCGCCACAGAAAATAAGATTCGGCAGCCTGCTCCACCAGCATGCCCAGGCCGTCGGCCACAGCGGCGGCGCCGTTTTCAAGCGCCTGGCGCATAAACGGCGTCGGCTGCGCGGCGTAAACCAAATCATAGGCCAGCAGGCAGCCTGAAAAAATATCGGCCGGCACCGCGGGCGCTTCGCCGTTCAGGCTGCCTGAAGTGGCGTTAATCACAATATCGAAGCGGCGGCCAGCCAGCGCGTTTAGCAGCAGCGCCTCGACGGCAAACTCGGCAGCCAGCGCCTGCGCCCGCTCGGGGCTGCGGTTGGCAATCAGCACGCTTTCAGGCTGCCCCTGCAGCAGCGGCAGCACAATGCCGCGTGCCGCGCCGCCGGCACCGATAATCAGAATCCGCCGCCCCTCCAGCGCTACGCCGAGATTGCCCGCCAAATCGCGCACCAGGCCGGCGCCGTCGGTATTGTCGCCGCGCACGCGCCAGACTTTGCCGCTTTCAGGCTGCGCGGGCAGGCGAATAAAGGTATTGACCGCCCCCGCTGCACGGGCGCGGTCACTCAATTCGTCGGCATAGCGGCATGCCCATTCTTTAAACGGCACGGTGACGTTTGCCCCCAGCGCGCCCGCGCCGAAAAACGCATCCATGCCGGTGCGAAAGTCCGCTTCATTGGCCGGCAGCGCCAGCGCGCGGTAGTCGATGTCCTGCCCCTGCTGCGCGGCAAACAGACGGTGGATGCGCGGCGACTTGCTGTGCGCAACCGGCTGGCCGAACACGGCAAACTGCGCGGAATGTGGCGTTTGCATGCGGATTCCTTATGGTTTGGTTTTCAGGCTGCCTGCAGCATATGCATGATCAGGCGGATAAGGGTGTCTTTTTGTTTGGGGTCGGACTCGGCTACCAGCAGCGTGAGCGCCGCCAAGCCGGTGTCGTTGATGACGGCTTCGCCGTGTGTGTTAAACAAACGCCCGTTGCGGTGCAGGAAATCGGCAAACAAAAATGCGCCGCTGCGTTTGTTGCCGTCTGAAAACGGATGGTTTTTGACGACGAAATACAAAAGGTGCGCGGCTTTGCTTTCAATACTGGGGTAGGCGGGTTCGCCGAATACGGTTTGCTCTAAATTACCGAGTAAGGCTTCAAGGCCGCCGTCGCGTTCGCGGGCAAACAGCTCGGTGGCTTCGCCGCGCGTGATCAATTGCTGCTTAAACTCTGCCAGCGCGGCGCGGGCTTCGCCGACAGTGGGCAGCGTGCCGCCCGCTTGGGCTTTAGGCTCGCTCAACAAGCCTTCGTCGTATTGCTGCAGCCAGAGAAAGGTTTGCGCATAACGGCCGATGATATCGACCAGGCCGCGTCCGCTCTCAACGGTTAATTCGGGCGAAGCGGCGGTTTTGCGGATAAGGGCGACGGCCTGCTCCAATTCGGCGGCGTTTTGCTGCAAACGGCTTTGGTTAAGCGCGTAGCCTTTGAGCAGGTAGTCTTTCAGGCGGGCGGTCGCCCAAATGCGAAATTGCGTGGCATAACGAGACTTAACGCGATAACCTGTTGAAATAACTGCATCCAAATTGTAGTGCTTAATTTGGCGCGTAACCTTGCGGCTGCCTTCAGTTCGAACTACCGAGAAATCCTCGGTAGTTGCCTGCTCGTCCAACTCGCCTTCGGCATAGATGTTTTTCAAATGCAGACTGATGTTGTCGGCACTGGTATCAAAAAGCTGCGCCATCTGCGCCTGCGACAGCCATACGGTTTCTTGGCCGAAACGCACTTCCACCTGCGTTTGGCCGTCTGAAGTCTGATAGATTTCGATGGGATTATTCATGGTTCCGACCTTTTTTCAGGCAGCCTGAAAGCCGTTTAGAAACACCGGCAGCCAAAACAGCAGCAGTCGTGCCGTTTTATGTTTTCAGACGACCCTGCACAGCAAAGGCCGTTCCCGCCTCAAGCACGCGGGAATGACGTTTCTGAAAGCGCAGCTTCAACGAAGTGAAAACCTGTTCAGGCTGCTTTTTCCTGCGTTTTCAACAGCGGGAAACCGAGCTTCTCGCGCCCTTCCACATATTTCTGCGCCACGCTGCGGCTTAAGGCGCGGATGCGGCCGATGTAGGTGGCGCGTTCGGTTACGGAAATCGCGCCGCGCGCGTCGAGCAGGTTAAACGTGTGGCCGGCTTTGAGTACCAGCTCGTAGGCAGGCAGGGCAAGCGATGCGTCTTCGAGCGCCAGCAGGCGTTTGGCTTGGGCTTCGTAGGCGTTGAATTGGTCTAGCAGCCATGCGGCATCGCTGTATTCAAAGTTGTAGGTGGATTGTTCGACTTCGTTTTGATGGTAGACGTCGCCGTAGGTGAGTTTGTCGCCTGTGGGGGTGGTGGTCCAAACCAGGTCGTACACGTTTTCCACACCTTGCAGATACATGGCCAAACGCTCGATGCCGTAGGTGATTTCGCCGAGCACGGGGGCGCAGTCGATGCCGCCGACTTGTTGGAAATAGGTGAATTGGGTGACTTCCATGCCGTTGAGCCATACTTCCCAGCCCAAGCCCCATGCGCCGAGCGTGGGGTTTTCCCAGTCGTCTTCGACAAAGCGGATGTCGTGGACTTTGGGGTCAATGCCCAGCTCTTTCAGGCTGCCTAAATACAGGTCTTGGATATCGGCGGGCGCGGGTTTGAGCGCGACTTGGAATTGGTAGTAGTGCTGCAGGCGGTTGGGGTTGTCGCCGTAGCGGCCGTCTTTGGGGCGGCGGCTGGGCTGCACGTAGGCGGCAAACCACGGCTCGGGCCCGAGCGCGCGCAGGCAGGTGGCGGGGTGGGACGTGCCGGCGCCCACTTCCATGTCGAAAGGTTGCAGGATGGCGCAGCCTTGGTTTGCCCAATATTGTTGCAGTTTGAAGATGATTTGCTGGAAGGTAAGCATGGGTTTTCTGCCTTGCACGGTCGTCAAAACGGCGCATTTTACTGTGCGGCGGGGGGATTGAACAGCCGCGCCGCTTTCAGGCAGCGTGGCGCGCCGGCAGCGGCGGAAAGTGTAAATTTTCGCCAAGCTTCGTATATAATGGCGCCGATTTTCAACACCCGCCTATTAAGGAAACAGACATGGATTTCGAACAAAAAGACGAAGACCGCAAAAAACGCCGTGCCGCCATCCCTGCCGCCGCCGAAGAAGGCGACAAAACCCAGCGCTTCGGCCTGCTGCTGAGCCTGGGCTTTGCCACCCTGACCGCGATTGCCGTATTGGCGCTGGCCTTTGCCTTCAGCGGCGACGATGAAGGCGACAGCGCCAATGGCGAGCAGGCTTCCGCCGTTGAGATGATGGAAGACGAAGCGGCCAGCATCGCCACCGCCATGGCCGAAACCCAAACCGAAGGCATGACCGCCCCGGCCGACAGTGCTTCCGAAGCCCAAACCGGCGATGCCGCCGACAGCGCCTCCAATCCCGCCGAAGTAATTCTGGCACCCGAAACCCAAGCCGCCGGCGAAGCGAAAACCGTGGTGGAAAACGGCATTGTCAAATTCTACTTTGCCACCGGCAAAGCCGAGCTGGCGCCCAATTCGCTGGACGCGCTTAAAGACGTAGCCGCCGGCGTGAAAGAAGGCAAAAAAGCCGTGGTTTCCGGCTATACCGACAGCACCGGCAACGCCGAAATCAACGCCAAACTCTCCAAAGAACGCGCCTTCGCCGTACGCGACGCCCTGCTGGCCGCCGGCGTGCCCGAGAGCAGCATCGAACTGCGCAAGCCCGCATCCGATACCGGCAGCGGCAGCAAAGAAGAAGCCCGCCGCGTAGAAGTCATATTGGAATAAACCCCGCAACCAAGCAGCCTGAAAACCCGATACCGGTTTTCAGGCTGCCTGATTTGAAGCCTGCCCTTATTTGAAAGCCGACGATATGCAAAAACTGCTGTTCTCCGCCGCTTTCCTGTTGCTGCTCTCCGCCTGCGGCAGCGCGGCCGACGAAGCGCACGATGTCCAATGGTATCTCGAGCACGAAGCCGAACACGAAGCCCAGATGGTCAAATGCAAAAACGACCCCGCCAAACTGCAGGACACGCCGGCCTGCATCAATGCCATGGAAGCGGCACGGCAGAAAGTCAGGAAAACCGACCGGCTCGATCAACCCTACGAGCGCCGCCATTAAAGCTTTCCCAAGCAGCCTGAAAACCCGAACCCGACCCGCTTAAGCCGAGTCCAAACTGTTTTTAAGGCTGCCCTTTATCCGGTTTCGTCCGAACGCAGGCTGTTTTCCAGTCCGGCTTTCAGGCTGCTTTGCAGGGGTTATTCAAACCGCAATCCAAGCCGCAGCCGCCCGTTTTTCAGGCAGCCTGCGTAGCGAAGCGGAGTTGCGGAGCTAAAGCCCCGCCCGCTTTCCCCGTTTTTTTCTTATCCGAGACTGCCATGATGTCTTTCACCATCCGCCCCGCCCGCGCCGACGAAGCGCCGGTGCTGGCCGCCATCGAAGCCGCCGGTTTTCCGTCGGCCGAAGCCGCCAGCCTTGAGCGCATCCGCGAGCGCCTGCGCGTATTTCCCGAGCAGTTTTTCGTGGCCGAAGCAGACGGCAAGGCCGTCGGCTTTATCAACGGCTGCGCGTCCGATTTGCCCGAGCTGCCCGACGCCTACTATGCCGATGCCACCCTGCACCGCCCGAACGGCCGATATGCCGCCGTTTTCGGCCTGGTGGTGCTGCCCGAATACCGCGGCCGCGGCATCGCCGCCGCCCTGCTGCGCCACTACACCGACACCATGCGCGAACGTGGCAAAGCCGGCGTTGTCCTGACCTGCAAAGAGCATCTGACCGGCTGGTACGCCCGCTTCGGCTTTCGCAACCACGGCATCGCCGATTCCGAACACGGCGGCGCCACCTGGTACGATATGAAATACATTTGGGCGCCATAATGCCCAAAAGCAGCCTGAAACCGTTTTCAGGCTGCCTAACCACCCATCACCAACCCGTTTTACCCGATTAAGGAAACCGCCATGAGCAAACTCCTGCTTTCCGCCACCGCCCTGCTCCTGCTCGCCGCCTGCGGCGAAGAAGCGCACAATGTGCAGTGGTATCTCGACCATCCGGCAGAACTCCAAGCGCAGATGGAAAAATGCAACAACGACCCGGCCAAACTGCAAGACACTCCGGCCTGCATCAATGCAAGGGAAGCAGTACAGCGACAGGTAAACGATACCGAACAACTCAGGCAGCCCTACAAAAGCCGCCACTAAACTGTAACCGTCTGCCATATCCAAGGCAGCCTGAAAACCGCCCACTCCGTTTTTTCAGGCTGCCCGCCCCGTTCAAAACCCACTGTTTAAGGAATCCCATGATTACCCCCCTGCTCGCCCTTTCCCCGCTCGACGGCCGCTATGCCGCCTCCGCCGAAGCCCTGCGCCCTGTGTTTTCCGAATACGGTTTAATCAAAGCCCGCGTGCGCGTGGAATTGGAATGGCTCAAAGCGCTCGCCGCCGCGCCGCAAATCGGCGAAGTGCCGCCGTTTTCCGCCGCCACCCTTGCCGAAATCGACGGCGTAATCGCCGGTTTTTCGGCGGCCGACGCCGAAGCGGTCAAAGCCATCGAAGCGACCACCAACCACGACGTTAAAGCCGTCGAATACTGGCTCAAACAGCGTTTTGCCGCCAATGCCGAAGTGAGCGCGGTCAACGAATTTATCCATTTCGCCTGCACCAGCGAAGACATCAACAACCTGTCCCACGCCCTGATGCTGCGCGAAGCGCGCGATGCCGTGCTGCTGCCCAAATTGCGCGAACTCACCGACAAACTGCGCGCGCTGGCGCACGATCTGGCCGCCGTACCGATGATGAGCCGCACCCACGGCCAGCCCGCCACGCCCACCACGCTAGGCAAGGAAATCGCCAACGTCCTCGCCCGCCTGCAACGCCAGATTGCCCAGCTGGAAAAACAGGAATTCCTAGGCAAAATCAACGGTGCCGTCGGCAATTACAGCGCCCATCTGGTTGCCTATCCCGATGTCGATTGGGAAAACCACTGCTGCCAATTCGTCGAAAAATCATTGGGTTTGAGCTTCAACCCCTACACCATCCAAATCGAGCCGCACGACTATATGGCGGAACTGTTCCAAACCATCGCCCGCACCAACACCATCCTGATCGATTTCAACCGCGACGTTTGGGGTTATATTTCATTGGGTTACTTCAAGCAGAAAGTGAAAGAAGGCGAAGTCGGCTCCTCCACCATGCCGCACAAAGTCAATCCCATCGACTTTGAAAACTCCGAAGGCAACCTCGGCATGGCCAACGCCGTGCTCGGTTTTCTCGCCGAAAAACTGCCCGTATCCCGCTGGCAGCGCGACCTCACCGACAGCACCGTACTGCGCAATATGGGCGTCGGCGCCGGCTACACCCTGCTCGGCTTGAACGCCTGCCTGCGCGGTCTGAACAAACTCGAAGCCAACCCCGCCGCCATCGCCGCCGATCTCGACGCCACTTGGGAACTGCTCGCCGAACCCATCCAAACCGTGATGCGCCGCTACGCTGTACCCCAGGCCTACGAGCAGTTAAAAGCGCTCACCCGCGGCAAAGACGGCATCACGCCCGAAACCCTGCAAGCCTTTATCGCAGGCCTGGCAATTCCCGATGAAGCCAAACAGGCGCTGCTCGCACTCACCCCCGCCGGCTACACCGGCAAGGCCGAAGAGCTGGCGCGGCGCATCTAAAAGGCATCCGGGCAGGCAGCCTGAAAGCCGCCGTCCCAAACAAAAAAAGGCAGCCTGAAAACCTTGACACGGGTTTTCAGGCTACCTTTGGGCTTTGGGGAGCCGAATCAGTTTTCAGGCTGCTTTCGTTCGGCATTACTCTTTACCGATCCGATATTGCCGTCAAGTGCCGTAAATATTTTCAGGCTGCCTTTCCCAACAGGCAGCCTGAAAAGCAAAGGGCACATTCAGAGCCGGCTAGACGTCGTAAGTGCCCATTACCGAAGCACTCGCCAACACATGGCCCTGCATCGCAAAGTGCAAATCGTTAAAACGGAAGCCCTGCGGCAGGTTCAACTTGGTATCGAGCGCATAGACAATCAGCTCGTAGCGGTGGCGGCAGTTGGGCGGCGCCATGCCGCCGTAGGTCGAAGCCTCCTCGATGCTGAGTTTGCCCAGCACGCTCGCCCAACTGTTCGCGCCCTGCACATAATCCGTGGCGGCGATGCTGTCGTTTTCCGCCACCGACGTGCGCGTCAAATCGGCAATCAGCCAATGAATCCACACAAAACCGCTGGCGGTAACGGCATCCTTGTCTTCCAGCACCACGGCAAACGACTGCGTACCCTGAGGCGCGCCGCTGATTTCAAAAGGAATCGAATAAGTCGGCATCCCGTTCGGACTAAACTGCCCGCCCCGCTTGCCGTATTTATCTTCAAACTCACCATTAACAATGGCCGCACTCGTTACTCTCATGGTTTTCTCCTGTCCGGTTACAAACGAAACGACCCTATTCTAACCCAAGGCGTGCCGTCATAGGTTGGATTGATAAACCCAATATCTTGGCAGAATTGAAGGTTTTGTTGGATCATGGCCCAGCCTACGCCTGCTTGCTATCAGATGAACACATTGCCTTACGCCAAAAAACCATCACGATTGCCGCCGCAATGATGATAATTCCGTATGGAATCATACCGTTGCCGTTTTCATATACCGCCCGTCCGCCTGGAAAGCCTGTACGCGCGGTATTGGCAACCGTGTGGCACGCAATCAATACAAATACCGAGCCGCCGCTGCCGTTGTACAGCCATACATAGATAATCCTCACGGCAACCGTCCCTGCCAACCCCCATGCGATCAGTTCGGCAGACTGCCCCACGGCAATCATGGACGGCAAATGCCACAATGCCCACGGCACCCCGATAATCAGCGCCGTAACAAACGGGGTAAAACGCCGTTGCAGACTTTCCGTAGCGTAGGCGGCATAGCCCAATTCCTCGGCAACTGCCGCGATAAAGAACATGACGAACGCACCGGCAAGCGGCGCGAACGATACGGATAAGGCGGGTATGGTTTGTCCTGTTTGGCGTATCGCAACATAAGTCAGCAGATAAAGCAGTGGGAAAATCAGTATTGCCATCCAAAAATAGGCAGAATGCTTTATCCGCCCGTAATCAAACACACGTCCAAACAAGCTGCGCACCGCCGCCATTCCGCCCTCGCGGTAACGCAGCAACGCGGCGGCAACCGTCGGAGTGAGCGCCGCGCCGATGTCGGTCAGCGGAAGATTATCAGGCAGAGGACTGTGTTTTAGAAACAAAGACAGCAGCCAAAACGGCGCACTCAAAGCGTACACCAACAGAAAGTATTGCCACGGATGCGAATAACCGGCTGTCGGTTTTTCTGAAGAGGGGTTCTGCATGTTATTCCTGTTTGTTCAATCAATAAGTTTGCAGGGGAGCAGGTGCGGCCTGCTGCATGATGTACAGTATAAAAATATTGCGCGTTTTTTCCTAATTATTATGAAAAGCAGCCTGCACTTCGATTTTTGAAAGTGCAGGCTGCTTTTTATAGAGAAAGGTCTTCTGAAAATTATTTTTCAGGCAGCTTTAATATTACAAGTGATATGAGGATTTCGTTGGGTCATGACTCAAGCTGCGTTTGCTACCGACTGGATTACGGCATGGTTTGGAATCATTCGGTAACAACAAAAACTGCGTGCGTGCGTACCGCACACACCCTACACCTTAATCTTAAGGTTTGCATCGCCCGCAGGTGGGGTGTGGGGCGTAGCCACGCACGCGGCTGGCAGGGGAACAGGCTACAGCTTGTTGCGTAGATTCAATACTTAAAGATAATCTTCATTATCAAATGGATAGACCTCTCCCATATCAACAGATATAGAGTTATCAGTAACTTCTATCTCATCAATATCCATATTCTGTAATCCATCTAAAAAGTTGCCATATAAATTAATCAGAACGTCAGTTTTATGTGATATTTCCACCGTCTTTGTTATCCCACCTAATGATACATCTTCTTTGTCAATCGAATCCCAAACTGAAAAATTAAAAGTTGCCTCAACATTACAAATAACTTCACAAGTAATGCTAATAGTAATTTTGTCTGAATTACTATCAACGATATAGACCTTTAATTTTTTTCCACCTTTCTCCTTGAGGATATTAACATCTAACAAGCTTATTTGTTCATCATCAATGTAGTAATTGTATGCTGATATAGCATCAATTTCATAAATATTTATACTATATTCAATAGCAGAATATATACTTTCAAAAATTCTACTATTTGGGCTTCCTGATAGTTCTAATTCTATTTCATTAATAATATAATCTAATGCTTCATTAGTCTGCTTATTTAAAATATCCATTGCCTTTGCTAGGTCATCAATAACATCAATATGATCTTTGTTTATTGAAAAATCTATCCAATCCTTATCAGAGCTAACCGCTAGTAATTTCTTATTATTTTCTTCTGCCCAAGACTGTAATGATAATAGAGCAATGGCATCTGGAAATTCATTCTTTTTATTGCCTATTTCTTTAAAAGGGGCTTGATGTAAAAAATACATATCAATTAAAGATTTTATTTCACAGTACTTTTCCCCTTTAACAAGCTCAATCCCACATTTTTTCATGAAGTCTTCTAATATCAAATTAGATATAGTACCGACCTCATAATCCACCTTAATTAACGACTTAATCCTTTCCATATCATCTATACAACAATTTAGATAATCAGAAGCATCACTTAACGCTAAGTCAATTTTATTTTTTGTTTCTTTTTCCTTTTTATTTAGATGAGACTTAAGCTCCAAATAGACAATATCACTTAAAACTAAATTTATTGGATTATCTCTGAATTGATGTAGTTGTGCTAACAAACCTTTATTTAGTTTTAATCCATTTTTTTCAAAGATTGAAGTGTCAATTGTTAATGCAGAATAGTATTTATCATTCCTAACCATATATTCTCCTTTTAATTTTACAAATTAAATGATGCGCCATACTTAATTTTCAAACAATCTTCTAACATACCACATACATCCACACTGTTTTCCAGCAACTCCAGCTAGCAAATTTTTACCAATGAACAGGCTTGCAGCATTTGCCATAGTCAGGTAGCAGAAAATGTCTAGATTTCTCCATAAATTCAAAAAGGCTGCCTGAAAACCAAATCTCAGGCAGCCTGCATTTTTCTAATTACAGCTTCTCTCTAACCCAGCCTTCTGCTGAATCCAGCATCGTGCCGACTTGGGAAGCATCTGTTCCCCCCGCCTGTGCCAAATCTGGTCTGCCGCCGCCTTTGCCGCCGACTTGTTCGGCTGCGAATTTGACCAAATCGCCGGCTTTCACTTTGTTTGTCAGCGGTTTGGATACGCCGGCGCACAGGGAGACTTTGCCGTCGTTCACTGCCGCCAAAAGAATCACGGCGTTGTCGGATTTGCCGGTTAAATCGGTAACGATTTCGCGCAGGGCGGCTGCGTCGGCTTCGATTTGGGCGGCGACGAGTTTGGCTGCGCCCAAGTCTTTGGCGTTGTCCAAGAGTTTGGCGCCTGCGTGGACGGCGAGTTCGGCTTTGGCTTTTGCCAACTCTTTTTCCAAGGCTTTGGCGTTTGCGGCGTTGGCTTGGATTTTGGCGAGTACGTCTTTTTCGGTTTGGGCTTTGACTTCGGCGATGATGTTTTTCATCAGGCTTTCTTGGTTTTGCGCCCATGCCAGCGCGGCAAGGCCGGTGATGGCTTCTACGCGGCGGATGCCTGCGGCGATGCCGCCTTCGCTGATGATTTTGAAGAAACCGATGTCGCCGGTGCGGGCGACGTGGGTGCCGCCGCACAGTTCG
>ERZ772827.502-NODE-502-length-21548-cov-4.962360_pt1 | contig 21548 bp, 12 predicted proteins | sample MGYA00580850_ERZ772827 | MGnify/ENA primary metagenome ERZ772827 (study PRJEB29015, sample SAMEA2737950) | human oral metagenome | biome: human oral; feature: human-associated habitat; material: dental | place: China | collected 2145 ... | reverse complement strand
TCGCTTGAACGAAAAAATCTGACGGAGCGTACCGCGCACTTTACTCACTTACTCCACTAGGGTTCGCTTATGGGCATCACACTGCTCTACGCATATGCACGGCATAACGTCATTGGTTCCCTCAACCACACCAAGCATGTCATTCACCCTCTCGCCCGCACAAATCCCTTCCACACTGCCTTTCTCAGCAGATCCACAGGAATCATGGTCGCGGCAAGAAGGAAGACCAGCGCCCATCCGCCCGCGTGAAACGGCGTGCAGCTGAACATGCCGCCGATCCATGCGCCGATATCGTGCGGGATGTACGGTGCGTTGATAATCGCCGCCATGATGAGGACGATCATCGCCCATACTTTGACAAAGCCGATATTCTCGCCGAGTCCGCGAAAGATGCCAAAGCCCGTGGAACGCACATTGAATCCATTCATGAGGGAGGCAAGTACGAAGAGCAGGAAGTACGCCGTATAGTGTTCCTTTGTCTCTCCGAAAACAGCGGCAACACGCGCATCTGTGAGGAAGAAGAAGCTGAGCAGGATGAGCCATACGCCCATCCATATGATCTGCACAGTCATCGCAGGACTGATCAGGTTCGCATCACGCCTGCGCGGCTTCTCGCGCATATAGCTCTCATGTGCTGGCTCATTGCCGAGCATGATCGCCCCCAGACTGTCCATGACGAGGTTGATAAAGAGAAGATGCGTCACGCGCAGGGGTTCGATGATCCCAAAGAAGGGCGCAGCGGCACTCACGACGACAGCCGCAATATTGATGACGAGCTGGAATCGGCAGAACTTCAGGATGTTGTTGTAGATCGTACGCCCGTAGAGGATCGCATCCTTGATGGAGCGGAAATTGTCGTCGAGAATGACGATGTCCCCCGCATCGCGCGCCGCCTCCGTCCCACTCCCCATGGCAAAGCCGACATCGGCGCGCCGCAGCGCCGGAGAATCGTTGACCCCATCCCCCGTCATACCGACGACGAGATTCATCTGTTGAGAGAGGCGCACGATGCGCGACTTGTCCGTTGGCAGTGCACGTGCGATGACACGCAGCTGCGGCAGGATGCGCTGCACCTCCGCATCATTCATCTGGGCGAGCTCATTGCTTGTGAGAACGAGATCACTGTCTGCACGCAGAAGCCCCGCATCGTGCGCAATCGCAATGGCGGTCTCACGGCGGTCGCCCGTTACCATGACAACCTGCACACCTGCGGATTGAACCTCAGTGATCGCCATGCGCGCCTCAGGCCGCACATCGTCACGAATCGCAGCAAATCCGATGAGAACAACATCCGCATTGATCTCGTTCTTCCGAAAGGGCTGCTCCGAGTACCCAAATGCCAGCACGCGCATTGCACGCGCTGCGTAGGTGTTTATTTTTTCGTCGAGCGCAGCTTCGTCAAAGGGGGCAATCTGACCATCCTCCCGCAGTGCATATTTTGCCCGTGCGAGAAGTGCCTCGGGTGCCCCCTTGTAGACGACGGTGCCGCGCACAGGCAGCTCTGCCTGACTGAATTTATTCGTCGAATTGAAGGTCTGCCGCTGCCCCACGCGGTAGTTCTCATTCTCCTGCATCGCGCGATAGGTCTCCACGCCGAGGAACCGCATGACGGCCTGATCCGTCGGATTGCCTCCAATCACATTGCCGCGTTCATCGTACATGGCGGCGGAGTTCATCCCGATCGCCAGCTTCAGCTTTTCATGCAGAAGGGCATGCTCCTCCGGCACGATGATGTGACCATCTGCCGTAAAGAATTCTACAACCTCGAGCTGCCCTCCCGTGATGGTGCCCGTCTTGTCACTGAAAAGGATGTTCAGGGAGCCTGCTGTCTCAATGCCGACGGCACGGCGGACGAGAACGCCGCGTGCGAGCATGCGGCTCGTGTTCTGCATGAGCACGAGAGAGATCATGAGCGGCAGCCCCTCAGGTACGGCACAGACAATGATGAGGATCGCAAGTGAGACCGCCTGGATGAAATCCACGAAGACCTGGCTCCATCCCAGCATGACATAGTCCTGGAGGCCGCCGGCACGCAGGGCAAAGAACATCATGTAGAGGGAGATAATAGCGATTCCTGAGATATAGCCGAATGCGGAGATCTGATCTGCGAGCTTTGCGAGCTTCACCTGCAGCGGCGAGTCCGGCTCGCGCACCTGCATCTCCGCCGCCATCTGGCCTATCATCGTGTGCACGCCGACGCGCTGCACCTCCATCACGCCCTCGCCGTCAAAGACAACAGTGCCGCGAAACAGTGTCGCATCATCGACGAAGGTATCCCCCGTGACCTCCGTTGGGAAAATATAGGATTTATCCGCAGGGATTTTCGGACACTCCTCCGTCTCGCCGTTCAGTGCCGCATTGTTCACGCGCAGATCACCCGCGACGAGCACCCCATCCGCGGGGATCTTGTTTCCCCCTTGCAGGATCACATGATCGCCCACGACGATCTCATCCACGGGCAGAACGACAAGGCCGCCGTCGCGGCAGACCTTCGCTGTATCCTTTGCTGAACGCGCCCGCAGTGCGCGATACTCCGTATCGCTTGCCACATTCGTCCGCGCCGTGACCGTCGCTACGAGGATAACTGTCACGATCGTGCCGACGGGCTCATAGATCTCCGCATATCCGGCGAAGTACATCGCGATCATGAGTACAACCATTACGAGCAGGATCCGGATCATCGGATCGCGGAACGTCTCTCGAAAGGCCTGTCCGAAGGTCATCCACGCAGGCTCGGGGATCGAATTGGTGCCATATTGTCGGCGCGATGCCTGCGCCTCTGCCGACGTGAGTCCGGTGAATCTCAATCCATCTCCCCTTTTCTAACCCCTGACAGCCCCATACAAGATATTATCCACGCAATGTACGTACAAAATAAACAACCAAATAGACCCCAAGTGCAAACGCTATCTTCTCCCCAAGAGTCCCATAGAGCGGTGCGATGAGTATGATAAGGGTGACCCCCGTAATGCGCGCCAGCTCCTCCCACGAGGAATTCGCACGCTCATGCACAATATCCTCGGCCGCTGCAGAGATGCGGCTCCTCCACCGTGTCAGCCAGAGGAAAATGCCTGTGAGGATCATCCCTGCCGTCGTAAGGATAAAGAACACCCAGATCATCTTTGTACCGAGCATCTCATGCGTATGAATGTGGATATTCAGGAAAAACTGTGCCATCGTCAGCCATGGAGCTATCGGCACAAAAAGGGGATCACCGCCGCCTGCCGGAAGGTATGCCTGCTCTCCCAGCTGGAAATCGGTGGGGCGTGCCGTTGGCTCTGCGAGCTGGAATATATATAGTTCCTTTGGTGTCGCGGGAAGCCTCAGGGAGATGACCTCTTTTTTCGGGTAAGCAGCTTCGATCTGCGCCAGTGCCTCAGTAGCGGGAATCACAGTCTCCGTCTGTATGCCCGCGAAGTGCTCCGCCGCCATCTCATGCGCCGTTCGGTGATAGTCCCGCATCCCCATGGAGTAGAGAACGATAAAGATGCCGCTCACGCACATGGCGACTGTCCAGACACCTGCAAATGCGGAGGCAAATTTATGCCAATCCGACCAGAAGAGCCGATGTGTCTTTTTTCGCAGGGTACCGAAGGAAAGCTTCTTCATCATCGGCAGATAGAGATAGACACCGCTGATGACAGAGAAGATCGAGAGCACGCACATGAAGGCGAGGAAGTCGCGCCCCTCCGTTCCCATGCCCATACGGACATGAAGTACGTGCATTGTGTGCATGAACGAGTGCAGGGTCTCCGAGCGGTATACGCGATCTGCGCGGTTGAACACCGTTCCCGTCCGCACATCGTAGATAATCTGTTCGCCGCCCATGCGCATATGGGAACGCACTGCCCGTTTGCCCGGGTCCTTGACGAGGAAGTAGAGGGTTCCATCCGCCCCATCCGGCGTAACAGCAAGGATCTCCTTAGATGGGAACGCACGCGTCACGGCATCCGTTCCTGCAGGCAGCGCCTGCCAGATCTCCGCAAGAGGCATGGGCTCTCCCCGCTCCGGCATGTTCACCGTATTCCACGCGTTGATCTCACCGCGAAACATGAGCGGCAGCCCCGTCAGTGTCAGCAGCAGCAGAAAAAGCGCACAGATGAGACTGACCCACTGATGAATGACATAGATTTTTCGCATACAATTGCCCTCAATTCATAGAGAGATTTTACCGCCCCCTATCATAACACAAAACGCATGAAAACGGGATACAAAAAAGAGGACGGCTGCGCAGTACCGCGCAGTCGTCCCCACTCTTACTCGTCAGCCTTTCTCAATCTCGATCAAGGCGTATTTTCCGTCATTACGGCTGTATACCACATTGACCTCCTCCGTCTCCGCATTGCGGAAAACAAAGAAGCGGTGATTCAGCAGGTTCATCTGCATGATTGCCTCCTGCACATCCATCGGCTGGACGGCAAAATGCTTCGTCTTGACAACAGGGAATATGTCGTCCTCCTCAGGTATCGGCTGTACGAATGTCTCAACCGCCTCGGCCTTGAAGCCGCCGTGACGGAACCGTCGCTCGAGTTTCGTCTTCTGCTTGCGAATTTGACGCTCCAGCTTCTCGATCACGAGGTCAATGGAGCTGTACATATCTTCCGAATGCTCCTCGCCGCGCAGCAGGACACCACGCACGATGGGAGCCGTTACCTCTACCTTGTGATGCTTCCCTTCCACCGAAAGAAGTACTGAGATATCCCCGATGTCCTCGAAATACTTCGTGATCTTGCCGACCCGCTTCTCCACATAGTCACGCAGCGCCGGTGTAACCTCGACATTCTTTCCCCGAATCGTGAATGCAGCCATGAGACACAGCCCCTTTCTATCCACGGGAGCGATCTTATCTTCCGCTCCCCTTTTATCTATGTATTTCGACATGAGCGGAAAAAAACCTGCAAAAGAATCGTTTTTCCCTAAATTCTGATTTTTCTTTGTGCCCGCTGATCAGATCTTAATGCAAATGAAAAAGCCCGCTGTGTAAGCCGGGCTTTTCAAATCTGATCCGCTATTCTTTTTTTACGACGTTGTCCGCCTGGGGACCGCGCGCACCTTCGACGATTTCGAACTCCACTTCCTGTCCTTCGCTGAGGGTTTTGTAGCCCTCACCCTGGATCGAGGAAAAATGGACGAATACATCATCGCCGTCCTCGCGGGAGATAAATCCATATCCCTTATCCGCGCTGAACCATTTCACTTTGCCCGTCATATCGGCTCTCCTTTCTCTGGTGGAGAAAGCTCTAAAATCAGTGTTTCTCCTATATCGCACGTATGCTTCTCCTTATTATAAGAGCCGTATGTACGACTGTCAATGGGAGAAAACGAAACAAGGCGAAAAAGAAGGATTTCGATGCGTTGGTGCGCGCGGCAAGAGGTCTCAACGGTGCGGGAAAAACTTCTCCACGCGCGCAGACCGCGCACGTTCAAGCTCCTCGCGCCGCTGCATCAGCTCCTGATAGGCCGCGATATAGGCATCAATGTGCTGGTCAAGGAGCCGATGCGCAGCAACATAACGATAGGCATTCTCCGCGATTGTACGTCTGAGATCGGCACGCTGAATGAGGAGGTCCAGTTTCTCAGCAAACGCCTTAGGACTATGGCAGATCATGCCTGTCTCTCCATCGCGCACGGATCCCGCATAGACCGTTGGGGATGCGAGCACCGCCGCGCCATGCCCCGCTGCCTCGATGAACTTGAGATCGGATTTACCACGGTTGAACTCCGTGTCGCGCAGCGGCAGGAGTGCAATGTCCGAGGCATGCAGAGCTGCCGTGTAGCGCTCATAGGGGGCAACGATGGATGCATCTCTCACGCCGCCGGTAAACTCCTTCGCCTTCGTTTGAAGTGCCTCATAGAATCCATGATCCGAAACAACGCGGAAGAAGAGGCAATCGCCATACCGTCGGATCGCCTTGTTGATCACCGGCATCAGCGGCTCCCAATCAGGGCGGCGGTTCAGCGCACCGAAGAAGATCGTCACTCGATCGGTCGATGCGTCATACGTGCGCTTCTCTGGGAGCTGATCCAGCTGATTCTCAAAGAGATAGATGTATGGATTGAACTCCCTCAGGTAGTCTGCCAGATACTTGGTCGAGGTCTGCAGGGCTGTGACAGCACGGAAGCAGAAAAAGTTCCCCTCCTCAACTGCAGACGTGATCCGCGGATGATCGTCGATCTCCTGGAGCAGGACATTTCCGCGGCCTGCATGTGCTGTCAGGAGATCATGCAGCCAAGGCTCCGGCCGAATAACGGCACGCTCGAGGAGGATGATGCTGTCATGCAGATCGCCGATCTCATCCAGCTCGATCCCTTCATCGCCGGGATTGGTGCATCCACTCAGAGAAATGATTCCGCGTGCACGGAGGCGCTGCAGAGGAGCATCGAGGCGAACAGGTGCGCACCCCTCCACGCGATTCATCATGATGACATGAATATCAGGCAGTGCTGCCTCATATTCATGACGCAGTGCGGGAGATACACGCGAGAGCAGGGGGGCGATCTGCGTGCGATCTTCCTCCAATTTACGCAGCACCGCCCGATGGTCCTCTTCTTTCGTCAAAAATAAACGCTTTCGCCAGTAGTCCTCAATCAGACGCCGCCATTCAATGCGGCTGAGGACAAGCGTATCCGGCAGCTGTCCCTCCTGTCCGTCATGCTGACGGAAGAGACTGAGCGGTCTGCTGAAAATGACTGCATCGCCCTTTTCAAGGAGCTCCAGCCACATGGCACAGTCCGAGATTGTCTGATATCCGCGTGATTCGGCACGCCAATAGTGATGCGTCAGATCACAACGCCGGAAGAGGACGGCCGATGGTTCGCCCAAAAAATTGCTGCAGAACGCGAGCATTGCATGAGCGAGATCCGCTCCCGGAAAGACACTATATGTATCGTAAACGGGCGGAACATCCGTCCACTGTCCGATGAAATCCCCGTTCCCATCAATGATTCCGCGCACCGACGTAACGAGGGCCGCCGTCGGTTCGGATAGAAACGCATCCAACATCAGCGTGATCTTATCCGGCAGGAGGATATCATCGTCCATGCACCACTGCAGGAACTCTCCCTGCGCTAGGTGTTCAAACGGCATAAAGTTTTCTTCTTTGCTCCGTGCGTTCCTATTCCGCACATAGCGTACACGCACATCATCCCGATAGTCCTGCATCAGCTCCGCTGTGCGCTCGTTCGTCGAGTTGTCACAGACAATGACCTCAATGTTCGGATAGGTCTGTGCAAGGGCACTCTCAAGTGTCTCATGGAAATATTCCGGACGGTTGTACGTCGGGATCATGATGCTGACGAGCGGCGCCTTGAGAAGCGCCGTGCGCGCCGTTGCATGAATGAGCGGGAGATTGTGCCCCCACACAATTGTGCCCAGTGTTTGCTGCAAAATCGTCTCTGGCAAACCGATGTCGATGCCCCACCGCTCCATAAGGAGGAGACGTGCTTCGGAGCGTGTCAGATCAAAGAGCTCACACTGTCCCGCCCCCCTATGGGCAAGATAGACAGGAACGCGCAGGAGGTAAAAGCCCTCATATTTCAGACGGAACGAGAGGTCAAGATCCGCTCCTCCACCCGTAAACATCTCATCAAAACCATGCAGCTGGACAAAGGCCGAGCGACGTATGAGCAGTGCGAAGTCCTCGAGAAACAAGCTCTCGGACGGACTCGTGAGATGCTTTCGCACCCATGCACTGGGGTCTTCCCCCTTCGCTGCCATCTCCTCTGCTTTCAAATACTGCCAGGAGAACACCGTGCGATTGGATAAGGGTCCAACGGCAGCAATTTTTTCGTCCAACAGGAGTGTTTCAAGCAGCTTCTGCAGCCCCTCTGCCGTCAGGATGACACCCTCCCGTACAAAGAGGAGGCTCGCTCCTGAGGCGGATGCGGCACCGCAGTTCCATAGAGCTGCTGCTCCGCTCTCATCAGATACGCAGAAACGGAGCGGCAGACCTTGCAGACTCCGCTGCACATCCCGTTCCATCTCTGCAGATGAGACGACCAGCAGCTCTGCCCCCATGTGAAGGGCAGCTGCTGCATCACATGCAGCCTCTGCCGAGGCGCGCAGGTAATCCGCATCCTCGACTGCTGCGATGATAATGCTGAGCGCACTCATGATTTCAGTGCGCGCAGGAGTAGGAAATCGGTCTTACGCATCTTTGCCGCCAGAGCAATTGCTTTCTCATGATCGCCCATCTCATGCAGCAATAGCGCCATATTTCGAAGGGCATCAATGTTGCCCGGATCGAGCTGAATGGTCTCCATGAGCAGGAGCTTCGCCCCCGCGTAGTCGCCGTCCATGTACGCAACGCCCGCAAAGGCATTGAGCGCACGGCATTTCTCCTGCGGACGGATCTGTTTGCCGAGAATCTCTGCCGCCATTGCCGCCGCATCGACCGATTTCTTTTTCAAATCAGCACCCACACGCGGGGATGCTGCCGAGGCCGGTACGGCCGGCGAAGGAGCAGCCGCCGCCTCCACCGAAGTGCCAAGGCCCAACAGATCTGCAATGTGCGGATACGCTGCACGCGTCTGATCGGGATGCAGCTGTGCATCGAGCCTCGCCAAACGCTTGATCTCCTCACGCTGTTCATCAGAGAGCGCCTTGCTGTACACCGCAAGGATATGTTCATAAAGCTTCAGCGCATCATCTGCACGCTTCTCACGCTGACAGATACGAGCAAGGAGCATGCGGATCTCGATGTTGCTCGGCTCCTTTGAGAGTGTATTCGTCACCCAGCTCGCAGCACGCGTATAGTCACCCAGCTCAAAATAGGCGCGCGCGACATCCCCGAAGCACTCCTCTGGAGGATTCCCCTGCTCCAGCATGTCGGCAAAGGTGTTAATCACCTCTGCATACTCCTTTTTCTTCATATGTGCACGAATCTGCTCGATCGTTGCAATCTTCTTCTCTGCCATCGTCATCGTTCCTTTCACATTTCGCTTTTCTTCCCGTCGTGCACGTTTTTTGCGCGTGCGCTCTGCACGGTTTTGCTTACGCTTCTTCATTGAGGTATCGCTCCCATATCATTTCATATGCCGCCTCCACGGCACGAACGTAGGCATTTGCATCCATGAGCGGTGATGCCCGCATCATACGCGGGATCGCCGTATGCAGCGCCGCGAGCAGCTCTGGATCACGAGCAAGCCCCACAGCGTACTCGACATACGCCGCTGGATTCTCTGCAACGAGTTCACTCAGCCCCACATTATGCAGGAGACTTGCGCCAAAGCGAGCCCCGTGCCGCGTCCCCGCCATCGTTATGACGGGCAGCCCCATGAGGAGTGCCTCACAGGTCGTCCCGCCTCCCTGATACGGATATGTGTCAAGGATGATGTCCACATCGAGATAATCGCTGAGGTAGTCCTTTTCCCCCGGACGCAGTATGAGTCGACTGAGATCGATCCCCGCCTGTGCTGCGCGCAGGCGCATATGATCCAGAGCCGCCGTACGCGGATGAACATTCTTGAGCAGGAGTCGTGCATCCGGCACCCTGCGCAGGATCTCTGCCCAGAGGCCGAGCGTCCCATCCGTGATCTTCGCAAAGTTGTTAAAACTCCCAAATACTACGGGAGCATGCGGTGTACGATGCAGATGCTCGTAGGGCTGAAACCGCTCCGACGGCGTAAAGCACAGATGCGTCTGCGGTAGCCGCAGTATATCCTCCGCAAATAGGCGCTCCGTGTCCGACGGGTCACAGTGGGGGTCGCCCAGAAAGTAATCCATCGCAGGCAGTCCCGTCGTATCGAAGTATCCAATGCCCGAAATTTGGACCGGTGCCGGTTTGTATGCGGCAATCTGCAGCGTTTTCCCACCAGCTGAGTGACCGGCAAGGTCGAATAGGATGTCCACACTGTCTGCATGGATGCGCGCCGCTGCCTCCGCAGGCGTGTCCTTCGAAAGATCGGTATAGCGATCTGTCATCTCGGCCACCCACGCCGTCACGTCTGAATGCTGCCCGCCCGCATCGTAGAGAAACACCTCGAAATGTGTACGGTCATAGGCAGAAAAGAGCTGAATGGAAAAGTTCAGCACGATATGATCGGTCAGATTCGGCGAAAGATAGCCGATACGCAGCTTTTGCCGCGGCCGCTTCTCGTGTCTGAACAGCGGCAGATCACCAATCATCTCCGCATAGAGCGCATGTGCGCTGCGCATCTCCTCATCTGTCACGTTCTCCGCATAGTGGAGATACATGAGATAGTCGCTGAGCGCTGCGAGACGTGCTGCCTGATCTGTGCGCGGCAGCTCCCACGCCATGCGCAGATGCGGCAAAGCGTTCTTCAGGTCAGCATTCCAAAAGAAGAGCTGCCCCATCAGCTCATGCAGTTCCCAGCGGCGTTCCTCGGGGCAAGAGCCGCTTTCCTCCGCCGCCTGCAGACGGCAGAGTGCTTTCTCTGTCTGCCCTGCTGCAATTGCTTTCTTCACGGCAGAGAGCAGGCATTCATCCGGATGTCTGCTCTGCTTGCCACGCTGCCCAGATCGCACGATAGCACTCCTCCATCTCACGAATATAGCGCTCCTGATCCATGACGGGCGATGTCTTCATTCGATCGCGCATCTCTCTGTGCAGAGCATCGAGCAGATCGAGATCTCCAGCGAGCGCCGCCGCAGTCTCAATGTAGTCCTCGATACGCTCCGAGGCAAGATCAGCGAGGCCAATATTCGCCAGCAGGCTGTAAGTGAAGCGCGTGCTGTGTCGTGCCGTATAGTACGACACGACAGGAACTCCCATGTAGAGTGCATCACAGGTCGTACCGCCGCCCGGCCACGGAAAGGTATCAAGTGCGATATCCACATCGAGATAGCGCAGCATATAGTCCTTTGTCGCTGGCTCGAACATCACGCGGCTCATATCAAAGCCGAGATTTTTCATCCGCTCATGCGCCGCCGCCACAACACCTCTCTGCCCATACGCACCATTTTTCAGCAACAGACGAGATTCCGGCACGCGCTCCATAATCTCTCTCCACGCAGCAAGCATGGGGTCCCTCAGTTTGCGATATTGATTAAACGAGGCAAATTGTATATACCCCTTCGTACGTGCAGGCGTTTCCATCGCTGCAGGCAGATTGGTATGTCCATTATAGCAGAATTGACTCGTCAGGCGCAGTAATTTTTCAACATAAACGGATTCGCTGCCTCTGCCCTCCGGGTCGCAGTAGTGATCCGTCACAAAGTAATCGACCGTCGGCAGCCCCGTCGTCGCCATATAGCCGAGTCCGGAGAGCTGGACAGGTGCAGGCTTCCACGCAAGCGCAGCGAGTCCCGAGCCGGCTGTGTGCCCCGAGAGATCAAAGAGGATGTCGATCTCATCTGCATGGATCGCACCAGCAACAAGCTCCATATTACGTGCATCATCCGAGAGGTCACGCCACTGCGTCACAAGGCTTCGAAAGAATTCCGAGAACTGATCGGATGCACCGAGGCTATAAACATAGACCTCAAAGGAATTCTGATCAAAGCCTGCGAGAAACGGCCATATGAAATACTGCATGACATGCTCTCGAAAATCCCCGGAGATATACCCGATCCGTATTTTTTTTCTTCTTTGACGATTTGCATGAGAGTACTGCGATACGTCGGAAAAAAGTGAACCATAGTGCAGGCTTTTTTGATAGACCTCTGATGGAGGCACATCCAATGCATTGAGATGGAAAAGACTGGCACCGTAGTAGAAGCGGGACAATGCAATGTCCGTTGCCTCGGCCGCATACTGACGCGCATACACCGCAGCCATTTCGGGTCCATGAACAAGGCCCACATAGTTTATGCAGGTCTTCAGCAGCACCGACCGCACCTCCGGCACGGCGGGCAGCCCTGCCTCAATACGCTGCAGTCCATCATATGCGCGCTCATAGATCTCCCTGCCTGTTCCAGGCGGTGTTTTGCTGATGACAGACAGATAGATGCGCGCGGCTTCACGGTCACGTCCGACGCCTTCTGCCGCGAGCGCCCAACGTCCTGCAAGCGTCACCTGATCGGTGAAAAAATATGCCCACGCAAGGCTCATACGCTCCTCAGGCAGGAGACATTCCATGCTGTCCAAGGCATGTGCCGCAGAGATCACACGCCCCCAGTGCTCATGGGCAGCAGCATCGGAGAGCGCTGCTGCAAGTTCTCCACGCCTATCCTGCTGCCCCCTCACAAGAATACGGGAGTAAGCTCGCTCCACGGAAAACAGCACCGCACCAGCATCAAAGGCATCAAAGAGGCGCCAGTGCAGATTCTCGTGAAATTCTGAGAGCTGCGGCAAACACGAAAGAAGGCGGCAAATTTCTGCAGGAAGTTCGCTCTCACTTGCGGTCAGCGGCAGCCCTAACTGCTGCATCAGGCAAAGCGCATGCTGTCCATGGACAAAATCAACGGCTGTGATGAGTGGGACAGCGTGATCGGCTGCACGACAGACATCCAGGAGATCAACATCAACACCACACACAAGATCAAGGCGATCATAGGGAAGCTCATCGACCAGCTCGAGCACTGCCCCCTCCGATCCTGCCGCCGCAAGCCGTGCAGCATCCTCCTCGGACAACGCTGCCCCGATGCACGCAGGCAGAATCAGACGAATGGCAGGAAGATGGTGCAGCACACCTGCGAGAAGAGTGATGAGCGACGCCTGCCGCCCCTCTCCCACTCCCCCTGCAATGCCAATCGTCGGTATATCGTCATCACAAAGAGGTGCACGGCAGGTATAGCACTGTACACGATGAAACGGCGTATAACAATGTCCGAAGGCCGCACGCCCCTCGACTGCAGGCAGGGACATCGCAAGGTCCTGCGGACAGTCAGCAGCGAGTGAGACAATATGTGGTGCGGGCCGCCTCTGCATAATGCCATGAATACGATCGTCCGGCGTGCGCAGCGAGAGATCTACCAACAGGTCAATCTCATCCCGACGGATAATCTCTGCCGCTTCCTCCGGTGTGGTATCCCCAATCTCGCGCAGGGTCACTCCCTGGGCAAAAGGGGTGGTATCACCGCCAATCCCTGTATGATACGCATAGACATCAAAACGCGAACGATCGTAGGAGAAAAAGAACACAGGCAGTAAATCCCTCAGACGTCCGCCCCCTAGATCGGAGGAAAGATAGCCCAGGCGAATCCTTCGGTCGGCATAGGGCACCACTGTCCCCTCGCGTTTTCTCTCTTTTTTCTTCATTGCCTCTCCTCTGTAAAGATCTCTCTATGGAAAATATCGTGATCCGCACACAGCCTCTTTAATTTCGCACAAATGCACTCCATACCTGTTCGTAGGCTTCCCCAAGAGCCCGCCCATAGCCTGATCGGTCCATCAGAGGAGACTTCTCCATCATGGAGCGCAGACCGTCATGCAGGGCATCCAGTACATCAGGATCGTTCGCAAGAGCAACGGCACGATCAATGTATCCTTCCTCCGTATGTGCAATGAGTGCGCCGGCCCCAATGTTCTCCAGGATGGAGGCACCGAAGCGGCTGCCGAGGCTCTCCCCCGCAAGCGTCACAACGGGCACACCCATATAGAGCGCATCACAGGTTGTTCCGCCCCCGGGATAGGGAAATGGGTCGAGCGCAATATCCACACGGTTGTATGACGCAAGATACTCCTGCGATGCCCCCTCTGCATCGACACGTGCGAGGGGAATACCAGCTTCCTCCATGCGCCGCATCGCCTCTGCTCGTACATCTTCGTGGGAAAAGACTTCCGTCTTGAGCAGCAGGCGGCTCCCTGATACACGATGCAGGATCTCTGCCCAGATCGCAAGGACGCGATCATTCAGCTTCGTGAAGTTGTTGAAGCTGCCAAAAACAATCGCGCGTCCCTGCGACGGTGAATGTGCAGGAGCAGGTACTGGATGGAGCGGCTGCCAGCAAAAATGCGTCTGCGGCAGTACGAGCAGTTCCTCGGTAAATCCCGTTTCCGCCTTCCCTGCCGCAAGCACTGGATCGGCAATAAAGTAATCCACGGTTGGAAGCCCTGTCGACGCGAAGTACCCGATCCCAGAGATCTGCACAGGCGCGGGACGGCAGGCTAGGATGGGGAGCGTCCTGCCCGCCGTATGCCCGGCAAGATCGACAAGAATATCGATACCGTCACGGTAAATGGAGCACGCCGCCTCCTCCGCAGAGAGACGCGAGAGGTCGCAAAAATGTTCAACCGTCTCACGCACCTTTTCCGTGTATCCGTCCGCTGCATTCAGCGCATAGACCGTCACCTCGAAGCGTCCGGGATCGAGCGCCGTCATCAGAGCATACGAAAAGGAGAGCACAACGTGCTCCCTAACATCGGGAGAGAGATAGCCGATGTGAAGACGCCGCTCTCCCGTCTCATGCCTGCTGTGATCGAATTGCCGTACATCCGCAAAAAGGGCCCCGTATTCCTCCGCTGCATGCCGATCCTGTGCAAGTGAGGAGGTCAAATAGTGCCGGTTGAAGAGGACGTTGCTTGCGTTGAGCGCGCGCAGTTCTGTCGTCGGCGCAGCATCACGCGCCCGTTCATAGCAGCGCACGGCATCTGCCGCACGCCCAAGAAACCGTGCACACTGACCTGCGAGATTATACACCTTCTCCGCGATTGCGGGCGGTATATCGGCATTGAGGAGCGGCGCAAGCATGTCCAGAGCAGCACAGCGCTGCCCCTCGAGAAGATAAATGCGCGCACGCAAAAAGATGGTATAGGGATCTCGGGGCGAAAGCCGCGCACATTCCCGCCATGCTGCGAGAGCCCGATCCGCGTTCCCGGATTCAATCTCGAGTGCCGTCAAAAGCCCCGCAGCCTCAGCGGGTACAGCACGCTGCAGCTGCCGGATCCCCTTGCGGGCCGCATGCACATCGCTGCGTGCGAGTGCCGCAAAGATGCGGTCACGCAGGACCTCAAGCTGTGCCTCATGATGAATGCCGTTCATCTGCCCCCCTCCGCAAGGCGGCCGATGCGTCGCTGCATTCTCTGTACCTCCGGCGCAGCCGATTCCTGCTTGCAGGAATCAGGCAAGAGAAGCGCAAGCTGCGCCTGCTGCGCATGGGCAAAAGCCCTCCCATACGCAGCTGCGATCGCAGCCGTCCGCTCTATATCCTCTACAAGCGATGCCGCAGCAGAGTTCACATCACCAGTCAGCAGGAACTGGCGACGCTGCGGAAACTTTACGGTGCTGCGCTGGTCATAGTAGAGCGCAGCGAGCTGAAATGCAGAGGCAGCCAACACAGCGGCGAGAAAGGCAGCATCATCCGCACCGTAATCGAGGGACTGCAGCACCTTGATCACAGCCGCATCATCTGCTCCAACCTGAGTCAACAGGCGGAGAAAACTCGCAAGTATCGGCGCTGAACGCGGAGCAATACGCAGCCCGCGTTCCTGCAAACGCAGCGCCTCCTCCATATCTCCACGCAGGGCAGCCGCCTCACCAAGGCGCACACAGGCCGTCGGTGCGAGGATCCCGGAAAAATCACCCTCACGATAGTACTCCTCATGCAGATGAAGTCCCTCTTGATAAGCACGGCACGCCGTAACGAAGTATCCCTGATCCCAGGCGTATGTCCCGTAGATCAGCGGAAAATCCGCCTTCTCCGGACATGCCTTCCGCGCGATCTCGTATGCCTCCCGAATCTCGGAATCTGCGCTCCCCATAAGGATGAGTGACTGGAGCAGAACGGCATGGGGCCGATCCTCCGAGCCCACGGGTTGATCCGCACTATCGCGTGCCTCACGTGCATATCGAGCCGCCTGCGGATAATCCTCCAGCGAGTAATAGCAATCCATCAGATGATATTCGTCGAGTTTACTGCTCTCTCCACGTGCCCGACGCGCCAACAGGAGGTCGAGATCCCGCCGCGACTTCTCCTTGATCATACGCGGCGAGTACCCCGTATGATAGAGCGTCAGCCCCGGCGCCATCATCATCATCCGGCCAGGATCTCCGCTGAGATTTTCAACGTGCTCATGAATGCTCCCCACGAAGCGAATGTGCGGTACATGTCGGAAGATGCGCTGTACCTTCGCATTCGTCCCAAGCAGTGCACCGGTGTCCATATCGATATTGACAAGATGCACAATGAACCCATCAAATTTATCGCGGCTATCGTACTCCTCGATCAGTGGGCGCACGCGCGGTGCGCTCTCCTCGGTAAAGTACTCATCTGCGTCGGTGAATACCACCCAGTCTCCTGTCGCTGCGTCGAGGGCGAAATTCTTTGCTGCCGAAAAGTCGTTGATCCAATCAAAATACAGCACCCGTGCACCACCCGCACGGGCAATCGCCACAGTCTCATCCGTTGAACCTGTATCGACCACGATCATCTCATCGGCAAAGACACGCATGGACGCGAGCCAGCGCGGCAGGTTTTCCGCTTCATTCTTTGCAATGACGCATGCTGAAATCTTCATGCGATCAACTCCATCAATTCCTTCGACTTACGATGTGTGGCATCCATTCCCAGAGCCCTTTCAAGATAATCTTTTGCCTCCTCACGCCCTCCTAGAAAGAGCGAGGCCAACGCCATCCCATAGAGTGTATCTGCCGTCTCTCCCCCAGTGGCAGCGAGGAGGGACCAACCGATGAAGGCTCCTTCCCAATGCCGCACATGGTCAAATAAGGCCGTCGCCGCACGCAGGACATCATCGCCAAAAGAGGCAGCAATGTGCAGGAACCGCTCCGATTGATCTGCATTCGCATAGCGAATAAAGGAATCCCGCACAAGATCATATCCCTCCCTGCTCTCAGGAAGGGGTACGGCATCCGGCTCATCGTAATGACGCCAGAATTCCAGCATCGAGGCAGGAAGCTGCTCACGTAGGCGATGGCAGAGCATGGGACTCTCTCCTCCCTGCTCCTTTTCCAGCCGCAGGAGAATCTCGGGCATCTCACGCACATATGCGGCCAGTGCTCCGACCATCTGCTCACCGAACTCCGCAGACGGCAGCGACCGCGCCTGCTCATAGATCGCAGGAGAAGGCATATGGATCCCTGCCTCTCTCTGCAAAACAGAACGTGCCTCCTCTGCGAGGTACAGCCACCCATAGGCGTCTGCAAAGCGCACGAGATAGATCAGGGACTCCTTATCACTCCCCACAATCTCACGCAGTGCAGCAAGCAGCTGGTCCGATGATGCGCGTTGATGCATCTCCACATAGATATCCAGAGCCTCCTCACGCGCCGTATCAAACGAAAGGGCGCGCAGCACCTCCTCCTCTGCGGCCGCATTCTCGCCCATCTCCATCAGAATGCGGGCACGCGCGGCAGAAACCGGCCCCGCCCACGCAGGGAACTCGGAGGCTTCGCCCCCCGTGTCCAGGGGAGCTTCATAGATTTCGAGAGCGTGTGTCAGCGCAGGAAGTGCCCCGTCAGCCCCTGCTGCCGCAAGCAAAATCCCCAGCCGTCCATGAAAATCCGGCAGCTGTGGGAACGCAAACGAGGCAGTGCGCGCGGCTTCGATCTGCTCTGTCAGCGGAATATTTTCCTTTTCCATCGCATCGAGCAAGAGGTGATGGAGATGACTCTGTGCACCAAGAGAGGTCACACTCTCCGCAAGTGCCGCACGTGCATAGAGAAGAGCTGCCGCATACTGGCCAAGGCCATAGTACGTATCGCCGAGATAGCGGGCATCACCGGGCTGCAGCCCATGTTCGGCAATGCGCTGCTCCATCAGGGCGAGATTTCGCTCATGCTTTGCGCGGATACGCCCGGAGGAATATCCCACATGACGAATGGAGAGCGCCACCGGCTCATGGTAGAGCACAGGTGTCCCCTCCTCCTTGCAAAGACTCTCATGTACACGCCCCTCGTAGCGGAGCCCACGTCCCATGCGCAGGAGACGCACATGGGGTGCCCGCCCCGTCTCCCGACCGCCTGCATCCTCATCCACATGGACGATGGGCAGAAGCACGGCATCCACCTGAGGCATCGTTACATCCACCATGGCGAGATATGACCGTACCTCTGAGGGGTCAAAGAAGGACTCATCCGCATCCAGTACCGCTGCCCAGTCTCCATCTGCCGCACGAATTGCAGCGTTCCGGGCTGCAGCGAAGTCATCCTTCCAGGGGAAATCAACAATCGTTGCTCCGGCATCTGCCGCAAGCGCGCGCGTCCCATCCTGCGAGCCCGTATCGACAACAATCCGCTCATCCGCATAGACGGCTGTATTCGCGAGCCACGTCTCCATATCCCGTGCATCGTCACGTACAAAGACGGCTGCAGCAATCCGCAGTTCCTTTGCACGTGCCGTGATGCGGTGCCAGATCTGTATGCGCCGGCGCAGCTCCTCACGCATCTCCTCGTTGAAGAACGAGCGATCCGTTCCGCCTTCCGGCGGTTCTTCCTCAACGGCCTTCTCTGCCGCAGGGATCGCCTCCTCATAGCGATGGAGAACGGCAAGTGCCTCAGCAAGCTCTGCATGCATTTCCGGCAGTTCCGGGAATGCATCCACAGCCTGCTCCGCAACAGTGAGACGCTCCATCCTGCGTGCAGGCTGAGCGCCATAGATACGGAGCAAAATGCGATAACAAAGACTCGCATAGACGACCGAGCGGCGTCCCTGTCCGATGTCGAGCAGCGCATAGTGCTCTGCCATCCGTTCCTCACCGAGATTGTCATACGTCTCAGCCAGATAGCGCCAGCATCGCTCAGGCGTATCAGAGCTCTCCACCTCCGCGAGCAGAAGACGTAAATTGCGTTCTCCCTTCTCCTGTGTGAGCCGAGCGGAATAGCCCGTATGAACGAGGGTCAGCAGTTCCGGCGCAACGGTGCGGCAAAGCGGCGCCGCACCATCAGCCTCACGCAGCTCCTCATGAATGCGCCCAACATAGCGCCGTCCCTCGCGCCATCGAAAAATGCGCGGCGCATAGCTGTCAAGCAGGGTCTCACCCGTCTCCTCATCGATATTATGCCACGGCACGAGGAGCACTTCACCGTCCTCAGCAGCATGATCAATCACCGTACGCAGATGATCACGTGTCTCCAAGGAGAAGTATTCATCTGCATCGATGAACACAACCCAATCTCCCGTCACATGAGCAAGCGCCTCATTCCGTGCAGCGGCGAAATCATCTGTCCACGGAAAATGATACACCTGCGCACCATAGGACTGTGCCACATGTACGGAATCATCGATCGATCCTGTATCGACGACAATCAGCTCATCAACGGCGTCCCGCAGACTAGCGATGGATATCTTCAGGTGTGCGGCATCATCGCGTACAATATAGCACGCCGTAATGCACATCTTATCTTCCGATGGCTTTACCACATCGTCCCCCCTATAGCTGCATGCACGGGCAGACCAATAGTCCGCCTTTTCCCTATCTTCCATATGCAGACAGAGCCGCGCCACACGGTCCGCAATTGCCGCAGCAACACTGTCGTTAAAAAAGGAGGTATTCTCTGTATGCGCACCGCCCTCATCATAGCGGCGGAGTGCTTCGATCAGGCTATCCATCCCCTCTGCATAGCGAATAAGGCCGCAGAGGATCATTCCACGCTGTGCATAGAAATCCGGCAGCATCGGAAATTTGGCAAGCGCTTCATCAGCAAGCTCCAACATCTCCTCATCGGGATAGTGGAGTGCACGCATAGATTCGATCATCTGATGGTAGATTTTGCTCTCTTCGCCAACGAAGGCAATATCTCCGGCCAAAGCCTCCTTGGACAGTGCGAGTGTCTTTTCGTAGTCCTTCAGACCAAAGCAGCAGTCGGCCAGATAAAACGCATGCATAGCGGTTCGCCCACGAAGCGCTGCATCCCGCTCAAGCATAGCGATGTTGCGGCGTATCTTTTCCTCTCCCATCTCCATAAGATAGCCTGTATGAGCAGCAGCAACGCGTTCATCACCATAGGCCAGAACACGCTCCTCGCCATCCTCTCGTATCAGCTGCTCATGAATCATGCCTACATAATGCAGTCCTTCTTTCCGAAAAATACGGGGACTTTGGATGAAGTGAGCATCCTGAAACGAATCATGCGTCATAAAATTGCAGAGCGAAATCATAATGATATCAAGCCCTGGCTGCCTATGCACCACATCCAGAATGCCTGCACGCACTTCTTCGGGATGAAAAAAATACTCATCCGCATCGAGAAAGATAACAATCTCTCCTGTTGCCTGAGCAAGTGCATAGTTGCGTGCCAGAGCAAAGTCATTCTGCCATGCAAAAAAGTAGATCTGCGCCTGAAACTCCATCGCTGCTGCTGCGACAAAGGGATCGTTCGCCGTTGAAACAACAATGATCTCATCCGCTGCTTGCTGAACGGAGACGAGAGAACGCCGCAGTTCCTCAGCTTCATTCTTTACAATATAGCAGGCAGAGATTTTCATAGGGCACACCCTTTCATAATTCCTCAGAGAATTATTATACGCTATTCCCAGGATTTTCGCAAAGAAAAAGAACCTCTCCCCGTGGGGAGAGGTTCTGATGTTCCGTTTGGTAATCGTCGAAGCGAATTACTGGAGGAGCGAAAGGACAGCGGAGCTGTTCTGGTTTGCCTGTGCAAGCATGGACTGCGCAGCCTGGAGCAGCACGTTGTTCTTCGTGTAGTTCGTCATCTCCTTCGCCATATCCGCATCGCGAATCGTGGACTCGGAGTTCTGAACGTTCTCGGACGCCGTCGTGAGGTTGGAGCTCGTGTAGGAGAGGCGGGTCTGGACTGCGCCGATGTTCGCCTGCTCATCGAGAGCCTTCTGGAGAGCCGTCTCGATCGTGTTGATCGCAGCGTTAGCCTTGTCCTGCGTCTGAACGCTGAGGACAGACCCATCCGTGCCCTTCAGACCAAGTGCGAGCGAACGCATATCCGTCATGCTGACCTTGATCGCCTGGTTTGCCTTCGTGCCCGTCTGGAGAACGAGTGCATTGTCCTCAGACTTGTTCTCTGCGCGGACGCGCTCGTTGAACCCATCGAGAGCCGTGTTCGCCGTCTTGCGAATTGCACCCGTGTTGTCCGTGATCGACATTGTGAACGAGGAGACCTGGAACGTCGTGCCCGTGCCCTTTGCCTCGATCGAGAGAGCAGCCTTGTTGTCAGCCGTGTAGACGCTGTTCTTCGCCTTGTCGTAGCCGATGAGGGCTTCCTCACGCGTAACACCCATGAGATCCGTACCAGCGTACGACTCGGTGCCGTTGTAAGCGTTCTTACCGAGGATATCAGCAAGCGTGTTGGTGCCGACCGAGAACGTCGTCGTGTAGGTCCTGCCCTGGCGGACATAGGAAACCGTGACGTTATCCGTCGACTGGATGTTGAGGCTCTCCTCCGTGCGGCTCTTGAGCGTCGTCAGGACAGAAGCCCACTTCGACGTCGTGTCGAGCGCACCGTTCGAGAGGATCGTGCAGGTCGCCGTGCCCTTGCTGTTGCGCGTGCCATCGACGAGGTACTTGCCGTTGTAGGTTGCAAGAGCGTTGTCGTCGATCTGGTCAACCATCTGGTTGATCTCTTTCTGGATCGTGCGGCGATCTTCATCCGTGTTCGTGTCGTTCGCTGCGTTGATTGCCTTCTCCTTGAGGGTCTTGAGGATCTCGACCGTGCTGGAGACAGCACCCTCAGCGGTACGCATCATGCTGTTGCCGTTCTGCGTGTTCTGGTTGTCC
>ERZ772827.501-NODE-501-length-21558-cov-3.940752_pt1 | contig 21558 bp, 17 predicted proteins | sample MGYA00580850_ERZ772827 | MGnify/ENA primary metagenome ERZ772827 (study PRJEB29015, sample SAMEA2737950) | human oral metagenome | biome: human oral; feature: human-associated habitat; material: dental | place: China | collected 2145 ... | reverse complement strand
AGGACTACATGACCATGAGCCCCGAGGCGCGCGAGGACTTCTATGTAAAGACGCTGACGGAGTAACAGCATACAATGAAAAGAGCCCGTCTCTGCTTTCCTGTTGCACAGGGGAGCAGGGGGCTCTTTTGATTTCTTTGAAATATGTTATAATAGGGACGCAAGTTTGATCGAGCCAATCTCTATGGGAAAGATTTGGTGGAGCAGAGTGAAGATATTCGATAACGTCACAAACACGGTGCGCGACGATCTGCGGGCAGAGCTCGTGCACGGCAGCAGGGTGTTGATTGCGGCAGCGTGCTTCTCGATGTATGCCTATCAGGAGCTCCGCGCGCAACTGGAGTCCGTCGAGGAGTTCCGCTTTATCTTCACCTCCCCCACATTCGTCAAAGAAAAGACGGAGAAGCAAAAGCGCGAGTTCTATATCCCGCGCATCTCGCGTGAGACGAGCCTTTACGGCACGGAGTTCGAGGTGCGCCTGCGTAACGAGATGACGCAGCGCGCGATTGCGAAGGAGTGCGCGGACTGGATCCGTGCAAAGGCGCGGTTCAAATCCAACACCGGCGGCGAGCAGATGATGGGCTTTATGACGACCTCCTCTGCCGAGAAGCAGAGCGTCTATGTCCCAATGAGCGGTTTTACAACCGTGGATCTCGGCTGCGAGCGCGGGAACAACACCTATAACATCGTGCAGTGCATGGACGAGCCGCAGGCGACACAGATGTATATGCGCACCTTCGACGAACTCTGGAACGACCCTGTGCGTATGCAGGACGTGACGGATGCTGTTATCGAGAACATCAGTAGCGTGTACGCCGAGCACGCACCCGAGATAATCTACTTCACAACGCTCTACCATGTATTCAGTGAGTTCCTGGATGACCTGTCCGAGGACGCACTGCCGAACGAGGCCACGGGGTTCAAAGAGAGTAAGATATGGAGTATGCTCTACGATTTCCAGCGCGATGCCGCACTCGCGATCATCAACAAACTCGATACATATAACGGCTGTATTCTCGCAGACAGCGTCGGCCTCGGCAAGACATTTACCGCACTTGCGGTCATGAAATACTATGAGAACCGCAACAAGAACGTCCTTGTCCTGTGCCCGAAGAAGCTCGCGGAGAACTGGAACACCTACAAGGACAACTACGTCAACAATCCTCTTGCAGCGGATCGTCTGAACTACGATGTGCTCTTCCATACCGACCTCTCGCGCAGCCATGGACAGTCGAACGGACTTGATCTGGATCGCCTGAACTGGGGCAACTACGATCTCATCGTGATCGACGAGTCGCACAACTTCCGCAATGGCATCGGAACGCACAGTCGCACACAGGAGAACCGCTATCAGCGGCTCATGGAGCGCGTCATTCGTGCGGGCGTTCGGACGAAGGTGCTCATGCTCTCTTCGACGCCGGTCAACAATCGTTTTACCGACCTGAAGAACCAACTCGCCCTCGCCTACGAGGGGCACGCGGCAAATCTCGACGACCGCCTCGGCACATCCAAGGGACTCGAGGACATCTTCCGGCAGGCGCAGAGCGCGTTCAACACATGGAGCAAAGAGGCACCGGAGGAACGCACAACAGATGCGCTGCTGCGCAAACTCGACTTTGATTTCTTTGAGCTGCTCGACAGCGTTACCATCGCACGCTCACGCAGACACATCGAGAAATATTATGACACGAACGCCATTGGCAAATTCCCCACACGCCTGAAACCCATCTCCCGCCGCCCGCAGCTCACGGATCGTGCGGGCGCGATCAACTACCGCGAGATCTACGAGCAGCTCATGCAGCTCACACTCTGTATCTATACCCCGTCGAACTACATCCATCCGAGCAGGCGGGACAAATACACGGCGCTCGCGCACAACATGGCGGAGAACCTGACCCAGACGGGACGCGAGCGCGGTATGCAGCGGCTCATGAGCATCAACCTCCTCAAGCGCATCGAGAGCTCCGTCCATTCATTCCGTCTGACCATTGGCAAAATCAAGGCGGGCATCGAGGCTGCGATTGCTGAGATCAACCGCTTCGAGCAGTCCGGCCGCGCCGAGCTCCCCCTGTACGAGATGGAGACATCCGACCTCGACATGGACGATGAGAACACCGAACTCTTTACCGTCGGCAGGAAGGTGCCTGTCGATCTTGCGGACATGGATTGGAAATCATGGCGGAGAGAGCTGCAAAAGGACAGCGAAATCCTTGCGGTCCTGCAGGCGATGGTGGCGGACATCACCCCCGCACACGACACGAAACTGCAGGAACTCCTGCGGCTCATCGCGGACAAGATCGAGCACCCGATCAATGAAGGAAACCGCCGCGTTCTCGTATTCTCGGCATTTTCCGATACGGCGGAGTACCTCTACGAGCACGTCAGCACATACCTCAAGGAAACATACGGCTACGATACCGCACTCATCACCGGCTCCGTCGACGGGCGCACGACGATCGCGGGCTTTCGTGCGACGCTCAACAACGTGCTGACCTGCTTCTCTCCCCTCTCGAAGGGGCGGGACGTACTCATGCCGGGCAGCGCGGCGGACATCACCGTCCTGATCGCGACCGACTGCATCTCTGAGGGGCAGAACCTGCAGGACTGCGACTACGTGGTCAACTACGACATCCACTGGAATCCTGTGCGCATCATCCAGCGGTTCGGGCGCGTCGACCGCATCGGCAGCCGGAATGCGTGCATACAGCTCGTGAATTTCTGGCCGGATCTGACCCTCGATGACTACATCAACCTCAAGGCGCGCGTCGAGACACGCATGCGGATCAGCATCATGACCGCTACGGGCGATGATGATCTCATCAACGCCGAGGAGAAGGGCGACCTCGCCTATCGCAAGATGCAGCTGCAGCGCCTGCAGGAGGAGGTCGTCGACATCGAGGATATGAGCGACGGCATCTCCATCATGGATCTCGGACTCAACGAATTCCGCCTCGACCTGCTCGCATATCTGAAGGATCACGGCGATATGGACAAGAAGCCGCGCGGACTGCACGCCGTCGTTCCTGCCACGGATGAGCTCGGCACGGGCGTCATCTTCGTCCTGAAGAACATCCGCAGCAGCCTGGGCGTTGATACGCGCAACCGCATTCACCCATTCTATATGGTCTACATCGGGCAGGATGGGACAATCCTCTGCGATTATCAGAATCCAAAGAAGATGCTCGACGACATCCGCCTCCTCTGCCGCGGGAGGATGGAGCCGATCCGGGCGGCATACGAGCCGTTCAACCGCGCGACCGACGACGGGCGCGATATGCGCGACGTTTCGGCGCTGCTGAGCGATGCGATTCGCTCCATCATCGACGTCAAGGAAGAGAGCGACATCGACAGCCTCTTCTCTGCGGGCGGAACAAGCGCCCTGCGAAACGATGTTGCGGGGCTTGACGACTTTGAACTCATCTGCTTCCTCGTCGTGTGGTAGGGAAGCACTGATAAATTCGGCACGACCATCTTGACGCATCTTTTTCGTCCGCTTTTCGTTAGCAAATCCTCCACATAGCCCTCGCTATGCGTCCTGTTTGCTGCCTCAATCTGACAAAAAATCTACGCCAATCTGGCATACCTCATTTTATCAGCGTTTCCCTAGATAGGAGGCGAACATGCTCGGACTGCCGGCCTCTACGGAATGCAACCGACGGATTCCAAAACAGAAATTTTATGAAAAGAGCGAGCTCAGTCCTGCGCTCAAAAAGGCGTTCAGCGCACATATCGCATCCATCCACTGGCGCAACAAGATTGCGCCGGAGGTGCTGAACCTCGCCGCAGGGAAGGAGGTGCAGGAGATCGAGGTATTCGAGCTGCGCCTGAACGATGGACAGATTGATGAGGCTGTGCTGCGCCTGATTGACCGTGCAATTCCGTATCATATCCTCTTTGTCCTCGTGTGGGAGGATCGGATGCGTCTTGCTGTTGCATACAAAGAAACGCCCGACGCAAAGAGCACGGGCGTGCGGGTGGAGCGGTACTATTATACGGACTGGATGCCTGAGAGGGACGTCGTCCTGCGGCTTGAGGGGCTGTCGATGGATGCCGTCTATGAGAACCTCGTCCGCAGGATCGCGGGCAGTGCGCTCGGAGATGCGCCGACATCGACCCTCAGGGAGAGCGTCGCGGAGCAGACCCGCAGAGAGAGGATCGAAAAGCAGATTGCCGCGCTCGCTGCGAAGATCCGACGGGAGAAACAGCCAAAGAGGAAGTTTGAGCTTGTGGGACAATTAAAGAATCTTATGAAGTTGCTAAATCAATAATGTTGGGAACCTTTAAAGGAGAACGAGCAAATGATTGAGCGTATTGTGATCAAAGATGTAGCCACATTTGACAATTCAGAGCATGTAATGGAGAATTTGCGAAAGCTAAATTTTATCTTTGGCTCCAACGGTTCTGGCAAAACGACAATCAGTCGAGTTTTGGAGAAGCCGGAGAATTATTCTTCTTGTGATATTTCATGGACGGGAAATATAGAAATAGAACGGCGTGTATATAACTCGGATTTTGTTGAGGAAAATTTCGTTCCCGAAACTGGAATGCGCGGAATTTTCACTTTAGGGAAGGAGGAGAGTGACACCAAACAAAAGATAAAAGAGCTTGAGGAAAAACTGAAGGAACTGGAGGATGAGAAAAACAGAAATAATGATTTCAGGGGAAGATAGTAAAAGTGGAAAAGCAACAGAACTAACCTCGTTTCGGGAAAGCTATATCAATAAAATTTGGGAGGAAACAAAATCTTTTAGAACGGGCTCCATTAGAGATGGTCTGGTGGGATATCTAAATAGTAAAACGAATTTTTTTGAAAAGTGTAGGTTTGTCAATCATATGTTACACGAGAGAGAAAAAGAGAAAGAGCCTCATGAGGAGACTTCCAGCCTAAGGGACGCATAGGAAAATTGTTATACTCGAGTCTGTGAAGAAAAGTCTGTAAATCGGATCTTCTATGATGTGTGCAAGTGTTAATCAGGCAATCTGTTAGGATACATAATGGCCAGTTCGCCTCGGATTTTACCCCAGTTCTTTATCGGCATCGTCCATTTCTTAGTGGATTCAAACGTCGTCAAATAAAGAACCTTTAATAACGCTTGTGCACTAGGAAATACGCTCCGTTGTCGATTTAATCTGCGGTATGATGCATTAAGACTCTCTATGATATTCGTGGTATAAAATGCGGTGCGAACACCCATAGAGAACTTGAATATCGGTGTTATGACGTCCCAATGATCATACCATCTCCGCATGGCCGCTGGATAATGGGAACTCCATTTTTTATCTGCCTCTTCCAGTCTTTTGAGGGCGGTCTTTTCATCAGGAGCCGTGTATATGCTGCGAAGATCCTTGGCAAAGAATTTCATGTCCTTATGCGCCACATATTTCAGGATATTGCGTACCATGTGTACGATGCAGCGCTGATGCTCCGTTTCCGGAAAGGCCGCCTCTACCGCTTCCTTGAGGCCGCTGAGCCCGTCAGAGCAAAGGATAAGAACATCTTGAACCCCTCGATTTTTTAGGCTGTTAAGAACACCAAGCCAATATTTGCTGCTCTCATTTTCTCCAATTTCAATGGTTAAGACTTCTTTTCGCCCGGCATCGTTAATCCCTACAACGACGTAGGCCGCAAGTTTGCTTACGATGCTGTCCTGACGCACGGAAAAATGGATGGCATCAATGAAAACGATCGGGTAAACGCTGACAAGGCAGCGGTTCTGCCATTCCTCAATGTGGGGCAGAATCTTATCGGTTACGTCGGATACAAATCCTTCCGATGCCTCAAAACCGTAGATGTCATTGATCGTTTCGGAAATCTGTCTCGTAGTCATTCCCTTGGCATACATGGATATGATTTTCTGATCAATCGCAGAGATATCCTTCTGCCGCTTTTTTACCACCTGTGGTTCAAAAGAAGACTGTCGGTCTTGGGGGACTTCAATCCGAACGCTCCCATAGCTGCTGTTTAATGTCTTGGATTTGTACCCATTGCGAGCGTTCTCATTGGCGGAGCGTTGGGATTTTTCGTAGCCTAAATGGCTGTCCATTTCCGCCTCCATCATTTCCTTGATGGTTCCGCCCAGCAGGCCTTTTAGTGCGTCTTGGATGTCGGATGTGCTCTCAATGTCATACTCCTCAAAGAGCTGCTGAATGATCGCTCTTTTCCCATCGGTCATTTTGACTTTGTGAACTTCTTTTTGTTGTTTCGCCATAAACAAAGACCTCCCATGATTTGATTTTACCATAGAAGTCCTTATTCCTTCGAGTCGGAAGTTTTTACAGAATTTCTTTCACAGACTCGCTCAGTCCTGTTCAGTATCGTCGCAAACATCTCGCCGCATAGAAAAAAGCGCAGGAAATTGCTTTCCCACGCTTTCAGGTCTAACTTTTGGGGGTCACTACATACACAAGCGGCTCGTTATGAGCGCAATGAAGCGCGCCAGAGTTATCGAAGCGGTCACTATGATCGAAACCTTACAACAACTTCCGGCGATGTTACGCTACATATGCCACGTTTAAAGGGAATTCCTTTTGAGACTGCTATCATTGAACGCTATCGCCGTCGTGAAAGTAGCGTTGAGGAGGCTCTTATCGAGATGTATCTGGCAGGTGTGTCTGTCCGTCGAGTTGAGGATATCACAGAGGCGCTCTGGGGAACTAAAATCTCTCCGGGAACAATCAGCGAGCTGAATAAGAAGGCCTATGCTCGCATCGAAGTATGGAGAAGCCGCCCTTTGACAGGGAAAAAATACCCATACGTTTACGTCGATGGAATCTATCTTCGTCGCAACTGGGGCGGTGAATACGAAAATGTGGCAATTCTAGTTGCAATTGCAGTCAATCAAGATGGTTTTCGTGAAGTCATTGGTGCTGCTGAGGGAATGAAGGAAGATAAATCCAGCTGGGTCAACTTTTTTCAGTGGCTGCGCGAAAGAGGTTTAAGTGGCGTAAAACTCATTGTCGGAGACAAGTGCCTTGGAATGCTTGAAGCTGTAGGTGAAGTGTTTCCAGAGGCCAAGTATCAGCGTTGTACAGTCCATTTTTATCGCAACATTTTCTCGGCTGTCCCGAGATCTAAGGTAAGGCTTGTGGCAAAAATGCTGAAAGCAATTTATGCACAAGAGAGTAAAAAGGCTGCGCGAGAAAAGGCTGCAGCCATAGTTGCCGAGCTTCAGGGGATGAAACTGAAAGAAGCCGCCAAGAAGGTCTCAGAGAACATCGACGAGACTCTGACCTACTACGATTTTCCAAGTGAACATTGGATGAAGATTCGGACAAATAATACGATTGAGCGTCTGAATCGTGAGATTCGGCGCAGAACTCGTGTTGTGGGCACATTTCCGGATGGAAACTCAGCGTTAATGCTGGTTTGTGCTCGGCTTCGTTATGTTGCGGGAACCCAGTGGGGGAATAAGAAATATATGAATATGATGCACCTGGAGGTGAATGAAGAAAACACCTCCGTTGCAGGCTGACTTCATTTAATCAGAGGATGCAAACTAATTTGCGCATAAATCTTGACGGTACCCAGATTTTGATGGAATTCAGGAGCTTGATCTCCTCGTTCACGTTGCCGCCGGTGTCTGCGTAACTGCGGTACATCTTGTTCACCTCGCTTTCTGGAGGTCTGTTTCTCTTGCCTTCACCTTCCACTGGAGATGAACTGCCAATTTGAGCGGAGGAATTTATAAAAAAGTTTTCCGGCCACCATCCGAGTAAGGGACAGTGACCGGAAAGAGTGTGATTTTACTTGTTTTCGATCTTATGAAGCTCTGTGTAGTAACGCTTCATCTGATCGGCAAAGGTACGCTGCGGACGTCCGAGCACCTCAGCGATCTTACGGTCTGAAATCTTCGGGTTGTCGAGACGCATCTGGATAATACGGTCGGCTTCCGGATCAAGTTCGCGGAAACGAGCAATGAGGCACTTCAGCAGAGTGCGGTCAGCAATAATATCTTCTATAGAAGGTTTGCTGTCAGGGATATAGTCGCCGAGAGTACCGTTACCGTCTGGAAGCGGCTCGTCGAGAGAAACGGTATCGGATGCATGGTATTCACACAGGTCACACTGGCCGTCGCATTTCCAAAGATAGTGCTTGGTACACATGCAGCGACCGTGATATTGCTCGCGCTTTTGGATAGCCCAGATGTCCGGATAAAGGGAGCGGTACTGCTCCTCTGTGATAGGGGTGAGGATGACCTTGAAGGGGTTCTCCGGGTCACGAAGTGGATAGAAACGCTGGTTGTCTTTGTTTTTCTTTGAATTTTTCATTTTCGCTTCCTTTCTGAGCGAAAGGCGCCGAGAGAACGCAAAGCCGAAGTCTTAAGAAACACAAATGGCCGGATAACTCTGAAACATTGTGTTTCAAAGTCATTCGGCCATTTGGTAGTTCATCTCGACTCCGTTGCTCGGTATGCTTTGCGTATTAAGTTTTCGATTTGGTTGTTACATTCCTGCCTGCATTGCGTAAGCAGCAATGCGGTTATGGGGAGATTCCTTTACTGCTGACTCATCGCAAAGAATTTTTACAATGTGGTTGCAGTTAGGACACTTGAGCTCGATGTATAGCTTTTCCTTTGGGATATCAGATACATCGCAGGCTCTCTTCCCACAAACGGGACATTTGAGCGGCTTATTCATGCTTTCCTCCTTTCTTGTAGCATATAAGCGTGTCCGCTGATTTACTACACCTATGGTAAAAAATATGGGAGTGTACCTGTGAGAGCACATTCCCGTGCTAACAGAAATATTCGTCGAGAGATAATTCCTCTCTGGATACCAGCTTTAATTCCTGAAGCCGATATTTCATGGGAGTATAGTTGACGCTGAATTTCTCAGCCAGTTCTGAGACTGCCTGATCGACCTCATAAGTTCTTGGTATAGGTGCAGGCGGTGAAGAGCGTAAGCCCATCGTCTTCAGAAATTCAGCTGTGGCTGCATCGCGTGGCATCAGGAATGCCGCAGCGCAGTAATTGGCTTGGTATTCTATGACCTCAATGGCGGACATGTTTGACCTGTCTCCAGTCTCTGCGCGGAAGGCTTTCTTCTGGCAGAAGTGCTGGTAATTTGCTGACCGGTTCATGAAGCAGCGCGGATGGAGCTTCTGATGGAAGCATTCATGAATGCAGCTGAAGTTCTCTATTCCGCGATTTTCACCCTCGTTGATGCTCCGATCAATGATGATGGTACCTTTTTCAACAGGCGTCTTTTGGGGAAACATCCCATTGAACACGATATTATCCGGTGGAGTCTCGTCTGCTTCGCTGAGGGGAATCCAAGCATAATAGTAGCCGTTGTTGTAGGCTGTCATCCCGAGGATCGACTGATCCGGTGAGAGGTAAAACCAGTCTGGTGTACAATGGATGAAATCAACTACATCATATACGTCGATCTTCTTAGGCCGTGTAAGTCGTTCCTTGTCAAAAGACTCGTTCAGGCTATCCGCTTCATTTTCGAGCTGGGTTTTGCTGTAGTCATAGTATCGCAAGTTACGAGTTCCCTCCGTTTTTCTCCTGACTCTCCAGCATGTCGATGATCTTCTGCCAGTCATCCTCACCGGCATTGATGTCACGAGCCTTGCGAAGAGCAGTGCGAAGATTGCCGACACCCATCACATAGTCAGACAGATCAGGAGATACGCCGTTGTCCCTTGAGAGGGCAGCGTAATCGAACAGCATGTTTGTGTCATCCTCGTTGAGACCCAGCACCTCAGCGATTTTGTAGATCTTGTCTTTGTCTGGCGGATACCTCCTTCCTTTTTCAATATCGCTCATGTAAGCCGGGACAATACCCAGTTCCTCGGCGAGCTTTCGCAGGCTGATTTCTTTCTCCTGTCTTTTGGCTTTTACAAATTCTCCGAATTTGTTATCCATGATTATCCTCCTTTCATAGCGTGTAAGCGTGTTCGCTGAAATACTACATTCAATTATACACAGGTACAATACCGAAGTCAAGGACTCAAATGTAAATTTTCTTTGACCGGCATTACTCGCATTCAGCATCATATGAAGAGGTGCTCCGGAGTGGAAAGGCAAATGCGGCCTATCTTCGGCCTGTTTTCAAGCCAGTGGTGGCGGTTCCTCTGAAACAGGTGTATTTATTTTGCGATATACGGGATGGAAAATGCGCAAATGCGAATTAAAAATATGAAATCAGGTTGATTTTCTCCCTGCTACGTGCTATAATAAATAAGGCGTCTTTTGCCGATGCGACTCTATTGGTAAGGAGGATATTTCATGGCAGTCAGCTATAAGAAACTATGGAAATTATTAATCGATAAAAATATGAAGAAGAAGGACTTGAGAGCTGCCAGCGGGATCAGCACTACGACACTTGCGAAACTTGGCAAGGATGAAAACGTCAGTACTGAAATCCTGTCGAAGATTTGTGCTGCCCTGAACTGTGATGTCGGAGACATCATAGAAATGGTGCCCGATGATTCGAAGGATGTGGAATAAATGAATGGCAATGACAATAAACAGACAAGGAGCTTTTTAAATATGAATCAGTCAACTTATAATGCGTTGAAATCCTTTATCTGGGGAATCGCTAACGATTGCCTCGTAGATGTATATGATGTGGGCGACTACAGGAAGGTTATTCTTCCGATGCTGGTTATCCGCCGTTTTGATGCGGTCTTGGAACCGAAGCACGATGAAGTGGTAGCAGCAAAGAAGAGGTTCGAGAAGGACGGAGTCACTGTTGATATTGATCCTGCTCTCTGCGGAATAGCTGGTCAAGCCTTTGTGAACAAGTCTGACTTCACGCTGCGCGATTTAAAGTCCAGAACGAATCAGCAGCAGCTCCGGAAGGACTTCATCGATTACCTCGATGGATTTTCCAAAAATGTGCAGGAGATCATTAACAAATTCCATTTCCGGGATCAGATCCCGCGCCTTTCCGAGCAGGATAGGCTTGGATTACTTATCGAGAAGTTTGTCGATCCGAGTATAAACCTCAGCAATAAGCCCGTCTTGAATGAGGATGGCTCCGAAAAGCTGGAGGCGCTTGATAATCATACAATGGGCACCTTGTTTGAAGAGGTTATCCGTATGTTCAACGAGCAGACGAACGTAACGGACGCTGGACGTCACTTTACGCCACGTGACATTATTGAGCTCATGGCCGATCTTGCCTTTATCCCGATTCAGGATAAGATTCAGAGCACCACATACAGAATTTATGACGGAGCGTGCGGCACGGGAGGCATGCTCACTGTCGGTGAGTCCTGCATTCAGAATCTCGCGGAACGTCGTGGCAAGAAGGTCTCCATCAACCTTTTCGGTCAGGAGAACTTTGACGAAACATATGCCATCGCCTGCGCAGACATGCTGCTTAAAGGTGAGGGCACGCAGGTCAACAATATCTTCTTCGGCTCCACCATCTCTAATGATGGCTTTCAGAAAGATGAGTTTGACTTTATGCTTTCAAATCCGCCCTTCGGAACTCCGTGGAAGGCTGAATTGAAGGCTTGGGGAGATATTAAGAAGGATGAGATTACTGATCCTCGGTTTATCATCGATTATGATGGTAATCCGGAGTACTCTCTTATTCCAGATATTGGTGATCCTCAGATGCTTTTCCTTGCAAACAATGTTAGCAAGATGAAACAGAAAACAACACTTGGTAGTAGGATAATTGAAGTCCATAATAGTTCATCTTTGTCAACAGGTGCAGCAGGAAGTGGCGCAAGCAATCTTCGAAGATATATCATTGAGAATGATATGCTTGAGGCAATAGTGGCTTTGCCGGAAAAAATGTTTTACAACACAGGGATTGGCACATACCTTTGGATTGTGACCAATAAGAAAACAGATGAGAGAAAGGGAAAGGTACAGCTGATAGACGCTACATCTCTTAAGTCAACTCTCAGGAAAAATATCGGTGAAAAGAATTGTGAAATCACACCAGAAATCCGTAAACAAATCATTGAGTTTTACATGGCTTTTACAGATGCAGATCCGACCTACAGCAAGGTGTATGACAATAAGGAGTTTGGATATTACACAGTAGATGTCCAAAGGCCAATGAGACTTCGTGTTAATCTTGCGGAGGAAGAAATAGCATCCTTTAGAGAGACGTTTCAAGACAATGACTTGGCTGAACTTGTAGAAGAATACTCAAGAAGATCAACTAACTTGTTTGAGGATAACTATGATGAGTTTTTGAAACAGATAGATCGCATCGCGGGCGAGAAAGGCGTAAAGCTTACAGCAAAAAGAAAGAAAAGTCTTAGAGATGGTCTGACAGTAAAAGAGAAAACAGCAGCGCCAGTTCATGATTCGAAGGGACGTGTTGAAGCAGATAAAGATTTGAAGGAATCTGCACAGATACCTATGCTTTATGGGGGTGGTATAAAAGGGTATTTCGATGCTGAAATAAGACCATATATTAATGATGCGTGGATTGATGAAAGCAGCTTGACAATTGGCTACGAAATAGTATTTACAAAGTACTTCTATCAACCGGTGGCAATGAGAAAGCCCTCTGACATAATTGCTGATATAAAGCAATTAGAAGCAGATACAGACGGCTTGTTGGCGGCAATAGTAGGAGGTGTTGAGTAATGCTATCTCCATATAAAGATTTGAGAAAATCAGCGTCTCCGTTTTCGAGATCTATTCCTGCGCACTGGCAAGAGAAAAAATTATCTCAATGGTATCAGCTCAAATCTATTCAGAACAATGATGGAGAAGAGCTGTTATCAGTTTATCTTAATAGAGGTGTCATCAGGTATTCCGACTCTACAGGAACGCAAGTTCATAAACCAAGTGAGGATTTATCAAAATATCAGCTTGTTGAACCGGGAGACTTTGTCCTTAATAACCAACAGGCATGGCGAGGCTCTGTTGGAATATCTAAATACAGAGGCATAATTAGTCCTGCATACTATGTGTGGGAACCTCGGAGCAAGGAAACCTTAAACCCGGAGTTCATGAATTATATGGTTCGGGATAGAGGCGTAATTGATCAGTTTGTTTTGGCGTCAAAAGGTGTGGGCTCCATACAGAGACAGATATACGTTCCCTACATGAAGGAAACAGTTCTGGCTGTACCACCTTTAAGAGAACAGATAAAGATTGTCGATTATTTGAATTGGAAAATCGGCGAAATGGATCGGTTTGTTGCTAAAACCAAGAGGGAGATTAGACGCTTAAAAGAATTAAAGGAATCGATGATATGCTATTACTCGTTAAACGGTACTGTTGCGAATCGGGATTACTACGACAGTGAATATCCTTGGATAGGAAAGGTTCTAGTTGGCTGGAAAGAGTCAAAAGTTAGAAATGTTCTTCGTAAGCTGTCTTATGATGTTAGGCCAGAAGATGAGCTGCTTATATGTTCAAACAGTGGGAAGGTTTTTTTTAGAGGAGATTCGAAACTGGGCTTGGTATCTGATTCAGATAAATCGTATCAAGGCGTTCGAAAAGGTGACCTTTTGATTCATGGAATGGACACATGGCATGGAGCAATAGCTGTATCCCCATTTGATGGTAAATGTACAACGGTAGTTCATGTATGCGATAGCACTGAAAACAAATCATATTTGGCATATTATCTTCAAACGCTGGCATATAAAAAGGTCTATAAAAAAATATCCAGCGGTGTGCGCGAGAACACGAGTGATTTTAGAAGTTGGGCTAAGGCTGGTGACATTAATGTGGTCATACCGAGTCGAATTGAACAGGATGAAATAGTTTCTCTGCTTGATAACAAATGTGGGCAAATTGATGTCCTGATAGATAAATTGAATTCCGAAATACTATTGATTGAGGAATTAAAAGCTGTAACAATTTCTGACGTCGTAACAGGAAAAGTTGACGTGCGCGATGTTGAAATACCTGAGTATGAAGATGAATCTTCTGACATTGATGACGATGTATCGGAAGATGAGGATTCAGAAGAAGATGAAACTGTAGACGAGGAGGTCGATGAATAATGCCAAGTAACACTAAGGAGAATGGCTTCGAGACTCTCATCATTAACTGGCTTGTTAACGAAAACGGTTATGAGCAAGGAATAAATGCTGATTACAATCAGGAGTATGCGATTGATGAGGAGCGTTTGTTTCGCTATTTGCAAAGCACACAGCCACGAGATTTAGCGGAGCTGCGTATACTCGATACACCGGCAGAAAAGAAAAGGTTTCTGGAGAGGCTTAGTCGGAAGCTGTCCGACCAAGGTGTTATTGAGATACTCAGAAAAGGCTTCAAATACAAGAACAAGACGCTGGAGTTCTATCAGGTGTTGCCCAGCAAGGGGAACCAGCGGGCGCGGGAGCTGTATGACGAGAACATTTTCAGTGTGACTCGCCAGCTCCAGTATTCAAAGGAATATGGTCGCCTCGCGCTTGACCTCTGCATTTTCTTGAATGGTCTTCCAATCATTACGATGGAGCTGAAGAATCAGTTCACACTGCAGAATACCGCAGATGCAGTCAAGCAGTATAAAACGGACAGAGACCCTGCAGAGAAGCTGTTCAGCTTTAAGCGCTGCATCGTGCATTTCGCTGTTGATGATAACGAAATCATGATGTGTACCGAGTTGAAGAAGGACGACTCCTACTTCATGCCCTTTAATAAAGGCTTCGAGGATGGTGCCGGGAATCCACCTAATCCCAGTGGCATTAGAACCGACTATCTTTGGAAGGACATCTTAACGAAAAATGAGTTCTCTAAGATTTTGGAGAACTATGTCCAGATTGTCGCCGATAAGGACGAGGATACTGGGAAAACCACATATAAGCAGATTTTTCCAAGATACCACCAGCTGAAGGCTGTGACGATGCTCCTCGATCGCGCCAAGAAGGAGGGCGCTGGGCAGCGTTACCTTATTCAGCATAGTGCTGGCAGTGGAAAATCTAACTCTATTGCTTGGCTTGCCCACCAGCTTGTTACGCTTCAAAACGATGGCAAGAATATCTTTGATACTGTTATTGTGGTTACCGACCGTATCAACCTCGACAAGCAGATAAAAAACACGATAAAGCAATTCACACAGGTATCTTCCACTGTAGGCTGGGCAAAGTCTGCGTCTGATTTGCACACTCTCTTGGACGAAGGTAAGAAGATCATCATTACCATCGTCCATAAGTTCCAGTTCATTCTGAACGACATATCTACGGCATACAAGAACCGTACCTTCGCAATCATCATCGACGAGGCACATTCGAGCCAGAATGGTAGCCTTGCCGCAAAGATGAATATAGTCATTTCTGGCAATGTTTATTCGGATGACGATGAATTTGAAGATAAGATCAATTCTATCATCGAAGGTAAGAAAATGGCCAAGAATGCGAGCTATTTTGCTTTTACTGCCACACCTAAGAATAAAACGCTTGAAATGTTCGGCGAAATCATAACCGATGAAAATGGTAATCCTGTCTTAAATGAGGACGGAACCCAAAAGGCTAAGCCTCATGATGTGTATACGATGAAGCAGGCAATCGAGGAGAAGTTTATTCTTGATGTCCTGAAATATTACACACCGTATCAGAGCTACTATCACCTGATAAAAACTGTAAGTGATGATCCGCTTTTTGATAAAAAGAGAGCGAATAAAATCCTGCGCTCTTATGTGGAAAGTGATCCTCATGCGATAGAGGAAAAGGCTGGTATCATTGTAGAGCATTTCTATAACAACGTCCGGATGAAGATCAAGGGCAAAGCTCGTGCAATGGTTGTCACTCATCAAATCCAGAGGGCGATTGAATATTACTTTGCCATCAAGAAGGAACTGGAGGAGCGCAAGAGTCAGTATAAGCCGATGATTGCATTCTCCGGTGAAGCTCGTTATAAGGGTGAAACTTATACCGAGGCAAAGATCAACGGATTTCCAAGTGCCAAGATTGAGAAAGAATTCCGAAAAGACCCATACCGTATTCTGGTGGTAGCTGATAAATTCCAGACCGGCTATGACGAGCCTCTGCTTCAAACCATGTATGTGGACAAGAAGCTGTTTGATATAAAGGCAGTGCAGACACTGTCTCGATTGAATCGTTGCGCTCCGTATAAGACGGATACTTTCGTGCTGGACTTCATCAATAATCCGGCGGATATCCAGAAATCCTTCGAGCGATACTATAAGACCACGGTGCTTTCCGGTGAGACGGATGCCAATAAGCTGAATGACCTGATTGACAACATGGAGCCTATGCAGGTCTATACCGATGATGATGTGAATACGTTTGTCGAGCTTTATCTGAATAACGCAGACCGGGAGCAGCTTGATCCAATCATCGACAGATGCGTTGAGTTGTTTAAGGCTCTGGAATATGACGACAAAGTAGAGTTCAAAAAGAGCGCAAAGGGATTTGTGCGTACTTATAATTTCCTGTCGTCCATTCTGCCGTATGGATCTCCTGATTGGGAAAAGCTCTCTATTTTCCTGACGCTTCTCGTACCGAAGCTTCCAAAGGTAGGCGATGAAAACGACGATTATAAGAAAATCATTGAAAGCGTTGACCTTGATAGTTATCGAGTTGTTGCCCAGCAGACCATGTCGATCTCGCTGGCCAATGAAGATGCTGAGGTGAAGCCAGTGCCGGTTCAGACGGATATAGGCATACCGGTTCCGGAGATGGACACGCTCACGCACATTCTTGAATCGTTCCATGATGTATGGGGAAATTGCGACTGGACGGATGAGGACAAAATCAAGAAGCAGATTCAGGAGATTGCCGAGGAGGTTAAGAAGGACGAGCGCTACCAAAATGCGATGCAATTCTCAGATATCCAGAATGCCCGCGATGAGAGCGAACGCGCCACATGGGAGGCGATTCTCCGCAACATGTCCAGTGGCATGGAACTCTATACCGCCTATCAGGGTGATACACGGAGCCGTCGCAATCAGTCCTTCAGAGACTGGCTGCTGGATTTGATTTTCAATGCAACATACCAGAAGCCGACGACACCGAAGGCTGATGAAGGAAAAGTCTATTCATTCGATTATGAACCTCCGGTTTCAATGGCAGCTGAAGAACCAGCGCCATACGGAGCTAAGAAGGAGGACTAACGATACATGAAAGGTTCAGAATGCAAATTCGTTAAATACATGGAAGGCTCCGATAAGCGGTTTGTCATTCCGGTGTACCAGAGAAATTATGACTGGAAGACCGAGAACTGTAAGCAGCTGTATGATGATCTTGTAAAGATCGTCAAAGGGCATCGAAAGAGTCACTTCTTCGGGAGCCTTGTTTCTGTATATAATCCGGACGGCCACAATGAGGAGTTCCTGATCATCGACGGCCAGCAGCGCCTTACGACAGTATCGCTGCTGTTCCTTGCCATGTATAACCTGATTGATAAGGGCATCATCGTGCCTGAGACTGCCAATCTGAAGCAGAGAATTTTTGAGGAATACCTCGTTGATAAGTGGAAACCGGAGGATACCCGCATCAAGCTCAAGCCGGTCAAGAATGACCAGAAGGCTTTCGGGAAGCTGTTCTCTGATCCGACGGAGCACATCCGTGAGTCCAATCTGACCGTGAACTACGATTATTTCTATGACCGGATTCAGAAGCAGGAAATAACCATCGACCAGCTTTATGATGCGATCTGTTGTCTGGAGATCATCAACATTCGATTGGATAAAGATGACAATCCGCAGCTCATTTTTGAGAGCCTGAACTCAACCGGTCTTGACCTTAGTGAAGGCGACAAGATCAGGAATTTCATTCTGATGGGATTGCCTTCCAAGGAGCAGGAGGAATATTACGAGAAATACTGGAACAAGATCGAGGTCTGCACAAAGTATGATGTGAGCGCCTTTATCCGGGACTACCTGAGCGTAAAGCAGCAAGCCATCCCGCAGCAGAAGAAAATCTATATCAATTTTAAGGACTTCGTAGAGCTCAGCAAGATCGACACCGAGCCTTTGCTCGCTGAGATGTTGGCCTATGCGAAGCGCTACCAGATTCTTCTTGATGGCAATTCCGGCAGTGCAGCACTGGATGCCTGCATCGACCGCTTGAACCGTCTGGGGACGACTGTAACAAGGCCATACTTCCTTGAGGTGTTGCGCCTGTATAACGAAAATAAGCTCACGCTGGCACAGGTGACAGAGATTTTCTTGACGACAGAGAATTATCTGTTCCGCAGGACAATGTGCGACCTGCCGACTAATGCCTTGAATAAAATCTTCCTCATGCTGCACCGGGAGATCATCCGGTACGACGGAACCGAGGATAATTATGTAGAGAAGCTCAAGTATGCGCTCCTGTCAAAGAAAGAGCGTGCCCGCTTCCCGGACGACGTGGAGTTCAAAGCTGCATTTGAAGAGCGTCCGGTTTATTTGATGAACAGCAAGAACAAGATTTACATCCTTGAGCGCTTCGAGAATTTTGGCACCTCGGAGGATAAGGATGTATATCGTCATTGCGATGACGGCACCTATTCGATTGAGCATATCATGCCGCAGCACCTGACGCCGGTATGGCAGAAAGAGCTCGGCGATGATTATGAGCAGATACACGAGCTGTGGCTCCATCGCATGGCAAATCTTACGCTGACGGCCTATAACTCGAAGTACAGCAATAGCTCCTTCACCGAAAAGAAAACCATGCAGAACGGCTTCGATGATAGCGGTATCCGCATGAATACTTGGATTGCCAAGAAGGATAAGTGGACGCTGGCTGAGCTGGAAGAACGCAGCGAATATCTTATGGGTAGAGCTTTGACCATCTGGGCAGCGCCTGTTACAGAGTACAAGCCGGAAGAAAAGCAGCTCGACACATATACTCTTGAGGATGAAGGCGAGCTGACCGGACGACTGATCGCCAAGTTTACCTTTAAGAACACCGAGCAGCCGGTAACGAGCTGGGTGGAGATGTTCCAGAAAGTCATCCAGATTCTCTATGCCGAGGACAAGGCTATCATCATAAAGCTGGCAATGTCGGAGGAAGAGAACATTGCACTTCCCTTTAGCACGAATCCGGATGCGTTCACGAAGTCTCTGGAAATCGGCGATGGCATCTATGTGTGGACTAACACCAGCACACAGAGCAAGCTGTCCGTCCTGAGCCGCCTGTTCAAGCTCTACAATGAAGATCCAGCAGACTTGGTATTCTACCTGCGTGATGAGAACGAGGCCAATGCAGATGAGCCGGGCAGCCGTCACGAGCTCCGGAGAAAATACTGGACTTATGCACTTCCGATCATCCAGAAGGCACACGGCGAGGATGGTTCCTTCTCCAATGTAAATCCTTCGAGGGATAACTGGATCAACGGCTTCTTTGGTATTGGCGGATTCTATCTGTGCTGCGCAGCAAACTATGAGGCAGCGCGGGCAGAGGTCGTGTTTGGCAGAGGCAATAAGCAGGAAAACAAGGATGCCTTCGACAGCCTGTATACGCATAAGGCAGAAATTGAATCGGCACTGGGCACGACGCTCCAATGGAACCGTGGCGACGATATCAAGTCGTCAAAGGTGTTTATCCAACTGAGTAATGTCAGCATCGAGAATGAGACGGATTGGCTTCAGATGGCAAACTTCCATGCTGACTGGACAAAGAAGTTCTACGATGTGATTGTGCCGTATATAAAGGGATGAAAAGATGAAGCAGTATATGGTAGACGCCTTTACAGATAAGGTGTTCAGCGGAAATCCGGCAGCAGTCTGCGTGCTTGACACGTGGCCGGATGACCAGCTGATGAAAAATATAGCATTGGAAAATAATCTCTCGGAGACCGCCTTCGTGGTAAAGGAGCCGGAAGGATATCATCTGCGCTGGTTTACTCCCAAGGATGAGATCAATCTCTGCGGCCATGCGACACTGGCTACGGCCTTTGTCATTCTGAATTATTACGACAAGGACTCTGATACAGTCGAGTTCAATACGATGAGCGGAAAGCTTACGGTCGCTAAAAAGGGAGATCTTTATGAGATGGACTTTCCGACTTATGACCTGCAGGAGATCCCAGTGACCGATGAAATGGAGCAGGCTTTCGGAGCACGTCCGTCAAAAGCGCTGCTGGCTATGGACTTGATCTGTGTATTTGATAAGGAAGAAACGGTGCGCGAGATGCAGCCGGATCAGACCTTGATCGAGCAGCTTCTCGGAAGGCTACATAACGCCACAGCCAGAGGCAAGGAAACGGACTGTGTAACCAGAAGTTTTGCACCGAAGTGCGGCATTGCAGAAGATCCGGTATGCGGCTCGGCACATTGCCAAGTGGCAGATTACTGGTCGCATATGCTCGGTAAGAAAGATATTGTGGCGTATCAAGCGTCAAAGCGCGGAGGCACATTGTACTGCGAGCTGACAGGAACCGGACGTATTAAGATCAGCGGGAAGGCAGTTCTGTTCGCTGTGTCAGAGCTGCAAATATAAGAGAGTTGGTATCTTGAAATGCAAATAATCACATACCAAGAAAAATATAAACAGCAGATCATCGACCTGATTCTGGACATCCAGAATAACGAAGCAAAGATCAATCTCTCACTTGAGGAGCAGCCTGACCTGTTGGACATCCCGATATGTTATGAAAAGGATGGTGGTGAGTTTTGGCTGGCTGTTGAGGGTGATACGGTCATTGGCACCTTAGCATTGATGAATAAAGGCAATGGAAATGCAGTATTGAAAAAGGGCTTTGTCAGGGCAGATTACCGGAAACAGGCGATTCTCGGAAAGCTCTATGCGACGCTTCAGGAGTTCGCAAAGGAACAGGGGCTGCGGACATTTGTATTCGACACACCATCTGTTGCCACGAACTGCCACAGCTTCTTTGAAAAGTGAGGCTATCGGAGAATTCCAAAGGGCGAGCTTCCCTTCCCGTATGAGTATCCGGACAGGGACTCATATTTGTATGTGAGGTCTGAATAGGCACGAGAATTAAACCTTTTAAGGTTTCCTTACACAATTTAAGGATACCCATACTTTTTAAGGATTGCCCTTTAGGGGTTTCGGAAAGGAGGCGCAGCCGGAATGAGCACAGCTACAGCAACAGCATATCGGAGCAGATTCGCAGGCCGGTTTATGCCCTCTGAAAGCCGCAAAAGCCCGAAATCAAGCCTTTTTGCGGGTGTCGAGACACATATTCGAGAAAAGCACATTGTATCAAAGATAGCGTTTTGTTAGATGCCGCTGCGGGGACGGTGCTTTTCCTGAACGGAACTGTGCTCCATACGGGAGATGTACAGGGGGATGTATCGGAGGCGGATCTCCGGCGGGTGCAGATCCGTGAGACGATTGTCTCGCATTTTGAGAAGGAGCAGCGGCTTTTTGCACGCGGGATCAAGACACTCTCGCTGTTCTTCATCGACGAGGTGGCGAAGTACCGCTAGTACGATGCGGAGGGCAATGCGCTCCTCGGGGAGTACGGGCGGATCTTCGAGGAGGAGTACCGCGCGGTGATGAACGAAAATCGCGATATTTTCGACCCTGCGTATATGAAATATTTGGACGATGTACCTGTGGAGAAGGTACACACGGGCTATTTCAGCATTGACAAGAAAACGGGACGCTCGGTGGACAGCAGTCTCAGGCGCGGCTCGGATCTGTCGGACGATATCTCGGCGTATGATCTGATCCTGAAGGATAAGGAGCGGCTGCTCTCGTTCGATG
>ERZ772827.500-NODE-500-length-21565-cov-12.269828_pt1 | contig 21565 bp, 17 predicted proteins | sample MGYA00580850_ERZ772827 | MGnify/ENA primary metagenome ERZ772827 (study PRJEB29015, sample SAMEA2737950) | human oral metagenome | biome: human oral; feature: human-associated habitat; material: dental | place: China | collected 2145 ... | reverse complement strand
ACGACCAACCTAATGGTGCGGGCACACAAGTAGCTGCGGGTGATGTCATCGCTTCAATGAACGCAGGCGACAACACCACCTCAACCCCAACCACCTTGGCAAACGTGAAAGGCAATTTGGCTGATGCTGCAACTGCAACAGCTAACCCAGCCAATAACAGCCGTAGCGATTTCGCAGGCAAAGGCAATAATGCCGCTACTGTAAACGATGTGCTGAACGCAGGCTTTAACGTACAAGGCAATGGCGTAGCCAAAGACTTTGTTACTCACGGCGACACCATCAACTTTGTTAATGGACAAGGTACAGTAGCCAATGTAACCAGCACCAATGGCGTAACCGAAGTGAAATTTGACACTCCATTGAGCTATGCTGATGCCACAGGCAACAACACCACAACGCCAAGCAATGCCGTAAATCTGGTGGGTAGCGATCCAAGCAAACCCGTTACCTTGGGCAATGTTGCCGAAGGGGTGAAAGACACCGATGCCGTTAACGTGGCACAGCTGAATGCAGCCAAAACCAAAGTTGTTGCAGGCACCAATATCGCTTCTGTTGACCATGATGCTGCCACCAACACCTACACCGTCAATGCCAAAGGCAGCGAGACCAGCGGTGTGAACGATGAAACCGTGGTAACCGCGACCAACGATCCCACAACCAACACTACTACCTACAATGTTGGTTTGGCAGACAAAGTTAAAGACGACATCAAAAAAGGCGTTGATGCCAAAGATGCAGTAGACAACAAAGGTCTGACCTTTACCGCCGATAACGGCGACACCGGTGTGAAAAAACTGGGCGACAGCGTAGCCATTAAAGGCGACAGCAACATCGTTACCAGCGCCGATGCCAGCGGCATCAACATGCGTCTGGCCGATGTGCTGAATATCGGCCCGAGCACCGGCGGCAACCCCGTTACCATCAACGGCAACACCGGCACCATTGGCGGACTGACCAACAAAACCTGGAATCCGAACAGCATCACCAGCGGCCAGGCAGCGACCGAAGACCAGCTGAAACTGGTAGCTGACCAGGCAGGCCAGAAAGGCAGCTTCACGCTGACAGCCCAAGGAGCCAACGGCTCTACCGTGGGAGACGGTTCCACTGTTGACCTGAACAACACCGACGGTAACATTGTTGTCAGCAAAACTGCCAGCGACAACAACGTTACCTTCAACCTGGCCAAAGACCTGAAGGCAGACAGCCTGACCATCAACAACGGTGGTCCGGTAATCAACGGCAACGGCATCAACATGGGTGACAAGAAAATCACCAATGTGGCTGACGGCGATGTTACTGCCACCAGCAAAGATGCGGTTAACGGCAGCCAGTTGTATGCTGTTCAGCAGGAAGCACAAAAACGCAATACCGTGAAAGCCGGCAATAACGTCACCGTTACCGAGGCTCCCAATGCCAACGGCGGCACCGAATACACCATCAATGCTGAAAAATCAGTGGTAGGCGGTGTGAACGATGAAACCGTGGTAACCGCGACCAACGATCCCACAACCAACACTACTACCTACAATGTTGGTTTGGCAGACAAAGTTAAAGACGACATCAAAAAAGGCGCTGATGCTGCCGATGCCGTTAATAATAAAGGTCTGACCTTCAAGGGTGATAGCGGCGATACCGGTGTGAAAAAACTGGGCGACGAGGTCAGCATTACCGGCGACAGCAACATCACCACCAAAGCCGACGGTAACGGCGTTCAAGTCAGCCTGAACCGCGATGTGAATGTTGACAGCGTGAAAGCCGGCGACAGCACGCTCAATAACGACGGCCTGACCATCAACGGCGGCCCGAGCGTAACCAAAACCGGTATCGATGCGGCTGATAAGAAGGTAACCAACGTTGCCAATGGCGACGTTACCGCTACCAGCAAAGACGCGGTTAACGGCAGTCAGCTGCATCAGCACGGTGACGGTGTGAAAAACATCATCGGCGGCAATACCACCTATGATCCGAACACCGGCAGCTACACCAACAACGATATCGGCGGCACCGGCCAGTCCACCATTGACGATGCCATCCGTCACATCAACAGCACGGCCAATGCCGGCTGGAACCTCCAGACCAACGGCGGCGCTACCGAAAAAGTCGGCTCCGGCGAAACGGTGAACTTCAAAAACGGTAACAACATCAGCATTACCAACACCGGCAAAGAAATCACCATCGCCACCAACCCCGACCTGACGGCCGACAGCCTGACCATCAACAACGGCGGCCCGGTAATCAACGGTAACGGCATCAACATGGGCGATAAGAAAATCACCAATGTTGCCGACGGCGATATTTCCGATACCAGCAAAGACGCGGTTAACGGCAGCCAGTTGCACGCTACCAACCAAAACGTAGCCAACAACACCGCCAACATCGCCAAAGGCTTCAATTTCGGTGACGGCAATACCGCCAACAACTATCAGCTTGGCGACACCATCAGCGTGAAAGGCGACAACAACGTTACCAGCACCACCGTTAACGGCGGCGTACAGCTTGGTCTGAACCAGAATCTGAGCCTGACCAGCGTTACCACCGGCAACACCAAAATGGACAACAACGGCCTGACCATCAACGGCGGCCCGAGCGTAACCACCAACGGTGTTGATGCAGGCGGTAAGAAAATCACCAACGTTGCCGCAGGTGAAGCCGATACCGATGCCGTAAACGTCGGCCAGCTGAACCAGAAACTGGGTGCGATTGCCGGTGCCAACACCGCCCACGTTGCCGCGCTGGAGCAGAAGATCAACAATGTTGAAGACGAAGCCGATGCCGGTACCGCCAGCGCCATGGCTACCGCCGGCCTGCCCCAGGCCTACCTGCCCGGTAAGAGCATGATTGCCGTCGGCGCCAGCAACTACCGCGGTAAAACCGGTTACGCCGTAGGCTTCTCCGCCATTACCGACGGCGGCAACTGGATCATCAAAGGTACCGCCAGCGGCAACAGCAAAGGCCGTTTCGGTGCGTCCATCGGTGCCGGTTACCAGTGGTAAAAACTGTTTTTCAGGCTGCCTTGCCACGGCAGGCAGCCTGAAACCCCGCAATATTTTTTAAGGAACAATTATGATCAAAAAAACCTCCCGTCTTGCCCTGATGATTGCTTCTGCCGCCCTTCTGGCCGCCTGCGCCTCCGGCAGCAAAAGCGAAGACGGCCTCAAATGGCCGCGCCCCTACAGCGTGACCTTCAACAAAAACCGCGGCACTTTCCCCGACTTGGGCAGCCTGAAACAAATCCGCCAAGGCGATACCAAAGACCAGCTCTACTACCTGATCGGCCGTCCGCACTATGACGAAGGCTTCCGCGTGTCCGAATGGAACTACCTGTTCCACTTCAATACCCCCGGCCAGGGCACCGACAACATCACCACCTGCCAGTACAAAGTGAAGTTCGACAAACACCGCCGCGCCCAAAGTTTCCACTGGCGCGCCGTTGATCCCGAAAATGCCGTCTGCCCGCCCGCCCAAGAGCAGCCCGCTCCCGCCATGATGGCGCAGCCGCAGATGCAGCTGCAGCGTATCGTGCTTTCTGCCGACGCCCTGTTTGCCTTCGACAAAGGCGATCTGGCCCACATGAACGCCCAAGGCAAAGCCGAACTGGATGATGTAGCCGCCAAACTCGGCCGTCTCGAGCGCCTGGATCAGGTTCGCATCATCGGCCACACCGACTATCTGGGCAGCGACAGCTACAATATGCGCCTGTCGCAGCAGCGCGCCGAAACCGTGCGCAACTACCTGATCAGCCGCGGCGTACCCGCCAACGTGCTGTATGCCTACGGTGCCGGCGAAACCCAGCCGGTTAAGCAGTGCGACAACCGCGGCAACCGCGCCGAACTGATTGCCTGCCTGCAGCCCAACCGCCGCGTTGAGCTGGAAGTAAACGGCATGTCCATCAGCAACAACCGCTGATTTCAGGCTGCTTTGCCAAACTGCACCCCGCCGGCGGGGTGCAGTTTTTCCGCTTTCAGGCAGCCTGAAAAAACGGCCGCCGCCGCAATATTGAACCTGCTGCCGTCAGACCTATTTGGGCAGACAGCCCAAGGCAGCCTGAAAGCCTTATTCCTTACTTCTTCAAACCACCCGATTGCGCTACAGCAGCTTTGCCATGATTTCGCCAAGACTCCGCACCCCGCTCAATCCGCGCCGGCTGCGCGCCCATCTGCGGCGCGGCGGGCTGGTGGCTTATCCCACCGAATCCTGCTACGGACTGGGCGCCGCGCCGGACAACCGCCGCGCGCTCAACAAAATCCTGCGCCTGAAAAAACGGCCGCAGGGTAAAGGGCTGATTGTCGCCGCCGACAGCCTGCAGCGCCTGCGCCCCTTGCTGCGCCCCTTGTCCGCTGCCGACAGCCGCGAACTCGAAAGCGTGTGGCCGGCAGCCAAAACCTTTATTCTGCCGGCCGCGCGGCGCGTACTGCCCGAATTGCGCGGCCGCGGCCGCAGCAAGCTGGCGGTGCGCGTGCCCGATCACGCTCTGGTGCGCCGCCTGTGCGCGCTGGCCGGCATGCCGCTGGTTTCGACATCGTGCAACCGCTCCGGCGGCCGCCCCTGCAAGAGCGAACGCGAAGCCCGCCGTTTGTTCGGCCGGCAGGTGTGGGTAATCGGCGGGCGCACCGGCGTCCGGCGCGCGCCGAGCGAAATCATTGATTGGGACAGCCGCCGCCGCCTGCGTTAAAGCGCGCTGTCAGAAAGGGCGCCCCTTATCGTCTAAGCGCTTGTCCGTATGCCGCCGCGCAAGCCGTTTTTGCCTTTTCAGGCAGCCTGAAAGCCAAACCGGTGCCGATAAACGGGTTTGCCGAGAAGCATCCCGCCGCAGGCAGCCTGAAAGCACCGCGCGCTTCGGCGCTATAATCGCCCCGCCGCATTTTGCCCGCAGGCAGCCTGAAACGGCCTGCCCTTGGGTTTTCAGGCTGCTTTTGCCGGCCGCACAAGGATTTTTTCATGCTCAAACACCATCAGAAGGCGCAGCAGAGTGTGCGCGCCGGCACGCTGTATATCGTCGCCACGCCCATCGGCAATCTGGCCGACATCACCCTGCGCGCGCTGGCGGTGCTCGCCGCCGCCGACTGGGTGTGCGCCGAAGACACCCGCGTTTCCGCCCAGCTTTTGAGCGCCTACGGCATACAGGCCAAACTCGTCAGCCTGCGCGAGCACAACGAGCGGCAGATGGCCGACAAAGTCATCGCCGCGCTGGCCGAAGGCAAAACCGTCGCCCAGATTTCCGATGCCGGCACGCCGGCGGTGTGCGACCCCGGCGCCAAACTGGTGTCGCAGGTGCGCGAAGCCGGTTTCCCGGTGGTGCCGGTGCCCGGCGCATCGGCGGTGATGGCGGTGCTCAGCGCCGCAGGCGTGGAAGCGCCGGATTTTTATTTCCACGGCTTTCTGCCGCCCAAATCCGCCGCCCGCCGCAAGCTGTTTGAAAGCTGGCAGCGCCAAACCTGCGCGGTGCTGGCCTTTGAAACCCCGCACCGCATCGCCGACACGCTGGCGGATATGGCCGCGCTGTTTCCCCAGCGCCGCCTGCTGCTGGCGCGCGAAGTCAGCAAAACTTTCGAAACCTTTTTAAGCGGCAGCGTGGCCGACATCCAAGCCGCGCTCACGGCCGACAGCAACCAGTCGCGCGGCGAAATGGTGCTGGTGCTGTACCCCGCCGCAGTTGAAAAGCACGACACGCTGCCCGAAGAAGCCGCCCGCGTGATGGGCATACTCGCCGCCGCGCTGCCCACCAAGCAGGCCGCCGAGCTGGCGGCGCAGATTAGCGGCGAGAGCAAAAAAGCGCTCTACGACTACGCCTTGTCGCAAAAACGCGGCTGAACTTTTTTCAGGCTGCCTGAAACCGGCGCGGCGCCTGCCGTGCGGAGAAAACCATGACCGAACACATCCGAGACTATCTGCAAACGCAAAACCTGAAACTCGACGCCGATGCCGTGCGCGTTGCCGAGCTGGCCGCCCAAGCCGTGATGGCGCAGGGGCAGGCGCTTATCGAGCACGACGTGCTGTGGTACCGCCAGCCTGAAGCGCGGCTGGCCGAGCATATCGAAGAAAACGAGCAGCATAGCGGTTTGCTCAAACAGCTCTTTATGGCGCTCGATTCCGCCTACGCCCGCCATCCCGTGCAAAGCGCCGTGCTTTACGGCCTGCTGCCCGACGACAGCGCGCTGGTGCGGCTGGTGCAGCAGGGTCAGCCTATCGAGCAGCGGCTGGCCACCGACGATACCACCGCCGCGCAATACCTTGCCGCCCACAGCAGCCGCACCGGCTGGCTGAATCTGGCCGACGACGTTGCGCGCTGGCTGGAAATCGGCGAGCTGTCCGGCGAGCACAACCGCCGCAGCGCTGCGCAGATGAGTCTGCCGGTGTACGGCGCCGACGGCCGCGTGTTCGGCGTGCTGCACATCGAGCAGGCCGAAGGCGCGTTTGCCGCCGAAGCGCAAACCGAATGGCTCGGCCTGGCGCTGGCCTGTCTCGCCCCGCTGCAAACCCTGCTGCCGCGCCCGCAGGCAGACGAAGAAGACCAAGCGCTTTAATTAAGCGCGCCCAAAGCAGCCTGAAAAGCGTTTTCAGGCTGCCTGAAAGCCCTTTGCGGACAATAAACACACACCACCCAAGCAAACAGAAAGACCTTATGGACAACCCCATCCGATACCTTACTTCCTGCCGCCTGCCCACCGAATACGGCGTGTTCACCATGCACGGTTTTGAAGACAGCCGCAGCGGCCAGGAACACATCGCCCTGACCATGGGCGACTGGCGCGACGGCGCCCCCGTGCTCTCGCGCATCCACTCCGAATGCCTGACCGGCGACGCGCTGGCATCGCAAAAATGCGACTGCGGCCCCCAGCTTCAGGCTGCCATGCGCGCGGTGCAGGCCGAAGGCCGCGGCGTCATCGTCTATCTGCGCCAGGAAGGCCGCGGCATCGGCCTGATCAACAAAATCCGCGCCTACGCCCTGCAGGATCAGGGCATGGACACCGTTGAAGCCAATCTCGCGCTCGGCCTGCCGGTCGATGCCCGCGATTTTTCCATCGCCAAGCACATTTTCGATCATCTGGGCGTCGCTTCCGTGCGCCTGCTGACCAACAATCCGGAAAAACTGCAAACCATGCGCGACAGCGGCATCAACATCGCCGAGCGCCTGCCGCTGCTGGTCGGCCGCAACCCCGAAAACCAAAACTATCTCGACACCAAAGCCGGCAAACTCAAACACATGATGGAGCGCTGACATGGCTTTGGCCTTCGCCCTGCTGGCCGCGCCGCCGCCGTGCAGGGCGTGCCCGCCGCACTCTCGCTGCTCGCGCTGATGTGTTTGTAAGCCCGCTCGTACAAGGCAGCCTGAAAATAAAATTCCTGCCACATCATTTTGTTAATCGTAAAGCCTTAAAAATTTCCTGAAGCGCTCTTGCGTGTTTCCGTTAAATTTGGTTTAATGCCGTCTTTCGCTGCCCTGCAGCGGATACGGGTGATTAGCTCAGTTGGTAGAGCGTCTGCCTTACAAGCAGAATGTCGGCGGTTCGACTCCGTCATCACCCACCACCAAACGCGCGGTGGTAGCTCAGTTGGTTAGAGTACCGGCCTGTCACGCCGGGGGTCGCGGGTTCGAGCCCCGTCCGCCGCGCCAGAATTTAAAAAACCGTATCCTGTCGGATGCGGTTTTTTGCTATGCGCCTGCCGCGGCCTTTTTCAGGCTGCCTGCGGCAGGTTCGCCAAGGAAGGATTATGGACGACCGCTGGTTTATCCACCGCCATCTGGCCGCCGAAATGGACGGCCGCCTGCAGATTCTGACCCGCACGCCGCAGCGCATCGTGCTTTGCGGTGCCGACGGCGACCACAGCCGGCGCCTGCTGGCGGCGCGTTATCCGCAGGCCGTGTTCGGCGAATACGACCCGCGCCCCGAATTTCTCGCCGAAGCCGCCGCCGGCCGCAAAGGCGGCTGGCTGTCGCGCTTGGCAGGCAAAACGGCGCCGGCACAGCACTGCCAGAGCCTGCGCGACCCGCTGCCGCCGATGCAGGCCGATATGCTGTGGTCGAATCTGGTGCTGGCCACTGAAAGCGACCCGCTACCGGTATTCGATGCCTGGGCGGGCGGTTTGAAAACCGACGGCCTGCTGTTTTTCAGCCATTTCGGCATCGACAGCCTGCCCGAAGTACGCGCGCTGCTGGCCGAAAACGGCATCGCCTGCGCCGCGAGCGCGCTGATCGATATGCACGATTTGGGCGATATGCTCGCCGATCACGGTTTTTACGATCCGGTAATGGATTCGGCCAAGCTGGTGTTGGAATACCAAAGCGCCGAGAGCTTTAACCGCGATATGGATACACTGGCGCTGTGGCAGGCATTGCAGCCTGAAAACGAAAGCGCCGCCCGCCGTTTGGCCGAGCAGGCGGTGGCCGACGGCCGTTTGGCGCGGATTACGCTGGAAACGGTGTTCGGCCACGCCGTGAAAAAACTGGTGCTGCCCGAAGGCGAAAACCTGGTGCAGTTTTTCCCCAAAGGCGGCAAAGCCTGAGCCGCTTCAGGCTGCTTGGGGGCAGGGTGGCAAAAGGCAGCCTGAAACCCCGCTTCCGCCTTTCAGGCTGCCTGATTGGTCTTATTGTTTATAATTTCCCGTTTTTACCGCCGCCGCGTTTTCAGGCTGCCTGAAAGCGCGGCGGGCAAAGGATTCGTACATGAAACTGTTGGATTCGATTTTCAGCTGGTTTGAAAACCGCATCGACCCCTATCCCGAACATGTTCCGCCCACGCCCGATGCCGGGCTGTTCCGCTTTATTTGGAGCTGCATCGACGGCGTGCGCGGCTGGATACTGGTGCTGGCGGTGTGTTCCGCCGTTATCGGCATTCTTGAAGCCGTGCTGTTTCAGTTTGTCGGCGAAGTGGTGGATTGGCTGGGCAAATACAGCCCAGAGACCCTGCTGGCGGAAAAAGGCGCGGCGCTGACTGGCATGGGCTTGCTGCTGGCGTTTTTCATCGTTTGGCGCTTTTTCGCGTCCAACGTGCGCCTGCAAACCCTGCAGGGCGTGTTCCCGATGCGTTTGCGCTGGAATTTCCACCGCCAGATGCTCAACCAGTCGCTCGGTTTTTATCAGGACGAATTTGCCGGCCGCGTGTCCGCCAAAGTGATGCAGACCGCGCTGGCGGTGCGCGAAACGGTGATGACCATCGCCGATATGGTGGTGTATGTGCTGGTGTATTTCCTGACCAGCGGCGTGATTCTCGCCACGCTCGACCGCTGGCTGCTGGCGCCCTTTATCGGCTGGACGGTGCTGTTTTTCCTGCTGATGAAACTCCTGATTCCGCGCCTGGCCAAAACCGCCCAGCGACAGGCCGACGCCCGCAGCATAATGACCGGCCGCATCACCGACGCCTATTCCAATATCGCCACCGTCAAACTCTTCTCCCACGGCGCGCGCGAAGCCCGCTACGCCAAAGAATCGATGGAAGAATTCATGCAGACCGTTCACGCCCAGATGCGGCTGGCCAGCCTGCTGAGCACCTTGTCTTTCGCCGTAAACGCACTGTTGATTTTCAGCACCACCGCGCTGGGTATCTGGCTGTGGATACGCGGCGAAGTCGGCGTCGGCGCGGTGGCCGTCGCCACCACCATGGCACTGCGCGTAAACGGTTTGTCGCAGTACATCATGTGGGAATCGGCGATGCTGTTTGAAAACATCGGCACGGTAACCGACGGCATGGGCACGCTCTCCAAGCCGCAAACCATTTTGGACAAACCCAAGGCCCGCGCCCTGGAAGTCAAGCACGGCGACATCCGCTTCGAGCATCTCGATTTCTCCTACGAATCCGGCAAGCCCCTGCTCAACGGCTTCAACCTGCACATCAAAGCCGGCGAAAAAGTCGGGCTGATCGGCCGCAGCGGCGCCGGCAAATCCACCATCGTCAATCTGCTGCTGCGCTTTTACGAGCCGCAAAGCGGCGACATCCTGATCGACGGCCAAAACATCAACGACATCACCCAGGAATCGCTGCGCGCGCAAATCGGCCTGGTAACCCAAGACACCAGCCTGCTGCACCGCTCCGTGCGCGACAACATTCTCTACGGCCGCCCCGATGCCGGCGACGAAGAAATGTTTCAGGCTGCCGAGCGCGCCGAAGCCGCCGACTTTATCCCCAACCTGTCCGACGCCAAAGGCCGGCGCGGCTACGACGCCCACGTCGGCGAGCGCGGCGTCAAACTCTCCGGCGGCCAGCGCCAGCGCATCGCCATCGCCCGCGTGATGCTCAAAGACGCGCCTATTCTGCTTTTGGACGAAGCCACCAGCGCGCTCGATTCCGAAGTCGAAGCCGCCATCCAAGAGAGCCTGGACAAAATGATGGACGGCAAAACCGTGATCGCCATCGCCCACCGCCTGTCCACCATCGCCGCCATGGACCGGCTGATCGTGCTCGACAAAGGCCGCATCGTCGAAGAAGGCAACCACGAAGAGCTGCTCGCCAAAGGCGGACTCTACGCCAAACTGTGGGCGCACCAGAGCGGCGGCTTCCTACCGCAGCACGTCGAGCATTAAGCACAGGCAGCCTGAAAAAAGCCAAACGGTTTTTCAGGCTGCCTTTTGATTGATCCGCTTTCAGGCAGCCTGAAAGCCGAAACCGCTTTTTTGGAGCGCTTGCCATGAAAAAACATCTGCTGCCCGCCCTGCTGGCCGCCGCCTTACTGTCGGCCTGCGCCCAAAAACCGGTAGTGGTGCCGCCCAAGCTGATTGCCGCCGGCCAAGTGGCCTATCCGCCGATTGCGCAAGAAAACGGCAAAGAAGGCACGGTGGGGCTCAGCATCATCGTGGGTACGCTGGGGCAGACGGATTCGGTGAAAGTGCAAACATCGTCCGGCCACCGCAGTCTGGATATCGCAGCGGCGCAGGCGGCACGCAAAAGCCGGTTTGCCCCCGGCACGATAAACGGCAAGCCGACCGTGTTTAGAGTATTCCAGAGCTATGTGTTCCGGCTTGACGACGAACAGGACGGGCAGCCGGCCCAGCCTTAAAACGGCAAAAGCAGCCTGAAAAACAGTTTATAAAAGTGATAAAAGGTGCGCGGTGCGCACCCTACAGCCGAACGGTCGAACGGTAATAACCGACAACGGCAGCAGGTAGGGTGCGCCCCGCGCATCAAAACACCGCCCCCAACACGTTCAGGCTGCCCCAACCCGCCGGCAAAAGCAGCCTGAAAACCTATTTTCAGGCTGCCGGCCAAACAAAAACGGCACCGCAGGCGCTGTGCGGTGCCGCTGTATTTAAGCCGCGCGGCGGCTGTTTACAGATAGAATTTTTCCAGCACTTTCAGGCTGCCGTCCAAGCGGTAAACCAGTGGCTGGCCGGTGGGGATTTCCAGTTTCATGATTTCGTCGTCGCCGATGCCTTCGATGTGCTTGGCCAGCGCACGCAGCGAATTGCCGTGCGCCGCTACCAAAACGCGCTTGCCGGCGAGAATGGCGGGGGCGATTTCGTCCTGCCACAGCGGCAGCACCCGCTCCAGCGTGATCTTCAGGTTTTCGCCGTCGGGCACGGTGTCGGCGGCCAGATGGGCGTAGCGGCGGTCTTTGCGCGCGGAAAACTCGTCGTCTTCAGGCAAGAGCGGCGGCAGGGTGTCGTAGCTGCGGCGCCAGATGTGCACCTGGTCGGCGCCGTATTTTTCCGCGGTCTGCTGTTTGTCCAAGCCCTGCAGCGCGCCGTAGTGGCGCTCGTTCAGGCGCCAGCTTTTGGTTTGCGGCACCCACAGCTGGCCGCTTTCTTCCAGCACGATGTTGCAGGTTTTGATGGCGCGGGTCAGCACCGATGTGAACGCCTGGTCGAATTCGTAGCCGGCGGCGGCGAGCTTCTGCCCCGCCGCCTGCGCTTCGGCAACGCCTTTTTCGCTCAGATTGACGTCGCGCCAGCCGGTAAACAGGTTTTTGGCGTTCCATTCGCTTTGGCCGTGGCGGATAAATACAAGTTCCATCATTGTTCCTAGGGTTGGGGGAAAACGCGGCGGTTTATAGCAAAAAACGCCCGTTTTTGCCAGCGCGGCAGGGTTTCAGGCAGCCTGAAAGGAAGGCATGAACACGACAGACACGGTTTCGGGCTGCGGCCGCTGGTTTCTCTACCTGCTCGCCTGCGGCGACGGCTCGCTCTACTGCGGCATCTGCACCGACCCCGCACGGCGGCTGGGCGAACACCGCAGCGGCCGCGGCGCGCGCTACACCCGCAGCCGCGGCGCCGGCGAAATGCGCCTGATCGGCTGCTGCTTCGACCGCTCCGCCGCGCTGCGTGCCGAAGCGCGGGTAAAAAAACTGCCGCGCCAAGCCAAGCTGGCCTTGTGGGCGGCGGCAGAGAGTAGGGCGGTGGCGGCAGCCTGAAAGCCGTTTTCTGTATTTTTGGCATCCGTCCGGCGCTTTGTCCTTATAAAGCAGCCTGAAAACCGGATTGCGGGTTTTCAGGCTGCTTTTGGCGTTTTGCCGGGCGGGTATTTTTAGATAAAACCAGGCGGCGATGGCGCCGCTGTCGAAACAGGTTTTCCGAACTGTTGCACAAAGCCTACAGTATGCCGCCGCAGCGCTTTGCCCACGTTTTTCAGGCTGCCGCCCGCCGGCGGCGCGTTGCGCGCGGCTGCCTTGCCGTTTGGCCGTTTTCAGGCTGCTTTTCGCCGCCCGGCGCTGCCGGCGGGGCGCATACAAATGCGCTGGCGGGCGGCGGTTTTACGGTATGATGCGCGTCTTTTATTTTTGTAGTACGAGTACCCCAAGCAAGATGAACAAACTGCTTATCGGCCTGTTGGCGCTGGCTGCCGGCCAGGCCGCGCTGGCCGCCCAGACCACCCCCGTTCCCGACGTTTCGCCGTCCGCCCAGGGCTGGCACGTTGTTATCAACATCCCGCAGCAGCGGCTGTTTCTGTATTCCAACGGCAAGCTGCAGAAGGCTTATCCGGTGGCGGTGGGCAAGGCGCACACCCAAACCGTGCTCGGCGAGCACCGCATCGGCGCCAAGGCTTTTAATCCGACCTGGCACATTCCCAAATCCATCCAGCGCGAGCGCGGCGACGGCGTAACCAGCGTTCCGCCCGGCCCGAGCAATCCGCTGGGGCCGGTGTTCGTGCGTTTGGGCGAGCCCAAACTCGGTCTCGGCATCCACGGCACCAGCAATCCTTCCAGCGTGCCCGGTGTGCGCAGCCACGGCTGCGTGCGCATGAAGTCGCCCGACGCGCTGCAGTTTGCCAAAACCATCACTTCCGGCTCGCCGGCATCGGTGGTGTACGAAATGGCGGCGCTGAACGTGGACGACGGCGGCAATCTGTGGCTGGCGGCCTTTGGCGACCCCTACCGCAAAAACAATCTGAAAACCGCCGCGCTGAAGCAAAGCATCGCCGCTTGGGCGCAGAGTAACGGCCGCAACGTCAGCAGCGCCAAAGTCGATCAGGTGCTCAAAGCCCGCCGCGGCACGCCGGTGTGCATCAGCTGCAGCGGCGCCGCCAAAATCCAGGGCAATCTGCGATCGCTGGCCTGGCATAGCGGCTCGGCAAAACTGACCGCCACCAAAGCCAACGTTTCGCCGCGTCCGACCCAAGACCAGGTGCTGCCTGAAGGCAGCAGCATCGAAGTCGATACCGGCGAAAACGAAATCCCGTTGAAACCGCAGCGCAGCGGCGGCAAACACGGCGGCGCCTACAAAGCGACTTCGGTATTCGACGACGAACAGCCGATCAGCGTATTCGAGCCTGGCGAAAAACCGCTCACGCCGGTCAACAAACCATAAACCGCCCTTTCAGGCTGCCCGAACACGGTTTCAGGCAGCCTGAAAAAATATCTGCGGCGGCTGCCGCGCATACGCTGCCGGCGGTATGGTGTTTCAGGCTGCTTTTTTCTATTTTCGTTTTCTGTTTTTTCGTTTCCCATGAGCATCTACGCCCTTAAACCCAAATTCCAAAACCTGCTGCGGCCGCTGGTGGCGCGTCTTTACCGCCGCGGCATCAGTGCCAACCAAGTTACGCTGGCGGCCTGTGGATTGTCGCTGCTGCTGGGCGCGCTGCTGACGGCTTGTGCCGGTACGGCACCTTTGTTTTGGCTGCTGCCGCTGTGGCTGTTTGTACGCATGGCGATGAACGCGGCCGACGGCATGCTGGCGCGCGAGTTTGGCCAGCAGTCGGCACTTGGCGGCTGCCTGAACGAGCTGACCGACGTTGCCGCCGATGCCGCGCTGTATCTGCCCTTGGCCTTTGTTGCGCCGTTTTCCGGCTTTCAGGCTGCCTGCTTTATCTGGCTCTCGGCCTTGAGCGAATTGTGCGGCGTGCTGGCGCAGGTTTACGGCAGCGGCCGCCGTTACGACGGGCCGATGGGCAAGAGCGACCGCGCGTTTTTTATCGGTCTGGCCGCCGTCTGCTATGCCTGGGGCGGCGCGCTGCACGGCGCGTGGTACTGGCTGATGTGGCTTGCCTGCGCGGCGCTGGCGTTTACCTGTTGGCGGCGCATCCGCAACGGTTTGCAGGCAGCCTGAAAGCGGGAAAAAATCGCCGCCGCGCTTGCCTTTGCCGCGTAAAAGCCGTAAAACCGCAGCTTTGTTTTCGCGCGTTTGCACGGCATCTTCAGCCAAACCCTTAAGCCCAAACGGTTTTCAGGCTGCCTGATCGCCGCTGCGGCCGCAAAGGGAAACGCCACCCACGGAGAGACTATGCATATTTCGCAAAAAACTGCCGACAAACTGCCGCTGCTGCTGGCTGCGGTTTTTTCCGCGGTATCGCTGTGGTCGGGTATCGCGCCGGTTGACCGCGCGGTGTGGTACGCCGAAACGGTGCCGATTTTCGCTGTTTTCATCGTGCTGGTAGCGACCTACCGCCGCTTTCGTTTCAGCAACACCGCCTATGTGCTGATGAGCATGTGGATGCTGCTGCATATGGTCGGCGCCCACTACACGTTTGCCAACGTGCCCTTTGAAGCCGGCAACCGCCTGCTGGCGCCGCTGTTGGGCGAGGGGCGCAACCATTACGACCGGCTGGGGCATTTCATCATCGGTTTTTACAGCTTCCCGATGGCCGAATGGCTGCTGCGCCGGCGTTTGTGCGGCACGGTGCTGGCGCTGTGTTTCTCGCTGTTTTTCGTGATGTCGGTGGCCGCGGCCTACGAAATCATTGAATGGCAGTACGCGGTGCGCGAAGGCGGCAGCGCCGGCATCGAGTTTCTCGGCTCGCAGGGCGATGTGTGGGACGCGCAAAAAGACATGCTGGCCGACACCCTGGGCGCGCTGGCGGCGCTGGCGCTGTTTGTGCTGGTGCGCCCCGACCGCAGCGGCCGCTATGCCAGCAAACGGGTTAACTGATTTTTCCAATATGTAATAAGGAGTTACCAATAAATGTCTGCAACCCTGGTATCCGCCGTTGTCGGCGGCATAATCGGCGGCGGTATTTCGATACTGGTGCTGAAAGTGATGTCGCAAAAAATGGCGGCCAGCCATCCGGTGCTTACCATCACCGTGCCGCAAAACGCCGAATCGTCGCCCGAGTGGCAGGCATGGGCGCAGAAAAACGGTTTCAAAGCCAAAGACGGGCAATGGGTCAAAGGCACCGGCATGCTGACCAGCTTTAGCGAAATCCGTTTTGACGGCGGCCGGATGGAAGTGCGCGAGTGCGTGAACTTTTTATTCGGAATCAACCGTTTCGCCCTGAATGCGCCCGGCCTGTTTGCCAAGCCGGTACGTGCGCGCAAGCTCAAAAAATTAAATGAACTGCTCGCCCAATGGCAGCTGCCGCCGGTAGCAATGCAATAGCCTGCCCAAAGGCAGCCTGAAAGGCCAAAACCGCTTTTCAGGCTGCCTTGAAATGTTCAGGCAGCCTGAAAACACCGTTCGCACCAACACAAAGGATTCCCCATGCAGGAGCAGCAAAAAACCTTCCGCGCCGACGACGGCACCGAATTGTTTTACCGCTACCGCCCCGCTGCCGACGGCAGCAGCGGCAAAGCGCTGGTTTTGTTTCACCGCGGCCACGAGCATTCCGGCCGCATGATGTTTGTGGCCGACGAGCTGGGCTTGGACGATTTTGCCTGCTTCGCTTGGGACGCACGCGGCCACGGCATGAGCCCGGGCGCGCGCGGCGACAGCCCGAGCATCGGCACTTCGGTGGCCGATGTCGATGCCTTTATCCGCCACATCGGCAGCGCCTACGGCATCGCGCCGCAAAACATCTGCGTGGTGGCGCAAAGCGTGGGCGCGGTGTTGGTGTCGGCCTGGCTGCACGATTACGCGCCGGATATCCGCTGCGCCGTGCTCGCGTCGCCGGCCTTCAAAGTCAAACTCTACGTGCCCTTTGCCCGCAGCGGCCTGCGCCTGCTTTACAAATGGCGCGGCAATTTTTTCGTCAACAGCTACGTCAAATCGCACTATCTGAGCCACAACCGCGAGCGCCAGCAAAGTTACGACAGCGACCCGCTGATTGCCCGCGCCATTTCCGTGCGCATTCTGCTGGGCCTGTACGACACCGCCGAGCGCGTGGTGGCCGACGCGCAGGCGATCGGCGTGCCGGTGCAGCTGTTCATATCCGGCAGCGACTGGGTGGTGCACCACGCGCCGCAGCACGCGTTTTACAACCGGCTGGGCAGCCGCATCAAAGAGCGCCATGTGCTGCCCGGTTTTTATCACGACACCTTCGGCGAAAGCGGCCGCGAAGCCGTGTTTGATCAAATGCGCCGCTTTATCCGTGAGCGTTTCGCCGCCGCGCCCGAGCGCCCCAATCTGCTGGATGCCCACCTGCACGGCGAGAGCCGCCGCGAAGCCGACGAGCTGGCAACGCCGCTGCCGGTATTCAGCCCGCGCGGCCTGTTTTGGCGCGGCTACCGCGCCCTGCTCAAACTCGGCGCCCGCTGGAGCGCGGGGCTGAAACTCGGGCAGGAAACCGGCTTCGATTCCGGCAGCACGCTCGATTATGTTTACCGCAACCAGGCGCAGGGCAGCAACGCCTTCGGCCGCTGGGCCGACCGCCAGTATCTGAATGCCGTCGGCTGGCGTGGCATCCGCCAACGCAAAATCCACATCGCCCATGCCGTTCAGGCTGCCTGCGAAAAGCTGCGCGCCGAAGGGCGGCAGGTGCATGTGCTCGACATCGCTTCCGGCCACGGCCGCTATGTGCTCGATGCCTTTGCCGGCATCGACGCCCCCGATTCCGTCCGCCTGCGCGACTACAGCCCGATTAATGTTGCTGCCGGCCGCCGCCTGATTGCCGATCGCGGTCTGGGTGAAATCGCCACTTTCGACGAAGTCGATGCCTTTGATCGCGCCAACTACCAAAACCTTGAGCCGCGCCCCACGCTGGCCATCGTTTCCGGCCTGCACGAATTGTTTGCCGACAACGATTTGGTGCTCGAATCGCTGCGCGGCATCGGCGATGCGCTCGAGCCGGGCAGCCTGCTGGTTTACACCGGCCAGCCCTGGCACCCGCAGCTGGAAATGATCGCCCGCGCGCTCACCAGCCACAAGGCCGGCAGCCCCAACTGGGTGATGCGCCGCCGCAGCCAGGCCGAAAGCGACCAGCTTGCCGCGGCCGCCGGTTTCCGCAAAATCCGCCAGTGGATAGACGAAGACGGCATTTTCACCGTCAGCCTAGCGGTTAAAGAATAAGGCAGCCTGAAAAGTTTTCAGGCTGCCTGCCCGCCCCAAACCCCCGCAACCGTTTCAGGAATCCCCCTATGCACGAATGGCAGCAAGGCCGCTGGCAGGGCGCCGAACAGCTTGATTCGCCCAATTTTTCCCCGCGCGAAGCCGGCAGCGAAGTGAGCCTGGTGGTGCTGCACAACATCTCGCTGCCGCCTTTCGAATACGGCAGCGACGCGGTGCAAAGGCTGTTTACCAACCGCATCGACCCCGCCGCGCATCCCTTTTTCGCCCAGATTGCCGGCCTGCGCGTGTCCAGCCATTTTTTCATCGCCCGCAGCGGCCGCGTGCAGCAGTTCGTATCCTGCGACGATGCCGCCTACCATGCCGGCGTGTCGTCCTTTCGCGGCCGCGACAAATGCAACGGCTTTTCGGTCGGCATCGAAATCGAAGGCTGTGATTTCGAACCTTTTACCGAAGCGCAGTACGCCGCGCTGGAAACCCTGCTCGCCGCCCTAATGCGCGCCTATCCCATCCGCGCCGTTACCGGCCATCAGGACATCGCCCCGCAGCGCAAAACCGACCCCGGCCATTTTTTTGACTGGCCGCGCCTGATCCGCGCCGGTTTTCCCGTTGACCGCAACGGCGCCGACGGCGTTTATGCCGATCCGGCAGCCTGAAAACGCTGCCGTACGGGCTTTTGGCCTTTTCAGGCTGCCTGCAAGAAGTCCGTTGTCCAAACCCGTTTTGTTCACACACACAATACATTTGGAGACCCGCACATGAAACCCATGCTTCCCCGTTTGGCCGCGCTGTTTGCCGCCACCCTGTTTACCGCCGCCTGTCTGGCCGAGCCGGCCGCCGGCGCCGAAGAAGCGGGCTATGCCGCCACCGTAACCGCAGTTGCCGACGGCGACACCGTGCGCGTGAGCGACAGCCATGGCCGCAGCCGCCGCGTGCGGCTGGCCTATATCGACGCGCCCGAGATGAGCCAGGCCGGCGGCATCGCCAGCCGCGACGCCCTGCGCCAAGCCGTGCTTGGGCAGAAAGTGCGCGTCGAAGTGTTCGATACCGACCAATACCGCCGCGAAGTCGCCCGCATCAGCCTGTCCGGCCGCGACGTCAATCTCGGCCAGCTGGCAAACGGCCACGCCTGGCACTACCGCAGCATCGCCCGCCGCCGGCAGGACAAAGCCGACTACGCGCGCTACGCCGAAGCCGAGCAAAACGCCCGCAAAACCCGCAGCGGCCTGTGGCGCAACAGCGGCGCCGAAGCCCCGTGGGACTACCGCCGCCGCGAACGGCACCACGACAACCGCGCCGAATAAACCGTTTGCCGCTACCGCTTTCAGGCTGCCTGAAAGCGGTTTTTTTGCGCCCGATTGCCGCGTACAGGCAGCCTGAAACAATCTCGCGGGCATCTGCTTTGCCGCCTGTGGAAAACGGCGGCCAAAAGTGAGAAAAAGTTGATGCCGGCCAAATCAAGTTGAAAAATTTTAATAATGCTTGCAGCCCTTTTCCCATCGGGGCTGCAGCAAAATTGTGGATAAATCTGTGGATTTCATGTTTATAATTTTAAAGGAATTTATTTTTTGTTGATAATTTATCTGATTTGCCAAGCGGCGCAAGGCGGGCTAGTATCGCCACAGTTTTACGTTTCCAATCAGTAACATTGCTGATTGGAAATTGTGTCTTTACGCTGCTTTTTAACGCGAAAATCCAAGGATAGCCCCGATGCAGACCCTGAAATTCACCATCGAGCAGATTGTCTGGCAGGAAGTGCCGGGCGAAGTGTCGCTGGCGTTTTTGTTTTCAGGCTGCCAGCTGCGCTGCAAGGGCTGCCATAGCGCGGATACTTGGAAAGTGGGCTTGGGGCAGGAATTGACCGTCGAATACCTTAAAGGCCGTCTGCAGCGCTATGCGGGCTTGATCAGCTGCGTGTTGTTTATGGGCGGCGAATGGGTGCACGAGGAGCTGGAAAAAATGCTGCAAACCGTGGCGGCGGCGGGCTTGAAAACGTGTTTGTACACCGGCTTGGAGCGCGAGGAGCTGGAAGCGGTTTCAGACGGCATCATCCCGCTTTTGACCTATCTGAAAACCGGCCGCTGGGTGATGGAATTGGGCGGCTTGGACAGCCCGACGACCAACCAGAAATTTACCGATTTGCGCACGGGTGAGGTGCTCAACCATTTGTTCATAAAAGACAAACCCGCGCCCAAAGTGATTCCGATTGCCGCCCCCGCGGCGGCAGCGGCAGGCTTGGCGGAGAACCGCGAAGCCCTTCTTCAGATGGCCTGAACCGTCTGTTTTCCCCCGTTTTCAGGCTGCCGTCTGAAACCCGCAAAGGCAGCCTGAAACCATTCCAACCCAACTTTAGGAGGATTTAACATGATTCGGCTGCATCCCGAACAGTTAAACGGCAAACTGCAATTCATGCACGACTACATCAGCGCGCAAAACGCGGCGGACGGTTCGAAAATGGACGCCAACGCCAACGTTACCCAGAAAAACATCGCCACGATGGAAGCGGAAATCATGAAAGACTTTTTCGTGCAGATGAACCGCGCCCAAGTGTCGCGCAAAATCGCCGAGATTTTCGACGAAGACACCGCACGTGAATACATCCGCCAAATCGAGGCGCACGAGATTTATGTGCACGACGAAACCAGCCTGAAACCCTATTGCGTGTCGGTAACGCTGTATCCGTTTTTGCTCGACGGCCTAAGCAAGCTTGGCGGCGAATCGAAAGCGCCCAAGCATCTGGCGTCGTTCTGCGGCTCGTTTATCAATCTGGTGTTTGCCATCAGCGCCCAGTTTGCCGGCGCGGTGGCCACCGTGGAATTTCTCACTTATTTCGACTACTTCGCCCGCAAAGACTACGGCGACAACTATCTCGAAACCCACGCCGCCGAAGTCGCCAACCATCTGCAGCAAGTGGTGTACAGCATCAACCAGCCTGCCGCCGCACGCGGCTATCAGAGCGTGTTTTGGAATATTTCGGTGTACGACCAATACTATTTTGAAGCCATGTTCGGCGATTTCGTTTTCCCCGATTTTGAAAAACCGGTGTGGGAAAGCGTGGCCAAGCTGCAAAACTTCTTCCTGAAATGGTTTAACCAAGAGCGCACCAAAGCCGTGCTGACCTTCCCCGTGGTAACCGCCGCCATGCTCACCGACGGCGGCAAGTGCAAAGACGGCGTGTTTGCCGACCAAATGGCTAAGGAATTGTCCGAGGGCAACTCGTTTTTCGTGTATTTGTCGGACAACCCCGACTCGCTCGCGTCCTGCTGCCGCCTGCGCAACGCCATCGAAGACCGCACCTTCAGCTACACGCTCGGCGCGGGCGGCGTGGCCACCGGTTCGATTAACGTGATTACCATCAATATGAACCGCCTGGAACAAGACGGCCGTGATTTGGCCGCCGAAGTCGCCAAAATCCATCGTTACCAATACGCCTACCGCAAGCTGATGGAAGAGTATCAGGCTGCCGGCATGCTGCCCGTGTACGACGCCGGCTTTATCACGCTGGACAAACAATTCCTGACCATCGGCATCAACGGCATGGCCGAAGCCGCCGAAGCCAACGGCATCACCGTCGGCTACAACGACGACTACATCCAGTTTGTCCAAAGCCGTCTGAAAGTGATTTTCGACGCCAACCAAGCCGCCAGCCGCCACTACGGCGTGAAATTCAACACCGAATTTGTGCCCGCCGAAAACCTCGGCGTGAAAAACGCCAAATGGGACAAAGCCGACGGCTACAAAGTCAGCCGCGACTGCTACAACTCCTATTTCTACGTGGTGGAAGACGAGCAAATCAACGCGCTCGACAAATTCCTGCTGCACGGCAAAGAGCTGGTGGACTGGCTCGACGGCGGCTCGGCGCTGCACCTGAATCTCGACGAAGCCCTGCCCGAAGCCGGCTACCGCTCGTTGCTCGACATTGCCGCACGCACCGGCTGCAACTACTTCTGCGTCAACGTGCGCATCACCATCTGCAACGACTGC
>ERZ772827.498-NODE-498-length-21578-cov-4.063421_pt1 | contig 21578 bp, 24 predicted proteins | sample MGYA00580850_ERZ772827 | MGnify/ENA primary metagenome ERZ772827 (study PRJEB29015, sample SAMEA2737950) | human oral metagenome | biome: human oral; feature: human-associated habitat; material: dental | place: China | collected 2145 ... | reverse complement strand
CGATTGGTGTGAAAAAACATTAGCCCCGATTTTGCAAAATTTATCGCCTAACTTACTGCACTTTTTCGGTGAAGACTTTGCCCGCAGCGGAGATATGACCTCGTTTGTCATTTTGGCGCAACAGCAAAACTTAACAAAACAGGTTCAATTTATCGTTGAGCTGGGCAATATGCCGTACAAACAACAAGAACAAATCGTATTGTTTATTTTAAAACGGCTTCCCCGTTTTTCGGGCGGTGCGTTTGACGCACGTGGAAATGGTGGATATTTGGCTGAATCAGCCCGTGACGCGTTCGGTTCGCTTATTGACTGTGTTCAGCTATCAGAAAAATGGTATCGCGAACACACCGCACCGTTTAAAGCGGCATTGGAGGACGGTGAACTGGAAGCTATTCCGAAAGACGCTGATATTCTCGCTGACCTACGTTCGTTCCAAGTGGTAAAAGGTGTGCCACGCATACCGGATAAACGAGCAAAAAGTGCGGATGGCAAAAGCAAACGCCACGGTGACACGGCAATCGCATTGCTGTTAGCGCACTATGCAAGTCGTCAGTTGATTCAATTGCCGGTAAAAGTCCACAGCCGTAAACCGCGCGCCAGTCGCAAAATGACCCAAGGATATTAACCATGACAGTGAAAAAACAAGATTTAATCGGCGTTATCGCCACCCGTGCCAAGGCTATCGATTTTTGGTCATTTATGCACTATTTGCCCGCCCCTGATCCTGTGCTGAAAAAAATGGGGAAGGACATTTCGGCTTACCGCGAAATCCTATCCGATAGCCACGTGGGTGGCTGTGTGCGCCGCAGAAAAGCGGCAATCAAGGGGCTTGAATGGCGCATTACACCGACAGGCAATGAAAAAACGGACGAGATTTTGACCGCACTTTTCGACCGCTTACCGGTGAGCCAAATCATCAACCAAATTTTAGATGCCACGCTGTTTGGCTACCAAGCTTTGGAAGTGATGTGGGAAAACCAAAACGGCTTATTATTACCTGTTGCTGTGGTGGGTAAACCGCAGGAATGGTTTGTGTTTGACGAAGAAAACCGTTTAATGCTCCGCACCAAAGATAACCGCAACGGCGACCTTGTTCCGGAAAAGAAATTTTTACTCGCAACTCAACAGGCCGACTACATGAACCCATACGGTCGCGCCGACCTCGCTATGTGTTTCTGGGCGGCAACCTTCAAGAAAGGCGGTTTTAAATTCTGGCTCGAATTTATGGAAAAATATGGGTCGCCTTGGTTGGTAGGTAAACACCCTCGCCAAGCGCAATCCCATGAAGTGGATGAGCTGCTGGATAGCATGGAAGAAATGCTTGGCACAGCCGTGGCGGCAATCCCTGATGACAGTTCCATTGATATGCTGGAAAGCGCAAGCAAAAGCGGTTCTTCCCAAGTATTTGATGATTTCCTGCGTTACTGCAAGTCTGAAATCGCCATTGCGTTATTGGGGCAAAACCAAACCACCGAGGCGGAAGCCAATCGCGCCAGTGCAACGGCAGGCTTGGAAGTAACGCTCGACATTCGCGATGATGACGCAAGCCTTGTGGAAGGTGTATTCAATCAATTATTGGCGTGGATTTGCGAGCTGAATTTCAACGTAGAAACCCTGCCTACCTTTGATTTGTACGAACAGGAAAGTATTGACAAACTCCAAGCGGAACGTGATGGCTTACTGGTAGGCTTGGGCGTGCAGTTTACCGAACAATACTTAATGCGCACCTATGGTTTTGAAGAAGGTGACATTGTGGTGCAAGAAATCTCCCCTAACCCCTCTTTACAAAAAAGGGGGACGGCTAAGGTAGATTTTGCCGAGCCAATTCCGAAATCTATCGTGGATAGTATCGGTGAACAGCTTGAAGTAGAAGGCGAACCCTTTGTGGAAGAATGGATGCAAACCATCAAAGACCAACTTTCCCAAGCCGAAAGTCTAGAAGATTTTCGCAATCAGCTCGACAGCTTAATCCCTGAATTGAGTTTTGCCGAATATGGCAAGGTAATGGCTTGGGCATCAACTACCGCACATTTTGCCGGTCGTCAATCCGTAGAAGATGAGCGCACCAAGTCACCCTCTTTAGCAAAGAGGGGTTAGGGGAGATTTGGCATGAAGTTCACTTTTGAAGAGCAAGTCAAATATTTTGAGAAGAAACTCAATTTACCGACCAACAGTTATTTAGACGTGCTGGGCGAAGAACATGATTACTTCTTCATGGTCGCCGGCGCGAATCGTAACGAAGTGCTGACGGCATTCCGTGAAGCGGTGGACGCCGCCATTGCTAACGGCGAAACATTAGAAGACTTTCGCAAGAGCTTTGATGACATCGTAGCACAAACAGGCTGGCAATATAACGGAGGTCGCAACTGGCGCACACGCATTATCTATGACACCAACGTTTATGGTGCATATAACCGTGGGCGTTTAAAACAACATTTAGACTTGGCGGATGTATTGCCTTATTGGGAATATCATCACCATGATAATGAACATCCGCGCGAAGAACATATTGCGTTAGATGGCACAATTCTGCCGGCGACTGATCCGTTTTGGCGTTATTACTACCCCATCAAAGCCTACGGTTGCCACTGTACAGTATCAGCGCACGATGCCGATGATTTAGCCGAAATGGATAAAACCGTAAGCCAATCGCCTGAAATCGAATGGGAAGAAAAACTGGTAGGTGTGCGTTCCGGTAATCCGCGCACGGTGCGTGTGCCGAAAGGTTATGATGTAGGTTTTGCACCTTATAACTTTGAACACCTCACCCAATCTCGTGATGTGGATGTGGACAAGCTGTTGTTACAAAAAATGACGACAGCAGAGCCGCACTTAGCCAGTCTGCTGATTGATGACGTGCTGAAAAATCCGAAAGCCATGGTGTTGCTTAATGGCGCGATGAAAGACATGGTGGATACCGTCAACACGCAAAAAATGGCGCGCGGCAATATGAAATATGTCGGCGTCATTCCGGAAAAGGTGATCAGCAAATTGGACGACTTGGATAAAGCCCCGCAGAGTGCGGTGATTGCCGTACGGGATGAAGACGTATTACACGCCCTGCGCGACAGCAAACAAAACAAAGGCATTGCTTTGCCGGTTGAATTTTGGGAGCAGTTACCGGAAAAACTACGTCATCCGAAAGCGATTTTGTTAGACAACCAACAAAAACAACCGACCCTGTTATTCGTGTATGAAACGGAACAAGGTAAGGTTGCAGTGAAGATGGACTATGAAATCAAACTCAAAGATGCTTTAAGTGGGAAAAAACTGCCACACAAGTTAAATTTAGTCAGAACTGCAAGTACAATTAAAAGCGATATTGAGTGGAATGATTTCAAGAGAAGCTATGAGCTTTTATGGGGTGATCTAGATTAAGCGGTGGCTTGCCTGATTCGAACAGGATAATGACGGATGGAACATTGCCGCCAACCTTTCCAGTAGGAAACCCCCACCGCAATTTCACTATACGCCCAAGTTATTTTTTAATCAAGAGAAACCCATGCTAAAAATCACCTTAGACGACAACCAGGCGATTCAAAAACTCACAAAAATCGCAAGTCAATTGCAACGCCCACGTGAATTGTACGGCGTGCTGGGCGAAACCTTGAAGAAAATTCATGCGGCACGATTTGAAGCGGAAGTTGAGCCAACCGGAAAACGCTGGCAAACACTTTCACCAAGAACTAAAGCCTTGAAAGCAAAGCGTGGTAAAAGTACAAAGATTTTACGGCAAGATGGCTACCTTGCAGATCGTACGGCATATAATTACGACGACAAAGGTGTAGAGTTCGGCAGTGATGCAAAGTATGCCCGCTTGCACCAATTCGGTGGTAATGCCGGGCGCGGTAAGAAAGTGAAAATTCCTGCACGCCCGTGGTTGGGTATTGGTGATCGGGACGGTGAAAAATTACTGAAAAAAGCCACCGCACTTTTGCAACGTCAAATTAACCAAAATTTGAAATAAACCCTAAAAATCAAAATAACGCCACAAATTCGCACTGTGGCGTTTAAATCTAAAAATAATACGATTTATCGTCTCAAAAAATTTAAATCGAATTTAAGCGATTTGAACCGCATTTAAAGCGTTTTAAATTTCAATGTAAAGTGTAATTTACTTTTAGCCCCAAATTCCCCTTCAAAACCTTTAAAGCAGTTTAAAATCCAAACGCCTCTTTTCCCCCTATGCTAACGGTATTCAAACGAGGATACCTTATGCAACTAATTGAAATTTTCAAAGCAGGCAAACGCACCGACGCAAACGGTGTAGAAGTAGAAATTACCACTGCCGATTTGCAACAAGCCGTTGACGCCTACAACATCAATTTTCACGAATCACCAGCCGTTATTGGACACCCTAAACACAATGCGCCCGCTTATGGCTGGGTAAAACGTCTTGAACTGGATGGTGATGTACTTAAAGCCGAATTCGACCAAATCGACCCCGAATTTGCGGAAATGGTCGAAAAAGGTCGCTTCAAGAAAATTTCTTCCTCTTTCTATCTTGCCAACAGTCCGAACAATCCTTGCCCGGGTAACTTGTATTTACGCCATGTCGGCTTTTTAGGTGCAATGCCACCTGCCGTGAAAGGCCTACGCAATCCGGAATTTGCCGACAACGAACAAGGCGTGGTGGATTTTTCCGACTGGGCGGAAGCCAGCCTTTGGCGACGTCTGCGCGATTGGATTATTGGGCAACACGGGCAGGAAGAAGCGGATAAAGCCGTGCCGGATTATTTGGTGGCAAGCGTGCAGGAAGAATCCATTCGCAACGAATACAAACGGTTCAACCAACAAGAGGAGGCCGGCTTTCCTGTGCCAAGTTTCAATGAACCAAATAACGATTCAAATCAACCTTCAGAACCACAAGGAGAACCTGAAATGACAGCTGAAGAAATTGAACAGCTCAAGGCAGAAAACGAAAAGTTGAAAGCCGAAAAAGCTGAAGCGCAACTTAACCAAGCCAAAGCCGACAATGCCGACTTTGCCGAAGGTTTAGTGAAAGCGGGCAAACTTGCCCCGGTGGCAAAACAACAAGCCATTGATCTATTAAATTACGGCTCAACCACTGCCGCAGGTGGTGTGGTTGAATTCGGTGAAGGTGAAAGCCTTCACGGCAAAATTAAAGCCTTCTTGGAAGCGCAACCACAAATTGTGGAATTTGGCGAAGTGGCGACCAAAGACAAAGCCGCAGGCGCAGAAGACGGCACGGTTCAATATGCCGAAGGCACGTCAGCTGACGCCATCGACATGGACAAAAAAGTCCGGGCTTACATGAAAGAACACAATGTGGGCTATGTGGCCGCATTTAACGCAGTCAATCAATAAAGGAGCAAACCAATGACTGATTTATCAAAACAACGCGTCGTTGACCCGGTACTAACAGAACTCGCACAAGGCTATTACAACGGCAACATGATTTCCGAAGTGTTATTCCCGGTTGCCGAAACGCAAAAAGAAGGCGGCAAAATCCCGACATTCGGTCGTTTGGCGTTCCGTTTACAAACCACTAAACGTGAGCTTCGTGCGGCATCAAATCGCTTAACGCCTGAAGATATTGGTTCGTTGACCGTTGTTTTAGAAGAAAACGACATCGAATACCCAATCGATATCCGCGAAGTAAACGAAACCGAAGGTGTTTATCCATTACGCCAATACGCAACCGGTGTAACACAAGATGTTATCGCGCTTGGCCGTGAAAAATATTGTGCGGACTTAGCCTTAAACGAAGCTAACTACGAAACAACAAACAAAGTGACTTTGAGTGGTACATCTCAATTCACAGATCCTAACTCCGACCCAATTGGCGTAATTAAAGCCGGTATCCGTGCTATCAAACGTTCGACCGGTCGTAAACCTAACGTCTGCGCTATCTCCGGTGACGTGTGGGAAGTGTTAAGCGAACACCCAAAAGTGTTGGAAAAAATTAAATACGTTTCCACTGCGGTATTAACACCGGAAGACTTTGCCCGTTTAGTAAAAATCGACAAAGTGATTATCGGTGAAGCGGTGTACGAAGAAAGCGGTGAGTTGAAAGATATTTGGTCGAAATCGATAGTGCTGGCTTATGTCGCCCCGCCGTCGAAAGAGAAAAAACAAAACATTTATGAGCCGTCATACGGCTATACCGTACGCCGTAAAAAAGGCTTATATGTAGATACTTACACCGAAGTGGGTGGCAAAATTGAAATCGTTCGTACCACTGACATTCACAAACCGTACATTGTGGGTAAGGCTGCCGGTTACTTAATCAAAGGCTGTATTTAAACCCGATTCAAACCGCATTTAAACCCGTTTTAAGTGCGGTTGATTTTGACCTTATTTTTTAGGAGATAACCATGTCCGAAACACAAAAAAAAGCGTATTTGGTAGCCGCCGCAATGGCAATTTTGCACAACGGCAAACGCTATGAGCAAGGTGACAAAATCGAACTGACCGATGAAGAAGCGGAAAAAATTTCGCTTTACATTGTATTAGACGATACTGAAGCAGAACGCCAACAAGCTGAAGCGGAAGCCGAAAAACAACGTTTAGCAGCAGAAAAAGCGGCGCAGGAAGCTGCCGAAAAAGCTGCAAAAGATGCGGCGGAACAGGAAGCAAAGGAAAAGTCCGAAGCCGAGGAAAAAGAGCAGGAAGCAGCTAAAAAACGCGGTCAGGCTGACAAAGTCGTCCAAGATAACAAAGATAAGGACGAGCAATAATGTACATCTCGGCACAAGATTTAACGGAAGTGATGAGCGAAAGCACGCTGATTGCGTTATCTAACGATACATCACGTGCCACCGAAGCAGACCAAACCGTGCTTACCAAAGCCTGCGCTTACGCCACGGAAATCGTGGACGGCTATTTGCGTTCGCGTTATGTGTTGCCGTTAAGCCAAGTGCCGACCCTTGTGCGCAATATCTGTTTGCAACTGGCGCGTTTTTGGTTGTATTCACGCCGTCCGGAAGGCAAAGGCTTTCCAGACAACGTGAAAGAAACTCATGCGCAGGCTTTGAAAGATTTAGAGCGGATTCAAAACGGCAAGTTACACCTTGGTTTAACCGAACTAGGCTCGGCAGATGATGATAACTTGCCGTCCGCTCTTAAATTCAAAACAAAGGCTCCGCAGAAACTGGATTTATCAGGATATTAATATGAGTGCCACTCTCCCGATTTTAGACAGCATCCGCAAGCGGATTGAAGACAAAACGGAACGGTTCGCCATCGAATTATTTCCCGATGATCTTGAACACTACAATCTCACCGACGAATTCGGTGCGGTATTGGTGCAGTATGCCGGCTCGAAGTTTGAAAGCATTGACAGCGTGGACATTATCCAACAACGCCGCGTTGTAATGATTGCCCTCACGGTGATCGCCCGCAGTCAGCATGATGACCACGGTGCGGTAGATATGTTGGATAAAATTCGCCTTGCCGTAGTGGGCTTTAAGCCGACCAACTGTACCGCTTGTAGTCTAATCAGTGAGGAGTTCGCCGGTGAAGCGGACGGACTTTGGCAATATCAGCTGATGGTGCAAACGGAAACGTGGCAAGTAGAACTGTGCGAGCCTGAAAATTTACCTAAATTTACCACCGCACTTTATCGCCGTGCGGGCAACCCTAAACCTAATCAATCCTAGGAGATAACTATGGCATTTCATCATGGGACGAAAACGACACGCGTGGCAGGTGGTTCTGTTGCGGTGGAAACTGTGGACGGTGCGATTATCGGTATCGTCGGCACAGCTCCAATCGGCGCAGTGAATGAACTCACTGTATGCCAAACCACCAAAGATTTTTCACAATTCGGTGTGATCTTAGACAAAGGCTTCACACTACCTGATGCTTTTGATGTATTAGCTCGCTATAAAGCCGGCAAGGTGTATGTGGTCAATGTATTAGACCCGACCAAACACAAAACTAATGTGACTAACGAAGTGTTAACCCAAGATAGCAACACATTACGCGCCCAAACCGCGCACGCAGGTTTATTGAATTTAACCTTAATTTCTGACCGCACTTTAACCTTGGGAACGGATTATGTGGCGGATATGCAAACTGGTGAAATTACGTTAAAAGCCCGTCATGAAACCTTAAAAGCCACTTACGATTATGTCGATCCGACAAAAGTCACCGAAGAAGACATTAAAGGCGGCATTGATTCAGCGACCGGCAAACGCAAAGGCTTTGAGTTATTGCGTGATGGCTTCAACTTATTCGGTGCGGACGCAAAAATTCTGATTTGCCCGGAATTCGACAAAACAGCAAGTTGTGCAGCGGCATTAGGCACATTAGCAGAACAGTTAAAAGCGGTGGCTTATGTGCAGCTACCGAAAGGCACGAGCCTTTCCAAAGCGATTCAGGGGCGTGGTCCGTTAGGTGCAATTAACGCCTCTGCCAGCTCTGAACGTGTGCGACATTTCTTCCCGTACGCTATCGGCTCAAACAATACATTGGAAAGTTTAGCCGTTCACGCGGCGGGTTTGCGTATGAAAACTGACACCGAACACGGTTACTGGTTCTCGACCTCTAACCGCGAATTGCAAGGCGTTATCGGCATGGAAGTGAAACTCACCGCACGTGTGGACGATGAGCAATCGGAAACCAACCAACTGAATGCCGTGGGTATCACGACCATTTTCAACAGTTTCGGTACAGGCTTCCGTTTGTGGGGTAACCGCTCAAGTAATTATCCGACCGTGACCCATATCATCAATTTTGAAACAGCGTTGCGCACCGGTGACTTAATCGATGAAAGCATTCGCCGCACCGAATTGCAATATATCGACCGTCCAATTGATGACGCATTGATTGATAGCCTAACCGAAACTGTGGACACCTATTTGCGTGCATTGCCGTCTATCGTGGGTTATAGCGTCAGTCTTGACCATGATTACGACTTGGTGGATGAGTTCAGCAAAGGTCATGTGCCGTTAGTCTATGACTACACACCAAAAATTCCTGCGGAATTGATTTCCAACAAATCCGTGATGACCCGTAAATACTTAGTGAACTTGGTTTCACAAGGTTAGAAGGAGAAATAAATGAGTACAGCAATTCATCAAATTGTGAACGCTAACACTTACATGGACGGAAACTCCCTTTTGGGTAAAGCCAAAGAGTTTAAATTGCCTGATATTGAGTTTGAATTCATTGAGCATAAAGGTTTAGGGTTACACGGCACTGTAGAACTACCGGCAGGTTTAAATGCCATGGAAGGTGAAGTGATTTGGGATAGCTTTTATCCTGAAGTACGCGCAAAAGCCTACAATCCATACAAAAACGTGCAATTAATGACCCGTTCTAACTTGCAGGTGTTTGATTCGCGTGGACTTGCCGCTGAAGAACCGCTTGTGACCATCATGAACGTGGCATTCAATAAAACCACTGGCGGTAGCTTGAAAAATAAAGAAGCAACGGAGCATTCCGACACCTTCAAAATTTATTCCATCAAGCAAACCTTGGCAGGAAAAGAAGTGTTGTTTGTGGATGTACTTGCCAACATCTACCGTGTAAACGGTCAAGATGTATTACAAAAATACCGCACTAATATTGGGCAGTAATTCTTTAAAGCAGTTTAAACGACCTTTAAAGCCCATTTAAGTAAACTCCTTTGTGAAAGTTAAACAATCTCACAAAGGAGTTTTTTATGTCCGAAACCATTCTCACACTGAATTACCCTATCCAAGACGGACAAGGCAAAACACTTACCGAATTAACCATCCGCCGTCCGAAAGTCAAAGACTTGCGCAAAATGAACGGTGCGACCGAGGTGGAACAAAGTATCAATATTCTCGCCATCGTTACGGGGCTTGTGCCGGAAGATATTGACGAGCTGGATATGTCCGATTTCCAACGTGCGGCAAAAGTCATCGAAGATATGCAGGCGGGAAAGTCAATCTAGAAAGCCTGAATGCGGCATTAGCGGATTTGGCGTGGTGGTTTGGCTTTGCACATAGCGAATTGGAAGATATGACGTTAGATGAAGTGTCGCGTTGGTTAGAACAAGCTAATAGACAGATAAAAGCCAAATACACAAAAGCCGCTATTTAAGCGGCTTTGTTTTTAATGTCTGAACAGGGTTTGTGCTGTGGTGAATATACCGGTAAGAGAGGTAATTACCACTTTTACTGCAAAAGCAAGTACCGCGCCGATTAATCCCCAAGGCAACACGAATAAAAAGGTCGAAATGGCGATGGCAATCCATGTCAATTCGTTGCTTTCGCTATAAAACGACAGGAAGCGATACAGGCTATAACCGTAGCCTGACACGGCAAATAAAAACACAACGGCTTGTGCATTTTCAATCAGTTTTTCACCTTGCATTTTTACCCCCTTATTTAACTGGACGGGACTATAAACGATGTCAAATAAATTAGCAATCGGTTTAGTGATCACAGCAGGCGTAAGCGGTGCAATTAAAGGCATTCGTTCTGTTTGCAGTAGTTTTAAGATCTTACAAGACCAAAGCCTTAGCACCACCAAGAAAATGGGGGCGTTGGCAAAAACGGGGCTTGCGGGCTTTAGCACCCTTGCGTCTTCTGCCACGGCTGTGATGGGTTCTATTCGCGGACTTGCTGACCCGGCAATCAAGTTTGAAAGCGCTATGGCGGACGTGAAAAAGGTTGTTAATTTTGATACGCCGGAGCAGTTCAAAGAAATGGGCAATGATATTCTGAAACTGACCCGCACTATTCCTATGGCAGGCGAAGAAATCGCCGCTATCGTTGCCGCAGGTGGTCAATCAGGTGTCGCACGGGAGAATCTATTAGGCTATGCCAAAGATGCGGCGACCATGGGCGTTGCGTTCGATATGGCGGCGGGTGATGCCGGTGAAGCCATGGCAACCATGGCAAACGTACTCGGCAAACCGATTACCGAAATGGCGCAATTCGGTGATGTCATCAACCACTTGTCCGACAATGCCAATTCAAAAGCGAAGGATATTGTTAATGTCATCACACGTGTGGGTTCCGACACAAGAATGCTCGGACTATCCGAGAATCAAGCCGCTGCACTTGGTTCCACTTTCCTTTCCATGGGTAAGGCTCCGGAACTCGCCGCGCAGGCGGTGAAAGGAATGTCTTCGGCATTTCTGCAACTCAAAGCAGGCGCACACGAGAAAGAATTGAAACAGCTCGGCTTTACGACAAAAAGTTTCGCGGCGGCAATGAATAAGGACGCACAAGGCGCGATTTCTTCTTTCATTGAGAAAGTGAAGAAAATGCCGAAGGATAAGCAATATCCGCTCCTTGCCAAAGTGTTCGGCAAACAATATGCCGATGATGTGTTGCTGTTGGCGCAAAACACCGGTGAATACAATCGGCAGTTAGGTTTACTGCAAGAAACTGATGCAAACGGTAATTTGAAATATATCGGATCCATGCAACGTGAGTTTGAAAACCGCAGTAACACCACGGAAAACAAGCTCACCAAGCTGAAAAGTAGTTTGGCAGAAATTGCCACTAAAATTGGCAATGCATTTTTGCCGGTGATCACGTCTTTTGTTGAAAATATTACTCCGGTTATTTACAGCATTACTGAATGGGTAGAAACCAATCCTCAACTCATGGAGTGGGTTTTGACCATTGGAGGCGGAATTGGTGCGGTGGTCGGCGGATTGCTGACGTTGCATTCAGCATTTTCTTTTGTCTCCGCTGGACTGTTGCCATTTATAAAAGTAGGTAAATTCTTAGGGGGCTTTTTAGGTAATTTTCTGTTTTCAGCAATTAGTAAGTTATCGCTCGGTTTGGGCTATTTAATCGGCTATGTGATTAAAGGCGCAATGATGTTCGGCAAAGCCATTTTAATGATGAGTAGAGCCTTGCTCACTAATCCCATCGGCTTATTGATTACCGGTATTGCGGTTACCGCTTATCTGATTTATGACAACTGGGGAAAAATCGGGCCATGGTTCGCTGAATTGTGGCAGACCGTTTCAGGTGCATTTTCTTCTGCTTGGAGCAGTATCACGAATTTCTGTTCCGAAGCATGGGCAAACATCAGTAATTTCTTCACCTCCGGCATTGGCAACATTACCGCCACGATTCTGAATTGGTCGCCATTAGGTTTGTTCTATCAGATTTTACAACCGGTACTAAATTTATTTGGCATTGAATTACCGGGTAAGTTTAGTGAATTTGGCTCAAATCTTATTCAGGGTTTAGTCAATGGTATTCGTACCGCTTGGGAAGGCGCAAAAGAATGGGTAGTTGGCTTAGGGCAATCAATTAAAGGTTGGTTCACCAGTGAAGTTGAAATTCACAGCCCTAGCCGTGTATTTAAAGGTTATGGTGTAAATATCGTCGAAGGTTTGGCAATCGGTATGAATAAATCTATCCCGATTGCAGAAGATGCCTCCGATAACCTATCAAGTGCGGTCGGTTTAAACGGTGTTTCACACAACACCGGGTTACTTACAAACTATCAGCCGTTAAACCGCGCAGAAGTTATGTCATCAGCAACTACGCAAGCACAAGGCATTACGGTGCATTTTAACCCGACCATTAATGTGAATGGTGGCGAGAGAAACGGCGTTTTAAATCAAGTTGAACAGGGCTTAAAAATGAGTTTAAGCGAGTTTGAAATGATGTTGAAGCGAGTGTTAGACCAACAACAACGGAGATCCTATTAATGTATTTTATGCTGGGGAATGTGGCATTTGAACCCGTTGATTTAACTGATTTTAACGAAACCCATGCCGCAGATTTCGCAGAGCATGCAGTCTTAAAAGGCAAACCGCGCTTGCAAGCTATGGGCGAAAAACTCACTGAGCTTTCTTTTGCCATTCGTCTGCATCATAAAATAGGCGGTGTAGAAAAACGGTATCAAGCCTTGCTGTCCGCACAAGCTAAACAGGAAGCCATGCCTTTGATTATTGGGCGTGGCAAATACAAAGGCAATTTTGTGATCACCGATATTTCCTCTGCGACCTTGTTTACCGACAAGTTCGGCAATGCGTTAGCACGCGAAATGAATATCACCCTGCGCGAGTTTGTTGGCGACATGGATAACAACCCATTGGGCGCGGCACTGAATTTAGGCAGTAATTCCCTATTAGGGTCTATCTTGCCGGAAGGTGCGGTGAAAGCCTTGTCCGAAGTAAAAGAAACCGTGCAAAAAGGCGCAGAACTGTTTAATCAAGGCAGACAAATTGTAGATGAAGTCAGAAACACCATCGCCATCGTGCGTCAATTAGCCGATGACCCGATGGCAGCTCTTGCCTATTTGCCAGGCGTGTTGGGCAATTTAGACGGCGCATTGGGCAGTTTCGGTGAACTCACCGGAATGTCCGGATTGTTCGAAGGTATTCGTGATGTCTTACCGGCAATCAGTGAGTTCAGCCAAGAAGCCAACGGTATTTATGCCGATTTAATGGTAATGAAAGACAGCCTAACCTTTGGCAGTCAATCAAACGGCAGTAACTGGGACGGCTGGTTTAAGCCTGCGGATAATGCGTTAAGCAATATTAACGAACGTATTGATAATGCCGCCGCACCTGTCGCCACTATGACGGCATGGATTGTTTTACGCGAAGACGAGGACGTGACACATGACACAGCAGACCGTACTTAAACACACCGTAAAACAAGGCGAACGTTGGGATAATCTCGCCTATTACTACTACGGCAATGCGCTGGAATTTGCGCGGATTATCAATGCGAATCCACATATTAGCCTGTGCGAAGTATTGCCCACTGGCGCGACCGTATATATTCCGGTGTTAAACATTAAACCGACCAACAACGAATCCATGCCGCCATGGTTAAGAGGTAGCGATGAGCAATAATGTCCCAACGCCTGATTTTTCGATGATGTATGAGAAAACCAACATCACGGCAGATATTGAACCGCATTTGCTTGAGCTGACGTATACCGACAATCTGGAGGGCGAATCGGACGAATTGACGGTTGCCTTTGAAGACATTAGCGGTAAGTGGATTCGGCAGTGGTATCCGACTCAAGGCGATAAGCTCAAAGCAGCTATCGGCTATAAAGGCGCGCAGCTCACCGACATCGGCGCATTTGAAATTGACGAAGTAGAATACAACTACCACCCGTCATATATTCAAATCAAGGCATTAAGCACCGGCATTGCTAAGGCAAACCGCACGTTAAAACCGAAAGCCTATGAGAATACTACGCTGAAACAAATCGTCGGCATCATTGCTGGGCGTTTAAAATTGAAAGTGGTCGGTACGATTAAAAACATTCCGGTGAAACGCGTCACGCAATATCAGGAGCGTGACGTGGAATTTTTGGCACGCCTTGCCCGTGAATACCACCACAGTTTCAAAATTGTGGGCGACCAGTTGGTTTTTACCGATAAAGACGAGCTGGGCAAAAGTGAAGTGGTGGTGACATTGGAAGAAAAAGACACGATCTCTATCAGCTTGCGCGACAGAATCAAAGACACCGCGAAAGAAGTGGATGTCAGCGGTTACGACGCCAACGGCAAAAAAGTCATTAAAAAACGCAAAAAAGCTAAGGCACTGCGTGAAAACATGAAACAGGCGCAAAGCGCAAGCGGCGACACATTAAAAGTGGTGACACGCGGTGAAACGCAAGAGCAAATTGACGCACGTGCTGATGCCGCACTAGCGGAACAAAATGACGACCAGACAGCGGGCAATATCACTGTGATCGGGAATCCGAAATTAGTGGCGGGCAGTACGCTTGCGTTGCGTAATTTAGGCATTTTTAGCGGTAAATACCTGATTAAATCTTCCCGTCACAGTATCGTGCGTGGCGGAGGTTACACCACAAGCATTGATGTGCGAATGTTAGAATTTATCCCGGATGATTTGCTTAACACTAGCGCATTAAGCGAGACGACACAGGAGCGAGATAATGAACACCCATAATTTTGGTGCAACCTATCAAGAAGGGATCGTTTCAGCCGTTGATCCTAAAACACACAAAGTGCGGTGCAAAATCCCCGCGCTTGAAGATTTGGAAACCGCGTGGCTTTCGTATCTCACGCCCAACGCAGGTGGTAATCAGTTTTACTGTTTGCCTGACGAGGGGGAATTGGTCGCATTACTCCTCGATGCGCGAGGTGAAGGCGGTTGCGTCTTAGGCGCAATTTACAACACGCAAGACCCAACGCCGACGGGCGACAGTAATATTTGGATGAAGAAATTTTCTAACGGCACGGTAATTAAGCACGACCGCAAAAGTGGCAACGTCGAAGTGTCTGCCGTGGGTGATGTGCTGATTAGATCACCTTCGAAAGTCACCATTGATTGCCCGGAAACCGAAACCACCGGCAACCTGCTGGTGAGTGGCTCCTTAACCTATATGGAAGGTATGACAGGTAACGGTGGAGGCTCCGGTGCGACGGCAACCATTAACGGGTCGTTAGAAACCAAGGGCGGTGATGTGAAAGCCGACAATATCAGCCTGAAAAAACATAAGCACACTGAACAAGGCGATGGCAAACAAACCTCCGCCGCACAGTCATAATTCTTTAAATCAGTTTAAAATCCAGCCCCCTCATAGCCTTGTATCATCAAGGCTATGAACACACAAAACACACTCCTCACAACACACTGGCAACTTGCACCAAGTCTTGATTCTCAAGCGGTGCAAGGCGTTGATGACATTCATCAGTGCATTGACCATATTCTTTCCACGATGAAAGGAACAGATGTGTTACGTCCTGAATTCGGCTCCGACCACTTTCAATATATCGACCAGCCGGAAGACATTGCCATTCCCAACATCGTGCGGGAAATCACACTTGCTCTGCAACGTTGGGAAAAACGCATCAACATTGATTCAGTGGACGTTGACGGCATGGCTCCGCACTTTGAATTTGTGATTTATTGGTCACTTACCGAGGATGTGTATCGCGAAATTTACGCCACGAGGGTCGCCCAATGAATAGATATGATGTGAAAGTCGTTGATGACAACGTAGAAAGCATTTTACGCGACGCTATTGCGCAGTATGAAAAACGTACCGGCAAAATCTTACAACCGGCACACATTGAACGTTTACTTATCAACGTGTATACACTGCGTGAGAGCCTAGCACGCCAAGGTATTAACGAAGCCTTTCGCCAAACCTTTCCACAATACGCCACGGGGCTTGCTTTGGATTTATGTGGGGAAACCTTTGGTTGTTATCGCTTATTGGATAAACCGGCTCGCACGATTTTACGTTTTAGTATCACAGGCGATCACCCGTCTGTTTTAATCCCCAAAGGCACGCGTGTAGCGGTAACAGATGACATCGAATTTATCACACTTAATGATGATGTGATCACTCCATTAATATCTTATGTGGAAATCGAATCCGCCTGTAATAAAGCAGGTAAAGTCGGCAACGGTTGGGAGCTTGGGCGTGTAAAAACACTCAAAAGTGCGGTCAATTTTTCAGGTGAAATTACTATCACCAATATTGATGTGCCAAGCGGCGGTTTAGCGCGCGAAGAAGATGACGACTACCGCAAGCGAATTCTTGCTGCACCGGAAGCGTTTACCAGTTGCGGTTCGATTGCCGCTTACGATTATCACACTCGCGCCGTGTCACAAGACATCGCCGATGTAAATGTGTCTAATCCACGTGGCGGTTTAGTGCGCATTACCGTGCTCACAAAAACAGGCTTGCCTGACAGTCGTTTGCTTAATGATGTAAAGCAATACGTTAGCCCGGAACGCCGTCGTCCATTATGCGATACGGTTGAAGTGATTGCACCAACCAAGCGCGATTATCAAATCAACGTCATGCTAACGCTACTTGATGGCTATCGCGAAGACATTGTGAAAACCAAAGCCCGCGATGCGCTTCAACTGTATTTATCCGACAAAACCAAGAAACTCGGCATTGATGTTGTGCCGTCTGCCATTATCAGCGCATTGCGTGTTGAGGGTGTTTATGACGTGAATCTGATTGCCCCGGCAAAAATCATCGTAGGTGAAACCGAATGGGCAAACTGCACTGCAATCAACATCAACGTCGCTTCGGAGCGCAGCAATGGCTAATTTGACTTATGCGGATGTGATTGAGCGTGAAACCAAATACAAAACCTTGGCAGATTTAAGCGAGCGCATGAATGCGTTGGATAAAAGCAAAGTGATGACGACCTTGGTCGAATTGCTTGATGATGAATTTATCCCATTACTAGCAGAAAAATGGAGTGTAACAGGTTACGACGGCGCATTTTTAGCAGAAAACGACCATTCCAAACGCAGTTTAATCAAAGTCGCTATCGAATTGCACCGTTACAAAGGCACGCCTTGGTCGATTCGTGAAGTATTTCGCCGCTTAGGTTTTGGCGAAATTGATATTGATGAAGGCTTAAAAGCGCGCACCTACGAACACAGCGTTGTGCAAACCATACCGTTAAGCGACAAATGGGCTTATTACGCTATTCGACTGAATCAACCGATTACCAATGACCAAGCACAACAATTACGTAAGATTTTGCGTAATTTTGCCCCAGCACGTTGCACATTAGCCGTACTGGATTATAAATCCGTACCGCTACGTTACAACAACAAAGCCCGTTATAACGGCAGTTATAACCACGGTTCAAACTAGATTTAAACCTCATTTAAAGGATAGTTATGGCTAATTTAAAAGAACAAGAAAAGTGGGAAGACGGAGTTTATCAAATTGAAGAAAACGATCCTGTATTGGGTGGTGAAAATGGCATTACGAACAAGCCAATCAAACAGCTTGCCAATCGAACCCTGTGGCTCAAAAAGTTTTTGGAGTTACTCGGCAAAAAATCCGCACCGAAAGATTTAACCGCAGATAGCACAAGCACGGCGGATGAATCCGGTCATAGTCATAAATTACCGGTAGGTTCAACAACACAAAAAGGTATTTGGCAAGCGACTAGCGATACCGGTGTTGATAGTGATGGTTTGGTATTGACGGCTAAAGCAGGAAAAAAACTCGCACAAATGATTGCAGTTGTGCAACTTGCGCTGAATAACTACATCCCAAACAGCAAAAAATCCTCAGCAGTCAACAGTAACAGCACCGACACAGTGGCAAACTCGGCGGCGGTCAAGACAGCTTACGATAAAGGCATTGAAGCCAGACAGGCAGCGGATGGCGCACAACGGACTGCCGAAGCCGCAAACAGAAATGCCAACAATCGTGTGGCTAAATCAGGCGATACGATGACCGGTAATCTAGTCATTGATAGCCAATCTAATGCTTGGTCAGGCATTGCGTTAAAAAATAAACAAAATAAATATCTTGTCTATGAGGTTACACCGGATAGCGAGTCTTATTTTGGGTCGATGATCTATCGTGATGGGGCGGGGCGCAATATTAACCACCTCAGATTGCCAAAACGTAATGGAGAGATAGCGCTAAAAGAGGATGTCGATGGCAAGGTATCAAAATCAGGCGATACCATGACCGGTAATCTAGTCATTGATAGCCAATCTAATGCTTGGTCAGGTATTGCGCTCAAAAATAAGCAAGGTAAATATCTCGTTTATGAAGTTACACCGGATAGCGAGTCTTATTTTGGCGCAATGATTTATCGTGATGGGACAGGGCACAATATCAACCACCTCAGATTACCAAAACGTAATGGAGAAATAGCGCTAAAAGAGGATGTCGATGGCAAGGTATCAAAATTAGGCGATACCATGACCGGGCCGCTAAACCTAAATTTTGGTGATTACAGTTTAATTAACCAATTTAATCTTAGCGGCAAATTTGCCCGCATTGAAGTCACACCGGATGACCAATCCAATTTTTATAAATTGAGTTATTGGGATGATAACTCGGAATTGCATTCGGCATTACTGCCAAAACGAGGCGCTCGAAAAATCATTGCTTATGAAGACTGGGTTAATGATTGGTATGTCCCTCGCACAGGCGATACGCTGATTAATGGACATCCGACATTTGAGAATAACGGTGGCTTTATCACCATTAAGAGCACAGGTGTTAGCTGGGCTGCTATTGACTATAAAGTCTGGAATTCACCCGTACCGCTAGTTACAACACAGGCAGAAGATCTTGGCAATTTTTCTGGGGCATTTAATGTTTATACGACGCCAGAAGGGACAGATTACAACACAGATAGGCGGGAGAAAACCGCACAAATACACCATAACGGACGCATTTGGAGTAAACGTTATGGTTGGTTAGATGAGCAATTCGCGCCAGTAAACGACACGCATAAAAAGTCACGATGCCACAATCATTGGTTTCCGTCGCACTATGCCGGCACGGAGGTGGTTGACCTCCCAGTTAACGATGTAGGTGGCATCCGTATAACGTGGATGGGGGTTAAGTTACCTAACTATCAACCGCCATACGTAGATATCTATCTGCCGATGGCATACGGCGGCTTTGCCAGAGCTACTGTATCTGATGATGGCGTTGCAACATATATCTATGGCACTGAGATGATAGGTAACAATATCGTAAGAGTGTACTGTAAACAGTCAGCGGCGATTGGATTTAATTTGCAAGTCATTGGTTGGGCTAACTTTTAAGGATAAGGAGAGATAATGATTTACAATATCAAAACAGGCACTTTTGAGCCAATTTATGATGCATTAGATAGCGGACAACTGCCTCCCGATTGTTATGTGGTGACAGAGGAACAAATCAATTTAATATCCGCCAGTGTTACGGGCGGGGGCACAGTCTGGGCAGAAAATGGCGTTATCCAATGCTCGGGCAGTGCGCCTAGTGCGTATCATGTTTTTAAACTGAAAACTAAAAAATGGGTGATTTCACCGGCAAAACAAACCGCACTTTTGGAAGAAAAAAGTAACAATTTAATTGAGCAAATAGACAGCCACGCGGCAACAATTTATGGCACATGGACTCGCTTTGAAAGCGAGTACCGTGAGCGCCAAGCAGCCGCAGAAGCCTACAAATCTGCAAATTATCAAGGTGAGTGCAGTCGTTATATCACGGACTTTGCCAAACGCGCAGGCTTAAACAACAAAGCAGCGACAGATTTAATTTTGGTGCAAGCGGCCGGGTTAGAAAAATTACAAATTGAATTGGCGAATCAACGCATGCGCAAGTATGAGCTCAAAGCATCTAATCTTACACTTGAGCAAATGCAGTCAATCTATGATGACATCATCAAACAAATGGACGCACTGATGGAGGCTTATAACAATGGCTGATAAGGTTTATTTGGCAGTGATTTTTAGACGGGGGTAAATATGCAAATCGGCGATATAGTACAATTACGCAATGGCAATTCAGGTGTGGTGATTTGGGAAAGTAAGTTCGGCAAATTACTGATTATTGAAATTTGTGATGATGAGCTGCCTCCTACGCATTGGCACAACGCAGACGGGTCTTTTTATACAGGTTGTGCGAGTGATTTGGATGTAGTTCAGGAATAAAGACGGCGACATTATCCGTGGTCGCACACAGATAATGCCAGCTAAGCAGAATGAGCCTGCATATAGCTATATGCCGCCTACCTCGCGAGGCGGGCGGCATTTTAACAAAACCGCTAAAAATGGGAAAGTATATGCAGAATTTAAAAGAGATCCGTTGCCAATGTTGCAACAAATTATTGGCAAAAGTCGGCACAGTGAAACGTTTAGAAATCAAATGTAGTCGCTGTAAAACCATTACCATTTATCGGACAAAAAAGAATGTTCTTAAAGCATTTTGAACGCGTGCTGATGGAAAACATCAATAATGATGGTGAAGGTTGGACGATTATAGATGTGTTTGGAGGGAGTGGTTTATTAAGCCACGCCGCTAAACGAATTAAGCCAAAAGCAAGGGTTATCTATAATGATTTTGATGGGTATTCAGACAGACTAAAACACATAAGCGATATAAATCGTTTACGTGAAATACTCTATCAAACTGTTGATGGAATTGTACCAAAAAATAAGCGGATAAGCAAACATTTAAAGCAAGAAATTATAAATAAAATCAATGATTTTAAAGGTTTTTTAGACCTGAATTCGCTATCCAGTTGGTTGCTTTTTAGCGGTCAACAAGTAGCTTCACTAGATGAACTATACGGAAAAGATTTTTGGCATTGTATTCGTCAATCAGACTACCCTGAAGCCATAGGGTATTTAGATGGCATTGAGGTAATACGGGAATCTTTTCATGTATTATCGCCAAAATTTAAAGATAATCCCAAGACATTGTTTATATTAGATCCGCCATACCTATGCACTCGACAGGAAAGCTACAAGCAGGCAACATATTTCGATCTAATAGATTTCTTAAGGCTTATCAATTTAACAAGGCCGCCTTACATCTTCTTTAGTTCAACAAAGTCTGAGTTTATAAGGTTCATAGAGTACACCCAAGAACAGCGAGTAGATAATTGGGAGTCATTTGCAGGAGCTAAAAGAATAGTGGTAAATGCTTCAGCAAGTTATTCCGGCAAATATGAAGACAACCTGATTTATAAATTCTAAAATTTAAACGCCCTTCAAAGTTAATTTAAAGGGCGTTTTATTTTCTCAAAATTAGCGGTTAAAATTCGCTTAAAATGGGAAATATCGGATTTTTCCTAATTCCCACTTTTAGCGGTTACGTTTCCCAAAATTCGCGAACGGCAACACCTATTGATACCTCAATAGGGTTTTTTATTGTTTTACAATATTAATGTAAGGCAG
>ERZ772827.497-NODE-497-length-21595-cov-17.758310_pt1 | contig 21595 bp, 18 predicted proteins | sample MGYA00580850_ERZ772827 | MGnify/ENA primary metagenome ERZ772827 (study PRJEB29015, sample SAMEA2737950) | human oral metagenome | biome: human oral; feature: human-associated habitat; material: dental | place: China | collected 2145 ... | reverse complement strand
CGCCGCGCAGGCGGCGGCGGTCATGCACAGCCGAGCCGGCGCGAAGGCGCCGGCGATCAAGCACAGCCGAGCCGCCGCGAAGGCGGCGGCGATCAAGCACAGCCGAGCGGCGATCAAGCACCGCCAGGTAGCATCAAGGGGCACGAGATCGGGTCCTGACGAGCGAAGGGGGTGTCCGTGGGTTTCCTCGGCAAGGTCGAGAGGCGGATCGAGGGGGTCGTCAGTGGCGCCTTCGCGCGGGCGTTCAAGGGTGACGTCCAGCCGGTCGAGATCACGGCCCGGCTGCAGAAGGAGCTCGACAGTGAGGCTCAGCTGCTGAGCCGCGAGAAGCGGCTGGTGCCCAACGACTTCCTGATCGGGCTGTCGGTCAACGACTTCGCCCGGCTCTTCCCGTACTCGCGGACGCTGAACGAGGAGATCATCCCAGAGCTGCGCGACTACGCCGCCGAGCGGGGGTACGTCTTCAACGGCGCGATCGCGATCCACTACGAGGAGCGCCGCGACCTGCCGACCGGCCGGTTCACCGTGACCTCCGGTGCGGTGGCCAAGGTCGACCAGCCGGCCACGTCGGCCGGCCAGGTCCGCCGGGCCGCGCTGGTGCTGGAGGTCAACGGCGTACGGCACCCGCTGAACCCGCCAGGCCTGGTGATCGGGCGCGGCAGCGAGGCCGACCTGCGGATCAACGACCCGGGGATCTCACGGCGTCACGCCGAGATCCTGGTCAGCGGCTCCGGCCCGGCGCAGCGGATCGTGGTCCGGGACCTGGGTTCGACCAACGGGATCTCGGTCAACGGCCGCAAGGTCACGGAGGCGCCGGTGGAGGACGGCACCCGGATCGATATTGGCAGCACCCGGCTCCTCGTCCACGCTCCTGCCGCGATCTAGGTGGCCACAGATGGCTGAGCTGCTCGTCACCTTGCTGAAGGTCGGATTCCTGGCCGTCCTGTGGGTCTTTGTGCTGCTGGTGGCGAACACCATCCGCAACGACCTGGTCGCCCGGCCGGCCCTGGCCACGGCCGGGGCGGCGCGCCGGTCGGAGGCTGCGGCGGAGCGCCCGGCGCAGCCTGAGCCCCGGATCCTGGCGATCCAGACCGGCTCTCAGGCGGGGGCCCGGCTGGCCCTGGTGGAGCACTTCCGGATCGGCCGCTCCGCCGACTGCGCCCTGATCCTCGACGACGACTACGTGTCGGGCGACCATGCCGAGATGCAGCACCGCGCGAACGGTGACTGGGTCCTCACCGACCTCGGCTCCACCAATGGTTCATTTGTCAACGGTGTTCGTGTCACGACCCCGACTGTGGTCACACCGGCTGACGACATTAGGATCGGGCGAACCCAGATGAGGCTGGAGCCCTGATGCCACTGATGTTGCGCACGGTCGCTCACTCCGAGGTCGGGCTGGTGCGCAAGAACAACCAGGACTCGGGGTACGCGTCCCCGACCATGATCGTGGTCGCGGACGGGATGGGTGGTGCCGCCGCGGGCGACCTGGCCTCGACGGTGGCGATCGCCGAGCTCCGCAAGGCCGACGGCCACCACGACGGCGAGGAGATGCTGGAGACCCTGGCCGGGGCGCTGCAGCGGGCCAACGACCGGATCGCCGAGCTGGTCGCCGACGACCACGCCCTGGACGGGATGGGGACCACGGTTTGCGGGGCGCTCTTCGACGGCACCCACCTCGGGATCGTCCACATCGGTGACTCCCGCGGCTACCTGCGCCGCAGCGGCACTCTGCAGCGGCTCACCCACGACCACTCCTTCGTGCAGTCCCTGGTCGACGAGGGGCGGATCAGCGAGGCCGAGTCGCTGTACCACCCGCACCGCTCGCTGCTGCTCAAGGTCCTCAACGGGCAGCCGTTCTCCGAGCCCGACCTGGGGCTGGTCGAGGTGGAGGAGGGCGACCGGGTCCTGTTCTGCTCCGACGGGCTGTGCGGCCTGGTCAACGACGACGTGATCGACCAGGCGCTGGTGATCCAGGACCGGGAGCAGGCCCTGAACGAGCTGATTGTCGCGGCCCACGAGGGCGGTGGGCTGGACAACATCACGATCATCGTGACCGATGTCGTCAGCGTGGGCGAGGCGGCGGCCGCGGACCAGACTCCCGAGGACCAGACCCCCGAGGGGAACGGGAAGCCCGCCGGCGCCGCAGGCCTGCTGCTGGGGGCGGCGGTCAACCGGGAGATCCCGGCGATCCGGTCCCGGCCGATCGACATCGACGGGCCGGTCGAGGACGACGACAACGAGACCGGCAACTTCGTGCCCCGGGCGCCGGCACCGGGGGTGGCCCCACTGGTTCCCGCCAGCGAGGTGCCCGAGCCGGCCCCGCCGGCCCCGCCCCGGCGCCGGGCCAAGCGCCGGATCGGGATCTGGCTGGCGATTGTGGGTGTGGTGCTGATGCTCGGTGTCGGCTCGTACGCCGCGTACGCGTACGCCGCCACCCAGTACTTCCTGGCGCCGGCCGCAGCCCAGGTCGGGATCTACCGAGGGGTCCCGGGCGCGGTCGCCGGGTTCAGTACGAACCAGCTGGTGGAGAGCACCGGGGTGGTGATCACTGACCTGCCACCCAGCTTTCAGCAGCGGGTCCGGGCCGGGATCCAGGTCCGCGAGGGTGGTCTGGACGCGGCCCGGGGCACCGGCCAGGAGCTGCGGCTGAAGTCTGAGCAGTGCATTCAGCAGCGCAAGGCGCGGGCCGCTGTGACGGCCCCGCCGGCCCCCAGCCCGACGCTGCCGGCGGCGAGCCCCGACCCGGCGTCCCCGTCGGTGGCGGGGACCGAGGCCCCCACACCGACCCCGTCGTCGGTGCCCCCGTCCGTCCCGCTCTCACCCGACGAGTGCTGACATGGTGGCGACGGATCCCGACGAGCCGACCGTCACCTACCGCAAGCGTCGTACGGTCGAGCTGTTCCTGCTGCTGCTGGCGGTGGCGCTGGGGCTGGGTGCCTACCTGCTGATCCACCTGAACCTGGACGGGGCGCTGCCGGCCGGCTGGCCCTGGGTCGCTGGCGGCTGGACCGGGCTGGCGGTGGCGGCGCACCTCGTGGTGCGGTGGCGCACCCCGTACGCGGACCCGTGGCTGCTGCCGATGGCGTTCCTGCTGACCGGTCTCGGGGTGTCGATGATCCACCGGATCGACCTGATCAACGAGCCGGCCCGCCACGACGCCGAGACCCAGCTGGTCTGGGTCGGGCTGGGGATTGCCTGCCTGGTCGGGACGCTGCTGCTGGCCGGGGACTACCGCACCTTCCAGCGCTACCCGTACCTGCTGTTCGTGGCCGGCCTGGTGCTGCTGCTGCTGCCGCTGACCCCGCTCGGGGTGGAGCTGAACGGCTCGCGGATCTGGATCCGGCTGGCCGGGTACTCCTTCCAGCCGGCCGAGGTCGCCAAGATCGTGCTCTCGATCGCCTTCGCCGGCTACCTGGCCGAGAAGCGGGACGTGCTGGCGCTGGCGGGGCCGAAGGTGCTGGGGCTGACCCTGCCGCGGGCCCGGGACCTGGGGCCGATCGCGATCATGTGGGCGGTCAGCCTGGTGGTCCTGGTCGGGCAGCGGGACCTGGGGACCTCGCTGCTGTTCTTCGGGCTCTTTGTGGCGATGCTGTACGTGACCACGCAGCGCCCGAGCTGGGTGCTGCTGGGTGGGGTGCTGTTCACGGCCGGGGCCTTCTTCGCCTACCAGCAGTTCATCCACGTCCGGGTCCGGGTGAGCTCCTGGCTGGACCCGTTCAGCGACTACCAGACGAACTACCAGGTGATCCAGGGCCAGTTCGGCTTCGCGTACGGGGGGATCCTGGGCCGCGGCTGGGGGCTCGGCCGCCCCGGGCTGACCCCCCTGGCCAAGAGCGACTTCATCATCGCCGCGATCGGTGAGGAGATGGGCCTGGTGGGGCTGATGGCGGTGATCGTGGTGTACGGGCTGGTGGTCTCGCGGGGGCTGCGCTCGGCGATCACGGTGACCGAGCCGTTCGGCAAGCTGCTCGCCGCGGGCCTGTCGTTCGCCTTCGCCCTGCAGGTCTTCGCGATCGTCGGCGGGGTCACCCGGCTGCTGCCGCTGACCGGGCTGACAACGCCGTTCATGTCCCAGGGCGGGTCGTCCATGGTGGCGAACTGGATCGTGCTGGCGATGCTCATGGTGATCAGCCACAACGGTCGCCGCCCGGCTCCGCTGGCCCCGGCCACTGACGAGTCCGGGGTGGCGGTGCTGTCTGGGGATGCGACCCAGGTGATCCCGCTCCGTCCGCACCCGCAGCCGCGTCCCGAGCCGCCGGCCTCGGCGCAGGCCGGTGCGGGTGCTGATGCGCAGGCGACCCAGGTGGTGCCGGCTCGGCCTGGTCCGGGTGCTGATGCGCAGGCGACTCAGGTGGTGCCGGCTCGGCCTGGTCCGGGTGCTGATGCGCAGGCGACTCAGGTGGTGCCGGCTCGGCCTGGAGCGGGTGCTGATGCGCAGGCGACCCAGGTGGTGCCGGCTCGACCTGGTCCGGTGGGGCAGGACGCGGTTGCCACCCAGGCGGTGCCGCCGTCTCGGCGGGCCCAGGACGGTGCCGTGACGCAGGCGTGGCCGGCTCGCCCGGCAGCGGGCCCCCAGAGCCCCACCCAGGCCGGGTCCTGGCCGGCGCAGCCGGCTGGTGGGCAGACCCAGGTGCCGGGCGTGCCGTCTCGGCCTGGTGAGGGCGCGGCAGCGTCGCAGGCGTGGTCAGCCGTGGGTCGACCGGGTGCCGGTGGGCAGGCGCCCCAGGGGCCGAGTGCGCCGTCTCGGCCCGGCCCGGCCGTACAGGACGCTGTCGCGACCCAGGCCGTACCCCAGGACGCCGTCGCGACCCAGGCCGTACCCCAGCCCGCCCGGCCGGAGGCCGGACCCCAGACGCCGGCCTCTCAGCCGGGCAGCCGGCCGGTCCCGCCCTCCGAGACCAGTGACTCGCAGTCGACCCAGGTGACCAGCCCGGGCAGTACGGTCAAGCGGGGAGGTGAGCGATGAACCGACAGATCCGGCACCTGGCACTGGTGACCGGGATCATGATCCTGGCGCTGCTGGCGAACGCCAGCATCAGCAGTGTGGTCCGCCAGCCCAGCCTGGAGGCGGACAGCCGCAACCGCCGGGCCCGGGACTGGGAGTTCGGCCAGAACCGCGGCCCGATCCTGGTCAGCGACACCCAGATCGCGCTGACCACCCCGGTCCGGGACCGGTTCCGCTTCCAGCGCTCCTACCCCCAGGGCCCGCTGTACGCCCACGTCACCGGCTTCTACGCGTACGACTACGGCGGCACCGGGCTCGAAGAGGCGTACAGCAAGGAGCTGGCCGGGTCGGCCGCGTCGCAGACCCTGGACCGGTTCGTCGACACCGTCACCGGGGCGGTCCCGGTCGGTGCCACCGTCCAGACCACCCTGAACCCGAAGCTGCAGCAGGTGGCCTCCCAGCGGCTCGGCTCCCGCAAGGGCGCCGTGGTCGCGCTCGACCCCAAGACCGGGGCCGTTCTGGCGATGGTCTCGTCACCGACGTACGACCCGAACACCATCGCCAGCCACGACCTGCCGACCGCGAGAGCGGCCTGGGACCGGCTGCTGACCGACCCGGGCAAGCCGCTGTCGAACCGGGCGGCTCGCGAGATCTACCCTCCCGGCTCGACCTTCAAGCTGGTCACTGCGGCCGCAGCGCTGGAGAACGGCTTCGGCCCCGACAGCCGGATCGACTCCCCGGCCCGGCTGCCGCTGCCCGGCTCGTCGGCGACCCTGACCAACCAGGTCGACTGCGGCGGCACCCAGATCACCATCGGCCAGGCGCTGCAGGTCTCCTGCAACACCGCCTTCGCGAACCTGGGGGCCCAGCTCGGGCAGGACACGCTGCGAGCCCAGGCCAAGAAGTTCGGCTTCGGGTCCAAGCAGCTCCCAGACCTGAACGGGGTCGCCAGCCGGTTCCCCAGCCAGGTCGACCAGGCCCAGCTGATGATGAGCTCGATCGGCCAGTACGAGGTCGCCGCCTCCCCGCTGCAGGTGGCGATGGTGGCGGCCGCGATCAGCAACGACGGGCTGCTGAAGTCGCCGTACCTGGTCTCGGAGGTCCGCTCCCCGCAGCTGCGGCTGCTGTACCGCCACGGCCCCGACGACCAGCGGGCCATCTCGACCGAGACCGCCCGGCTGCTGCAGCAGATGATGATCGACACGGTAGAGAACGGCACTGGCTCGCGGGCCCGGGTCAACGGCGTGGTCGTCGGGGGCAAGACCGGCACCGCCCAGACCGACCCGAAGCGCCCCCCGTACGCCTGGTTTGTCGCCTTCGCCCAGAACCCGGACATCGTCGTGGCAGTCTTCGTGGAGGACGCCGAGATGGACCGCTCCGACATCGCCGGCGGCCGGGTGGCCGGCCCGGTCGCCAAGGCCGTGATCGAGGCCTCCCGATGAGGTGCTGGAAGCGCTCAGGTGCCTCTCATCTGCGTCGTCCACAATGGCACGTGCGAATCGGGCGGGGGCTGCAGGGGGGTCGCTCCCAGGGGAGGAAAGGGTGCTGATGGCCGAGCAGGGGGCCCTCCTGGGCGGCCGCTACCAGCTGGGCTCCGTGCTCGGCCGGGGCGGGATGGCCGAGGTCAGACGGGCTCGGGACACGCGCCTGGGCCGAGAGGTTGCGATCAAGCAGCTGCGGACCGACCTGGCCGGCGACGACACCTTCCAGGCCCGCTTCCGCCGCGAGGCCCAGTCAGCGGCCGGTCTGAACCACCCCAACATCGTCAGCGTGTACGACACCGGCGAGCAGCGCGACCCGCAGTCGGGGGTGTCGGTCCCGTACATCGTCATGGAGCTGGTCGTCGGCCACACCCTGCGCGACCTGCTCCGGGAGGGGCGCAAGCTGCGCCCGGAGCGCGCCCTCGAGCTCACCATCGGGGTCCTCGACGCGCTCCAGTACAGCCACCAGCAGGGGATCATCCACCGCGACATCAAGCCCGCCAACGTGATGCTGACCTCATCGGGCCAGGTCAAGGTGATGGACTTCGGGATCGCCCGCGCAGTCGCCGACACCTCCGCCTCGATGACTCAGACCGCCGCGGTGATCGGCACCGCCCAGTACCTGTCGCCGGAGCAGGCCCGCGGTGAGAAGAACGTCGACAACCGCTCCGACATCTACGCCGCCGGCTGCCTGCTGTACGAGCTGCTGGTCGGCCAGCCGCCGTTCCAGGGCGACTCCCCGGTCAGCGTCGCCTACCAGCACGTACGGGAGATGCCGGTCCCGCCGTCGTACCTGGACCCGGAGCTGACCCCGGCGATGGACACCATCACCTTGAAGGCCCTGGCCAAGAACCCGGCCGACCGGTACCAGAACGCCCGGGAGATGCGTGACGACATCACCCGGCTGCTGGGCGGGCAGCAGCCCACCGCCCAGCTGATGGCGTCCCCGGTGCAGGAGCCGGTGACCCCCGTCCAGCCGCTGCGGCCGGTGACCTCCCCGATCAGCGCCCGGACCGCGGCCAGCCCGCAGCGGGCGGTCGAGGTGGCCGAGCCGCAGGACGAGGAGCAGCCGCCGCCACGGCGCCGGATAGGGGCCGGGGTGGTGATCACGGTCCTGGCCCTGGTGCTGGCCGGCGGGCTCGCCGCCGGGTACCTGCTGTTCTGGCGGACCGGGACGGTGGACCCGGCTCCGAGCCCCTCGGTGGCCCAGGTGCTGGTGCCGCAGGTGCGCTCCATGTCGCAGCAGAACGCGGTCGCGACCCTGGAGGAGAACAAGCTCAAGGCGGAGGTGAAGACCGTCGCCGGGGCCGACGACAACACCCTGAACACGGTCATCGACCAGCTCCCGGCCAAGGGGGCGTCGGTCCCGGAGGGCTCGACGGTGACGATCACGGTGAACGTCGGCCCCAAGAAGGTCGCCATCCCGAGCGGGCTCGTGGGACAGGACAAGGGGAAGGCCAAGGCCGCGCTGGAGAGGGCCGGCTTCACGAAGGTGACCCTCACCGAGGCCAGCGACGAGAAGTCTGATGCGGTGGCCGACACCGTCACCAGCGTCAACCCGGCCGAGGGGGCCGTGGTGCCGCTAACCCAGTCGATCACGCTCTACTACGCGACCGGCAAGTCCGAGGTCCCCGACGTCAGCGGCTTCGGCCGTGATGCCGCGGTGTCCCGGCTCAAGTCGGCGGGCTTCAGCAAGGTGGTGACCGAGGAGCGCGAGTCCAGCGCCGGCGCCGGTACGGTGATCGAGACCGACCCGAAGGCCGGGACCCGGGTCGACCGGACCCAGCAGGTCAAGGTGTACCTGGCGAAGACGGCCGCGGACCCGTCCCCGACCCCGTCGGTGAGCCCGTCGGTGTGGCCGTCGTCCACCCCGAGCTCCCGCTAGAAGACGCCCCACGACGAGCCGGCCGGTACCGCAGCCGGTCTGCGACCCGGTGCCTCGGCGCCCGGTGCCTCGGCGCTGGGTCCGGCCTGCGGGTCCACGCCCCGGGGCGCCGTACGGGCCGGGCCGCCCGGTCCGGCACCATGGGCGCATGGCACGGATCCTGGTCGTCGACAGCTACGACTCGTTCGTCTACAACCTGGTGCAGTACCTGGCCCAGATCGGGGCCGAGGCCGAGGTCTGGCGCAACGACGACCCGCGGTTCGGTGAGCCCGGCTGGGTCGACCCGTACGACGGGGTGCTGCTGTCGCCCGGCCCCGGCACCCCAGAGCGGGCCGGGGTCCTGGTCGACCTGGTCCGCCAGCAGGCTGGGCGGGTACCGGTCTTCGGGGTCTGCCTCGGGCTGCAGGCGATCGCGGTCGCGTACGGGGCGGTGGTGGACCGGGCACCGCAGCTGCGCCACGGCAAGACCTCTGCGGTCCTCCACGAGCAGCGCGGGGTCTTCACCGGCCTGCCGTCGCCGCTGCGGGCCACCCGCTACCACTCGCTCGCGGTCCGGCCAGAGACCCTGCCCGACTGCCTGGAGGTGACCGCCTGGACCGAGGACCAGACGGTCATGGGGCTGCGGCACCGCGAGCTGGAGGTGGAGGGGGTGCAGTTCCACCCGGAGTCGGTGCTGACCGAGTACGGCTACCAGATGCTTGCCCGGTGGCTCACCAGGTGCCATGACCCAGGAGCCCTGGAGCGGGCCAGGGCCCTGAGCCCGTTGATGACGGGTGCCTGACCGCTGGCCCGGCTTCCTGGCCTGCCAGTCGAGGGGCGCTCCACCTGCACCCGCTGACGGCGAGCGTCCTGGCTAGCCCGGCTTCCGGGCCTGCTGCAGGTCGACAGCGCCCTGGTACCTGTCCATCCGGACCTCCCCGACGCGGCGCTGGGTGTAGCCGAGCCCGTACCGCTCGGCCGCCTGCCGGTACGCCCGCAGGTAGCTGGACTGGGCCAGGGACTCCTCCAGCCGGCCCTGGTCACCGATCGCGACAATCACGTACGGCGGCGCGTACGGGATCCCGTGCAGCAGCACCGTGTTGCCGACGCACTTGATCCCGGTCCGGCTGGAGACCCGCTGGCCCTGGATCGTCATCGCCTCCGCCCCGCCGGCCCACATCGCGTTGACCACGGCCTGGATGTCCTGCTGGTGCACGATCAGCAGCGACTCCGAGACTCCGGCCGGCTTCACGTTCACGGGCGCGTCCTGCAGGCTCACAGACACCGCCGGGCCGCGGACCGGGGTCAGGTGGGCCTGCTCAGCCGCCTGGGGCTCGCCCTGGGCCGCGGGCGCCTTCTGCTGCGCCAGCTGGTCGACCTCGGCCCGGGTCCGGGCGACCTCAGCGGCGAGCTGCTGGTTGCGGCCGGCCTGGTCGCGGACCAGCTGGACCAGCTCGGTGTTGCGGCTCGGCCGCAGCTCCTCGCCCCGGGCGGCCAGCGCCGCGGTGGTCATCATGAACCCGGCCAGCACCAGGGCCGCGAGCGACACCAGCCGCTGCCCGGTGGTCCGGGGGCGGTGCCGCTGCCCGAGCCGGGCCCGGACCACCGCCCGGTGCAGCCGGCGGGGCCAGGCGCGGTTCGGCATGGGGCCTCCTGCTGGTTTGGGCGCGCGCTAGGCGTACTGGCGTTGGTTCATTACCCTAGACCGGTGCAGAAAGTGAGGTCGTAGTGCCCGAGTCGAAGACCCGCAAGGCAGCCGTCGAGAAGCGGCGCGCCACCCGACTCGCCGAGGCCCGCAAGCGCCGGGAGGAGCGCCAGCGGGCGGCGATGCCCGGGCAGCGTGGCTGGGTTCCGCCGCTGTTCATCACGGTCGCCCTGCTCGGCGCGGCCTGGCTGATCGTGTTCTACGTCGCTGGCTACGACATCCCGTTCATGGCGGCGATCGGCAACGGGAACCTCTTGATCGGCCTCGGCGCGATGGCGGTGGCCTTCATGCTCGCCACCCTCTGGAAGTAGCAGACCTCACTCAAAGACACCAGCACCCAGGTCGACCAGGCCCGGGTCCAGGAGCCGGCTGGAGCGTGACGGCTGCCGGGCACTGCCCGCCACGGGCGTCTCGGGTGCGCTGCTCGCCTGAGGAGCGAGCCGGTCGCACCGCCGGCCGGTGCCACGTCGACAGGTACCTCAGGAAGGAGCGACTGTGCTCACCACCGGTCTGGTTCTGGCTGCCCTGGCAGCAGGGCTTCACGTGCTCATCTTCTACCTGGAGTCCGTGGCCTGGGAGAGCCCGCTGGCCCGCCGGACCTTCGGCGGGACCCCCGAGGAGGCCCGCCCCCACGCCTTCTACGCCTTCAACCAGGGCTTCTACAACCTCTTCCTCGCCCTTCAGACCATCATCGGGATCGGGGTCACCGCCGCGGGGAGCCCTGGGCCGGGAGCAGCCCTGGTGCTGGCCGGGACCGGTTCTATGCTTGCTGCCGCACTGGTCCTCCTGCTCTCCTCACCCCTGCACCGGGCTGCCGCGGTCAAGCAGGGGACGCTGCCTGCGCTGGCGGTCGTGACGACCGTCGTCGCACTGGTGGCCTGAGACCAGGACGCCCTCTCGGGGCCCAGCGCAGGGACCGGCCTGGCTACTCTCGCTGCGCCGTGAGGTCGGCCGACACGACCTTTCCGGAGAGGTCCTTGGCAACGGCTCTGAACTGGAGGGGCGTGCCGGGTGGGTAGCCGCTGACGTCGGCGTAGAGCGCGTACGGGGCGGCGTCGTCGGTGGCGAGGACCCGCCAGTCGGAGGTGCCGGCAGGGCGTACGGCGAACGTCACCTGCGCCGGCCGGCCGTCCCCGAGCCTGGCCGACAGCTGCGCCTCACCCCGGCTCACGGCCGGCCCCTGCGCCGAGAGCGTGAGCGTCGGGGCAGCCGCAGGGGCGGGGACGGGCGCGTCCGCCTTGTACACCCGTACCGACAGCGGGTCGGCGCCCACCTCGACCCGGCCGTCCGCCTCCACGGTGACGGGGCTGCCGCCGCCGAAGATGGGCGTCAGGCGTACGCCGGGCGAGAACGTCTCCACCCGGGTCGACGAGCGGCGCTGGCTGCTGCTGGCCACGACGACGTACTCGGTGTTCTCGCCGCGCAGCAGCCGCGAGTAGACAAGCAGCCCCGGCTCCGCGGCCCGGAACGTCATCGCGCCGTCGGCGAGGGCCCGGTTCTGGTCGCGCAGGCGGGCCAGCGCGGCGATGTGCTGGTACAGGGGGTGGCTGGTGTCGAACCGGTCCCGGGACCCCGCCGGCGCGCCGGCCACCGGCTCCGCCGCGTACGAGGGGGTCTGGGTCGCGAACATGTCCTGCCGCGCGTCCTGGTCGCCGCCGGAGCCGATGAGCCCCTGCTCGTCGCCGTAGTAGACGACCGGGTTGCCGCGGAACGTGTACATGAGCGAGTGCGCCAGCTTGAGCCGCTCGAGCAGCTCTGGCCCCTGGGCGAGCCCCGACAGGGTGAACCCCACCCGGCCAAGGTCGTGGTTGGAGAGGAAGATCGGCAGCTGTGCGGCGTTGGAGTCGGCGTCGGTGTACCGGTCGTCGGCCAGCAGCAGGTCACGCATGCCGCTGGCGGACCCGCCGCGGACGAACTCTGCCGCCTTGGCCTGGAACAGGAAGTCGAGCGTTGCCGGCAGCGTGCCGGTCGTCGTGTACCGCGCCATCGTCTCCGCGTCGGGCGAGTACACCTCGCCGAAGATGAAGAAGTCGGCCTTGCCGCCCTTGCGGGCGTGGTCGAGGACCCGCCCGGAGAACTGCTGCCAGAACTCCAGGTTCACGTGCTTGACGGTGTCGATCCGGAACCCGTCGATGCCCATGTCGACCCAGGCCTGGTAGATCTCGGTCATCCCGTCGACGACGTCCTGGCGCTCGGTCCAGAGGTCGTCGAGCCCGGCGAAGTCGCCGTACGTGCTCGACTCGCCGGCCCACGTCGAGTCGCCGCGGTTGTGGTAGACCCGCGGGTCGTTGAGCCACGCCGGCACCTTGAGGCTGGCCTGCTCTGCAGGGACGTACGGGACCCTCGGGAAGGCCGTCGTGGCGTCGAGCTCGGGGAAGGGTCTGCCGATGTAGTCGACGTCGTCGAACGGGCGTCCGGACGCGTCCACGTACGGCTTCTCTGACTTCCCGACGTACCGCGTCCCATCGGTCTTGATGACGTCGGCGGTGTGGTTGGTGATGATGTCGAAGAAGACCTTCATGCCCATGCTGTGGGCCGCCGCGACCAGTGCCCTCATCTCGTCGTTGGTGCCGAGGTGCGGGTCGATGCGGGTGAAGTCGGTGACCCAGTAGCCGTGGTACCCGGCGCTCGCGTCGGCACCCGTGCCCTGGACCGGCAGGTTGACGAACGACGGCGTCAGCCAGATCGCCGTCGTGCCCAGGCCCTTGATGTAGTCGAGCTTGCTGGTCAGCCCTACCAGGTCGCCGCCGTGGTAGAAGCCCTTGTCGCTGGGGTCGAAGCCGGTGCTCAGCCGGTCACCGGCCCGGCCGCCGCGGTCGTTGGTCGGGTCGCCGTTGGCGAACCTGTCGGTCATGACGAAGTAGAAGCGCTCGGTCGTCGACGGCTGCCGCAGCGCGTCCAGCGCCAGGGCAGCCAGGTCACCGTCGGCGACCGTACGCACGGGGCCGCTGGCTGCCGACGGGTGCCGGGTGGCCTGGAGCAGCCCGACCAGCAGGGCCACGACGAGGACGGCCGCGACGGCAGGGACGCAGGTGCGGCGACAGCTCAGGGTGGACACACGCTGAGACTAGCGCCACTGGCAGCCCGCGCGTACCGGTGACCAAGCCGCCAGCCGCACGGCCGGCACGATGTCGTGCTTGCGTGTGACGTTACGTCACATGCTGGGATGAGCCGCATGCGGGTGAAGGAGCTGGCTGAGTGGGCTGGTACCACCGTCCGTACGGTGCGGCACTACCACCATCTCGGGCTGCTGGAGGTGCCCGGGACCGTCCGGGGCCAACGCGACTACACGATGGCTCACCTGGCCCGGCTGCTGCGGATTCGGTGGCTGGTCGAGGGCGGGGTTCCGCTGTCGCAGGTCAAGGAGATCCTGGCCGCCGAGCCCGACGGCCAGTCGCGCGACGCCATTCACCACGACCTGCAGGCAGTACGGGACGGAGTCGTCGCCGAGCAGCAGAAGCTGGCGCACCGCCTGGAGCGCCTGGACGAGCTCCTGGACCGGGTCAAGAACGGGGAGAAGCTCGGCCCGGCCCCGAGCGAGGTGTCGCAGTTCTACGACGAGGTCGCCCGGCGGCTGACCCGGCTGGGGCGCGAGCCGCGGGTCGTGCAGGTGGAGCGGCAGATGATGACGGTGATGGCGGCCCACGGCCTGGTTCCCCCGTCGACCAAGGCCTTTCTCGCGGCTCTCGACGAGGAGGACCTCGATGCCTGTGCCCGGCAGATCATCGGCTTTGACGACCTCCGGAGAGCCTCCGGTGACGAGGGCCGGCGCCAGGCCCACGAGCTGGCCCAGGGGACCGTGGCCCTGGCCCTGAAGCACAAGCAGCACGTCCTCCGGGTGCTCAGCGACCTGCCCGACGGGGCCGTTGGACGCACCGTGTGGGCGCTGGTCAGGGCCCTCGCCCTGATCGGCTACCCGCACCCGGTGCAGATCGAGTTCAGCAACCAGGTGATGGCCCTGCTGCACCAGGACCAGGAGCTGTCCGCAGTACTGCCCCGCTGGGGAGAGGAGTCACGGTGGTGACACCACCTGTTCACGTCAAGTCGCTGGTCAAGCGGTTCGGCTCGTTCACCGCCCTCAACGGGCTGGACCTCGACGTCGCCGCGGGCGAGGTACACGGCTTTCTCGGGCCCAACGGCGCCGGGAAGTCGACCACGATCCGGGTGCTGCTGGGCCTGTACCGGACCGACTCCGGCACCGTACGGGTGCTGGGCGCGGACCCGGCCCGGGACGCGGCCGCCATCAACCGGCGGGTCTCGTACGTGCCGGGCGACGTCGCCCTGTGGCCGAACCTCACCGGCGGGCAGGTGCTGGACGCCCTGGCCGGGCTGCGCGGGGCCCGCGACCGGCGCCGGGAGCAGGAGCTGGTCGAGGCCTTCGACCTGGACCCGTCGAAGAGGGTCCGGACCTACTCGAAGGGCAACCGGCAGAAGGTGGCCCTGGTGGCTGCCCTGTCGGCACCGACCGAGCTGCTGGTCCTCGACGAGCCCACCAGTGGCCTGGACCCGCTCATGGAGCGGGTGTTCACCGACCAGGTACGGCTGCTCGCCGGCCAGGGCCGGACGGTGCTGCTGTCGAGCCACATCCTGGCCGAGGTGCAGAGCCTCTGCTCGGCGGTCACCATCATCAAGGCCGGCAGGGTCGTCGAGCACGGCGACCTGACCACCCTGCGGCGGCTGTCGCTGACCACGGTGGAGCTGGTGCCTGACGAGCTGGTCCGGGCCCAGGTGCTCGCCGGTCTGGAGGGCCTGGGGGTCACGGTCGCCGGCGACCACCTGAGCGTCCAGGTCACCGCGGACCAGGTGCCCGAGGTGCTGGGGGTCGCGGCCCGGCACCGGGTGGGGCAGGTCACCTGTGAGCCGGCCTCCCTGGAAGACCTCTTCCTCTCCCACTACGACGAGTCATGATGAGGGCGCTGTGGTTCTCGGCGCGGCTGCTCGTGCGCCGCTTCCGGGTCTCGCTGCTGGTCTGGCTGACTACCTTGTGGGCGCTGGTCGCCGTGACCCCCACCGCGTACCAGGACGTCTACCCGTCCCTGGCGCAGCGGGCGGTGCTGGTCGAGTCGATGCGGAGCTCGCCCGGGATGCGGGTCCTGTACGGGGTGGTGCCGGCTCCCGGGACCGTCGGGCAGCTGCTGCAGTGGGAGACCGGGACGTACCTGGTGTGGTGCGCCGCCCTGACCGGGATCCTGCTCACCACCCGGGTGCTGCGCGGCGACGAGGACGGCGGACTGGTCGAGACCGCCCGTGGTGCCGGGGCCGGGCGGTGGGTCGGCTTCTGGGCGCCGGTGCTGGTCGTCTGGGCGCACCTGGCACTGCTCGGGGCCGGGGTGGCGGGCATCCTGCTGGCGCTGCGCGGGGCGGTGGCGGAGCTGACGGTGCCCGGGTCGCTGGCCTTCGGGCTGACGGTGACGCTGGCCGGCTGGGGGTTCGCCGCCCTCAGTGCCCTGTGGTGCCAGCTGGCGCGAGACCTTCCCCAGGCCCGCGGCTGGTGCTTCGCCACCTTCGGGGTGCTGCTGGGGCTGCGGGTGCTGACCGACGAGAAGGAGGACCTGGCCTGGCTGCGCTGGGTCACGCCGGCCGGGTGGCGGGACCTGGTGCGCCCGTTCAGCGAGGACGCCTGGGGCCCGGCGGTGACCTGCCTGCTGGCCTGCCTCCTGGTGCTCGGGGTGGCTGCGGTGCTCTTCGGGCGCCGGGAGTACCTGGCGGGGTACCTGCCGGACCGGTCGGCGAGCCGGCGGCGCTGGCGCGTACGGGGTCTGGCCGACCTGTGGTGGCGGCTGGCCTGGCGGGGCCTCGCCGGCTGGGGAGTAGGTATCGCCGCTTGTGGAATCCTGTTTGGGTCGATGACGGGCTCCATCGCTGACCTGCTCGCCCCCGGCTCGCCGACCCGGGCCTGGGCCGACCAGGTGGCCGGTGGGAGCGCGGTGCGCCAGATGATGACCCTGATGACGGTGGTGACCGTGCTGCTGGTCGCCTCGGCGGCCGTACGGCGGGTGGGCACCCTGGCCCACGAGGAGCACGGCCGGCTGCTGGAGCTGGAGCTGGCCTGCGGGGTGAGCCGCGGGCGGCGGTACGGGGTGCACGCCGCCGGGACCGTCGTCGAGGCGGTGGCCCTGACCGGCCTGGCGGCGGGCGGGCTGGCCTGGGCCACGAGTACCCAGCTGACCACCGACCACGCCGTGGAGCGGGCAGTGGTGCTGACCGTGACCCAGCTGCCGGGAGTGTGGGCGGCGACCGGGCTGGCGATGGCCCTGGTCGGCTGGGCGCCGCGGCTCGCCTCTCTGAGCTGGGCGGTCATCGCCTGGAGCGGCTTTGCCCAGCTCCTCGGGGGCCTGGTGAAGCTCCCGTCGTGGGCGCAGGACCTCGCGGTCGTCGGGCACGCGGTCGACGTGGTGGGCGAGGCGGACTGGGTGCCGCTGGCGGTCCAGTCAGGGGTCGCGGTGGTCGCCCTGCTGGTGGGCTGGGCTGGCTTCGTACGTCGGGACTGTGTTTGATCGCCCGAGCTCCGCTCGGGCTCGGCCGCTGTGCTTGACCGCCGCGGCCTCCGCCGCGGCTCGGCCGCTCCGCCTGACACGCCGTCTTCCTCCTCACGACGAGGAGGTCCTTTCCGTCGTGGTACAGCCGGTCGTTCCTCGTCGTTCGATCGTCCAGACGGCGTGCTCCGCGGCCGGCTGGGGCCGAGTCCCTGTGATGGGCTTCAGAGCTGTGGCCGGGTTGGGCGGAGCGGTCCCGAGTCCAGCCAGTCGTTCTTCACCGCTGGTTCGTCCAGACCGGGGGCTGTGCTTGATCGCCGCGGCCTTCGCGGCGGCTCGGCCGCTCCGCCTGACACGCCGTCTTCCTCCTCACGACGAGGAGGTTCTTTCTGCCGTGGTCCAGCCGGTCGTTCCTCGTCGTTCGATCGTCCAGATGGCGTGCTCCGCGGCCGGTCGTGACCCGGTCTCCGCGCGGGCTTGTGAGCCGTGGTTGGGCTGAGCGGGGAACCGGGTTCCTGCCAGTCGTTTCTCGCTCTTCGTCGTCCAGACCGGGGGCTACGCGGCCGGTCGTGGTCGGGCTGAGGGGTCAGGTGGACATCGTCGTATATCGAACAACGAAACCCCGAAGGACAAGGGGAAACCTGTGCCGACGGTCACGGTGGGGGAGGTAGCTGGTTGGTTCTTCTACGGTGTAGAGTTATGGTGGTGGCCATGACGCCGACTCGCCTGGGCTCCCGGCCGCCGGCCACGATCGACCACGACACCGTCGGGCACTACTCCCGGCTGAGGACCTTCTACGGCCTGTCGATCGCGGTGCCCTGGGTGCTGTGGCTGACCGCCGGCTGGCTCTCCCGGCTGGACCACCAGACGCCGGCCCTGCAGTGGGCCGTCAGTGCCCTGGGCATGGGCGGCCTGCTGGCCCCGGTGCTGGTCGCCGCCTGGCTGGTGGCCCGGGACCCGTGGCTGCGCCGCGACGCGCTCGAGCGGCTGGGCACCCAGGGCGTCACGGCGAGCGGAGCGGTGCTGGTGGTGGTGACCATGCCCCTCGCCCTGCTCGCGGCTGTGGGGGTCTCGCTGCTCCTCGGTGGCTCGCCCGACCAGCTCGCGCTGAGGCTCCACTCGTCGGTGGTGATCGGGGTCGTCCCCGGCTGGGTCACGGTCACCCTGGCCCCGCTGCTCGAAGAGCTCGCCTGGCACGGCTACGGCACCGACGCCCTCACTGCCCGCTGGAGCCTGTGGCGCTCCACCTGGGTGTTCGCCGTCTTCTGGGCGCTGTGGCACCTGCCGCTGTCGGCGGTCCAGGGCTCGTACCAGGCCGAGGTCGCCGAGGTCGGCGTCCTGGCCAGCATCAACTTCCTGTTCTCGGTGTGGCCCTTCATGATCCTGATGAACTGGCTGTACTACCGCAGCGGCCGCAGCATCTGGGTCGCCGTGGTCTTCCACCTGGTCGCCAATGTGGGCAACGAGATCATCGCCGCCGACCCGGACACCAAGGTCATCCAGACCCTGCTGCTGCTTCCCCTGTGCGGCTGGGTACTGTGGCACGACCGAGCCCTGTTCTTCACCCGTCCGGAGAAGCGATGAGCCCCCGCCCGGCCAAGACCAGCCGCGACCAGATCGTCCGTGCCGCCGTCGCGATGCTCGACGACGTGGGCCCTGACGCCTTCAGCATGCGAGGGCTGGCTACCGGGCTCGGGATCGACCCGATGACCCTCTACCACCACCTGCCCAGCAAGAGCGCCCTGCTCGACGCGGTCCTCGACGAGCTGTGGGGAGGTGTCACCCTGCACGCCCCGTCCCCGGGGGAGGGCTGGGCGCCGGTGGTGACCGACCTGGCGTACGGCCTGCGGAGGGTCCTGCTGGACCACCCCACCCTGGTCGCCATGGTGGCCTCCCGCCCCGCCACCACCCCGGCCCTGCTGCTCACCCTGGACCGGGTTCTCGGCTGGCTGGTTCAGGAGGGCCTGGCGCCCGCCGACGCCCTGCGGCTGCTCGACTGCGTCGTCGGGTACGTGATCGGCAAGGTGCAGCAGGAGGTCCGCCCGCCCGAGCTGGGCGCCGACCTGCCCCCAGAAGAGCTCGGGCTGGTCGCCCAGACCCACCCGCACCTGGTGTCCGCCCTGGCCAGTGGCTACGACTGGGCCCCCGAGCACGAGTTCCACCTCGGGCTGGCCGCCATGCTGCGCGGCTGGGTGCCGGACCGCTGAGTGGTGCAGCTTAGCCGACCGGTCGCAGCAGAGGGAACAGGATCGTCTCGCGGATGCCGGCGCCGGTCAGCAGCATCAGCAGCCGGTCAACGCCCATGCCCATCCCGCCCATCGGCGGGGCGCCCAGCTCCAGGGCCTGCAGGAAGTCCTCGTCCAGCTCCATCGCCTCTGGGTCACCGCCGGCGGCCAGCAGCGACTGCTCAGTGAAGCGCTGCCGCTGCACCACCGGGTCGACCAGCTCGGAGAAGCCCGTACCGCGCTCGACACCGCCGATGACCAGGTCCCAGGCCTCGACCAGGCGCGGGTTGTCGCGGTGCGGGCGGGCCAGCGGCTGCGCGACCGCCGGGTAGTCGCAGACGAAGGTCGGCTGCAGCAGCCCCGGCTCGACCAGCTCAGCGAAGATCTCCATCGCCATCTTCCCGGCCGACAGGCCCGGCCGGTACGTGACCTGGCGCTCATCGGCGATCTGGGTCAGCCGCTCCAGCCCGGTCTCGACGGTGATCTCCTCGCCGACCGCCTCCGACAGCCCGTCGAAGAACGACAGCCAGCGCCACTCGCCGTCCAGGTTGATCTCGGTGCCGTCGGCTGCGGTGACCGTACGGCGCCCGAGCGCCCGGTCGGCGGCGTCGACAATCATCCGCTGGGTGGTGGCGGCGATGGTGCGCTGGTCGCCCCAGGCCTCGTACGCCTCGACCATGCTGAACTCGGCCGAGTGGGAGGAGTCGATCCCCTCGTTGCGGAAGATCCGCCCGATCTCGTACACCCGGTCCAGCCCGCCGACCATGGCCCGCTTGAGGTACAGCTCGAGCGCGATCCGCAGCGTCATCGGCAGGTCGAAGGCGTTCAGGTGGGTACGGAACGGGCGGGCCGCGGCGCCGCCGTGGATGGTCTGCAGGACCGGCGTCTCGACCTCAAGGAAGCCCTCGTCGTCGAGCGTCTGCCGCAGTGACGCCATGACCGCGGCCCGCGTCCGGAGCATCTCACGGGCCTCGGGCCGCACGATCAGGTCGGCGTAGCGCTGCCGGACCCGGGTCTCCTCCGACAGGTCCTTGTGCAGCGTCGGCAGCGGCCGCAGCGCCTTGGAGGCGATGGCCCACTCGCTGGCCAGGACCGACAGCTCGCCGCGACGGCTGGCGATCACCCGGCCCCGCACGTACACGAAGTCGCCCAGGTCGACCTGGCTCTTCCAGCGGGCCAGCGAGTCGGCCCCGACCTCGGCCAGCGACACCATGACCTGCAGCTGCTCGCCGTTGTCGGTGGCGGTGAAGCCGTCCTGCAGGGTGGCGAAGCAGAGCTTGCCGGAGGTCCGCAGGTAGATCGCCCGGCCCCCGATCCCGACCACGTCGTCGGTCTCCTCGCCGGGCTGCAGGTGCCCCCAGCCGGCGCGGACCTGGGCCAGTGAGTGGGTCCGGTCGACGTGGACCGGGTACGGCTCGGCTCCCTCGGCCAGCATCGCCTCGCGCTTGCCCAGCCGGACCTGCATCTGCTCGGAGAGGTCAGGTGCTGTGAAAGGGCTCGTGGCGGTGTCACTCACCGGCTCACCCTAGCAACCCGGCTGTGCTTGATCGCCGCGGCCTCCGCCGCGGCTCGGCCGCTCCGCTATAACCCCGGTCTTCCTCCTCGCGGTGAAGAGGTACCTTCAGCCCGGGTACAGCCAGTCGTTCTTCACCGCTCCTTCGTCCAGACCGGGGGCTACGCGGCCGGTCGTGGTCGGGCTGAGCGCGCCGGCCTGCGGGCTGTGGCCGGGTTAGGCGGACCGGACCGGTCCCGAGTCCAGGCCCGAGCTCGGACGGTCAAACCCTGTCAGGCGCTGGGTTGCCCGGCAGGTCCGTGCCGTCGCTCGGCGGGAGGTCGCCCAGGGCGGGCTCGGTCTGAACCGGAAGCCCCTGCGGCAGACGGGACTCCACCGGCAGCCCCGCGGAGGCGTCGGCCTCGGCCGGAAGGTCAGACACCGGCTCGGCTGGTGCGGTCTCGGTGGCCGAGGCACTGGCCGCCGGCGTCGGCGTCCCCGCCGGGCGGGTCTTCACGGCGGTCCCGTACGCGGTCACCTCGCGCAGCCCCTCGCTCACCCGGCCACCGTCGAAGCGGATCGCGACCACCGCGTCGCCGCCGGCCTGGGTCGCCATGTCAGCCAGGGCGGCCAGGGCATCGACTCGGGCCTCGGCCAGCAGAGCCATGGTCTCGGGGCCGACCTTGGCCTCCGACGACCGGACCGCCACCCCGAAGACCACCCCGACCACCTCCAGGTCAGCGCCTGGCAGGGCGTCGCCCGTCGTCATGGGGATCGGCTGAGGGGTGAACTGCGGCGCCCGGGGCTTCGGCTCCGGCACCGGGCTCACCTTCGGGGTCTGCTGCACCGGGGCCCAGCCTCCCGGCGCCTGCGGCCCTGACGACGGCTGGCCCCCACCGCTCGGCTGCAGCGCCGCCGGCGGCTGCGGCTGCCCGGGCTGGCCCGGGTACGGCTGCCCCGGGTCGTACCCGGGCCCCGGCTGGCCGTACGGCGGCTGAGCCTGCGGCGGCTCGAACTGAGGGCCAGGCTGGCCGGGCCCCATCGGCGACTGCCCTTGGCCCGGGCCCACCGGCTGCCGACCAGGGCCGAAGCCCGGTCCGCCGGGCTGCCCGTACGGGGCTGGCTGGCCGAGCTGCGGGGGCTGTCCGTACGGCTGCGGCTGTCCGTACGGCTGCGGCTGGCCGTACGGCTGCGGCTGCCCGTACGGCTGCGGCTGTCCGTAGGGGTTCTGATCGAGCGGGCCATAGGTCATGCCCGAAAGTCTATGACCGCTCCAGCACTCCTCAGGCACGGTTCGTCCGCCGTACGCACTCCGACTCCCGTGGCAGCCCGTCCAGCCTGACCACAGGCGGCCGCGTAGTCCCCGGTCTGGACGACGAAGAGCGAGAAACGACCCCGTGCACC
>ERZ772827.495-NODE-495-length-21623-cov-4.447654_pt1 | contig 21623 bp, 20 predicted proteins | sample MGYA00580850_ERZ772827 | MGnify/ENA primary metagenome ERZ772827 (study PRJEB29015, sample SAMEA2737950) | human oral metagenome | biome: human oral; feature: human-associated habitat; material: dental | place: China | collected 2145 ... | reverse complement strand
CACGGTTCACCTCACGCGCCTTCTCCACGGAGACGGTCGAGTAGTCCAGCCCCGTCACATGCCCCTCATCCACCATCCGCAGAAATACGGCAACGTTCGCACCGCCGCCGCAGCCGCAGTCGAGCACCTGCTCATTCCCCTGCAGGTCGAGATGCGAAAAGCCCCACTGTGCGATCCCTGCGTGCCCGCGATTCATCATCGCCACCACAATTTTCCCCATCGTACCCTCGGGTTTCCCCGTATTGCTGAAAAATTTTCGAAGCAGTCCCATGACTGCGCCTCCTTTCTGCGAACGCCGCAGCGCCGATACAAAAGTGCCCCGTGCAAAGCTGCACGAGACACCTGTGATGACAATATTGATTTACAGCAGAGCAGCACGCAGCTCCTCGCCGCTCTGCGCCGAGAGATAGGCGGGGGCGATGTCGAGGACAGTCTTGCAGCCCTTCACGCCCTCAGAGGCGAGACGATATGCCGCGCGTGCGTATGCCGCGAGCACGCACGCCGTAAACTCAGGATTCGAGTCGAGCTTCAGGCTAAACTCAATGACGTGCTTATGCTCGCCGCCCTTGCCCGTCGCGCCCGTGCGAATGACGAAGCCCGCGTGGGGCAGCCCCGCATGACCCTGCTGCAGCTCTTCCTCGCTGATAAAGTGTACCGTCGTGTCGTAGTCCGCGAAGTAGTTCGGCATTGTCACGATCGCCTTCTCCACGGCAGCGGCATCTGCGCCCTCCTCAAGCACGACGTAGCACTCACGCGTATGCTTCTCACGCGTCGAGAGCGTCGGAGTCGCACCGCTGCGCACGGCATCGAGTGCCGCCGGAACGGGTACGGTATACTGCTTGGCATTCTTGACGCCCGGAATGCGGCGAATCGCATCCGAGTGCCCCTGACTGACGCCGCGCCCCCAGAACGTATAGTCTGCGCCGTTCGTAAGCACCGCATTGCTATAGACACGCGCGAGCGAGAACATCCCCGGATCCCAGCCGACCGAGATCACACCGACGTGCCCCGCCGCCTTTGCCGCCGCATCTACCGCCGCAAAATGCGCGGGGATCTTTGCATGCGTATCGAAGCTGTCCACGACGTTGAACAGCTTGGCAAACTCCGGTGTCTGCTCCGGCAGATCGGTCGCAGAGCCGCCGCAGAGGATGAGCACATCAACCTTGTCCTTCCACTCCGCCGCCTTGTCCGCATGGACGACCGGCACATTCGTGCGCGGCTTCACCGATGCAGGGTCGCGCCGTGTAAAGACGGCGACCAGCTCCATATCCTCATTTGCCTCCACGGCATACTCCACGCCGCGGCCGAGATTGCCATAGCCAAGAATACCAATACGAATCATAAAAACTCCTCCCGCCATCCCCCGGACGACGTAAAACCTTGGGAGAAACTGCAAGTGCCGTTCCTCAGTAATGCGGGTGTGCCTTCACATAGTCAACCGGCCGTGACCAGTCCACCTGGACATTCGTCTCGTTCCACAAGCGTGTGAGAGCCAGTTCAAAGCTCTCCTGATCCGCGAGCGGAGTAACGGTCTCCTTCGTGAAGTCCATCAGAGTCTTATGCGGCACCTCAACCTCATGCTCAGCGGCAAGAAACTCCTCCACCGCCATACGGCCCTTCTCATCCGCAAGGTTCACCGTTGCCGAATGCGAAGCCGCATCATAATCAATCCAGCCGAGAACGTCGCCATAGCTGATGGCGACACTGTACGTATCACTCACTCGTATCACCTCTTTTATATCCTGCCCTTATGGGCGTTCCTTATTATAGAACGATTCTCCCACACACGCAACTGCCCAATGAAAATAATTCTGTATACAGGAGACAGGCATATCCGCCGTTTGGAGTCCGTTCACCTACTGGACAGGGCTTTATATTGTGCTTATAATATGCGTAGGTTTTCAAACGCTCAGTCTGTATGATAAGCAAAGGAGCAGACAAATGGACTACACCAGCAATATTGCCGTCGGCATGACCCATGAAGCAGTGGACACGGTAACGGACGCGAATACGGCGCTGACGGTCGGCAGCGGCTCGCTCGCCGTGTATGCAACGCCCGCGATGGCAGCCCTGATGGAGCGTGCGGCGGCGGAACTCTGCCAACAGGAGTGTCCCGAGGGATGGACAACAGTCGGTACGGAGCTGCATATCAAGCATCGTGCAGCAACGCCGACGGGACTCACTGTCCGTGCCATCGCCGAGGTCACAGCCGTGGACGGGCGTTCAGTCTCACTCAAGGTGACGGCGTACGACGAACGCGAGGAGATCGGCACGGGAACACACACGCGCTTTGCTGTTGCCGTTGAGAAATTTATGGCAAAAGCGGAGGGAAAACGCTGATATAACGCAATAAAATAGACGGCGGTACGAAGTGTGAACTTCATACCGCCGTCCGTTTTATTGTGCCCCTTCCACCGCTTACGCGGTCCCCCTTCCCCGTCAAACGGGGAAGGCTAGGGGTTGCTGTTTAGAATCCCCAAGCAATGTTGAAACCGCCCGTGATACCCTTACGCTTGCCCGCATATCCCGTGAGGTTCAGACCATAGGTGACGGTGCTGTCCGCCGGAGCGAAGCGGTAGCCAAGCTCGAAGAGTGTCGTGCCTCCCTTGAGGCTCGTGCCCGGCAGCCCAAAGCCCTGATAGGACGCCGAGCTCTTGCCGTCAAATTCATACTCCCACGCAAGTCCTGCGTAGAGTTCCGAGTCAAGGCCGTTCTTGATCGTATAGCGCGTACCGAAGCGCAGGCGGCTCGAGTTCGACGCACCGAAGTCATACGTCTCACCGCTCGAGAGTTTCGTGCTCATCCCCGCCTGATGTGCATAGAAGTACTTTGCATAGGTCTCAAACCGGTTGCCGCTCAGGAACTCTCTCTTCTGTCCGACGCCAAGATGTCCGGCAAAGTAGGTGCTCGATCCGTCATAGCTTGTCGCACGATCACCGACTACACCGCTGTAGTCACTCTTTGCCTTACCGACGCGGAGGCTTCCCTCAATGTAGGTGCCACTCGTATTCTCCGACTTCGCCATGACACCGAAGCCGAGGTAGCTCGTCTTGCCGTCCCCATGCGCGCCATCATCCAGGTAGGAGTCATACGAGCCGCGTCCGTACTCAATGAAAGGACCGAAGGTGAGCGAGCTGCTCAGAAGCTCGTTGCGGCGTGCAAAGCCGACATTGAGGTTCCATCCCTTCGCATCGACGTGCGAGCCAGTCTTGAGGCGCATACTGCCATAGCTCTGTGCTGCGAACAGCTGATAGCTGCCAAGCGTTGACAGCGGCACCGCCGTTGCGCCGGAATTTTTCTCGCCGCTCGCAAGCGGTGCATCCACGATGTCCGCGATCTGCGTTGCGGCAACCTCTGCCGCAGGGATACCGACATCCGTGAGGAGGTCTGAGCCGCTTGCGAGGAAGGCGATCGCCGCCGACTGCGTCTCGACGAGGGATTTCGCCCCCTCCTTCACAGTAACCGACTTCACCCGCCCGATCAGTTCATTCTTATAGCTCGACGAGGCGTTGACGCTATTGCGTGTCTCAAGCGCAAAGGTATAGTTCAGCGTGACTCCCTGAGTCGTCTTGTACTCCTTGCCGGTAAAGTCATCCGTCGTGAGGTTCTTGTCCGAGGGCAGTTTGATGAGGCTGACAATATCGCCATTATGAATCGGTGCACCGTCTCCATCAATATCGATGCCAAGACTCATCCCCCGAATGTCCTTATGTGACGAATCGGTCAGCGTCAGCATCGAGAAACGCATATCCGATTTCGGGCTGAGGTAGAAGTTGAGGTTCTGGAAGCCCTCGAAATAGCCCACCGTTGTGCCCGTATCATAGATATTCAGCGTATTTCCGTCCGTAAGGGGTGCGGGGCCGTCGTTCGCGGGCGATCCCGTCGAAAGCCAGCCGCCGTAGACATGCCCCTTCACGGTCGTACCGCGCAATGTGACGGTGTTGTCTTTTGCCGTCTTGCCCCAGCCGCCGTAGACATTGCCGCCGATCATGCTGCCGTTGTCTGCAAGCCTGCCGATGGTAACGCGCCCGAGATCGACAATGCTCTTTTCCACGTCACCGCTGACCGAATAGCCGCCGTAGATATTGCCGACGACCGAACCATTCAGCACCTGAACGCGGTTGGATGAGAGCTTCAGCTTGCTCTCGGACTTTGCGCCGTAGATATTGCCCGTGAGATTGCCGTGCAGGAGGGTGACACTGTTGTCCGTCATCTCTCCGTCACTCTCAATGTTCTTCGCATAGGCGCCATATACGTCACGGATGCTCAGAGCAGTATCGCGGTCGATGGTGAGCGCGTTGCTCGTGAGGTTCGCCTTCTTTTCGCCCGTCGTGACACCGGCTGCAGCAAAGGTCTTAATGCCGTCCGCCTGCGTTCCCGTGATGAGGAGCTTGTTCCGCTCCACATCATAACCCATCGCAGAGATTCCTGTGAACACCTCATCGCTCACGAGTTTGGCATCTGTGCCGTCATAGCGGCGATCACCGTCACGCAGACGGTTGACCGTCAGCAGAACATCCTGCCCTGTGACCGTCCCCGCAGCCGTTGTCGTGCTCGCGTTGCCGTTGATATGCAGATAAGCTTCGTACGGATCATTCGGATAGTAGGTCTTTGTGATATCCGTAGCAGAGTAGTTCGAGAAGTTCATCCCGTCCGCACTCTGAATGAGTCTGAGTGAATGTGAACCCATCCACGTCGGATCAATGTTGAACTTCTGAGCATCCACCGTGATCTTCTTAAAATCAACGATTGTGCCAAGACCGCCCGCCCCCTTGATATGAAGCATGGTCTTGCCGATGAGCGTGTTGTTGTGGAGGACGAATTTGAAGGTGTCGAAATTGCGAACCTTGTTGACCACAACCTGTTTCTTGTTGTCCGAGCTGTCGCCCGCCTGCACAATGAGCGTGTTGTCCGTGCCCGCGCCGGTATCGTTCGCACCGTAGATATCGCCCTCGATGGTCGCGTCGTAGCTGCCGTTGTCCGCGCCGAGGATGAGTGTATTCTTCGTCGCCTGACCTGCAGACGCAGACCAGCCTGCGAATACGTTGCCCGTCACCTTGCCGCCCGTGATCTGAACGGTATTGTCCGTAACTGCACCCGTACCTGCAGAGTAGCCGCCATAGAGCGTACCTGCCGTACCGCCTGCCATAAGGACGCGGTTGTTCTGCACTGTGCCAGCATTATTGCTGCGCCCGATGTAGCCGCCATAGCCCTCCGTCACAGAGAAGGGATTTGTGCCTGTGGAGCGAATCTCGAGGATATTCCCGTCATTGGGGGTTGTGCCGCCCGATCCGCCCGTCTTGCCAAGTGTCTTAGCGCCGTATGCTCTGATGCTGCGAGTCAGCGTGCCATCGATGGTCAGACGGTTGTGTCTGGTCGTCTGTCCGCCGTAAGAGAGACCTGCAAACCACTCTGCCTGATCCTTGGTTGCATCCGTCGCTTCGTATTTTACATCGCCGTTTTGGAAACGGTTGTAGTCGAGCAGGACTTTCTTGCCCGTCGCCTCATTCGTATCCGTACGCAGGGAATACTCATAGTCGCCGTTCGTCTGCGTCACTGCCGAGGCAGCCTGCGGATCGTAGTTTGTAAACGACAGCCCGTTGGACTTGGAAGCGTCGATGAGTGTGACTCGCCCAGCAATCTGCCGGTTCGACATCCGAGTCAGATCAAGTCCGACATTCGCAAAGTCCACAGACTGCGTCCCGGTATAGAGTTTGCCGGAAGCATCCTGCCCCGTCAGCGTGAGCATGGTATCGCCCGCCTGTACTCGATCGGTGAGGAAGAACTTGTAGTTTTGGAAGTTATAAACCGCCTTAACGGTGATGTCCTTTGCCTTGACATTCAGTGTGTTGCCGTCTGCTGTCGTTGCACCGCCGTACAGAGTCACATGGGTGAGGTCTGCGCCATACTGCCCGTCTGCCGAACCGAGGTTGATCGTGTTCCCCGTCTCAACGGTCTTATTCGTCCCGCGGGCATAGCCACCATAGATGGCGGAATCCACCGTCGAGCCATCTTTTCTCAGACCACCGATATGTCCACCTGTGATGGTGACGATATTCCCTCCGGACGATTTTTCCAGTTTATCATTGCCCGTGGGGAGGTCGGCACGTGTGATGCCGCCGTACACATTGCCGTAGACGCCCCCGCCCGAGACGGCGACCTCGTTCTTCGTAACGACAGCGGCATTGTACGCCGACGAGGTACTCTCACCACCGACGACATCGGTACGAACGTCGCCGCTTTCAATCGTGACCTTGTTGCCTGTCACCTCGCCATCCATGCCTTTGCCGTCGGACCATGTACCGTTGGAGAGTGCTCCGTAGACGTTGTTGACGACGGCATCCGAGCCGGCACGAACCGTGACGCTGTTCTTCTCCAGGCGGGCAGTACCGTCTGTGTAGGCACCATAGATCTTATCGCCGAGCTTTGCCGTCCCCGTTACCGTGACTTCGTTTTTCGATGCCGTACCAATTCTCTCCAGATACGCACCGCGAATCTCCTTTGCAGAGCCTCCGCTAATTGTAACTGTATTCTTCTCGACGGTCGGCGTGTAGGTATCCTGTGCACCGCTGGCCCAGAAATCACCGTAGACGCCGTAGACAATTTTCTGGATATCCCCCTCGGTGATCGTGACCTTGTTCTCCGCTGCCGTACGACTGGTACTGTCGTCGCCATCGATATATGCTCCCACGACATCGCCGCGAATGACCGAATGAACGGTATTCGTAATAAGATTCCCACGGATGGTGACCTCATTGTCCGCGACGGTCGTTTTGCCCGAGCCGCCCGTAACACGTCCGCCGACGGTCGCATTGTCCACAATGACCTTGTTCCCTTGAACAGCACCCGTACCACCGACAGAACGTCCACCGATGATTTCTCCTGTGACCGCACCGCCCGTGAGAACAACCCCATTGTCCTTGACACTGCCCTCACGTTCCGCATGACCGCCGTAAAGGTTCGCCAGCACGCCGCCCGTCATGCTGAGCTGGTTGTTAATGGCATCTGCCCCTGTGGTTGTCTTGCCGCCGTATGCCGAAAGCGTCCCCTGATATGTTCCGTCCGGCAGAAGTCTGCCTACTGCGTTCGTGATTTTCAGCTTGTTGTCACGGACGTTCTCTTTCTTCCAGATGGAGTAGCCACCGTAGATAGTACGATCCGTTGCGTCATCACTATTATAAGTTGCATCGGCATTTTGAAACCGGTGGAAGGTAGCTTTGACCTCATTCCAGGTCGTCGCGTGTGCAGGAATATGCGGAAGATCTGGCGTTGTATAAGATTCCACCGACATCTTATACTCGTAGTCGCCGCTCACGCCATATTGATCCGCCGAATTTGAAAAACGCAGGTTGGACAAGCGATCATACCATGTCGGGTTGGTCGTTGGCTTTCCGTCTTTCATCAGCGTAACGGTACCGACCTCGCCATAGTAGCCCTTCACGTCCTGATTCTGTGCATTGACGCCCTTGCCGCTCCAACCCGCTGCATCAACCTTGAAGTCTGCAAGGCTGACATTACGCCCGAGCGCATTTCCGTCCTCGGTCAGCGTGAGCATAGTGTCACCTGCATGAATGCCCGCATTCAGTGCAAACGTATATTTGTCAAAATTCTTCGCAGAGATTGCATCAACATTCTTTGTGCGGACGGTCAGTATGTTATTGCCGTAGTGAACCGTATCATTGCCGCCGTAGAGCTCCGCCTTCGTAAGATCCGGCGTGTAGTCGCCCTTCACATCACCGACGGTGACACGGTTGCCCGCCGTCGCACCATTCGTTGCAATGTTCTCGGCATAGCCGCCATAGACCCGGCCCTCAACTCTGCCGCGCTCGATGACGACATCATTGTCATTCGCCGAGATCTTTCCCCTAGCACCCGCAATTGCGATGCCGTCCGCACCTGCCTTTACTGTGCCATATATAGTGCCGCCCGCGTTTGTAAGCTCCACCTTGCCGTGCGTCGCACCGCCCGTGACGGAGTACGCACCATAAAGCGCCCCTGTCACCGTGCCACCACTCATGCGAACAGTATTTTCGATTGCTTTGTCCGTCCCCGTCTGCTGGACCATGCTCTCTGCATGACCGCCGTGGAGTTCACCTTGCACCGAACCGCCGTTCATCACGACGATATTGTTGAATACACTTGCCTTTCCTTCGCCGGCGTAGGCATTCCCAATAAGATTGATATTGTTGATGGTGAGCGTATTGCCCGCTACCTCTGCAGTTGTTGTCGCCTTGCCGCCCGCCGTTATCGCCCCATTCACATAGGGGAGTCCAGGACTCGGCAGTATCAGTTCGCCAATGGTGAGATGATTGCCCGTTACAGAGCCTTTCAGCAGGTCTGTGCCGACGATATCTCCGTAGGGATGCGCCGCAGACCCATCGCCGGTAAGCCGCGTATCATTCATCCCAACCGACGTACTCCTGTCATCTGATGATTCCGCTGCCTGCGCCACAGGCGCAGAGACAAACGCACCACTGACAGCGAGTGCCACGAATGCGGCGAGCTGCCGCTGAGATTTCATTCCTTTGAGCATTGCTTTCTCTCCTTCACTACACGTTGGAAAGACCCATCCTCATGGCGCACAAGGCACCACATTTTTCTCATTTATCTATTATATTATAACCAGTTACATCCGTCAATCTTAAGTTTGAAGCGTTCCCGTTCAAAGAACCCCTTCATATCTCCTGCCCGTAGATCGCACGAATCTCCTCGGTATAGCTTCCATCCGCGTCACGCACGATAAGTGCCGGCTCGTGCCGCAGTCCTGCGGGCGATGCACCCTTGACCGCCTCGAGGAGCATGAGGTTCGGCGGACGATCGGCACGCGGCTGCACCAAGCGCAGGCGCTTGATGGCAAGATGCTCCGCATGGAGGGCGAGGACGATCTCGCTGAGTCGCTCGGGCAGGTGCACCATAGCAAGCCGCCCACCGTGCCGAAGGGCGTATGCCGCCGCACGCACGGTGTCGGCTAGGGTCGCGGTGATCTCGTGCCGCGCTGCCGCACGCGCCCCCATGCTGACGGCACCGCTCGTGACGGGGCGATAGGGCGGGTTGCTGTATACGAGATCATATTCTCCGCACGCAAAAAGTGCGGAAGGGGCACGATAGTCGCCCTCCCGCACTGTAATTTTGTCTATGAGATTATTCATGCGAACATTCCGTACGGCAAGAGATGCCTGCACGGGGCTGAGCTCAACGGCTGTGATATGTGCCGCATGATCCGCGACGAGGAGAGGAATGACACCCGTGCCCGTCCCGAGGTCGAGGACACGTTCCCGCCCTGTGAGGTGCGGAAAATGTGCGAGAAGTACGGCATCCATTGAGAAACAGAACTCATCCGTACGCTGGATAATATACCGTCCTCTGCAGCATAGATCATCGATTCTCTCGCTTGCAGTCAGTGTCTCCATATCACTCATGGATCTCCTCGTTCTGCCTGGGGTGCGGTCGGCGCGACTGCCGTTTATTCGGGCGGCGTCGCTGTTCTGTGCCCTTGGCATGCCGCTCACCATGTTCCTGACGCTGTCTGGCTCCTGCGTGACGTTCACGACGCTCGTGTCCCTCACGCCCTTCGCGCGGCGACCGTCCCTCACGCGGTGGTCGTTTCTTCTGTTCCTGCGCTGCGCACGGACTGCCCGTGCTGACCTCCTCGTCCTCGACGTGTGCGATCTCCTCCCATGCCGTGACGACGGTCTTCCCATCGTCCATGAGTATGGTCACCGTACGGCGCTGTTCGTTCAGTGCTACGACGCGTCCTTCTCCGTCCCTGGCCATAACACGGTCGTTCTGAGCGGGGATATACTCGACCTTTTTCGTCTTCATGCACCCGCCGCAGCCGTAGCCCTCGTTCTCGTATTTCAGGCAGCACATGAGCCGCCCGCAGATCCCCGAGATCTTCGCCGGATTGAGCGAGAGGTTCTGCTCCTTTGCCATGCGGATGGAGACGGGTACGAAGTCACCGAGGAATGTCGCGCAGCAGAGCGGCCGCCCGCAGCAGCCCATGCCGCCCATCATCTTTGCCTCGTCGCGCACACCGATCTGACGCAGTTCGATGCGGGTGCGGAATACGCCCGCAAGTTCGCGCACGAGCTGACGGAAATCGATGCGGCCGTCTGCGGTAAAGTAAAAGAGCATCTTCGAGAGGTCAAAGGTCAGCTCGACATCGACAAGCTTCATCTTGAGGTCGAGGTCTCTGATCTTCTCCTCACAGACCGTGCGAGCCTCACGCTCGCGTGCATGGTTCTCCTCCATACGTGCGAGGTCGGAGTCATCGGCAATGCGGTGTACGATGCGCAGATTCGGCGGGACAGATTCGTCCGGCACCTCACGCGGAGCGATGACAACCTTGCCGCACTCCATGCCGCGCGCGGTCTCGACGATGACATGATCGCCCTCTGCGATGGTGAGCTGTCCCTGCCCAAAGGAATATATCTTGCCCGCCGGTTTGAAGCGGACACCTACAATGGTTTGCAAAACTTCCTCCTAAATGTATATATACCCCTCTCAGAGAGGGAAATTATTTCTATCGTTCAAAGCGCCCCTTCCGCTGCGCTTCACGTCATCCCTTTGCACGCAGCAAAAAGGCCTCTGCCTGGAGTGCAGGATTTACATTTGCCCCAATGCGGTGCGAGAGTTCCTGCGTCTCACGCAGGAGATCAAAAAGGTGTGCGCGGCTCATACGAGACAGGAGCACTATAAGGTCATCACGGCGGTCAACGTGATAGAGGGCCGTACTGCGGCCATCCTCATGCAGGATGAGGAGATCACGCAGAGCCATCTGCAGATAGGAGAGCCATACTGTGCGCTCCTCATGTGTACGTGCGCCAAGCGCTTCCGCGCGTGCCCATATGTCCTCCACGCGAAGGGTATCCAGCTCCATGAGCAGTGTTAACGCATCATCGCGCAGCGCCAGCCCCTCCTCGGCAAGGGCATATGCCTTACCAAGGCTGCCGTCTGCAAGCGCAGCAATCGCCGCAGCATTCTTTGCATCATGCTCTCTCAGTGCCGCCGCAATCTCTGCGCGCGGCAGGGAGCCAAAAGCGATCCGCACCGTACGTGAGCGTATGGTCGGCAGGAGGGCGTCATAGGCATTCGTCACGAGGATGAAGAGTGCTGTGCCCGCCGGCTCCTCGATGGTCTTGAGGAGGCGATTCGCTGCCGTATCATTCATGCGGTCAGCGCCGTCAATCAGGATGATCCGGCGCCCTGCCAGGGTGGGCGCCCCCGATGCCGCGACGAGGATGTCACAGATGGCATCCGTGCGGATCATGGCCGCACTCTTGCCGCGTGCCTCAGGAGCCGTCTCGAAGTAGTCGGGATGAACCCCGGCCGCCATCGTACGACAGGAGTCACAAATGCCGCAGGGGCTGTCTCCCGGACGCTCACAGAGGATTGTCCGCGCGAGCACACGCGCCGTGCGGCGCTTGCCAACGCCCTCCATTCCGCTGAAAAGCAATGCATGGGGGAATCGGTCCTCGGCCGCCAGTATACGCAGCCGACGGATAATCTCCGCATGCCCGCGGATGTCCGTCCAGTCACGCGGAAACAGAACCCGAGCAGGCGCCTCTGGTGCAGCCATGGGCGCCGCGTTCTTCATACGCGCCATCACATATAGAGGTCAACGAGAAGGCCTCGGATGGCATCATGACTCGCGATGATATCAAGCTGCTCGGCCTGACCGAGACGGATCTTCTCCGCCATCTCCTCGAGTTTTTTGTCAATCTTACGCACAGAGGTATAGACTTTCTGCCGCCCCAGGCGATCCCAGCCCGCCTGGGTATGCAGCTCATACATCGTGTCAACGGCCTCGCCGATAAAGCTTTGAATGAGTGCACGATATGAGCGCAGTTCATCAAAGGTCGGTGATTTCGAGAGACGCGCCCCCTGTTCGTCAATCTGTTCGAGCAGACGATCCATCGCCTCGCGCGACATGGATGACTCCTGATCGGCCAGCTCCATGCTGAAATCCGTCGCTGTTCCACGCACGCCCGCGTCACTTTCTGGACGCGGGATCGTAAGCGACGTACTGCGCGAAATGCTGCTGTCTATCTTCATCGCCATCGCGTTCACCCAATCCCTTTTCCTGTATTTCTAAACGAAATGATATAATGCACCGATTATTATTATAGCCCGAACATATACTAAAGTCAAAGAGGGAAATTGACTTTGGCGGGATACTTTGCTATCCTTATTTATATTAAACTAATATAATTGCGGAAAGGATCTGACAGTATGGTTGAGGGGGACAAACTCTACACACTGCTCAAGCACGGAGCCTCTATCCACATCATTAGCCAAGAACTCTCGATCGACTACTACGGCTTACTCGAACTCAGTGAGGAGGAGCAGACAGCGGGCAAGCCTGCCGGGGCGCTGGCCGCGCGTCTCGATATCCCCGTGGGAAAATTTGTTGATACGCCCAGTGCCGGGCAGATGCTCCAGTGTCACCTCACGGGTGCCGGCTGCGTCTATCATTTTGATGTCCCCTACCGCTCTGCCTCTCCGCTGCCCGATACGATCTGGTATCTCGATCTGCCGGAGAGTGCAGAACGTATCCAGCTGCGTGACTTCGTCCGTGTCCCCATCCCGATGTCAATTGAGGTGAAACTGCCGGGCGATCACGGGAGTCTAAAGGACTACCGCGAGGTCGCACTCATCGATATCAGCGGCGGCGGACTCTGCTTCGTCCACAACGAGCCGCTCATTATGGAGGCGCCAATCGTGGTGCGCGTACCTGATCTGCCGCACATTGGCACCCTCGATGCTGAGGGAACGGTACGGCGCGCAACACCGATTGAGACAAACCTCGGCATGACGTACCACATCGGCGTGATGTTCGGCGATGCACTGGGGCGCCGTGAGCGTGACCGCCTCGTACAGAGCGTCTATCAGCTCCAACAGAGTTACCTGCGCAAGGGGCTCAAGGTGCCGCAGATCGATCATACGAAGCGGGGTTGAGTACGAGGCGTCCCTATCGACGTGCTGTGCGTCCCATTCCACGTCATACGGGGGAAGGGTCACATGAAAGGGGACTGCACGATTGTGCAGTCCCCTTTTTGTATCAAACTCACGCCCAGCGCAGCTTCATCAGCTCGGGATAGACCTCCTCGAGCACCTGGAGGCCGACACCGACCATCGCCATGAAGCTGTCCGCCTGAAAGGCGCCAACGTGCAGGTCAAGCGGCAAGTCGATGTCGACGACGACATCCCGCTCATCATCCACAACGAACTTCACATAGCGATACTCGCTGTTCCACTCGTTGAGCTTCTCGTGAAACACCTGCGGATCCATATTCTCATCAAGACGAACAAGGCCGAAGTACTTGATCTTGATGAAGTCGTTCGTATCTCCGTTCTCTGTGACAACGATGGCGATGCTCACAACGCTGCCATTATCGAGCTGCTGGCGCATGCGGATGATCCGCTCCTCGCCGTCCTCGGTGACATCCTCACCGTATTTCATATCCTGCTTGTCCAGCTCTGCTTTGATCGCTTCAAACGCGCTGTTCTTGAGCCCTTCCTCGCTCCCGCTGAAACCGTCAAAAAGTCCCATGGAGTTCCTCCGTTCAACGTTCGTATTTTGTTTCTTTATTCCTGCGGGCGCGGTTGATGCCCACGTGTGCAAAGTTCCATCAGGTCGTCATAGACCTTTTCTACAATGCGCATGCCGACTCCCATCATCGCCATGACACTGCTTGGCTGAAACGCCCCTTCATGCAGGTCGAGCGGCAGGTCGATATCGAGAACAACATCCTGGTCTCGATCAAGGCAGAGCTTCACGTAGCGAAAATCGGCGTTCCACTCATTGATCTTTGCAAGCAATGCTCCGCGCAGATTGTCTTCCTCAAGATAGGCAATATCATAGAGCTTGATCTTGATAAAGCCATCGGCATGGTTGTACTCACGCACGACAATGACCGCTGTGATGGTCTCATCGTTCTCGAGTTCGTTCCGCATATAAAAATATGTCTCTTTACGGTCTTCCTCGCTCTCATCACTCAGCTCATAGTTCCAGTCGTGCCGATCAAGCTCTGCCTTGAGCGCATCGCAAATGCCCAGCGAGGCCGTTTCATCACCGCCGTGAAATCCATCAAAGAGTCCCATTTGTCCCCTCCATATTCGCCCTCCTGTGAGAGCATTGTCCCCATTATGTTATGGCGCTGGAGCAATTAAACCGATCGCCGTAAGCGTATCGATCGCAGCAGTGCCGCGTTCATTTTGAAAATCGAGTGTCGAGACGACAACCTGTCGGATGTAGTGCTGCACTCCATCTTCGTAGTAGCTGCTGATGTCATGAATCACGTACGGGATGCCCCCTGCATCCTGTCCAAGATAGAGCATAACATGCCCGGGGCGAAAGAGCAGTGCCCCAGGTGGTGCGTGCGCGAGACACTCATAACGCTCCGCGGTGGTACGACCGGTCAGAGGCAGGAGCGTACAGGCGCGCTCCTGCCTATCGGCATCGCGCGGCAGCTCTACCCCCATAGCACGATAGATGTTCTGCACGTAGGATGAGCAGTCCATCCCATCATTTCCCCCGCCCCATCCGTACTCGGTACGGAGCGGACGAAAGGCGAGGCGGATGAGATTGTTGTGCGTCAGCGGCAGCCGTCCCTCCGTAAGACTGCCGTCATCCGTCCTCCGCACCTCCTGAACGGCGAGATGTCCCCCGGCATCCCGTACAGGCAGGTACAGATGGATCGTCCCATCCGTCGCCCGTGTGCCTGGAATCTTTGCTCCGAGCTGATAGAGGTGTTCTCTCCCCGCCTCCGTCAGGCGGAGCTGCGCCGCCGTCACGGTGAAGAACTCCTCCGGCGCGGCGAATCCGCGCCATGTCTCCCAATCCGCATATGCGAGCGCATCCACATCGACCCAGCCGTGATAGTCCCGTGTCTCGACGAATGCAAAATGCCCATCTGCCGCCGTATGGAGGACAAGAACGGCCTCCCTGGGATCGATCACTGTGCCCTGCAGTGCGTCATAGTGCACATCATGCGGCATGGAGAACCAGCCATCCGCTGTCGGCAGGAGACGTACATCGGCGCGCCGAACAGCAACGGCAGGACGAACATCGATGATCGCCCCGAGGCTCTCGACGGCACGGTTGGCACAAACAGACTGCCAGCGTTCTGCTGTGAGCGGCTGCCCGCCATCGTAGAGATCCGGCAGCGTCTCGTCGTATCCCTGTGCTGCAGCGTGTATCTGCATACGTACGAGATCACCCACGCGCGCGTCCGCCGCTGCTGTAAGGTCGTATGTCAGGCCACGCTGCACATTCACGCGCGCGAGCTCCGCGCATGCCTCTGCTGTGAGGAGCGGTGTGTCTCCGTTCACGCGCAGCCATGCATCTGCAGTCGCAGCCTTCCCCATCACAGGCAGCTCCGCATGAACCACGCCTGCGCTCAGCTCCGCGATGACGAGGAATGCAGCAGCAACAGCGATAATGCGAAGAAACGATCTGAGACAGGAGCCCTCAGGCACTCTCCTGCTCCCCGCGCAGCTCAGTCAGTCCCCACGCGAAGAACGCATCCATACCGATAAAGGCGAACTCGTTGTCCGCCACCGCCTCTCCGAACTCCTCCATCGTCCCGATGGCAAAGGAGCCTGCATGACGACCAGGAGCGCGTCGGGGGAGATCCCCCCGTACGCCACGCTCGAAAAACGCCTCTGTGTCTGTGTTGACCGCTGCAAGTTCCTGCAGGAAGTTGCGCGCCATCTTCATCTTGCCGAGGCGATAAAAGAGCATCGCCAGAGGCAGATACATCAGTGCAACCCCCTCTTCATAGCGCTGATAGAGCTGTATCGCGGCGTCCCCCTCCTCGATCGCGGCATAGATAAACATGAGCTGATAGCGCCGCCCAAGCCCGTCGTGCTCCGAGAGGCGGAGCATCTCCTCGCATTCCTTCGCTGCGAGACGAAGCTTGCGTGCTGCCAGAAGGGACTCCAGATAGGAGAGGCGCAGGAACATATATGGCTTCGTCGCGGGCATCGCCCAAAACTTGCCGATGTTCTCCTCGGAGAACATCCCCTGCTCCTCGAACTGCGCCGTTGCCTTGCGCGTCAGATCCTCGTAGTGATGCACGCGGTCGTCTGCATTTTTGGCAAGATACTCGATCTGCATGCAGGCAGCCGTAAGGTTGTCCGGCTCCATGCGCAGAATACGCTTGATGATGCGATAGCGCTCCTCGCCCGTCTTCTGTCGTGCACGTGCGATGAGTTCGTCTGCAGTGAGGGTATTTACCTCACGCGGCAGATTCGGATTCTCACGCAGCCGTCGGCTGAGATCTGATACGATCTCGGTCATGCGCTCAACGCTGATCTTTCCGCCCTCGGCCTTTACCATGCGGTTCAGTTCAAGCTGCATCCATTCCTTGTCTGTCATGCAATTTCCCTTCCTTTGCTGGTAGTTCCTATACTTATTATACCTTGTTTTTACAGAAAAAGCTACAAAAAAGAACTGCCGCCCCAGCCATGCATGGGACGGCAGTTCATCTGCTATTTTTCCTTCTTGTTTTTTGCTTTCTTTCCCTTTTTTGCGGGTTTTTCATGTGTGTTCGCAGGTTCCTCGATCATATGCTGTTTCGCTGCGGCAAGTGCCGCGCGATCCGCATCGGTCAGGATGCCACGTGAGCGGCGGATAAGCGCCTCCTGATTTGCTGCTGCATATTGGATGATCGCATCGAAGAACTTCTTTTCAACGTCCTTGTCCGACAGTGCAGAGAGCGTGATCTCCTTTGTATTCTCCTCGCGGGAGAGTGTTCCCCAGAGACTGTCCAGATCCTCGTGCGCCGTGATGTGGACGACACCGGCGCGCAGGTCGATCAGAAGATACTCCGCTGCACCCGAGAGGTCACTATAGCCATCGAGCGGCAGCATGCGCCAGCGTCGCTTGGAGACGACATCCTGGATCTGTATGTTATCGTAGATACGGAGCGTAGGCACGACGATCTTTGTGAGGTCGATATAGCCGTGTGCGTCCGTCGCATACTGAATCTGTTCTTTGTTAAAGTAATAGCCTTGGCGTGCCGTTGACTGCACCCACTGATAGATGTGCTTTGGAATCTCCTCGGCCGCCGCAGGGCGAGCGTCCATAAACAGAGCGGCGCAGAGAAGGAGTACCGCTCCCCATTTTTTTTGCACGTATCATCGCTCCCATCGCATGTTGAGTTTATGTCCGATATGTTATGACGAAAATCTGAATTTTTGCTGAACACGATAGGTCGCGGTGCTCCTCCGCTTAAAGCCCTGAGTGCAGCTCCCAATCATCGGCGTTGTCGAGGCTGTCAAGCTCATACGGCGTACCCTGATAGACGTAGTAGTTCAGCCAGTTCGCAAAAAGAAGATGTGCTACGCTGCGCCAGCGCACAGTCGGTGCACAGTTCGGATCATCATCGGGGTAGTAATTGCACGGGATGTCAGGATCAAGTCCCGCTGCGAGATCACGATCATACTCCGCCTTGAGTGTCAGGGGATCGTACTCTGCATGTCCGGTAATGAAGAATTGGCGGCGATGGAGGTTTGCAATGATGTAGGGACCCGCCGCACCGTCAGCGAGAACGGTTAACTCCGGCACGCGCGCAATATCCTCACGACGTGTCTCTGTATGACGTGAATGAGGGACGTAGAAGCCATCATCAAAGCCGCGCAGGAGCGGCTCATGCTGGACACAGAGGCGATGCTCGAACACACCGAAGATCTTCTTGTCCATCCAGTGCTTCGGGATATCATAGTGGTAGTAAAGCCCCGCCTGCGCGCCCCAACAGATATGAAATGTGGAGTAGGCGTGTTTCCGGCTCCACTGCATGATCTCAGAGACCTCATCCCAGTAGGCAACACGCTCGAATGGCAGCTGTTCAATTGGCGCACCTGTGATGATGAACCCATCGTACTTCTTGTGCCGCACCTCGGCAAATGTGCCATAGAACTCCGTCAGATAGTCACGCGGCGTGTGGGATGGAATATAGGACTCCGTATAGATAAAATCCACCTCAACCTGCAGCGGCGTATTGCCGAGGAGGCGCAGGAGCTGTGTCTCTGTCACGTCCTTGATCGGCATGAGATTCAGAATGAGGATGCGCAGCGGACGAATATCCTGACTGTACGCACGCGCCGCATTCATGACGAAGATGTTCTCCCCCTCCAGAACATTCGTCGCAGGCAGGCTGTTCGGTATCTTAATCGGCATCGTTTCCCGTTCCCTTTCGTATGGAATTGCGCAGAGGAGACCTCCGCTCCATAAAATTATTTCAGCTGATAGCGCGTCACCCACGTGCTGTATCCATTTGCGAATGCACGCAGACGGATGAGACCACGCTCCTCAGGAGCATTGCGCGCGATCATACGATAGGCGCCCTCATAGCCGTCATCAAGGGGCTGCCACCCATCGGCAGGCGACCAATAACGCCCCGTAACAATGCGCTCCGTCCCCTGCGGCAGATTCACTGCACGCTTGTCGAATTTGATCTCAACAGCCTTACCTGCTGCATCGCGCACCTCTGTCCACGCCCAAAAGATCAAATTGTCCCCCATGCGGCGCATCGTCGATGTGTCGGCTGTCACCTGCGTCTTGATTCCGGACAAAGCCTCCTCGGACCACAGCAGGATCCAGCGGTCATCTGCACGCATGCGTTCCAGCTCTCCGCGATGAAATACAGTGTCGATGATTGCCGCATAGAACTCCTCATCAAACTGCTGTGAATTCATCTCCTTCTCCGTCCCCTCGCCTTTTGACCAGAGCACATTGCCCGCAGCATCGTAGAATGTCTCCCCTATATATTGGAGCAGGCGATTCTGCGGCGAGACCCGTACCTGCGCAATCGCATAGGAAAGCTGACTGGGGCTGGTAATGACGTGTCCGATCTTGTAGTTGCGGATCGTCTCCTCTGCTCCTTCATAGCTGAACGATGTCTTGATCTCCCCCTCGATCTCCGTCGCAGCCGTCTTGCCTGCGGCAGTCTTTCCAGACTTCAGCACATGAACCGTTGCCGGCGCATAGAATTTTGAATAGCGATCATTCGAGCTCAGCCAAACCCATGTGCGCCCATCCTCTGCAAGAGCTGCAGGGCACATCATCAGCAGGAGGAGGAACGACAGCAAGAGTCCCGTTCCATATCGTATCTTCGTGCTCATCTCAGGCTCTCCTCTCTCATTCGAGTGCGACAGTCTCTCGTCCGCGCGCTCCCAGGAATCTTATCTGTTCTCTATAGCCAAAGGAGTACGCGTACTGCACCGCCTCCTCGTTATAGCGCGCACAGTCCTCGGGCTTATGCGCGTCCGAGGTTGTGATGATCGGCAGGTTATACGCCCTTGCCATGTGCATAAAATCGGGATATGGTGAAAATTCCTCGATGGGATAGCGGTAGTACGTCCCCGTATTAAGATCAACAATCATATTGGCGGCCTTCATCGCTTTCGCCGAGCGTTCGAGATACGGTGTCACGTCAAAGTCAGGAATGTGACGATAGAGCCGAATGTTGAAGGGATGACCAAGGGCATCGTAGAGCCCAGCCGCCGCGAGCTTTTCAACCTCCTGCGTGTACCACTCATAGATATCCGTGAGCGGATGATTCTCCCACTCTGCCTTGATCGCTCCGGTATCATACGCCCAGCCGCGCAGGAAATGAACCGAGCCAATCACGTAGTCGAAGGGATAGTCGCGGAGGATCTTCGCCACAGCCGCCTGATCCTTAAAGTTGCAGACCTCGATGCCCGCGAGCACCTTGTGCCTCCTCCTGAGTTTTTCGATGAACGCAAAATACTCATCGAGTGTGTACTTAAACTTGTTTGACTTCAGCCATTTTCGCTGAAAACTCCCCACAAAGCTGTCGTCAAGGATGAGATCGTCGTAGTAAAGCTGCTCGAACTCAGGAAATGTGTGGGAGTGCTCGGAGAAGCCGATCTCATAGACGCCGCGCTCTGCAGCCGCGCGAAAAAAGCCCTCCGCATAGCCTTCATCATAGGAGCCATACTCCAGGTGCATATGATAGTCAAATCGCATGGCACACCTCAGTCAAACTCGCCCGCAAGGATGCGCTCGCAGACCGCCATCACGCCATTTTCGCGGTTGCTCGGTGCGAGGCAGCGCGCACGCTCTTTTATCTCCGGGATGGCATTGTCCATCGCAAAGCTGTGTGTGACGGCCCCCATAAGCTCCAGGTCATTTCCATAGTCGCCGAATGCAGCGCACTCATCCGGCGTCACCCCGAGCCGCTGTTGGATCTGCTGTGCGGCGGAGCCCTTGTTCACACCAAGGTTGTAGAGATCGACCCACTCCGTACTCGAGAGCGACACCTGCAGGCGATCACGGAAGACCTGCATTGCAGGGAGGATCGTTGTCTCTGCATGTCCGCTGAAGTCACAGAACGACATCTTGATCGGTACATCATCCACGGCAGCAAAATCGCCCACTACAGCCGCCTGTGAAACGTATTTCGAAAGTTCAGCACGAAATGCCGGCGCATCGTCAGCGCTGTGCAGATACCCCTGCCGCTTACCGCAGAATACAGACTGCACGCCGGCAAGACGCTCGCCCGTCCGCATGACCTCAAGCGCAAGACTCCGCTCCACAGGGCTCGAAAAGAGCTCCCTGCCGCCCTCCATCACCATCGTTCCATTCTCAGCCACGAAGATCATCTCGTCACGCCATGGTGCAAACGTCTGCACGAGTGATGCATACTGCCGCCCCGATGCAGGGGCAAAGCGAATCCCGCGCTCCTTCAGCCGTGCGTACATCGCGCCGAACTCTGCGGGCAAGTTTCCATTCTCATCCAGGAGTGTTCCATCCATATCCGAAAAGATCAGCCGTATCATCCCATCACCTCTCTTCCCTATCCCTCTGTATACAATGTTATCATTATAACAAAGAATCGATTCGGTGCAAAGAAAAACCTTCCTCAAACGAGGGCATATTCTGCCTGCATCTCATACTCCAGCAGTATCATCGTGAGTTCCGGATTCACCACGATGCCGCTAAGTTCCACATGTCCAATGCCCATGCTGTCGAGCGGTGCTTTCACACTGCCGAGCAGGTCAGAGCGAACGACTCTCCCACTGTCATATTGAATGACATCACTTGATCCGTATAACACAAAAAGCAAAAACGCCTCTAAGATAAAATAATCTGAGAGGCGTTGTAAGATAAAATTATACAAATTTATAGTATTTCAGCTGCCGATAGAGCGAATAGATGGCAGCGGGGAAACCGAGCACCGCACCGGTGATGGTGCAGGCATGCCCCGAGCCGAAGAAATCATCCGCCCACTGTCCGAGATAGATAAAGATGCCGAGAAAGACGACGAAGTAAACACCCACCCCGGAGAGAAGCCCCACCGCTTTCAGTGCATCAAGGGCGCCGGAGGACGGCGAAGATTTCTTTTCTTCCATCACGCATCCACTCCTCATATCACTTCGTCATGCGCTGTGAAAGGCATCGGGAGGCTCAGGAAAGCGTCCTGCATGATACAGAATCGCCTCGATGATGCGGCGAGCCGCCTCGCCATCGCCATAGGGGTTCACCGCCTCTGCCATGTGTGTATAGGCAGTAGGCTCAGTGAGAAGGTGCATGGTCTCACTATAGACACGCTGCTCATCCGTTCCAATGAGGCGCACCGTACCTGCCGCGACAG
>ERZ772827.492-NODE-492-length-21687-cov-3.969397_pt1 | contig 21687 bp, 21 predicted proteins | sample MGYA00580850_ERZ772827 | MGnify/ENA primary metagenome ERZ772827 (study PRJEB29015, sample SAMEA2737950) | human oral metagenome | biome: human oral; feature: human-associated habitat; material: dental | place: China | collected 2145 ... | reverse complement strand
GGGGGCGCTTCGGCGGCCTGCGCTTTGGGCGGCACCTGCTCGGCCTGGCTGGGCGGGGGCGGCACTTCGGCGGGCGGCGCTTTTACGGGGATCGGTTTTGCGGGAGCCTCGGGCGGCGTGCCGGGGCTGGCCGGGGTGTAGGGGAAGGGCGGCAGCACCAGCGCCTGGCCGTTGGCGGCGGCGCGGGCGGCGCGGGCCAGGGCGTTGGCCCAGTCCTGCCCCGGTTTGCCGGCGGCCAGGAAGTCTTCGTTGGAGCGAGTGACTGCCTCCAGCAAGTTCGGCTCCAGCAGCGCGTGCACTTCCAGCAGGCGCTGGCCGTCGGGCACGCGGGCGGCCACCCAGGCCGCAGGCGGCTGCTTGATGCCGCGCTGTTGCAGCCAGCCCCACAAGGCGGCGTGCTGGCGCGGCAGGTAGTTGTCAAACAACGCATCGCGCCGCATGCGCAGGCAGCCCTGGCGGTCGCCGCTGTGCGGCACATGCAGGCTGTGCAGCGCCGTGCAGCCGGCGCTTTGGGCGGGCGCGGTTTGCACGATGAGCAGCGCCAGCCAGCGGCCATCGGGCTTTTGCAGCCCCACCATGCGCGTGGGCGCGCTGGCCACGGGCACGGGCATTTCGCCCGCCAGCCAGGGCGCGGGCGCATGGCCCAGCGCGCGCCACTGGCCTATGGCCACGGGGTAAGTCAGGATGGCCGGGGCCTCATCCGGCGCAGCCTGCGCCAGCGGCGGGCGATGCACGCAGCCGGCGGCGGCCAGCGTCAGCGCCAGCGCGGCCAGCGCGCGGGACAGGAGAGAGGGCAGGGAAGGGGAAAAACGAGTCGGCATGGCGGTATCTCGTGCAAAGCGGGGAAAAGCGATGAGGCGGTGGCGAAGAGACAGTGATCGGCGGGAGCAAGAGGGCCGGCGCGGCCCCGGGCGGCCCGGATAATCGGCCTCATGAGCCAACGATGGAAACCCAGCGTAACGGTGGCCGCCGTGATCGAGCGGCAGGGCCGCTACTTGCTGGTCGAAGAGCATACCCGCGCCGGTTTGCGCCTGAATACGCCCGCCGGCCATCTGGAAGCAGGCGAGTCGCCCGAGCAGGGCGCAGTGCGCGAGACGCTGGAAGAAACCGGCCACCGCTTCACGCCCGAGGCGCTGCTGGGCATTTACATGGCCGCTTCGCCCGACGCGCAGGGCGTGCCTACCACCTGGGTGCGCTTTGCCTTTTGCGGCACGGCGCAGGCGCTCGATCCGCTGCCCGCGCTGGATGCCGGCATCGTGCGCACCTTGTGGCTCACGCCCGATGAAATCGCCGCTTCGCAGGCGCGCCACCGCAGCCCGCTGGTGTGGCGCTGCGTGCAGGATCACCTGCGCGGCCAGCGCCTGCCGCTGCAAGCCATCCATATCGACGCCACCGCGCTGAACCTGCCATGAACGCCGCTGCCCGCCATCGCGTCGTCGTCGGCCTCTCCGGCGGCGTGGATTCCGCCGTCACCGCCTGGCTGCTCAAGCAACAGGGGCACGAGGTCGTCGGCATCTTCATGAAAAACTGGGAAGACGATGACGACAGCGAATACTGCTCCAGCCGGCAGGACTTTCTGGACGCCGCCGCCGTGGCCGACGTGATCGGCATCGAGATTGAGCACGTCAATTTCGCCGCCGAATACAAAGATCGCGTTTTTGCCGAATTCCTGCGCGAATACCAGGCCGGCCGCACGCCCAACCCCGACGTGCTGTGCAACGCCGAAATCAAGTTCAAGGCCTTTCTGGACCACGCCATGCGCCTGGGCGCGGAAAAGATTGCCACCGGCCACTACGCCCGCGTGCGCCTGAACGCAGCCACAGGCCGCCACGAGCTGCTCAAGGGGCTGGATGCAAGCAAGGACCAAAGCTACTTTCTGCACCGGCTCAATCAGGCGCAACTGGGCAAAACGCTGTTTCCCGTGGGCGAGCTGCAAAAAAGCGAAGTGCGCCGCATCGCCGCCGAAATCGGCCTGCCCAATGCCAAAAAGAAAGACTCCACCGGCATCTGCTTCATCGGCGAGCGGCCCTTCCGCGAGTTTCTCAATCGCTACCTGGCCAACCAGCCCGGCCCCATCCAGGATGAGCGCGGCCGCACCATAGGTGAACACGTGGGCCTGAGCTTTTACACCCTGGGCCAGCGCCAGGGCCTGGGCATAGGCGGCATGAAGGAAAAAGGCGCGGCGCGCGGCGGCGGCGATCACGCGCCCTGGTTCGTGGCCCGCAAGGACATGGCCCGCAACACCCTGATCGCCGTGCAGGGGCACGACCACCCCTGGCTGCTGGCGCAGGAGCTGGTGTTTGACGATGCCGCCTGGTGCGCCGGCCCGCCGCCCGCGCCCGGCCCGTGCAGCGCCAAAACCCGCTATCGCCAGCAAGACGCCGCCTGCGCCCTGGCCGCAGGCGATGCGCCCGGCCAGTTCCGCCTGCGCTTCGAGCAGCCGCAATGGGCCGTCACCCCGGGCCAAAGCGCCGTGCTCTATGACGGCGAGGTCTGCCTGGGCGGCGGCGTGATCGCAGCCGCCGGCCTTGAGAGCAATACCCGGAAAACGGCTGAAACCCGCGTGGATACTGCGATCGCAGCTACAAAAAACGCAGCAAAACCCGCCCAAAAACCTGCCGAGAAATCTGCTGCAAAAAGGCCCTGAACCCCCATGCCCCCACCCGCTGTCCTGCCCTCTCCCGCTGCCTTGCCCCCGCTGCCCACCCTCTCGCTCGGGCGGCCCGGCTGGTGCCTGCGGGATTGGCAGGCCGCCGATGCAGCCAGCCTTCAGCACCACCTCAACGACCCGGAAGTGGCCCGCTGGCTGGGCGACTGGATGCCTGATGAATACACGCTGGAGATGGCGCAAGCCTGGGTCGGCGGCGGCGCGCAGGCGGCGGGCCGCAACTGGGCCGTGGCCCACGGCGGGCAGGTCGTCGGCTCGGCCGGCATCCTGCCCGACGGAGATGCGTGCAACGCCCTGATCGGCTACTGGCTGGGCCGCGCCTGCTGGGGGCAGGGCGTGGGCACGGCTGTTGTGCATCGCCTGACGGCGCAAGCCTTTGCAGACCCCCGCGTGATGCGGGTGGCCGCCCCCATCCGGCCCGAAAACATCGCCTCGCAGCGGGTGTGCGAGAAAAACGGCTTCGTGCGCGAAGGGCTGCTGCGCATGAGTGCGCTTAAAAAAGGGCGTGCCGTCGATATCGTGCTGTGGGCCGCCTACCGGGACACCTGGGAAAGCGCCCGGCCCGCCCCCCAACCTGACTTGAAAGCCGGCGCATGACTTCCTCCCCGCAACACCTCATCGCCGCCAGCCATGAGCCAAACACCCGCAAAACGGCTGAAACCCGCGTGGATACTGCGATCGCAGCTACAAAAAACGCAGCAAAAACCTGACAGAAAGGCGCTGAAAAAGCATGTCCCACATTCATGAACTGCCCGGTTTGGACTTCGCCCTGGGCGACGAGATCGACGCCCTGCGCGAGAGCGTGCGCCACTTCGCCCAGACCGAAATCGCCCCCCTGGCCGCCCAGGTGGATGAGGCCGATGCCTTTCCCGTGCGCCTGTGGCGGCAGATGGGCGAGCTGGGTGTGCTGGGCATCACCGCGCCGGGCGAATACGGCGGCGCAGGCATGGGCTATCTGGCGCACATGGTTGCTATGGAAGAAATCAGCCGCGCCAGCGCGGCCATCGGCCTGTCCTACGGCGCGCACTCCAATTTGTGCGTCAACCAGATTCGCCGCAACGGCAGCGCCGCCCAGCGCAGCCGCTACCTGCCGCGCCTGATTTCCGGCGAGCACATCGGCGCGCTGGCGATGAGCGAGCAGGGCGCGGGCAGCGACGTGGTCGGCATGCAGCTGCACGCGCAGGACAAGGGCGGCTACTACCTGCTCAAAGGCAGCAAGATGTGGATCACCAACGGCCCCGATGCCGATGTGATGGTCGTTTACGCCAAAACCCGCCCCGATCTGGGCGCGCACGGCATCACCGCCTTCATCGTGGAAAAGGGCATGAAGGGCTTTTACGCCGCCCAGCGCCTGGACAAGCTGGGCATGCGCGGCAGCAGCACCGGCGAGATGGTGTTCGACAACGTGGAAGTGCCTGCCGAAAACATCCTGGGCGAGCTCAACGGCGGCGTGAAGGTGCTCATGAGCGGGCTGGACTACGAGCGCGCCGTGCTGGCTGCCGGGCCGGTGGGCATCATGCAGGCCGTCATGGACAACGTGCTGCCCCACGTGCACGGGCGCAAGCAGTTCGGCCAGAGCATCGGCGAGTTCCAGCTCGTGCAGGCCAAGCTGGCCGACATGTACACGGCCCTGCAGGCCGGGCGCGCGCTGCTCTACACCGTGGGCAAGAACCTGGACGCACTGGGCGAAGGCCATGTGCGCCGCGTGCGCAAGGACTGCGCCAGCGTGATCCTCTGGTGCGCCGAGGCGGCCACTCGCGTGGCGGGCGACGGCATCCAGCTTTTCGGCGGCTGCGGCTACATCAACGAATTCCCGCTGGGGCGCTTGTGGCGCGACGCCAAGCTCTACGAAATCGGCGCGGGCACCAGCGAAATCCGCCGCATGCTGATTGGCCGCGAACTCTTTGCCGAAACGATGTAAGGCCCTGCCCATGACTTCCTCCCTGCAACACCTCATCGCCGCCAACCACGCATGGGCCGAGCGCGTGGAACGCGAGCGCCCCGGTTTTTTTCAGGAGCTGGCCAAGCAGCAAAGCCCCAAATACATGTGGATCGGCTGCTCCGACTCGCGCGTGCCGGCCAATCAGGTCGTGGCGTTGGCGCCGGGCGAGGTTTTCGTGCACCGCAATGTGGCCAACGTCATCGTTCACTCCGATCTGAACTCGCTTTCGGTCATCCAATATGCGGTGGACTACCTGAAGGTGGAACACATCATGGTCGTGGGCCACTACGGCTGCGGCGGCGTGCTGGCGGCGCTGCACGAGCAGCGCGTGGGGCTGGCCGACAACTGGCTGCGCCATGTGCACGACGTGAAGATGCGCCACCGCGCCCGTCTGATGCACCTGTGCCGCCACGAGCAGGAAGACGTTTTGTGCGAGATGAACGTGATCGAGCAAGTGGGTAACGTGGCGCAAACCAACGTGGTGCTCGACGCCTGGAAACGTGGGCAAACCCTGTCCGTGCACGGCTGGTGCTACGGCCTGAAAGACGGCAAAGTCAAGGACCTGGGCGTGACCATGAGTCAGCCCGACCACGTGGTGGACATCTACCGCGCCGCCATCAAGCGCTATCCCCGCGTGAGCGAGGCGCAGGCGGGCGAATTCAGCCCCACCCTGCTGCCCGGAGATGCGCCGGATGAGCCGGCCTGATGGCCTTGCGGGCGTGACTGATTTTTTTGGCCGGGCGGGCCTGCCGCCTGTTTTTTCTCGACTCTCAAACCTAGGAGAACCCCAGCATGAGCGATCCCATCGTCATCGTTTCCGCCGCCCGCACCCCCATGGGCAGTTTTCAGGGCGACTTTTCGCCTTTGGCCGCGCACGATCTGGGCGGCGCAGCCATCAAGGCCGCCGTGGAGCGCGCAGGGCTGAAGCCCGAGCAAGTCGATGAAGTGATCTTCGGCAACGTGCTCATGGCCGGCCAGGGCCAGGCCCCGGCGCGCCAGGCCACGCTCAAGGGCGGGCTGCCTCTTTCCACCGGCGCGGCCACGCTCAACAAGGTGTGCGGCTCGGCCATGAAAACCATCATGGCCGCCGCCGACGCGATCAAGGCCGGCTCGGCCCAGGTCGTCGTCGCCGGCGGCATGGAGAGCATGACCAACGCCCCCTACCTGCTCAAAAAAGGCCGCGGCGGCTACCGCCTGGGCCACGACAAGGTCTATGACCACATGATGCTCGACGGCTTGGAAGACGCCTACGAGGAAGGCCGCAGCATGGGCACCTTCGGCGAGGACTGCGCCGCCAAATACCACTTCACCCGCGAGGCGCAAGACCACTTCGCCATGACCAGCGTCAAGCGTGCGCAGCAAGCCATCGCCCAGGGCGCGTTCAAGGACGAAATCACCCCCGTCACCGTCAAGGAGCGCAAGGGCGAGCGCGTGGTCGATACCGACGAAGGCCCCGGTCGCATCAATGTCGAGAAGATTCCCGCCCTGCGCCCGGCCTTCAAGAAAGACGGCACCATCACCGCCGCTGCCAGCTCCAGCATCAACGACGGCGCTGCCGCCGTGGTGCTGATGACCGAAAGCCGCGCCAAGGCGCTGGGCCTCAAGCCCCTGGCGCGCATCGTCAGCTACGCCACCCATGCGCAGGAGCCGGGCTGGTTCACCACCGCCCCCGTGCCCGCCAGCCAGAAGGCGCTGGAAAAAGCCGGCTGGAAGGTGGAAGACGTGGACTTGTGGGAAGTCAACGAAGCCTTTGCCGTCGTTCCCATGGCGCTCATGCACGATCTGAAAGTGCCGCACGAGAAGGTGAACGTCAACGGCGGCGCATGCGCGCTGGGCCACCCCATCGGCGCCAGCGGCGCGCGCATCGTGGTCACCCTGCTGTATGCGCTCAAGGCGCGCGGGCTGAAAAAAGGGCTGGCCACGCTGTGCATAGGCGGCGGCGAGGGCACGGCGATGGCGCTGGAGCTGATCTGATCGCCCCCTGAACAGGCGGCCCCGGCTGCGGGCCGCCCGCCAGCGGCAAGGCGCGTTTGTCCCCCCGAAGGACGACGCGCCTTTTTCGTGGGCGACTGAATCAGGGCCGTCGCCCCGCGCGGGATGCCCGCCTGCTTTTCAAGCCCTGCTCGGCCAAAGTGCCCGGTCTGTGGGGGAAGCGGCTTTCATTTGGATACAAGATTTTGCCTATCAAATAGGCAATAGTCCCGCAGCGCCCGTAAATACTGCGAAGGCAGCTATGATTTTCATAGCTATCTGTGGATAACTTCCGTGAAAAGGGGATGAGAGCAGCATGAAAAAACTGCCAGCCCGGGGCGGGCGAGGCGGCGGTGAACGGGGCGGGCCGGGGGCAAGGGCGGCATCGCGCACAGGCGGGCGCGAGTCCGGTGGCCTCCTGGCGGGGCTGGCGGTGTTTGGCGGTGTTTGGTTGCGGCTGGCAACGGTAGGCCGGCGTCGGCCTTGCCCCCCGGGCGCGGCAGCGCAGGTCGGGGCGGGCTGCATCGTTGCGTTAGCGTTTGATCTTTCCCATCGTCTTTTTCTGAAAGGAACTTTCATGAATCAAAGTCCGGCCACTCTCATCATGGGCGCATCGCGCGGTATCGGGCTGGAGCTGGCGCGCCAAAGCGTGGCGGCGGGCGAGCGCGTGATCGCCACTGCGCGCGATGACGCGGGCCTGGAGAGGCTGCGCGCGCTGGGCTGCCAGGCCCTGCGCCTGGATGTGGCCGACCCGGTCAGCGTCAGCGGTCTGGCCTGGCAAATCGACGGCATCAGGCTGCGCGCCGCCTGGTATGTGGCGGGCGTGATCTGCAACCGCGCCAATGCCACGCAGCCGCCCGCGCAGCAGGAGTTCGACCGCGTCATGCACACCAACGTGCTGGGCGCGATGCAGCTCATCGCCCAGGTGGCGCCAGCGCTGGCCGCATCCGGCGTATCCGGCGCATCCGATGCAGGCGGCGCGGGCGGCGTTCTCGGGCGGTTTGGCTTCATCAGCAGCGGCATGGGGCAGATCGGCACGGCTGGCTCCTCGGACGCCTGGCTGTATCGCGTGAGCAAGGCAGCCCTGAACATGGCCGCCGTTTCCGCGCGGCATAGCTACCCCGGCGTGCTGTTTGCCGTTTTTCACCCCGGCTGGGTGCAGACGGACATGGGCGGGGCGCAAGCGCCTGTGACCGCGCAAGAAAGCGCCAGCGGCCTGCGCGCCACGCTGGCGCGGCTGGGGCCGGAGCACAACGGCGGCTTTTTCAATCACCGGGGCGCATCCATGCAGGGCTGGTGAGCGGGCGTGCCTGGCGGGCCGGGCGCTGGCAGGCGTATGCCGATAATTCATCACATGACCGACTGGCTGGACGAAATCAAATGGAATGCGCAGGGCCTGGCGCCCGTGATTGCGCAGGAGATGGCCACGGGCGATGTGCTCATGCTGGCGTGGATGAACCGCGAGGCGCTGCAAAAAACGGCCGAACTGGGCCGCGCCGTGTACTACAGCCGCTCGCGCGGGCAGCTGTGGCTCAAGGGCGAAAGCTCCGGCCATGTGCAGCAGGTGCATGAAATCCGCACCGATTGCGACAGCGACGCCATCTTGCTCAAGGTCACGCAGCTGGGGCACGAGCCGGGCATTGCCTGCCACACCGGGCGGCACAGCTGCTTTTACAAACGCCTGGCCTTGCCTGCGCCGCCCGCATCTGCAAGTTCCGCGTGGCAAGAGCAAGAGCCTGTGCTCAAGGCACCGGAGCGCATCTACAAATGAAGCGCATGAAGCGTTTGTTTTTCTTCTTTTGATCACGGAAAGGCTGCTTTGCGTATGCAGGAAAACCCGCCCCCGCCGGCTCTGGCGCACACCCTGGAGCGCCTGGCGGCCGTTATCGAAAGCCGCAAGGGCGCCGACCCGGCCTCCAGCTACGTGGCCCGCCTGCTGCACGGCGGGCCGGATGCCTTCCTGAAAAAAATCGGCGAAGAGGCGGCCGAAGTCGTCATGGCCGCCAAGGACGCCGAGCACGGCGGGGGTAGCGCCGCAGCGGACAAGCTGGTGGCCGAGATGGCCGATTTGTGGTTTCACTCGCTGGTGGCGCTGGCGCACTTCGGCCGCGGCCCGCAGCATGTGCTGGCCGAGCTGGCCCGCCGCGAGGGCGTGGGCGGCTTGCAGGAAAAAGCGGCCCGGGCCGGCCGCAGTGACCCTTGCAGCGGCGGCGGCGCACGATGACCGCCCCGATCCCGAGCCGCCCCAGGCTCCGATTTTTCGAGTGCTGGACGATGAGCAGGAAACCCAGCTCAAGGCCCTGAGCTGGGTCAGCTACGTGCTGCACATGGTGGTGGCCGTGGCTGCCGTGGTGCCGGGCGCCAGCGCCAGCGTGGCGCTGCTGCTGCTGGCCTTGCTGATGGACTTGCTTCAGCGCGATCTGGCTAGGGGCAGCTGGCAGGAAAGCCATTTCACCTGGCGCATCAACTCGGTGCTGTGGGCGGGCGTGCTCTATGTGGTGAGCGCGCCCATCTTTGTGCTCTTTCTGTTTCTGTTCAACCCGGCCTGGTGGCTGATTTCCATCTGGTTTCTCTACCGCATCATCAAGGGCATGCTGCGCATGAGCGATGGCCGCCCCGTGGCATGAACGGCACGAACGCAGGAGGCAAAGGCATATGAGTGAGGAAAACGAGGACAAACGCATCATCAACCTGGCGCTGCAAGGCGGCGGCTCGCACGGGGCCTTTACCTGGGGCGTGCTGGATGCGCTGCTGGAAGACGGGCGGCTGCGGTTTGAAGGCATCAGCGGCACCAGCGCCGGAGCCATGAACGCCGTGGTGCTGGCGCACGCGCTGGCGCGCGCCGAGGCTGACGGGCTGGATGACGCCGCTGCCCGCGCCGCCGCGCGCCGCGCGCTGACGCGCTTTTGGGAAGGCGTGGGCGTGATCGGCAACTTCGTGACCGGCATGCCCGTGCCCGGTATGCAGACCATGATGAATTTCATGACCCAGTGGCTGGCGCCCGCGCAAGTCAACCCCCTGGGCATCAACCCCCTGCGCAGCCTGCTGGAGCGCGAAGTGGACTTTGACCTGCTGGCCCGGCAAGAGAAGGTCAAGGTCTTCGTCAACGCCACCAATGTGCGCACCGGGCGCGGTGAAATCTTCAGCGGAGAACGCCTGCGCGCCAATGCGGTGATGGCCTCGGCCTGCCTGCCCACGCTCTACCGCGCCGTGGAAATCGACGGCGAGCACTACTGGGACGGGGGCTTTTCCGGCAACCCGGCCATCTACCCGCTGATCTACAAAACGCGCAGCTGCGACGTTTTGCTGGTGCAGATCAACCCCATCGAAACGCCGCAAGAAGACGTGGGCAGCGCGCAGGACATCACCGAGCGCATCAGCGAAATCACCTTCAACGCGCCGCTGCTGGCCGAATTCCGCGCCATGGACTTCGTGACCCGCCTGCTGGACGAAGGCCGCCTGGAAGAAGGGCGCTACAAGCGCATGCTGATGCACCGCATCGACGGCGGCGCGGCCCTGGCCAGCATGGGCGCTAGCAGCAAGCTGCGGGCCGACTTGAGCTTCGTCTATCGCCTGTTCGCGCTGGGCCAGCAGGCCGGACACCAGTGGCTGCAAGAGCATCTGCACGCCGTGGGCGTGCGATCCAGCATGTCGCTAAGCGACGGCGCGCAGCCGCATCCATGACCCCTTCCACTCCAAAAGAAAGGCCGCCCCATGAGTGAGCACCCCTCCGCCCCCCATCCGCACAAGGACGACTGCATCTTCTGCAAGATCGCCACCGGGCAAATCCCCTCGCGCAAGGTGTATGAGGATGAAGACATCTACGCCTTTCACGACATCGCGCCCTGGGCGCCCGTGCATTTCTTGATCGTGCCCAAGGCGCACATCGCCTCCATGGCCCAGCTGCAAGACGAACACGCGCCGCTGATGGGTCGCATCATGACTTTGGCCCCCCGCCTGGCGCTGGAGCAGGGCTGCCAGCCTTACCCCGAAGGCGGCTTTCGCGTGATGGTCAACACCGGCGCGCACGGCGGGCAGGAGGTGCACCACCTGCACGTTCACGTCATGGGCGGCCCGCGCCCTTGGGCCAGGGGTTGAGGCGCTTTTTTTGCGCCAGCCGCCTAAAATTCCACGCTTCGCAAGGAGAAATTTGCAATGGGTACCTTTTCACTCTGGCACTGGCTGGTTGTGCTGCTGATCGTCGTGATGGTGTTCGGCACCAAGAAACTCAAAAACGTGGGCGCTGACCTGGGCGCCGCCGTCAAGGGCTTCAAAGACGGCATGAAAGACGCCAGCGCCGACGCTTCCCCCGATGCCCCGCCTGTTGGGCAAGTGCCCCACAGCACGGCAGCGGCCAGCGAGACGATCGACGTGCAGGCCCGCGAAAAAAGCTGAATCCCCGCTTTTGAAAAACCTCATCCATGCTTGATCTGGGTCTGTCCAAAATGGCGCTCATCGGCACGGTGGCGCTCATCGTCATCGGCCCCGAAAAGCTCCCCCGCGTGGCCCGCACGGTAGGAACGCTGCTGGGGCGCGCCCAGCGGTATGTGGCCGACGTGAAGGACGAAGTCAATCGCGCCATGGACGTGCAGGAGCTGCGCAAGATGAAAGAGTCCATCGAGCAGGCCGGGCGCGAGGTGGAACAGGGGGTGAACGCCACCTTGCGCGAGCTGGAGCAAACGCCCTGGACCGGCAGCAGTGACGCGCCCGCCGTGGGCAATGAATCCGGCAGCGCGGCGGCGGAAGCCCACTTTGAAGCGCCCGTTTATCGCCACCCCGGCAAGAAATGGCGGCTCAAGCGCGGCGCCACGCCCCAGTGGTACAAGGCCCGCACGGGCGTGCGCCGCCAGGTGCAATCGGGCGCTGCGCGCGTGGCGCGCTACAGGCCCCGGAAAAAATGAGCCAGCTTCCCCCACCCGCCCCCGGTGCAGACGAAGACGAGCTGGCCGGCACCGAGCAGCCCTTCGTCGCCCATTTGGTAGAGCTGCGCAACCGCATCATTTATGCGTTGCTTGCCGTGCTGTTTTTCGCCTGCCTGCTGGGCATCTTCCCGGGGGCCAAGGCGCTGTATGACTTGCTGGCCGCGCCGCTGGTGGCCAGCCTGCCGCAAGGCGCCACGCTGATTTCCATCAACGTGATCGCGCCTTTCATGGTGCCCCTCAAGATATTGCTGATGGCCGCCTTCATGCTGGCGCTGCCCATGGTGCTCTACCAGGCCTGGGCCTTCATCGCGCCCGGCCTTTACACGCATGAAAAACGCCTGGTGCTGCCATTGGTGGTGGCCAGCACGCTGCTGTTTTTCGCCGGAGTGGCGTTTTGCTACTTCTTCGTTTTCGGCATGGTGTTTGCGGCCATCCAGCAATTTGCCCCGGCCAGCATCACGGCCGCGCCGGACATTGAGGCATATCTCAGCTTTGTGCTGACCATGTTCATGGCCTTCGGCCTGACTTTTGAAGTGCCCGTGGTTGTGGTGGTGCTGGTGCGCATGGGCGTGATGTCGGTCGCGCAGCTCACCAGCTTCAGGGGCTACTTCATCGTGGTGGCCTTCGTGATTGCCGCCATCGCCACCCCGCCCGATGTGGTTTCGCAACTGGCGCTGGCGCTGCCCATGTGCCTGCTCTACGAGCTGGGGTTGTGGGTGGCCCGTCTGGTGGCGCCCAAGCCCGAGGCCGATGAAACGCCGTCAGCGGGCGAAACGCTGCCCGCCAAAACGCCTGAATAAACCCCCAGAAAAACAGCCCACGCGGCCGCAAGGCCCGTGGATACTGCGTTGGACGCTATAAAAAACGAAGTGTTTGTGGGCGTTGTAATCTGTTTGCGTTAATAAATTCAATATTCATGATCATTGAATTTTGAAGTCAGGCGCAATTTAATTTTATGTCTGGATAAATGATTGCCAGATAATATTTCCGGTTCTGATGGGTTGCGAAATGGTTTATTTAATCAGGCATTTGATTTAATAACGGGTTTATGAGAATATCATTAATTCCTCCAAAAACCCTGTGATTATTCAAAAAAATCCTCTGACAGCCCGGATTTGCCGATATGGGTTTTGTATTGTTTTTCTAGGGTAAACCCCTGTATTTGTCATTCATATGGCGGGAATCTCCTCAATACAATCCGCGGCACTTTGCAATTGCAGCGCGTCGGGCGTTTTGTTTGCACCTGCTGCGCCGCCAACCAAGGAAACAAGGAAACACATACATGCAACCCTGGTCACAAAACTATGACGCGGCAGGCAATATCTGGTTGTCTGCCCTTGTCGCCCTGATTCCCATCATCTTCTTCTTTCTGGCGCTGACCAAATTGCGCCTGAAGGGCTATGTGGCCGGCACCATTACGGTGGCGCTGGCGCTGGGCGTGGCGCTGCTGTTTTATCAAATGCCCGTTTCGGCGGCGCTGGCATCGGCGGTTTACGGCTTTTTCTACGGCCTGTGGCCCATCGCCTGGATCATCATTGCGGCGGTGTTTCTCTACAAGGTATCGGTCAAGACGGGGCAGTTTGATGTCATTCGCTCTTCCATCCTGTCCATCACGCCCGATCAGCGTCTGCAACTGATTCTGGTGGGCTTTTGTTTTGGCGCTTTTCTGGAAGGGGCGGCCGGCTTTGGCGCGCCCGTGGCCATTACGGCGGCGCTGCTGGTGGGCCTGGGCTTCAAGCCGCTTTATGCGGCCGGGTTGTGCCTGATCGGCAATACCGCGCCGGTGGCTTTTGGCGCCATGGGCATTCCGGTGATCGTGGCCGGTCAGGTTTCGGGCGTGAACCCGATGGCCATCAGCCAGATGGCAGGCCGCCAGTTGCCCTTCATGACCATCATCGTGCTGTTCTGGCTGATGGCCATCATGGACGGCTGGCGCGGCATCAAGGAAACCTGGCCCGCCGTGCTGGTGGGCGGCGGCAGCTTTGCCGTGGTGCAGTTTCTGACCGCCAACTACATCGGGCCGGAGCTGCCGGACATCACCTCCGCCATCGTTTCGCTGATTGCGCTGACGCTGTTTTTGCGCGTGTGGCAGCCCAAGCGCATCTTCCGCTTCGAGCTGGAAGCAGGCGAGCAGGCTGTGGCTGCCGCCAGGGCGCAGGCCGAGGTGAAGCTGACCTTGGGCCGCATCCTCAAGGCATGGTCGCCTTTCATCATCCTCACGGCCATGGTCACGATCTGGAGCATCAAGCCCTTCAAGGCCCTGTTTGCCAAGGGCGGCGCGCTGGCGAGCTGGGTGATCAACGTGCCCGTGCCCATGCTGGACAAACTGGTGCAGAAGATGCCCCCCGTGGTGGCCGAGCCCTCGCCTTATGGCGCGGTGTATTCCTTCAACTGGTTTTCCGCCACGGGCACGGCCATCGTCATCGCGGCCCTCATCAGCATCCTCTATCTGCGCATGAAACCCGCCGACGCCGTGCAAACCGCGCGCGAAACCTTCCGGGAACTGGCCCTGCCCATCTACTCCATCGGCATGGTGCTGGCCTTTGCCTTCATCGCCAACTACTCGGGCCTGTCGGCCACGCTGGCGCTGGCGCTGGCGCATACGGGCGATGCCTTTGCCTTCTTCTCGTCCTTCCTGGGCTGGATCGGGGTGTTTCTGACCGGCTCGGACACCTCGGCCAACGCCTTGTTCGGCGCGCTGCAAGCCACCACGGCGCAGCAACTGGGTCTGCCTGAAGTGCTCACCGTGGCGGCCAACACCACGGGCGGGGTGACGGGCAAGATGATTTCCCCGCAGTCCATCGCCATCGCCTGCGCGGCCGTGGGGCTGGCGGGCCGGGAATCCGATCTGTTTCGCTTTACCGTTAAACACAGCCTGATTTTTGCGGCCATCATCGGCGGCATGTCCACGCTGCAAGCCTATGTGCTGCCCTGGATGATTCCGGGCCACTGATTTGTCAGGCTGCCCTGCCGGGGCTGGCGCGCTGCCAGCCCTTTTTTTCTGAACAAACCCGCAAACCAGGAAAGACTTTCATGATCGTTTCTTCCACCACCGATTACCGCGAAGCCGCGCGTCGCCGCCTGCCGCCCTTTTTGTTTCACTACATCGACGGCGGGGCCTATGCCGAATACACCCTGCGCCGCAATGTGGAAGACCTCTCCGAAGTGGCGCTGCGCCAGCGCGTGTTGCAAAAAGACATGACGAATCTGGAGCTGGGCATTGACTTGTTCGGCGAGCAGCTTTCCATGCCGCTGGCGCTGGCCCCCGTGGGCCTGACCGGCATGTATGCCCGCCGGGGCGAAGTGCAGGCCGCCCGCGCGGCAGACCGCAAGGGCGTTCCCTTCACCATGTCCAGCGTTTCGGTTTGCCCCATCGAAGAAGTGGTGCCTGCCATTAAGCGGCCCATGTGGTTTCAGCTTTATGTGCTGAAAGACCGCGGCTTCATGAAAAACGTGCTGGAGCGCGCCAAGGCCGCCGGCTGCTCCACGCTGGTGTTCACCGTGGACATGCCCGTGCCCGGCGCACGCTACCGCGATGCCCATTCGGGCATGAGCGGCCCCAACGCCGCCATGCGCCGCTACCTGCAAGCGGTGCTGCACCCGCACTGGGCGTGGGACGTGGGCCTGAACGGCAAGCCGCACGATCTGGGCAACATCTCCACCTACAAGGGCAAGGTGGTGGGGCTGGAGGACTACATCGGCTATCTCACGGCCAACTTCGATCCCTCCATCTGCTGGAAAGACCTGGAGTGGATACGCGAGTTCTGGACGGGGCCCATGGTGGTCAAGGGCATTCTCGATCCCGAAGACGCGAAGGAAGCCGTGCGTTTTGGCGCCGACGGCATCATCGTCTCCAACCACGGCGGCCGCCAGCTCGACGGCGTGCTCTCCTCGGCGCGCGCGCTGCCCGCCATAGCCGATGCGGTCAAGGGGCAGATCAAGATACTGGTCGATGGCGGCATACGCACCGGGCTGGACGTGGTGCGCACGCTGGCGCTGGGCGCAGATTGCGCCATGATCGGTCGCGCCTATATCTACGCACTGGCCGCCGCAGGCGAGGCGGGAGTGGAAAACCTGCTCAACCTGATGGAAAAGGAAATGCGCGTGGCCATGACGCTGACCGGCGCGCGCACCATTGCCGACATCACGCCCGACTCGCTGGTCAAGGCGGCCTGACGCCCCGCCGCGCCCGCTTTTTGCACACAGACTGTTTATGACTGCCTCATCTCCCGCCACTCCGGCTGCCCCGGCCGCCCCCGTTTCCGCCGGCGCGCTGCTGTCGCGCCTGCGCGAAATCGTGGGCGATGCCCATGTGCTCACCAGCGATGCCGACACCCGCCGTTTCCGCAAGGGTCACCGCACCGGCGAAGGCCCCGTGCTGGCCGTGGTGCAGCCTGGCTCCCTGCTGGAGCAGTGGCAGGCGCTGCAAGCGGCCGTGCAGGCCGGGCGCATCGTCATCATGCAGGCCGCCAATACCGGGCTGACCGGCGGCTCCACGCCCGACGGCAACGACTACGACCGCGAAATCATCCTGATGAGCACCCTGCGCATCACCGGCGTGCAGGTCATCAACGAAGGCCAGCAAGTCGTTTGCCTGCCCGGCGCCACGCTGGATGAGCTGGAGCACGTTCTGGCCCCGCTGGGGCGCGAGCCGCACTCGGTCATCGGCTCGTCCTGCATAGGCGCTTCGGTGCTGGGCGGCATCTGCAACAACTCCGGCGGCGCGCTGGTGCGGCGCGGCCCGGCCTATACCGAGCTGGCGCTTTACGCCCGCGTGAACGAACAAGGCGAGCTGGAGCTGGTCAACCATCTGGGCATTGAGCTGGGCGACACGCCCGAGCAAATCCTCACCCGCCTGCAAAACGGCCGCTACAGCCCGCAGGACATTGCCAACGACCCCGCGCGCGCCGCCTCCGACCACGGCTACGCCGAGCGCGTGCGCCAGGTGGACGAACCCAGCCCCGCCCGTTTCAACGCCGACCCCGGCCGCCTGTTTGAAGCCTCTGGCTCGGCCGGCAAGATTTGCCTGTTTGCCGTGCGGCTGGACACCTTCCCCAAGGAAGCCAGCACCGTGTTCTACATCGGCAGCAACGATGCGGACGACCTCACCGCTGTGCGTCGCCATTTGCTGACCGAGCTGCCGCGCCTGCCCATCGCCGGGGAATACATCCACCGCACCGCCTACGACATCGGCGAGCGCTACGGCAAGGACATCTTCCTGTTCATCAACAAATACGGCACCGCCAAAGTGCCCGGCATGATGGCCGTCAAAAGCCGCTTCGACGGCTTGTTCGAGCGCATCGGCCTGCCCGGCCTGGCCGACCGCATCGTCCAGTTCTGCATGGATCGCCTGCCCAGCCACCTGCCTGAGCGCATGGCCCAATGGCGCCAGCGCTACGAGCACCACCTGCTGCTGCGCGTTTCCAACGACACGGCTGACGCCACCCGCGCCTTTCTGGACGACTACTTCAAGGGCCGCGCCAGCGGCGCCTACTTTGAATGCGACGCCGAAGAAGGCCGCAAAGCCTTTTTGCACCGCTTTGCCGTTGCGGGCGCGGCCATCCGCTACCGCGAAGTGCACCGCAGCAGCGTGCAGGACATCCTGGCGCTGGACATCGCCTTGCGCCGCGACGACCGACAGTGGGTCGAACGCCTGCCCGCCGACATGGAGCAGGACATCATCCACAAGCTCTACTACGGCCACTTCCTCTGCCATGTCTTCCATCAGGACTACATCGTCAAAAAAGGCAAGGACCCCCTGGCGATGGAGCACGCCATGTGGAAGCTGCTGGACGAGCGCCGCGCCGAATACCCCGCCGAGCACAACGTGGGCCATCTCTACCACGCCAAACCGGCCCTGGCCGGGCACTACCGCCAGCTCGACCCCACCAACACATTCAACCCCGGCATCGGCCACACCTCGCGCCTGAAAAACTGGGGCGAATGCTGCGATGCCACGCCCGCGCGCCTGCCGGGTTATCGCGAAGACGAGGCGCAGCCATGAGCGCCGCCAGGGCAGGGCAAACCGGGCCACTCGGCCGCAAGCCCCGTGGATACTGCGCAGGCTGCTATCAAAAACAAAGCGCCCAACGGCCCCAGCCATAGCCCCAGCCATGCCCGCAGCGCCCACCCCAGCCGCCAACGAGCCGCGCGTTATCAAGAAATACGCCAACCGCCGGCTGTATGACACGCAGCTTTCGGCCTACGTCACCCTGGCCGACGTGCGCCAGCTCGTCATGCAGCGCAGCCCCTTCATCGTGCGCGACGCCAAAACCGGCGAAGACCTCACCCGCAGCATCCTGCTGCAAATCATTCTGGAAGAAGAAGCCGGCGGCGAGCCCATGTTCAGCCAGGCCCTGCTGGCCAACCTCATCCGCTTCTACGGCCACGCCATGCAGGGCGTGATGGGCGCTTATCTGGAAAAAAGCATAGAAGCCATGGTGGACGTGCAGGCGCGCATGGCCGAGCAGGCGCAAAATCTCTCGCCCGAGCACTGGCATCAACTCATGCGCGTGCAGTCGCCCCTGATGCAAGGCTTCATGGGCAGCTACCTTGAGCAATCCAAAACCATGTTTCTGCAAATGCAGGAACACATGCAAAAGCAGGCCGGCCAGATGTTCGACGCCTTCGGCCTGCGCAAGCCGGAAAAAACCAAACCACCCACCCACGAATGAACGCATCCGCCCCCCTTGCCCCGGCCAAGCCCGCTCCCCGAGTGGGCTTTGTCTCTCTGGGCTGCCCGAAAAACCTCACCGATTCCGAACTCATCATCACCCGCCTGGCGGCCGAAGGCTACGAAACCAGCAAAACCTTTGAAGGCGCTGATCTGGTCATCGTCAACACCTGCGGCTTCATCGACGACGCCGTCAGGGAAAGCCTGGACACCATAGGCGAGGCCCTCAACACCAACGGCAAAGTCATCGTCACCGGCTGCCTGGGCGCGAAAACCACCGCCGCCGCCGATGGCCAGGCCGAACAGAACTTCGTCAAAAGCCTGCACCCCAGCGTGCTGGCCGTCACCGGCCCCCAGGCCACGCAGGAAGTCATGGACGCCGTGCACCAGCACGCGCCCAAGCCGCACGACCCCTTTACCGATCTCGTGCCCGGCGCGCTGGGCGAGGCGGGCATCAAGCTCACCCCGCGCCACTACGCCTATCTCAAGATCAGCGAAGGCTGCAACCACCGCTGCACCTTTTGCATCATCCCTTCCATGCGGGGCGATCTCGTCAGCCGCCCCATAGGCAGCGTGCTCAGGGAAGCGCAAGCGCTGTTTGAAGGCGGCGTCAAGGAGCTGCTCATCGTCAGCCAGGACACCTCCGCCTACGGGCTGGACACCAAATACCGCACGGGCTTTTGGGATGGCCGCCCCATCAAAACCCGGCTGCTGGAGCTGGTCAGCGCCCTGGCCGATCTGGCCGAGCCGCACGGCGCCTGGGTGCGCCTGCACTATGTCTATCCCTACCCGCATGTGGACGATGTGCTGCCCCTCATGGCCCAGGGGCGGGTGCTGCCGTATCTGGACATTCCCTTCCAGCACAGCCATCCCGATGTATTGCGGCGCATGAAGCGCCCGGCCAGCGGCGAGAAAAACCTCGAACGCATCGCCCGCTGGCGCGAAATCTGCCCGCAGCTGGTTATCCGTTCCACCTTCATCGCCGGCTTCCCGGGCGAAACCGAAGACGAATTCCGGCACCTGCTCGACTTCGTGCGCGAAGCGCGCATCGACCGCGCCGGCTGCTTTGCCTACAGCCCCGTGCAAGGCGCGGCCGCCAACGAGCTGCCCGGCCAGCTGAGCGCCGACGAGCGCGAAGAGCGCCGCGCCCGCTTCATGGCCGTGGCCGAAGAAGTCTCCACTGCCAAGCTGCGCGAGCGTGTGGGCAGCGTCATGCAAGTGCTGGTGGACTCCGCCCCGGGCCAGGGCCGCAAGGGCGGCGTGGGGCGCAGCTATGCCGACGCCCCGGAAATCGACGGCCTCGTGCGCCTGCTGCCCCCCGAAAAAATCAGCAAAACCCTCAAGGTCGGCACCTTCACCAAAGCGCGCATCGTCGCGGCCGAAGGGCACGATCTGGTGGGCCTGCCTGTATGAAGCGCCGGCCCGTTTCGCTGCTCTCACCCATCCGGCCCGCCATGAAGATGCTTCGGATTTCCCCAGTCCCCGGTTCGGCGCTGCTGGCCGCCGCCCTGCTGGCGGGCGCAACGCTCGCCGCAGCCCAGGCCCCGGGCGGCCGCAACTCCGCCCCCGCCTGCACCGCGCAAACCTGCACCGTGCAGGACTACGAAGCCGCGCGCCAGGTCACCGAAACCCTGTATGGCGACGTGCTCACCGCGCTCTCGGAGCACGAACGCCCGGCCCTGCGCAGCGACCAGAACCAGTGGCGCGGCCAGGCCCGCCAGCACTGCCAGCGCCAGGCCCCCCTGCGCGGGGCCGCCGACGCGCCGGGCAACAGCGCGCACCACGCCTGCATGATCGAGCAATACCTGCTGCGCCGCCAGGCCCTGCACCACTGGCTGATGAATGGCTACATCGTTGACTAGCGCGCTCGCCCGCCTGGCGCGGGGCAAAGAAAAAGCCCCGGCGCTTGCGCGTCGGGGCTTTGTGTGTCTGGTGCCCAGGAGAGGACTCGAACCTCCACGGAGTTACCCGCTAGTACCTGAAACTAGTGCGTCTACCAATTCCGCCACCTGGGCATTTCAGGAAAGCGCGCATTCTAAACCACAAAAAAAGAGGAGAACACAAAACCATGAAAAATTTTGAAGGCACCGTTCAGGGCCACCGTGACGGGCACGGCTTCATCCTGCGCGATGACGGCGAAGCCGACGTCTTTTTGCCCCCGTCCCAGATGCGCGCCGTCATGCATGGCGACCGCATCCGCGCTGCCATCACCGGCTTTGACCGCAAGGGCCGCGCCGAAGCGCGCGTGCAGGCCATCCTCGCGCGCCCGCCGCGCCCGCTTGTGGCCCGGCTGCTCAAGGAAAACGGCCAGTGGCTGGCCCGTCCCGACGACCCCCGCTACAGCCAGGATGTGCTCATCGACAAACGCAGCCTGGGCGGCGCGCGCGAAGGGCAAATCGTCGTCATCGCCCTCACCGGCGAGCCGCAACTGCATGTGCAGCCCGCAGGGCGTGTTACCGAAGTGCTGGGCGAGGCAGGCGAGGCCGGACTGGAAATCGAAATCGCCGTGCGCAAATTCGGCCTGCCCCACACCTTCTCGCCCCAGGCCCTGGCCGAAGCCCAGGCCCTGCCAGACAGCGTGCAGCCGGATGAACGCGCAGGCCGCATCGACCTCACCGACATCCCCCTCGTCACCATCGACGGCGAAGACGCGCGCGACTTCGACGACGCCGTCTATGCCCAGCCCGCCGTCGTCTCCGGCCGGGGCAGGCGGCCCAACGGCTGGCGGCTGCTCGTGGCCATCGCCGACGTCAGCCACTACGTGCGCAACGACAGCCCCATAGACATCGACGCCTACGACCGCGCCACCAGCGTCTACTTCCCGCGTCGCGTCATCCCCATGCTGCCCGAAAAGCTCAGCAACGGCCTTTGCTCGCTCAACCCCCAAGTCGATCGCCTCGCCCTCGTGTGCGACATGCTGATCGACCGCCAGGGCCACACCGTCGCCTACCAGTTCTACCCCGCCGTCATCCACAGCCACGCGCGGCTCACCTACACCCAGGTCGCCGCCCTGCTGGCCGGGCGCAGCGCCGGCGACAGCGGCGTCAGCGCCGAGCAATTCGCCCTGCTGCCGCACCTGCAACATCTGCAAGAGGTCTATCGCGCCCTGCTCGCCGCCCGCCAGGCGCGCGGCGCCGTCGAGCTGGAAAGCGTGGAAACCCAAATCGTCAGCGACGAACAGGGCCGCATCACCCAAATCCTGCCCCGCAGCCGCAACGAAGCCCACCGCATCATCGAAGAAGCCATGCTCGCGGCCAACGTCAGCGCCGCCGACTACCTCATCAGCGGCCAGCGCGAGGGCCTGTTTCGCGTTCACGACGCCCCCCCGCCCGACAAACTCGCCACCTTGCGCAGCTACCTGGCCGCCCTGGGCCTGCGCGCCCAGGTGCCCGACGAGCCGCAGCCGGCCGACATCCAGCGCATCGCCACCGCCGCCGCCCAGCGGCCCGACGCCACGCAAATCCACGCCACCCTCCTGCGCAGCATGAGCCAGGCCCTCTACAGCCCCGCC
>ERZ772827.490-NODE-490-length-21705-cov-5.134827_pt1 | contig 21705 bp, 15 predicted proteins | sample MGYA00580850_ERZ772827 | MGnify/ENA primary metagenome ERZ772827 (study PRJEB29015, sample SAMEA2737950) | human oral metagenome | biome: human oral; feature: human-associated habitat; material: dental | place: China | collected 2145 ... | reverse complement strand
GGGGCGATACCCGGGTGCCGGGGCCGAGAGGCCGTGGCCGCTGGCAGCCTCAGGCTCCCAGCGCCGCGGAGACCACCTTCTTGGCCTCCTCCTGCACCAGCGCGAGGTGCTCGGCGCCCTTGAAAGACTCCGCGTAGATCTTGTAGACGTCCTCCGTGCCCGAGGGACGGGCGGCGAACCAGGCGTTCTCGGTGGTCACCTTGAGCCCGCCGATGGCGGCGTCGTTGCCCGGGGCGCGCACCAGGCGGGCGGTGATGGCCTCGCCGGCGAGCTCGGTGGCGGTGACGTCCTCGGGGGACAGGGCCGCCAGCTTGGCCTTCTCGGCCTTCGAGGCGGCGGCGTCGATACGGGCGTAGGCGGAAGCACCGAAGCGCTCGACCTGCTCCTCGTGCAGCTGGGAGGGCGTCTTGCCGGTGACCGCGATGATCTCGCTCGCCAGCAGCGCCAGGATGATGCCGTCCTTGTCCGTGGACCACACGGTGCCGTCCTTGCGCAGGAAGGAGGCGCCCGCGGACTCCTCGCCGCCGAAGCCGACCGAGCCGTCGATGAGCCCGGGCACGAAGTGCTTGAAGCCCACAGGCACCTCGATGAGCGTGCGCCCCATGGAGGCGACGACGCGGTCGATGAGCGAGGAGGACACGAGCGTCTTGCCCACGGCCGCCGTGGCGGGCCAGTCGGGACGGTGCGTGAACAGGTACTCGATGGCCACGGCCAGGTAATGGTTGGGGTTCATGAGGCCGTCGGGCGTGACGATGCCGTGGCGGTCGGAGTCGGCGTCGTTGCCGGTGGCGACGTCGTAGGGGGTCTTGCCGGCGGCGTCGGGCTTCATCTTGGCCCGCAGGGAGGCCATGGCGTTGGGGGAGGAGCAGTCCATGCGGATCTTGCCGTCCCAGTCCAGCGTCATGAAGGACCAGGCCGGGTCCACGGAGGGGTTGACGACTGTGAGGTCGAGCCCGTAGCGCTCGCCGATCGCGCCCCAGTAGTCGACGGAGGCGCCGCCCAGCGGGTCGGCGCCGATGCGCACACCGGCCTCACGGATGGCGTCGACGTCGATGACGTTGACCAGGTCCGCGACGTAGGTCTCGAGGTAGTCGTGCTTGACCACCCACCGCGAGTCGAGGGCCTCGGTGATGGGCAGGCGCTTGACGTCGCGCCAGCCGTCGGCGAGCAGCTCGTTGGCGCGGGCGGCGATGACGCTGGTGGCGTCCGAGTCCGCGGGGCCGCCGTGCGGGGGGTTGTACTTGAAGCCGCCGTCGCGCGGCGGGTTGTGGGACGGGGTGACGACGATGCCGTCGGCGAGCCCCGGACCGGTGGTGCGCACACCGGCCTCCGTGCCGGCGCCGTTGGCCAGGAGGATCGAGTGGGACACGGCCGGGGTCGGCGTGTAGGCGCCGCGCGCGTCGATGGCGACGGTGACTCCCGCTCCGGCGAGCACCTCGATGGCGGTGCGCCAGGCCGGCTCGGACAGGGCGTGCGTGTCCCGTCCGAGGTAGAGGGTGCCGTCGGTCCCCTGGGTGCGGCGGTACTCGACGATGGCGGCGGTCGTGGCGATGATGTGGGCCTCGTTGAAGGCCGTGTCCAAGGACGAGCCGCGGTGGCCAGAGGTGCCGAAGACGACCCTCTGCTCAGGGACTGCGGGGTCCGGGACAAGGTCGTAGTAGGCGTTGATGACCTCGTCGACGTCGATGAGGTCCTCGGGAAGGGCGGTCTGTCCAGCGCGTGCGTGCATGGGGCTTAGTGTGGCACGTGCCACTGACACTCAGGGAGGGCTCCCGGCTGACGGACCGGCGTGTCTCGTGCCTCCCGGCCTGGATCGGCGCGGATATCCGACGGCGGCGCCCGCGTGTCGCAGCTAGGGTGGCGTGGGAGCCGAGGAGCGTGAGCCTCGGACTATCGAAGAAGGACTGTCATGACTGCAACACGTATCGCGACCGAGCACGCCCCTGCCGCCGTCGGCCCCTACTCCCAGGCTGTCGAGGCGGGCGGCACCGTCTACGTCTCGGGCCAGGTGCCGCTCGTGCCCGCCACCGGTCAGCTCGTCGACGGCGGTATCCAGGCCCAGGCCGAGCAGGCGCTGAGGAACGTCGGGGCGATCCTCGAGGCCGCGGGACTGGGCTACGCCGACGTCGTCAAGACCACCGTCCTGCTCGCCGACATCGCAGACTTCGCAGCAGTCAACGAGGTCTACGCGCGCTTCTTCACCGGCCCTGTCCTGCCTGCCCGGGCTGCTTTCCAGGTCGCGGCCCTGCCGCTGGGCGCCGGCGTCGAGATCGAGGCCGTCGCCGTACGGCCCTGACAGAGAGGACCCTCCCCATGCGCTCACTCGGCGGTTCCCGCTCCGTCCTCGCACTTGCAGGCAAGACCGTCCTCGGCCTGCTGCTCGTCGCGCTCGCACCCGTGATGCTCCTGTGGCCCTTCGGACGCACCCACGCCCCGCACGTCGAGGTCCACGACGAGGTCGGGATCCTGCAGGCGCCCGCCGTCGAGGAGCGGCTGTCGACGCTGCGTTTCCGTGACGACGTCAACCTCGTGGTCCTCACCCTCGACGCCGACTACAACGCCAACTTCAACCTCGAGGTCCTCACCTACGCACGTGAGCACCAGCCGCAGTGGATCAGCGCCGAGGACCCCAACTACTGGGCGGACGGGCTGGTCATCCTCGCTGTCTCGCCGTCGGGACGCTGGGTGGGCACCTACTTCGGCGAGGACGTCAAGGTCGGCACCTCCGTCCAGGAGAGGATCCAGGAGGCGGGCAAGGACGCCTTCCGTGAGAGCAACTGGGCGGGCGGCATCGCGAACATGGGGCAGGAGGCGGCCTCTGTCATCGGTAAGCCGGGCATCGCCGGGGCGAGCTGGCTGTGGGTGAGCGGGGCCCTCGTCGGGCTGGGCGGGACCGTGAGCCTGTGGTGGGCGGGACTGACGAGCCGCCGCCGCTTCCGCCAGGCCACGCGACACTATGCCAACGTCACCCGCGACTGGGACGAGACCGAGGTGCTAGCCCGCACGATCCCCGAGGACGAGCCCCACGGCGCGCAGGTCCTCATGCGCTACTCCTGGTTCCGTGGCCGCTACTTCGGGCTCACCAAGAAGATGCAGGAGGCCGGTGCCAGGAAGTGGGCCGACTGGTTCCGCTTCCGCAACGTCGAGTACTCCCGGTCGCTCCTCAAGGAGGCCAGGACCCTCGACTCCCTGGACGACACGATCGCCAACGCCTCCGCCCTGCTCACCATGTCCTCACGGTGGCGCGAGGCCTGGGACAACGAGCTCGGCCCCGTCTACGAGGACGCCGCCGCCCTTGAGTCCCTGTGCGCCAAGGTGGATGCGACCACCGTGTGCTCCTCGGCCGCCGATGACCGCGAGTGGCTGCGCAGTACCGTCGCCGGCCTGGGACAGCTGACGGCGGACCTGGACGCTCGCCGTGTCACGCCGTCGGCGGCCATGGACCGCCTCGACTCGGTGAGCGGACAGATCCGCGAGCGAGCGCTGGCGCTGGCCCGGGCGGCGATCCGCGAGGACTCCTCCTCGCACGCCTCCGGCCGCGTGCAGCAGTACTCGAGGGCGAGCAAGGAGTGGCGCCGGAGCTCCAACCCCTACTCGGGGTCCTGGACCATGGGTGGCATGAGAGGGAGCTACCACCCGGCCTCAACCGTGCGACTCAACTCCTCCTCGGCGGGCCTGGCGGGCGCGGGATCGTCCGCACGAAGCGCGGCGACGGGCTATGCCCCCCTGTCCGGCCTGGTGACGGGATACTCCCGCGCGGCCCACTGGTCGCCGCCGTCGTCCTCCTCAGGGGGCAGCAGCAGCGGCTACGGCGGCGGCGGCTTCTCCGGGGCGGGCTCGTCCTCGCACTTCTGAGCCCGGGGCGGCCGCTACGCTGAGCCCATGTCGAAGAAGAAGCGCAAGCAGCGCGTGGGAGCCCCCGCCTCCCCGAAGAAGCAGCGGATCGAGTTCGTCGCGCGTCCCTTCGCGGGGATCGCCAACGAGGAGGACATCGTCGCGATGATGCAGATCCTCCCGGCGGCCACCGCCTCGGTGCGCCTGCGTGAGGAGCTCGGCGGGCAGGAGGTCCAGCTCGTCACCCTGCTTCCTGAGCTGACGCAGGGGCTCAAGCGGGCCGACGGCGAGGTGCTCGTCGCCCTGCAGACCACCATGCACTCGGGCGACGACAGCCGTGACGTGGCAGCCGCCGTCCTGGCCGCCCTCGAGCTCGAGAAGGGCTCCGGCCTGCTCATGAACGGCCTGCCCGAGCCGGGCCCGCGCCTGCAGGACATCCTCGACCCGGCGGTCGAGCCCGTGGTGAGCGTGCGCGAGACCTTCGACTTCTGGCTCGATGCCGAGGCCGCCAAGGACCCGGAGGCCCAGCACCAGCTGGAGCACGCCAAGGAGGAGATCGCCCAGATGGCGGCCGTGCCGGGCGTGCCTCACGCCTACTGGTGCCGTATCAACGGCAAGGAGTTCGTCCGCTGGGTGCGTGGCGAGGACGAGGACGTGTTCTTCAACGCCTTCGCGCGCGTGCACGCGGCCCGCGAGTCCGACCTGGAGGAGGGGGCGCGGTTCATCGGTGCGTTCCGTGCCTGTGGCCTGGCGATCCCGGTGTGGGAGCTCAACCGCGGTACGGAGGCCGAGGAGCTGACCGCGCCGCTGCAGGCGATGGGTGAGCGTCTCGACGCCGCGCTGGCGGACACGACCCCGCTGGACGCCGAGGCGCGTCGCGCGAAGGCGGGCATCATCTCCCGCCAGGTCAACCTCTGATCTCCTGACGCAGGTGCCCCCGCCGTCGGCGTGTGCGACGGCGGGGGCACCTGCGTGAGACGTGGGCTCAGCCGGCGGAAGAGTCCTCGTCCTTGGTGAAGTGGTCGACGACGCCCTTGACCGTGTCCTTGACGTCCTCGACGGCCTCGGTGGCCTTGCCCTGGAGGTTCTGGAGAACGCCCTCGGTCTCGACCTCCTTGTCGCCGATGGCCTTGCCGGCCGTCTCCTTGATCTTGCCTGCGACCTGGTCGTAGGTGCCGTTGCTCATGTGTGGGCTCCGTTCCGCGGGAGCGGGTTGCTCCGTCGCTCTTGGGTGGGACCATCGTCATAGATGAACCTGAATGAATCCTGGGAGTGGTGTGTGCTCGGAGAGTGCCCGCTCAGTGCCCGAGCAGTCGCTGGCGGGTGTCTGCGAGATGCGCGTCGATCCACTCGGCCACGGGTGCGGGGGTGTGCGCGGCGGCGCCCGCGGACCACGTCTCGCTGAAGCGCTCGAGGGTGTCGTCGACGACGTCGAGGACGTCTGTGCGGCCGACACCCAGCTGGTTCTGGAGCCGGGTGAAGTGCTCGCGGTGGACCTCGCTCAGGCGCCGGGCCCCGAAGAAGGGCAGCCCGAGCTCGGGGTCGCCCTCAGGCTCTGGGTAGACGGCGGTGCACACGAGGTCGTAGGCGGGGGAGAGGCGGGCGTGGGTGCCGTCGGGGTAGATGAGTGACCAGTTCTTCAGGTGCGCGTCGCCGTTGCCGATGAGCAGGTTGAAGACGCTGCGGCGCACCGCCTCCTGGAGTGAGCTGTTGTCTAATCCGCGCCACGACAGCCCGATGACGGTCTCCACGTTGGAGCGGTACTTGCCGTCGCCGACGCCGTAGACCCCGAGCACCTGAGCGAAGTCCTCGATGTGGATGCGCCCTGAGGGGGAGCGGTCGAAGCGGCGGACCGTGTAGGCCTGGGTCTCGTCGGAGAGCCAGGCTCCCGGGCCAAGGTCGTCAACGCTGCTGCGTGGCCGCAGTGCCGTCTCGGGCACCGTGATACTGGTGCGGCGGGCGAGGTCCATCATGGCATCCTCGTTGGCCGGGAGCTGCGGGTAGTGGCTGTCAGGGGTCTTGAGGATCCAGTCGCCGTCCTCGCCGTGGGCGGGAAGTGCGAGGCGGTCTCCGGTGGCCCGCATGGAGAACTTGAGCGCCATGCCGGCGAGCGAGAAGCGGATGGCGTGCGACCCGAGGGCTGGCTGGACGGTCTCCTCCCCGGCCTCTGGCAGGCCGATGTCCGCCGCCCCGGCTTCACGCCGTACCTCGACGGCTCCGGGGAGGTCGCCGCCGATCCGTTCCAGAAAGTCCATCTCCCGGTGGACACTCACCCCCTGCTCGCGGGCGATGAGCTCGCGTAGACGCCCCTCGGGCAGGAGGTTGGAGAACCAGGCGGGAACGCTGTTGTTGGCGCGCGGCTGCTGACGTGGGTGGTTCTCGAACCACAGGCCGAGGGGCTGCCGATCCGGTCGGTGCCAGTAGTCGCGGTCGAAGCCGAAGGTGGTGAAGGTGGTGTCGGCGTCGCGACGCAGGATCGTGCCCACGTGCTCGCCGTGAAGCAGGACGGCGTAGGAGGTGTCGGTCATGGGCCTGCCTCCTCGCACACGGTTGGGCTGATGAGCTCCTCAAGCGGTGGCGTGTCCTCCTGCCGCCAGGCGGTGCGCGCGTCGAGGAAGCTCGTGAGGTAGTCGCTCAGGGCGGCCGCCCTGAGCTCTAGGAACTCGTGGACCTCATTGCGTTGGAGGTGGCCGAGCATCTCGGTGTCCAGCAACAGGGAGGCGAGGTCGCTGCTGGGACTGAGGAGGGACAGCAGGTCGCGACGGTCCTGGACGGAGAGCACCTTGCTCGCCGCCGTCGCGGCGCCGTCGGGAAGGTTGGAGGGGCTGACGAGGTCCGTGACGACCAAGCGGGCCGTGGTCTCTCCCTCGAGCGCGTCCGCGAGTATCTCGGGTGTGAGCGCCTCGCCGGTCCCGGGGTCGACGGGACCGAGGGCCCACAGGGCGGTGAGGATCATCTTGGAGCTGGAGCGTGTCGCGCGGAAGACGGTGAGGTCGGGGACCTGTGGCGCTCCAGGTCGAGTGACTGAGGCCAGGAGCCTCTGGACCGACGCCGACTCCTCACCACGCACCACACAGCCGGCCATATCGCGCAGGTCAGTCTGTGAACCGTTGACGCCCAGCGCGTCGGCGTTCGCGCTGGAGCGCCAGAACCAGCGGGTGAGGAGCTCACGGTTGCGCTCATGCGGGCTGGGGAAGAGGGCGAAGAACCGGGTGAGGACCAGCAGCTGGAAACGGAAGGGCAGGAAGGCGAGGTGGGGGACCCCGCAGTGGTCCTGCAGGAAGCGCACCGCGGCCACGAGGGCACGCTCGGTGGCCTCGTAGGCTCCGGCCTCATTCTCATCAGGGAAGTCGCTGATACGACGTCGGCTGTCGGAGAACTCGCCGTGGACGTCCCGGGTGATATCCGTGTGCCGTCGCACGAGGATCGCCTGGACGATGATCTGCTCGCCCAGCTGCCCGAACCGTGTCTGGGCGTCGGTGCTCGTCGCGATGCCCGTCGTCGTGCGGGAGGGATCAGGGCCGCCGTGGATGGCGTTGAAGATCTCGGCGGCGTTGAGACGTTTTCCCCGGGAGTTGATCCGATCGAAGACCTCGCGAAGAGTGGCCTCGTCGGCCTGCTCCATGACTGTCGCGGGGATGGTGAGGCGGTTGAGCCTGCCGGCGACTTCCTGGACGTGCTCGGCATGGTCGAAGGCGTCCGGGTTGTTGCCGAGCCAGCGCAGTGCCCGGCTGAAGTCGAACAGGTCCGGGAAGGGGATGACCCAAGGCTCCTCGAGCCGACGCCCGTTGACGATCTCGTGGTCCCTGAGAGAGTAGCCGAGTGCGAAGCGGGGGTCCTGTGCGCCGTCGGGGTCGACGACGTTGACAAGGCTGGTGACGCGCTGCTGCCCGTCCACCACCCACAGGGCGTCGGGGTGAGCCAGGGCATCAACCCGTAGCGCGCCGATGATCAGCCTCTCCGGCGGAGCCTCACGCTGCCACAGGAGCAGACTGCCGACGGGGTATCCCCTCAGGAGGGAGTCGAGCAGGTTCTGGACGTCCTTCGCCTCCCACCGGAAAGAGCGTTGGAACTGTGGGACACGCACTCGGCCGGAGCGCACGAACTCGCGCAGCTCGGCGATGGGGTAGGCCTGGCTCTTCGAGATCGCCGGTGAGTGCTCCATGACGATGATTATGCCGTGGGCGGGTGACACGAACCCGGCCGCGGCGCCCGGGTGCGCGGCCCGATAGCCTGGGCGTATGAGGGCACAGCGAATGACCGACACGATCGCCTACCACGGTGAGGGGCCGGTGTGGTGGGAGGCCACCGGCCGCCTGCGCTTCGTGGACATGCTGCACGGCGCGGTCATCGAGGTCGACGATGACGCCTCCCACCGTCGTCTGGCCGTGCCCTCGCGCGTCGCCTCCGTCATCCGCCCCCGTACGGGCGGGGGCGCGCTCGTCGCCACCGAGCGGGGCGTGGCGCTGGGGCGCGCGGAGGACCTGTCGGACCTGGAGGAGGTCGTCGAGCTGTACTCGGACCCGACGATCCGCACGAACGAGGGCGGTTGCGACCCCGACGGCCGGCTGTGGATCGGCACCATGTCCTGGGAGCGGGTCGCGGGGGCCGCGAAGGTCTACCGCTGGGACGGGCCGGGCGCCCAGCCCGTCGAGGTCTGGGGCGGGGCGACGACGGCGAACGGCCTGGGCTTCAGCCCGGACGGGGCCCGCGCCTACTGGGTGGACACGCCGACCCGCACGATCACGCTGCTCGACTACGACGCCCAGGCCGGTCTGGTGAACCCGCGCCCGTGGGTGGTCGTCGAGGAGGGGGCGGGCAAGCCCGACGGTCTGACGGTCGATGCCGAGGGCGGCGTCTGGGTGGCTCTGCACCGTGGTGGTGCGGTCAGGCGCTACGACGCCGAGGGCAGGTTGAGCGCGGTCGTGGAGGTGGAGGTCTCCAAGGTGACGGCCTGCGCCTTCGGCGGTGACGGCCTGGACCGGCTGTTCATCACCACCTCGCGCGAGAACCTGCCCGACGACGTCGAGCCCGCCTCCGGCTCCCTGTACGTCGCCGAGGTCGGTGTCACGGGGCTCGCGCCGCTGCCCTTCCGAGGGTAGGGGCGTCGTGGCCGGATGGAGGCCCCGGTGGACGACGGTCGTGAGGTCCCGGGGCGAGAGTCTCAGTGACACTGTGACTATGACTATGTGACTGAGCAGGGCCCGGACGGCGAGGCCGATGACTGCCGGAAGGTCCCGGGACTACGGGGTTCTGCGGGTGCGACGGTAGGTGGTCTCCCGATGGCCTTGCCCGCCGACCATCTCGACCATATCGGCGGCGATGAGGCTGTTGAGGGCGTAGCGCGTCCTCGCCCGGGTCATGCCCGTTTGTTGGCACAGCTCGTCGAAGGTGCGCGGCGAACTGAGGTGCTCCCAGACCTGAGGTGCGTTCCTTGAGGGGAACGCCGCGGGTGCGACGCTTGTGCGCTGGGGGCGTGCGACGGCGCGTGTGGTAGGGGATGGTGGGGCCGCGGAACCTGCGCGACGCCAGCGGAGAATTGCTGTGAAAGAGACGCCGGTGTCGCGGAAGACCGGTTCCGGGAGCCCGAGCTCGGCGACGGCCTCACAGGTCTCCCTGACTCCCCCGCCCTCTCCTTCGATGAGCCTGCTGCCGTCCTCGGTCCTGACGTCCTTGCAGATGTCGTACAACGTCGGGTTGACGGCGGCCTTCCCGCCTGGGGTACCGAGCTGATCCACGGTGATCGCGCGCAGCCCCCCGGGGCTGGTGACGATAAGCGAGCCGTTCTTGATCCGGATCTCCACGCGCTTGCTGTCGGTGACGCCGTCAAGATTGCGGTGCACGAGCGCGTTGGCGACGATCTCGCGCACAGCACGGTGCGGGAGCGCCACGAGGTCACGGCCGTGGCCGTTGACGTCGTAACCCATGCCGGTGGGGGTGTTCCTGGCGACCCACTGCATGACGTCCTGGAGGAGATCGGGGATGGGGCCGGTGAAGTGGGCGAGGTCGTGTGTGCGGGCGCCGGGGCTGGACGGTTCCAGAACTGCTGCGGTGACGCCGAGCGAGGGGCGTACGCCCTGGGGATAGGTACCAAGGGCGTAGAGACCGGCAAGAGTGGCCTCGCCGGTGGCCGTGAGGACGCCGGTGGCCGTGAGGAGAGGCTTGACGTCGAGCCCTGCGAGGCGACGTGACCGGGTGCGCACCTGGTGGGCGTAGGCCTCGACGAGCGAGTCGTCCAGTGAGTCCAGGCAGGTGCCTGTGACGGCTGCGAGGTCTGGACGGGTAGGGCTGGTCTGCTGGATCTTGAGCAGCTCGATCTGAGCGACCTCGAGGTCGCTCATGCGGTAGTCGCCGTCGGCCTGGCGTAGGTAGGCGTTGCCGCGGTAGACCGCGGGGCGGTGGAGCAGCGGGAGGCTGTCGACCCGGACGAGCAGCACGTCGTGGCCGTCGAGGACCTCGGTGGAGAAGGTGCACGTGACGGGTGGGTGGACGGCCTCCCGGGCCTGTGAGGCGACGCCCTGCTCGAGCTCTGCGATGCTGGTCAGTCCGACGGGGGAGAAGTTGTTGCTCTCGTCCAGGCCGAGGATGATGAGGCCACCGCCGGGCATGTTGGCGAACGCGCAGAGGGTCTCTCCCAGGGAAGGACAACCGCCGAGGGCCGACTTGACCTCGATGGCCGTCGAGTCGCCTCCGCGCTGACGCAGGTCGGAGACGATCTTCGGAAGATCGACCGAACTCATAGTCATAGTAAGAGAGTAGCAGTATGACTATGACGATGACGATGTCGGGACGTGCTGGGGCGCATGCGGGCTGGACCTCAGTCACCGACTGGGGCGGACCAGGACCGGCTGTTCATCACCACCTCGCGCGAGAACCTGCCCGACGATGTCGAGCCCGCCTCCGGCTCCGTGTACGCAGCCGAGGTCGGCGTCAGGGGCTGGCGCCGCTGCCGTTCCGAGGGTGAGGGGACGTCCTCCGGCTTTACCTCGCATCCAACCGCGGAGCGGTCATTGTGGTCTCACCGTGAGTTTCAGTCTGTGCGTGACGGAGAACCACGGTCTGGCTGCCGTGCGTGCCGTGTGCTGCGCCAACGCGTCATCACGCCCGTCCTGAGCGCCTTTTGACGGTGCGCCTGTAGCCCTGGCTACCGAGCGCGGCTGGTTGGAACCTGCTATGTCGTCGACCGTTGCTGAGACCAAATCCGTTGACTCGGAAACGGCGGAGGTTGTTGCCCTCGAGTTTCGTCGTGGAGATGTCGTACCTGTTGAGAGGGGCGCGGCATCTGCCATTTAAGGGGAATCAGATCGTCGGCGGTATGGAGCCGGAATCCTGGGCAAGATGCGGCGATACTTCTGGAGCGTAATGATGCAGTATTTTCCGGAGCAGTTCGTCGGGGCACTCGGGGGCGTGTGTGGCCGCAGCGAGGATGCTGCGGCCACGAGGCGTCTGATTGAGGAGGTCCGAGTCGCGTCTGCAGTGGCTCTTGAACACGTTCCAGACTGCACCGACGTTGACGCCGTTGCCCATCTGCCTGTAGGACACGGCGACCGGCTGGTCCTCAGGGAAAATAAACTCATCCGGCAGCCCCTGCAGGCGTGCCGCTTCTCGGAACGACAGCCTTCGCAGCATCGGGGCGTAGATACTGGTCTGTGTGATCGCCACAAGGGAAGGTGCATATGTCGGGGGCTTGACGCGTATGCCTGAGGGGCGAGGTTGGACGAGGCAGTCCTTGAGTCGAGCGTCCCCTGCTTGCCACTCGAGTTTGCGACGGGACGGACGGAAGTCTGCGATTCCGAAGTCGAGAAGCCACTTGTCGAGCCAGTGCCGGTTGTGAGAATCGTACAGTGCTGCATTCTTCCGTAGGAAACCGACCTTCCAGTTTGGCAAGTGTCTGTTCTCAGGGCGATTGAGGTAGGCGTCTAGTTCAGCCGTAGTTCTCCAATCATCCGACCAAATGGGGAAGCTGGGAGGGTTAGCGCCGGCGTTCTCGCTGCGATAGTATTCCACCCATGTGTGCCAGGCCTCAATCCAGTCTCGCTCCGAGGCGGATAGCGCGGTGCCCGCGAGATCTGGGTCCCCCTTGGGTGAGAGGACCGTGGTGATGTCCCACTTTTCCGGCGTCATCGAGGCGAAGGAGAGGGACGGCGGGGCGGTCTCAGAAGGAGGCAGTACCAGGTCCGGCGAGCCGTCGTTGCGGGTAGCCGAGATAAAGACACGTTCGCGTACCTGAGGCCGACCTCCGAGGTCGGGTGGGATCCTGTGAGGAGACAGGATGGCTGGCGTGGCAGAGATTCTGTACCCCTCCTTGTGGAGCAGACTGACGATGACGTCCCACTCGTGGCGGTGACGGGGGCCGGCGAGGTTCCTGACGTTCTCGAGGAGTACGACCTTAGGTTGTCTGGCTTTGATAATGTTCATGACGTTGAAGAACAGTGTTCCCCGAATCTCCTCCATCCCCCGCTGGGAGCCCGATTTTGAGAACGGTTGACACGGGAACCCTGCAGCAAGCACGTCGTGGTCGGGGACAACGTCCGAGACGGGGTCGTCGCCAGCGACGTTGGTGACATCCCCGAGGACGGGGCGGCCACCGGGCCGGCCCCAGTTACGCTCGTACGTCGATGCGGCGAAGTGGTCGACTTCCACGGCGTAGACACACTCGCCGCCGAGAGCGCTGAGCGCTGCGTGGAAGCCGCCGATGCCGGCGAAGAGGTCGACGAAGGTGAAGGCGGCGTGCACGGTAGCAGACGGTAGCCGATGCCGAAGCGATGTGCGGGGCGAGCGGCCTGTCAGAACCGAGGTGTGCCGGGCTTGACATCTTCATGCGGGTCGGCGCCCCAGGAAGGTGGCGGCGTGTGACGGTATGGTGGTGCGCCCTCGTGGCAAAGATGACATAACGCCGCCTGTCGCGCCGTTGGTCTTGGGCACCGTCGCCAACGCCCCGAGACTCTTGGGGGTCAGACGTCTGCCCGGCGGCCTGCCGAACTCTGGATGCGCGGGGCACCTGAAGTTGTGTGCCGGATCTCAGGCGCGTTGGCAAGGGAACGTTTAGGATCACGGTGTCCCAGGACTGCTTCTTGATGGAGTTCCCATGCCTGCCAGTTCTAGAGGTGCGGCCTCCGTGGCGGCTACCCAGATCCCTGGTGGTTACGAGAGTGCTGCGAGCAAGGCCGTCGTGACTGCGCGAATGTACTACCTGGGCAACAGCGTGATCCAGCCGATCGGACCGGGCAGCAAAGAGAAGAAGTCCGCCCTCGTCGCGCTCGGTCGTTTCGTCGGGTTGGATCTCGCTCACGTCTCGACTAAGGTGGAGTGCGGACGCCTCATCGCTGCTGAGATCGGCGTCGAGTGGGACGATGCCTGCGTCTCCACCGGGGATACGATCACGCTGATCGGGCTCAACAGGCTCGTCGACGGTGCAGCCGCCCGCCACATCGCGTCCGGAGTAATGCCTCAACGTGCTTTTGTTAGAGGTCTCATGTCCGTGACCCCCGCTCCTAAGAAGAGTGACCTCGAGGAGGAGGATGCAATGTCCAACGACGTCACAGAACTCGAACTCGGTATCGCCGAGCAGATCGTGCAACTTATGCAGGACGGTCCCGTACCGGAGGGGATTACGGTCGCCAGGACCGTCTACTTCGACGGCGCTGGCGCAGACGGAAAGTGGCGTACACCCCTCCTCGCGATCCAGGGATGGCTCCACCTCCCCGACGAGATCAACGCGACCTCCACCCGGACGTACGACGAGACCCTGGGAGAGATGCTCGGGATCGAGAACTTCGCCAACACGACGGAGGAGGACTACGAGGACTACCTCTCCGCTCTCGAGAGTCGTCTTGAGCAGGCAAACGAGTTGCGGGCGGCGTTCGTCTACGAGCTCGAGAACGAGTCCGAGGGATCGGCGACGCTGGCTACCGCCTCGGCTCACTGGGAGGAGGCCTGGTCGGAGGCTGAGGAGAGCACGGAGGTTGAGACGAGCGGCCCCATCGACGCCGAGGCGGACACGTGGTTCATCACGGAGTTCCGTGCGCTGGCGAGCGAAGGTGACCTTAACCTGTCCCCCTCCTACCAGCGCGCCGACGTCTGGCCCATGGGTGACGCCCAGCTCCTCATCGAGTCCGTCTTGCGGGGCATCCCGCTGCCGTCCGTCATCCTACTTCGGAGGAACGAAGCCGATGGTGACCATTTCGAGATCATCGACGGCAAGCAGCGTCTGACCGCGATCCTCCGCTTCATCGGAGCTCACCCTCGTGCCATCGCGAAGGTCAAGACTCTCGCGCAGCGTTGGGGGGAGGATCAGGATTCGTTGGTCGCCACCTTCCAGCAGAACTACCCCGACTTTAGGAAGTTGTGGAGGAAGAACGAGCCTGAAACCCTTACGAGCGGGCTCGAGCGCGAGTACTACTTCCCGTTCAAGACCCGAGCAGGTGACAAGTCGACACTGGCCGGTGACCTGGAGCAGGTTCGCGGTTGCTACTACTCCCAAATTAGGAAAATCGCGATCCCGGTGGCGAGAGGGACGAAGAAGGTGGAGGACCTGTTTGAGAAGCAGACCTCCAAGTATCGGATCCCGGTTATCATCTACGACGCCGCGTCCGCAAGGCAGATCCATGAGGTCTTCAGCCTCTACAATCGTCAGGGAAAGCGCCTCAATGCTGAGGAGATCCGCAACGCCGCGTTCCACGAACTGGCCCTCATGCGCGCGCTGCTCGTCACGAGCGGCGACGCCAAGGATGTGGAGTCTGTTGCCCCCTTCCTCAGTCCTAAGTGGGACGACCTGAGGGCGACGGCCGAGACTCTGAGCGATCCGACTGGGGCCTATGCGATGCCGGACGCTGGCTATAAGCGGACCAAGGCCCTGTCGTGGATCGTCGCCGCACTGCTCATGGAGGACGACGGAGTTGCAACCCGCTCCACGGCGAACCACATCAACGCCCTGCTAAGACGGGTGCAGGAGAGCAAGTGTGACAGACTGCGAAACGAAGATTTGATTGTCCAGCTCATGGCACTCCTGAACGGCGCGATCAGCGCCCACGAGGTCGTGCAGGGCTCGGGCTGGGACAGCAAATTCAAGAACGCTCAGGGCAAGGGTCGGTGGCAGGAGCTCCAACTGGTCGCCACCCTCATCGCGCTCAGTGCCGCGTACGCCGTCCGAGGCCGGACGCTGGCGGACGAGGTGTATGCGAGTACCGCTAATATCAGGGCCGCCTCAACGACCTGGAGGCGTCCGACGAAGACCCAGTCACGTCAGCAGTGGCAGTTCATCGGAGGTGTCGTCCGCGATTTGCTCACGTGCCTTAGTGTCACGGTCGAGCAGGCCGACACCGCGGTCAGAGACCAGTTCGGCACGTCCGGGCTGTCAGCGCTGACGAGCCTCGAACGCCCCGAGTGGTGGGTTGAGGCGTGACCGACCCGCATGAGGAGATGCTCGTCCTGACAAGATCGGGACGTAGGTGGCTTGATGGCTACGCAGCGGTCCTGCAAGCCTCCGGCATGCACCCGGTGGGTCGGGAAGTCGTCCTCAGGGACTCGGCCGACATCGCTGACCTCGCGGTGCTGCCGGCGGGCGACGAGCGGTGGCCCGCCTCCCGTGAACGCTCCGGCGTCGTCGTTGGAGCGGTGCAGTCTGGTAAGACCGCATCGATGATCGGCATGATTGCCCGGAGCCTTGACCGGGCTGTCAACGTCGTCGTCGTCCTGGGAGGACGTCAAACGGCGCTCTGGCGCCAGACGACTGAGCGTGTGCGGGCGCAACTCCTCGCCGGGACCGAGCCGTTTGACTTCAGTTTCCGGCCGGAGCCCCTGAGCGGGGCGAGACAGGCGCCCTGTGAGTTCTACCAGGTCGCCAGACGCCTCGTTACGCGTGAACTCGAGCGGGGCAAGCCGATCATCTTCGTCGCGATGAAGGAGGTTCACCACCTGGAGGCCCTCGGGGCCGTTCTACGCAAACATGTTGTACCCGGCGCTCAGGCTGCGGGCGTGCCGGTGAACCTGCTAGTCATCGACGACGAGGCGGACGACGCTTCCGTCGCCGAGGACCGTATCGAGATGTCTGTGAAGGAGGTTGAGGAGCTCAAGCAGATCCCTCTCAAGGTCCTTGACCTCTGGGAGGACCGGAGCCACCCGGGTCATACGTACGTAGACGACCTGTATGCCACATACGTGGCGTACACGGCGACCCCGCAGGCGAACTTTCTCCAGGACGACGCTAACCCCCTCGCTCCACGCGACTTTGTCGCGGCCCTCCGTACACCCGGCCCCGGGGGAATGCTCCGCCCCAGGGAACTCACCTACAGGGTCGACGAACTCAAGGGCTGGTATACCGGTGCCGACCTCTTCTACCGGGTCCTCGGGGACGTCCTGTGCGTGGAGATCACGCCGTCTAACTCAAGGGGTGAGGAGCCTGACGAGGAAGAGCACCCGGAAAAGGAGCTCATTGTCAGGGCGCTACGCTCCTACCTCGTCGCTGCAGCCATCAGGACGCTTCGGTCCGGAGGGCTCGGACCAGCCACGTCGCAGAAAACGTCCTTCGCGAGCCGCAAAGACGTAGGCGACAAGGTCTGCCCCATCACCTCGATGCTCGTGCACCCTACGGCGGATACGGACTCACACTTCGCGACCAAGGACCTCCTCCTCTCCTTCTGGAACGGCCCCGAGGGCCAGACAGGTGCCGGGATCCTCGAAGACATGGTGGCGTCCGCGCCCGCATGGCAGGCCGAGCTCGTGTCATACCGAGACTCCGCCAGCGCACTCAGCCAGTGTCTCGGACCTGAGGCGTGTGGTGACAGAGTGGTCCCTGGCTGGGACGAGGTGGCCACGTGCATCCGACAGGAGATCGTGCCGGCAACGACTGTCCAGGTGGTTAACAGCCGCGATGACGCAGACGGCCGGCCGGACTTCGCACCTTGGTGCGATGACGCGGGCTACTGGCACGCCGCCCCTCACCACTCAACGATCTTCGTCTCGGGCAACGTTATGTCTCGCGGACTTACCCTGGAGGGACTGCTCATCACTGTCTTCACTCGAGCCTCCTCCATCCCGCTCGCGGACACCCAAATGCAGATGCAGAGATGGTTTGGGTATCGCGGCGCGTACCTTGACCTGTGCCGTGTCTACCTCACGCATCAGCAGAAGAGCCTCTTCCTCCGCTACGCCGAGGCTGATGAGGCGCTGCGGACACAGGTGCTTCAGGCTATGAACCGGGCGACGGGGTCATTGCCGGACTTCACCGTGCTTCAAGGGACCGACTTCCGTGCCACCGGCAAGGTCTCACCGCTCGCTTCACGGGAGTTGTCGCCGGGTCCACGCCCCGTGGTGCGACCGATGAACAGGCCCGGTCTGGACGATGCCAACCAGAGGGTGCTTCGCGACTTCTTCACCTCAGACGCGTCGGTAGTTCGAGATTCCCGAGGCCTGCTGGCGGGCCGGCGCCTCAGCCTGATCGAGACGGCAGAGCTGCTTGACTCCATCGTCATTTACAGCCTCTGCCGGGACCCGGTGGAGGAGAGACGATGGTTGCAGGTCGAGGCCCTCGTAGGGCTTGACCCGAGGCTCGATCCTGAGTTCAGTCCGTTGTACCGTCCCCCATCAGGTAGCGATGACGCGCCCTCCGGTCCCCGGTCCCCGGCCGGGCTTGCTGCTTACCTGCGGCTCTGGGCCGCGCTGCTTGACCGTCCGGCTCCCGGCCTCATGACCTCCGAGCGTCCTCCGCAACTGTGGAACCTCCAGGACCGGAGCACTCGTTACGCGCAGGCGCCGGTGTTCCGGATCGGTTTGCGGTTCGGATCCGGCCCGGTCGTGGTGGAGGGCCCCCTTGCGGACCTTGGCGACGATCTGGGCATCAGCGTCCACTCCATGCGACGGCAGGTGTTGCCGAACGGTGAGCTCAACGCCCCGTGGGGATCGCGTGGACGGGCGGACGATGGCACGTACCAGGGTGACGATCTCTTCGACGCGGTGGTTCTCGGTCAGGAGATCGAGTGCCTGGAGGACGGGGCGCGGGCTGCCGGACAGCCGGGATTGCTTCTCTTCCAGGTCATCGACCGCGAGGACTCGACGACCCCCACCATCTCGGTTGCGATGAGCATTCCTGTTGGCGGCCCTGACTACGTCCAGGCAGTCAACACCAGGAGGGGAAGAAGGTCGTGAGTGTGGAGCAAGCGCCGACCTTCGAGGAGCTCCGTGGGCTGATCGCGGCGGCTTCCGGCCAGCCTGACGAGTCTCGACGTCTTGTGCGATGGGTGCCGGGGACAGGTGGGTACCTCGCGTACACCAGGGACGGTGAGGGAAGGCTAGAGATCTTCCTGGCCGGTCCGGCGCTCCGGACGGTATTGCCTGACGTCGCGAAACGCCTCCGTTACGACCGCTGGGAACGTGACGGTGGGAGGGAGATCGAGGCAAGTCGCCTCCTGCTGCCCGAGGGGGAGCATCTCGACGCTGTCGCAGCGACGATCATCGTCGAACTGGTCAGGCACGGGGTCGCATCAGACCTGCAGGCCGCGTTCACCCGTACCGAGCCTCTCATCTCCATGAGCCTCTCGGGCCTGGACGTGCAGGAAGCGGTCATCACCGGCCTTGCTGGTGAACTGCTGTTCCTGCGCCTGCTCCGGCATCTGCCTGAGCTTAGCCCGAGCAAGGTGCTCGCCATGTGGAAAGGACATCGACGCTCTTCGAGGGACTTCCAGATCAAAGACCTGGGAGTGGAGGTAAAGACCTCGATCACAGGGGAGAGTCGTCACCACATCCAGGGCTGGTACCAGGTGGAGGCCGGGGTCCCCGCGGAACCGGGGCTGCACGAGACGGACCTGCGTCTGTTGTCCGTCGGCATTCAGTGGCTTCCGAAGGGTGTCGCGGGGCAGAGTGTCGCGGATCTTGTCAAGGAGAACCGAGAAGGGCTCACTGCCGATGAGTGGCGCGGATTCCTCACTGACGTGCGTGGCTACGGTGGTGGTGAGATCGCTATCGACGAGAACGGCGACGCTGTGGATGAGGCTCTTGCCCGCCCGTTTCAGGAGGGGTTTGTCAGGCTCTACGACCTCGCCGATCCCCGGGTACGCCTCCTTACGCAGGGCGACCTTGATGACAAGCCCCATGTCGTTACCGACAGCGTCTCATTCGAGATCCTTCTTCCGAAGGTGGTCACCTCAGGTAATCCCGTCGATGACTGGTCGGGGGTTATCTCCGTGGTGCGTCAGCACCTGTGAGGACTGAGCGCGCACTCCACCGCCCCGCCACAGAGGGGACATCGTTGGCACGGACAGGTGTAGTTCCCTGATTGGTACCGGGCCTGCGACGAGGCCCTCGGGGCCGGGTTGTCTCTCCCGGGCCCGAGGGCCTTCGTTCGTGAGGGGCTCCGCGCCCTGGTTCCCAACAGGGGGAGCGTCTCCTCCTTCGTCGGAGCGGGTGGTGCGGGCTCCCTAAGACCCGCGCCATCCTCGGTCCGGGCCGGTCACTGGGCTCCCCAACCCTCGCGACCCCTTCCGTCCGGCGGTGACTCATATGTAACCCCCCGACCCTGAAAGACCACCCCCACCCACCCTGTGAAGACCCTAGGAATGAGGGACAGGACGCGCTGGGGCCGACGAGCCCTGCCCGAACCGGTCCCAGCGGGCCCCGCTGGAACCGGTCCTGCGGGCCCGCGCGGACGCCGTCGTCGGCGCTGCGCCCGGTGGCGGGGCCGGGCCTGCCGGCCGACTCAGTGCTGGGATCAGTGCTGGGATCAGTGCTGGGAGCTGAGGACCATGTGGGAGATGAGGTGGTCGAGCTTGCGCACGTCGACGCCGCGGCCGAGCTTGATCTTGATGTGCCCGGCGCGCGTCCACATCTCCAGCTCGGAGTTGAGGTCGAGGTGGCCCGCGTTCTCACTCGACCACATGTTGATCGACGAGTACGGCAGTGAGTACAGCTCCACCTTCTTTCCCGTGATCCCCTGCGCGTCGCGCACGATGAGGCGCCGGTCGGTGAACACCGCAGAGTCCCGCATCGTCTTGTATGCGGCGATCGGCCGCTCGCCCTGCAGGAGGATCGGGCTGATGTCGGCCGGGATCGGGCACTCGGACATGAAGGTCCACGCGACGATGGCGCTGAGCTCGGAGGACACGGGAGGGCTCCTGGGGACGGTGGGCTGATGACGCCCGGATGGTACCGGGCCTGCGACGAGGCCCTCGGGGCCGGGTTGTCTCTCCCGGGCCCGAGGGCCTTCGTTCGTGAGGGGCTCCGCGCCCTGGTTCCCAACAGGGGGAGCGTCTCCTCCTTCGTCGGAGCGGGTGGTGCGGGCTCCCTAAGACCCGCGCCATCCTCGGTCCGGGCCGGTCACTGGGCTCCCCAACCCTCGCGACCCCTTCCGTCCGGCGGTGACTCATATGTAACCCCCCGACCCTGAAAGACCACCCCCACCCACCCTGTGAAGACCCTAGGAACGAGGTGCAGGGCTGGAGCGGGTTCGTTGGATGCCCTCGTTCTGGCCGGCACTTCTGGCCGCGACGACGGCGTCGGCCGCACCACCCCGCCCCTGCCGTCCCCTGCGCACCGCTGCGCGGGTGCTGACGCCCTGTCTCGACCTTTGACTCGGCGACTTAGGGAAGACTAACTTGCCGGTGTCAACCTGCTCGGACGCTATATCCAAGGACACTCGTGAAGATCACCCGCACTCTCCCGCTCGCCGCCGCCGGTCTGTCCGCGCTCCTCGTCGTCGGTGCCAACACCGTCTTCTCCGCATGCGACCCCATGCCCGACGGCAGCTGGATGCGGTGCCACGACTGCCAGAACCAGGTCACGGCCGGAGCTGCCGTCCTTGCCCTCGTCCTGGGTGCCAGCGCCTTCGTCCCCAAGCGCTCCCTGCGCCTTGCCCTCCAGGCCCTCGGGGTCGTCGGCGCCGTCGTCGTCTTCCTCACCCCCGGGGTCATCTGCCCCCTGTGCATGATGGAGACCATGCGCTGCCACACCGTCTTCCAGCCCTTCGCCCGCATCATGAGCGGCCTTATCGCCGCCACCGGCGTCGCCAGTCTCGCCGTCACCGTGCGCGGCACCACGCAGACCGCGGCCCCCGCTCCTGCCGCGGCCTGAGCCCACGCCCTCAGGGTCGATGAGCCGACGCCTGCGCCTCGCCGTCGTCGCGGCCGTCCTCGCCCTCGCGCTCCCCGGCGCCCTGGCCTCCTGCGCCCGGACACCGGGGAGCGACTACGCCTCCGCCCACAAGGGCGACGTCGTCACCCTCGGCACCTGGGAGCAGGACGGTGACGCCGCCAACGGCCCCGAGCCCCTGACGTGGATCGTCCTCGACCGCATCGACGACCGCCTCCTGCTGCTCACCGCCGACGTCGTCGCCGCCCGCCCCTACCACCACGTGCCCTTCGAGCCGATCACCTGGGCCGACTCCGACCTGCGTGCCTGGCTCAACACAGAGTTCCTCACCCAGGCCCTCACCCCGGCCGAGCAGGAGCTCGTCCAGCCCACGCTCCTGGACAACCCCGCCCAGTCCGTCGCCGGAACCGACGGCGGCGCCCCCACCACCGACCGCGTCATGGCCCTGAGCGAGACCGACGCCGTCATCTACCTGTCGACCGAATGGGACCGTGAGCTGTCCGGCCAGGCCAGCGCCTCCGACGCCGTCGCCGGTGACGCCCTGTACACCGACGGCAACGGCCACGTCGACTGGTGGCTGCGCTCACCCGGGGGCGACGACTACGCCGCCCAGTACGTCTCCGCCGCGGGCGTGCCCGCCACCGCGGGCATCGCCTGCGACGCCCAGCTCGGCGTGCGCCCCGCCCTGTGGCTCAGCCTCACCTCCGGGGCGTCGTCCCCGGCGACCGCCCTCGTCCCCACCACCGCCGCGGTCTCCGGCGCCGCCACCCCCCCCCCCCTCCCCCCCCCCCC
>ERZ772827.488-NODE-488-length-21722-cov-5.306965_pt1 | contig 21722 bp, 16 predicted proteins | sample MGYA00580850_ERZ772827 | MGnify/ENA primary metagenome ERZ772827 (study PRJEB29015, sample SAMEA2737950) | human oral metagenome | biome: human oral; feature: human-associated habitat; material: dental | place: China | collected 2145 ... | reverse complement strand
CGAGCAAATTCAAAAAATCCTCAGGGAGAACGGAACAAAGACCTCCAAAATCCAAAAGCTTCTCGCACTCGGATTAACCCGCAGGCAGGTGGCCGACCTAGTGGCCAACGGTAATTACGGTTTCGTGCAGAATGTATACAAGCGCATGATGCAAGGTGTGGCCAACATGGCAGCACAGGCTTCCACCACCATCGCACCACAGATAGACTACACTTTCAACCGCAACTTCGGGGTTGAAATAGAAGCCTACAACTGCACGCGTGAACGACTGGCGCGCGAACTCAACGCAGCAGGGATTAGGGTGCAGGTGGAGGGGTACAACCACACCGACCACGAAGACCATTGGAAGCTGGTAACCGACAGCAGCCTTTCGGGCAACAACACCTTCGAGCTGGTTAGCCCAATACTCCACGGAGAAAATGGACTAGAGGAGTTGGAAAAGGTGTGCTGGGTTCTCGACCTTTGCGACGCTAAGGTGAACGACAGCTGCGGGCTTCACGTTCACATGGAGGCAGCCGAGTTCGACCTCCAAACTTGGAAAAACCTGATTATAACGTACAAGCGGTTGGAAGGCGTCATCGACAACTTCATGCCACGCAGCCGCCGAAACAACCGCTACTGCAAAGGGCTCTCAGCAATAACCGAAGCGACCATCAATAGGGCTGCCAACATCGGTCAACTTCGGGCAGCCTTCCAAAACAACCGATACCACAAGATTAACCTCGAGGCTTATGCCCGTCACCGCACAGTGGAGTTCCGCCAGCACGGTGGTTCAACGAACTTTACAAAGATGTCTGCCTGGATACATTTCCTTGCCAAGATGATTGCTTTCGCAAAACAAGGCGCGGTGCAGGCAGGCACAAACCTCCAAGGCATCCCCTTCCTTACCGAAAGCGAGAAACTTTACTTTAAGATAAGAACAAAAAAGCTAGCAGCATGACAAAAACAAAATACAGGCTGAAAGGCGGTGACTTGATAGTCGCCGCCTCTGCTGCCAACTTCCTGCACCAGCTGCATGTCGGCAGCCGCTTCGACCACGAAGGCACCGACACCGAATACATGCAGCGTTTCGCCCACCGCCTCGAAGAACTGGAAGGCTACCTTGTGCGTACCGACAACCCTGCACATTTCCTTGCCGACCTTATTGAACAGGGTTTCGCTTGGGTTGAATGATAGATCACAAAACCAAAGTAACCGGGGCAAAGCCAAACTTTTTAAGTGTTAAAAGTGGCGCTATTATACAAAAAAAGTGGGTGAAAACTTGCGTACTACGAAAATTTGTAGTACCTTTGTATTGTCAATAAAAACAATGAGATTATGAAACAAGAAAAAGAAATGATGGAGGTTACCCCTGAAGAAAGGGAACTCCTCGAAAAAATGAGAAATTATAACCGCTCTTATCCAAATGGTTATCCACAACTCCTTTGGGACATCCAAGAAACTTTCGATAAAATGCTTCGACAGCCAGGCGGATAAAAACAAGCCTCTCCCCGAAAAGGGGAGAGGTAAATAAACACTAAATTCAAAACGAAATGGAAACAATAATGACATCCCCGGCAATTGTTACGGATATGAAGAAAAAAATGCAAGACGTGCTTTTGGCCGTGTCGTGGCGCGAGTTTGCAAACACCTACTTTCAAAAGTCGTCCTCGTGGTTCTACCACAAGATGGATGGGATAGACGGCAACGGCGGTGCGGGAGGTTTCAGTCCTCAAGAGGCGGAACAGATGCGCAATGCGCTCTTCGACCTTTCTGCACGTATCCGCCGAGCAGCCGAGAACATTTAGGCAAGGTCGCTCATTGGCCTTATTGACAAAAGTCGCCCGCTAGCCTACGGGCGCAACTGCCCCTCGCCCCCTATAAAGGTGAGGGGCTTAACATTTTATCGGCAAAATCAAAGGATGGCTGGTAAAAATCAAGGGGCGGGAATATTTCCCCGCTTATTTTTGCCCATATGAAAAAAATGTGCTACTTTTGCTTGAAAGTATACAACAAACCTCCTTATGACGGGGCGCATACCTGATTGGGGAGGACAAAAACATACAGCTGTACGTTCACGCAGAAGGGATGCGCCCCTGATGCGTGAACACTTTTATTTCATGGGAGCAGGAATCGAGCGCATCAACGATTATGTCTTTAACGTATCCCACAACGTCCACTATTGGATGGTCAGGACGATGGGAGGCGAATATTACCACGAGTTCATAGAAAAAGGCTTTATTGCCATAGGTTACAACGAAATAGCCCTAAGCGAACTGGAAGCCATTAACCCCGAGGATTATGTCGCAGTCAACCAGTTACGGAGTCGTGTAATCGAAATATATAGTGACATGCCGAAGCCTGGGCAGATAGTTACGCAGCTGCTCAGGTTCTGCAAACAGATACGTGTCGGCGACGTGATTGTTTTGCCGGGATATTCATCACACGAGATAAGTCTTTGCCGAGTGAGAGGGAACGTATATGAAGAGACGAATACGAACAATCGCATAGAAGAATGTGCGTTTGCCAAACGCCTTCCCATTGAAGTGGTGCGTACAACAACAAGACGATCGCTACCGCCCAAGGCGCAGATGATGTTCAATTCGCGGCACGCGATCTCCAACATAGACTACTATGCCATGTACATAGACAACAGCATGATGGACTATTACGACAAGGACGATGAAACCCATGTCGTTCTGAAGATAGACACGGACGACGAGGTGCCGGCATCCGCCTTTTTCGACTTCTATAACCTGATGTGTCTCACGGAGAGGTTCTGCCAAGAAAACGACATTGAGGGAACTGCCAAAGACACCGTGATGAAAGTCCAGATGGAATCGAAGGGCATGCTGCATTTCGTCTCGTCAAAGAAAACATATCTTGCACTGCTCGCGCTCGGCATACTCTTCATCAATGGCGGAGGGCTTAAAGTGCATTATGGAAATTTCGACATAGACTTGTCTACACAAGGGGTGTTCGGGGCATACAGTGAATACCTGGACCGTAAGATGGACAGGGAAGTGAAACAATCGATTAAAAACTCATTGGATACGCTCAAAATAAAAACGCCCGAAGATTTCATGAAAGCCTCTATCGAGTTGTACAAGGCGCAAAACGCCAACAGAAAGAAATACTAACAGGGGAAGTAGTAAAAAGGAATCAACACCGCTGCCAACACCATCCCTATCCAAAAAGTTAGGGCTTCTTGGCGATGCGTCAACGCCATCTTGCCGACGCATGCGGAGATGCACAAGTGTGCAACACACATCGTCACGGCCATGATGGCAGCGAATGTAGCAACAAATGCGATGATGTTCCGAATAAGGTCGAGCATAGTCATTATTGTATTCCTTTTGCAAATATAACGCTTTATCCGTTCATTTATTGTCATAAACATGGAAAATGTTCCAACTGGAACATTTTCCCGCCCCTTCGCTTTGCCGTTACAAATATTATATGTAACTTTGCCGTGTCAAAATATCATATCGCGGTACAGATGCCGCCAGCCCGATAGCTGGCCGTTTTTGTATCCCCTCTTTTAGGTAAACGATTTAACTGCGCCGTGTCTGGTGTGCGGAAACGCCCCAGAAGGTCTCGCGATATGAGCCTTGACAACACGTAGCGCAGTTTCTTTATGTCAAAAATATCGCTATGTTACAATCAATCATCATCCCCGATGCCCACGGCATCAAGATCATCACCCCCACAGAGAAAGGAGGCACGCTATGAAAAAAGACGCAACATTGAGCATGTGCTTCAACACACGCGAAGAAGTGGCATTGATCGACGTGTGGGCAGCCCACTTCCTGCATCCACTCTCGGGCAACTTCAACCGCTACATCAAGTATGAGAAGGCGGTGGAGGACATGCACCGCTACATGGGCAGCTACGGCAGCATGGAAGCCGTTTGGAACATCAACGCGGCACTCTACCGCTTTGCACGGCAATGCGAGTACATCGCCGACTTCAACCCCATAGACAAAGGAGGCCGCAAGCCCTGCACCCACTGGAACCGCGGCCCGATAGAGAGGAAGGAAAAAAAGTGGTACATCTATGTTAAGACCGACCCTGAGGTGTTCGCCATCGTGGCCAACCAACTGCAAAGCAAGGCCAGATACGCACATGTGCCCAGCAAGGATGCCGACGAAAGCCCCAGGTATTGGTATCGCGACGAAATTGCCCTGCTGCAAGTGTTCGCCGCTCATTTCCTACATCCACTTGCCGGCCACCTGGACCGCCGCATACCCATGAGCCAGATTATGGCCGAGCTGCACGCTATGTGTGGCGAATATAAGAGTCTGGTGGAACCGCTATACGTTTTGCAGACCCTCTACGACTATGCCTGCCAGTGCGAATACGTGGCCGATTTCAACCCCCTCGAAATGTGCCGCCACATGCCCACCACGCGCCGCGCATTCGGCATCATCGAGGATAAGGAAGGGGAGTGGTATCTGTACGTTAAGACCGACCTCGTGGTGTTCCCTCTCGTGGCCGAACAACTCGCAACAAAGAAATGGAGGTACTAGCCATGAACATGCAATCCAACCAAAGCGTGGCCTTCGAGCTGGGCAACCGTGCCGTGACGCTCACCGCCGGCACACTGGGCCACCTCGAAGACCTGAAACGCGCATCCCACTTCTACCTGCGCGGGCTCGACGGCATCATGCGTGCGCTCATCCAGTTGGGGCGCGGCCCCACAGAGACGCTCACGCCCGAACGGAGCCTGGAACTGCTCGACATCGCCAGCGAAATAAAAGAACACATCCTGGCCGTTGCCGCCATCGACATGTATGCCGACGACAAGCGCGTGCTGCCCGACCTGCCAGCGGGCGACGAAGATTAGCATCTCCGCCTTCGCAGAAATTCAACCAATCACCAAACTGACAGAAATCATGAAACAAGAGAATAAAGAAACAACCGCCGTCGACGTGCAGCCCTACATCGATGCGCTGATGCACACCTTCAGCCCCGCCGCCATGCCCGAAGAAACCACCCACTTCTTCACCACCGCCGAGGTGATGGCCGGCATGCAGCAGATAAACCCCTCGCTTGCCGTATCGGCCGAGCAGGTGGCACACGCCCTCGCCCGCGCGGGATTCCGCCTCTGCAACCGCCCCGGCTCGCAAGGCATCTCGTTCCGCTGGATGTTTAAGGAAAAAGTGTAACCACACTTAACCGTACGTATGACATCACGCCCTCGCAGGCGCGATGTCCTTTACTACCATTTTTTAAAGAGAATTCTCTTGCGTATGTAAAAATAAATGTTTATCTTCGCGGTGTCAAAACTTCTTTTCGCGGTACGAATGCCGCCGACCCATGTCGGCTGTTTTCGTATCTACGCCATAGTAAACGTATTCAGGCTGCGCCGTGTCGGGTGTGCGGAAACGCTCCCGGAGGTTTTGCGAAAAGAACCTCGACAACACGTAGCGCAGCCTTGTCGTATCCGCCAACGATAAAATAAAGCGATTAACCATGGAGCTTTTCTATTTCATCTACTTTTTCGTTGCCTTAGTGCAATCACCGTTCATCGCATGGGGCAGGGGTTGCTCGGGCTACCTGCTCTTCATGGCGTGTTCCATGCTTTGCCCCATTGTTGGCCCGCTATTGTGGGCATGGCTCGTAACGCCTTGCCCTGGGCCACAGGCGGTTCAGTTCTGCTTGGCCATACATGTTTTTGCGTTGGGCATAACACTCGTCGCGCTCCCTTAGCCTGATAAGGTGTAACGCATTTGTCCTTTACCCTTATGCGCACGCCTGTTATCTTTGCCGTATGATAACAGACGCACTCGTACGCGACAAGTTCGTACACGGCACCCTCTCCGAGGGCATCCGCAAAATTCACGCAACGCAAGAGCAGACCTTGCGCAGCGCATACCACGAGCGGACGGGGCAATTGCGTGCCTCGCTCTCGGCACACCGTTCCATTTCCACCTCACAGGGCCATGCACGCACTTTCTACGTCCGTGCCCTCCCCTATTTGCGTTTTCTCGACATGGCCTACCGCCACCGTACCGACCGGTTAGCCAAATACCGCCGCGCCCATCATGCACTTTACAACCGCGTGGTGTGGGGTGTGCTCTATCATGAAACGTTCCCCGAACTGACGTACGGCTTTACGGATGAAGTGCGTGCACGGCTGGGTAACGAGCTGCATAAAATTTTAGACGCAACCACGAAACACACTCTCAAAACAAATTAACTATGGCAAAGAAACACCTGTCCGAGGACGAGATAAAGTATGTAATCTCAGCCGACTCGTCTAAGGCACAACAGGCTATACACCAGCTGGCAAAATCAACCGAATCCCTGCGCAAGGAGGAAAAGGCGCGACGCTCGGCACTCATCGAGATGGAGGCCACCGGCAAGAAGAATACGGAAGAATACCGCAAACTCAACACCGAGATGAAGGGATATTCGAAACGCATCTCGGAAAACGAGAAGAGATTGCGCGAGATGCGATCCACACTCGACACGTCGGCCATGAGCATGAACCAGTTGCGGAAGTATGCCAAGGAACTGGCCAACGAAATGGACAACATCTCCCAAGCAGCCTCGCCACAGCAGTTCGGCGACCTTCAGAAACGTTTGGCTGCCGTAAACCTGCGCATGGAAGAATTGCGCGTCAGCACCTCGAAACTTCGGCAACACCTGATAAGCGACAGCAGCATAAACGTGATGATGGGTAACCTCATGGCAAAGTTTGCTGCGCTGGTTGGCCAAATCGCGCAAAAATCATTGGGCATGCTTACCGACGTAATTGACAAGGGTGTGGAACTGGCCGAGGCAGCCGACGGCATTACGCACGCTTTCAGGCGCATAGGTTCGGAAGACTACCTGCAAGGCCTGCGGGAGGCCACGAAGAACACTGTGGACGACGTGGAACTGATGAAGGCGGCCGTAAAGGCCAACGACTTCCGCATACCTCTTGAAGACCTTGGCAAGTATCTCGCCTTCGCTCAGCTCAAGGCGCAACAGACGGGGCAGTCGCTCGATTACATGGTCGACTCCATCGTCACCGGACTGGGACGCCAGTCGCCACAGATATTAGACAACCTTGGCCTGTCGGCAGCTGAAATTGGCGAAAAAACCAAGAAGACGGGAAACTTCATGAAGGCCGTGGCAAGCATCGTTGAAGGGCAGCTGGCCAAGGCCGGCGAAACTTACGTGTCGGCTGCCGACCGCAGCGTGCAGCGCACCGTGGCCTTGACCAATGCGCAAAAGAAATTGGGGGATGCCTTCCTGCCCATCAAGCAAGAGTGGGAAGACATGATGATGGCCGCCAAGCTCTCCACCGTGGGAATCCTCAAGTTCCTGGCCGAACATTACGAGGGAATACTAATGGTGGGAAAGGCCTTGGGCGTGCTCATCGCCACCACCGCGGCTTATACGGCGGGCCAGAAACTGGCATACCTGTGGGGACTGCGCACTGTGGCCGCCTCCAAGCTCAAGGCCGCAGCCATGGCCATAGAGAACGCCATAACGGAACTGTCGGTACTACGCCATGCCGTGCTCAACAAAACCATGACGCGTTCCATCGCCCTGCAAAAGGCCTTCAACGTGGTGCTCAAGCTGAACCCTTGGGGGGCGGTGCTCGGGGCGATAACGCTCGTGGTGGGTGCCTTGCTCATTTTCAGCCGCCGAACGGACGCTGCCGTACGAGCACAGAAAAGGATTAACGAGGTAAAACGGCAAGCCATCGAACGGGCGGCAGAAGAGAAAACCAAGATAGACCTGCTCGTGGCCGCCGCACGTGACGAGAAACGCTCGATGGACGAGCGGCGGAAGGCCGTGGCAGAGCTGAACCGCATCATACCCAACTATAACGCGCAGTTGGACGAGACTACGGGCAAATATCGCGAAAACAAGAAAGCCCTGGACGATTACCTTAAGTCGTTGGTGCACAAATACGAGATTGAGGGGGCAAAAGACATGCTGGCCAAACTGGCCAAGGAGGCATGGCTGGCCAAGGAAGAGCTGAAAAAGGCCAACGCCGAACTCAATGGAGCACAAACGGCCCAGGGCGGAAGCACTTATACAACATCTTGGGGAGCAGTGGGGAACACCAAACAGGATGTGGTAGACCGCGCACAGGCCAAGGTGTCGGGAGCGCAGGCCAAGTATAATGCGGCCGAAGCCGAAAAGCAGGCCTTTCTTAAGAGCTACGGGCAAGACCTTGCAGGCGATGCCGTGGCGGGGGCGAAGGCCGAAGGCACGCAAGGCGCAAAAGGCACCGTGGGGGCCACACTTGACAGCATAAAGGCCAAGATTGAACGCCTTAAGGCCGAACGTCTTACACTCAAGGTGGGCGACACCTCGGGGCTGAAGAAAATCGACAGTCAGATTGCCGCACTGGAAAGGCGTAAGGCCAGCCTTGAGGGAAACAACACGCGCAACACCGCACATAAGGCTCCTGGGGCAGGCAAAGCTGGCAAGGCACAAAAGAACGGTCTCAACAACGGCCGGCAACAGGCACTGGCAAAAGAAGAAGCGGCATACAACGAAAGTGCCAACGTGCTGAAAAAGGCCTTGGCCGACAAGAAGAAAAGCCAAGAAGAATACAACGTGGCCATGCAGATGCTCGAGGTGGCTCATGCCGCCAACGTGCTGAACATTGAACGCGAGTACACCCAGAAGGCAAAGCAGCTGCACATGGCCGACACCAACGAGCGGCAGCGCATCATCCTGGCGCAGCAGGCCAACGAACGAAGGGCCAACCTGGCATTCCAAGACAAGTCGATGACGACACGGCAGCAATACTTCGACGCGCTGAAAACCCTGCAAGACCAGGGCATGACCGACGAGCAGAAGCGTGAGGCCGACCATGCCCTGCAACTTTCCTCGCTCGAAGCCTTTTACAAGGCACGGCTGGCGCAGGCGCGCCAATACGGCGAAGATGACACGGCACTGACCGAAGCTTATGAGCGCGCCAAGGCAGAGATAATCCGTAAATACGAACAGCAGGCAGAAGAAGAGCGGTACCAGACGCGTATGCGCGCAGGCCTTGTTTCGCAAAAAGAAATCTTCGAGCGCGAGTTGGCGCAGATCAAGGAAAAACTAGCCGCCGAGGGTGCGACCGAAGAGGAGCAGCAAAGGGCAGTGGCCAATATGACGCAGCAGTTCGAGGAGGACAAACTACGCATCCGCCAGCAATACGGCATCGCCACACAACAAGAGCTGTTCGATGCCGAGATGGCGCAGCTCAAACAGCACCTCGACGCCAAGATGATAACCCAGGAGGAGTACGAACAGGCCGTGGCGCAGATGAAGATGGACAAGTGGAAGCAATCGTTCGACTATTACAGCAACCTCTTCGGCACGGCCGTCAAACAGCTGCAAGATGCCGAAATGGCCAACGTAGACGCCAAGTACGATGCGGAGATAGAGGCGGCGCAGGGCAATGCCGACCAGGTGGAGAAACTGGAAAAGCAGAAGGCCAACGAAAAGCTGAAGATACAGAAGAAGTACGCCGACGTGAACTTCGCCATACAGGCCTCGCAGATTATCGTCAACACGGCCGTGTCTGTGATGAAGGCGTTCAGCGAGCTGGGTCCCATCGGTGGAGCCATCGCCGGCGCGCTCATGTCCGTGGCAGGCACGGCACAGTTGGCCGTGGCCAATGCCGAGCGGCAGAAGGTGAAGAAGATGACATTGCAAGGCACATCGGCGGGTTCGGCGGCCACCGGCGCACGCGTGGCAACGGGTCTCGAAGATGGCGGCAACATCGACGTCGAACGCGAGCAGGACGGCAAGCGGTTTAAGGCGAAGTTCGAACCCCACCGCCGTGGCTACGTGGACCACCCCACAGTCCTAGTTGGCGAAGGTCCTACAGGCCACAGTAAGGAATGGGTGGCCAGCAATGCCGCACTCGAGAACCCCACCGTGGCACCACTCATCGACATCGTGGACAAGGCACAGCGCGTGGGCGACATACGCACGCTCGACCTTCGCAAGGTTATGATGCAGCGCGGACTGGCTAGCGGCGGATTTGTCTCGCAGCCGACAGCGAATGGCACACGCCCATCAGCCGCCACCGCACCCATAATATCCTCCCCTGAAAAATCGACAGACGAGGAGTTGCTCGCCCAGCTGCGCGACCTACGCCAAAACGGCATTCCCTCGTTCGTTGCCCTCGACGACATCGAGGCGCGCCAGAAAATACAGCAACAATACCGTAAGATAGCACAAAAGCAATGAAGATAACCAACCTAAAGAAGGGAGAACCCTATCAGCTGTATCCCTCGGCACAGCTCTCCATCGAGCGCACCAACCCCTTTTTCAACGAATATGGCGAATCCTCCGTGCCTATCGACATGCCGTGTTCGGAACACAACTTGCGCCTGCTCGACTACCCCCACATGTTGGGGGGCAGCAAGAAACAGCAGATGTTCGATGCGGTGATACAAGACGGGCAATACTACGCGCAGTGCCGCCAGTGCGTGCTGTCGGCCACGGCCAAGGGCAGCATATCGACGGCCTTCTACGTCAACGACGGCTCGTTTTACAGCCGCCTAAAAGACAGTCGGCTCAAAGACGTGTTCAAGGGTGAGTTCGTGCCGGGGGTGGACACCGTGGCGCAGGGCATCGACTTCTGCCGGCGATTGCGCAGCGGCACTGATCCCCACTTCGCCAACTTTCCCATCTTGGTCGACAACGACTCGGGACTGGACGGCGGATGGAGCCATAAGATAATAAACGCCTACGGCAAGGACAAGCGCATCGTCGTGTCCCTGGGCGACAAGACGGGCGAGGTAGACACCTTCGTGCCCAACGGCACGGGTGAAGGCTGCGATTTCTACAACGCCGTGCAGCGCACGGAGCATGTCAACAACATCCGCATCACGCTACAACCAGGCTACTACATAACGCCCTTCATTCGCGCCAACTACGTGTTGGAGCGCGTGTTCAAACATTTCGGCTACACGCTCAACGAGAATTTCTTCAGCCGCACTGAGCCGTTCCGCACGATGGTGCTGCTCAACAACGTCATCGATGTGCTGGTGAACGGCAAGATTAAGATGGCCGACCTTGTTCCGGAAGTAACCTGCTTGGAGTTCCTCTCCGTGTTCCGCAAGAAGTTCTGTTGCGAGTTCGTAACCAACGAAGGCGAACGCACTGTAGACGTAGTTTTTCTCTCCGATATGGTCAACGCGCGGCCCGCAGCGGACCTTACAGCCTGCCTGACGGCCGAACCCACCGTACAATACAAGGCAAACAAGGAATACAAGCGCATAACGCTGGCATCGAAACACACTGTGGAGAGCGATATGGAGAATAGCTACGACAGCCTTGACAAGATGGTGTCGGCCAACGCCACGGCCTACTTCGACCCGCGCAGCGGCACATTCCGCAAGGAGGGCTTTTCGGGCTCTACGCGCTACACCACGAAGGTGGGCGAGCCGTCGCAGCCTTACAACACAGGTGGGGCGGCAGAAGCGCATGCCGTGGAGGTTCCCGATTGCATCCCGGAGTTCCGCACGTTGAAACTCTCGGGAAAAACGGACGATAGGGAATACCACCATTCACTGGCCACCTTGCTCTACATCGGCAAGTACAACACTTTGAATTCCAAGATGGAGGTGTCGGGCGAAAGCCAGTCGAAGTCCAAGGAAAACAGCCAAAGTGCGAACACGTTGCACACCATGCTTGCCTTCGCCTACGTCTCGGCCTCGGGAAAACCCGCTGGAACCATCTCTGCCTACGACCTGAACGTGTGGCCCAGCCGTAAGATATTCGAGTACGGGCTGCACTACAACGGGCGCGACGGCATCTTTGAGAAATTCTATCGCCCTTACGACTTTCTTCTGCGCAACTCGTTACAGACAGTGAAGGCAAAATTGCTGCTCAGCCAGGCCATGAAGCAGAACCTGCCCGCCGTGGCCAAGGTTACGCTGCGGGGCGTGCCGTTTTTCTTCAACAAGCTTAAGTTCACCCTTGGTGGGAAGAACGATCCGATTGAGAGTGAATTGCGAACCATCATGCCCGCAGAACCGCAGAGCAGCTCGCCACCATTGTCCGACATGATGCCCAGGATGAAGTCCAAGTACGCGTGGATGCCGCGCTACGATGTCAGAGAGGTTTCTAAGGAAGAACTCATTGCAGCCGTGACCAACCGCGACAAACGCCCGGCCACATTCTATCCGCCCACGCCGTCAGAAGAGTGGGCGAAAAAAACCAAAGCTGGCGAACAGTTGTTCCTGGACGTCAACTATATCATCCAACCACCACGCAACATAAAGGAAGCGAGAAAGAACATAGCCCATTACATATTGGAGAAACGGTGGCTTCAGTGCATAGAACTTGAAAAAGCAAAGAAATATTCCGAAAATTGGGACTTTGCCTTTCCTTTCATGGAAGAGTGAAAAGACGGCTTTGTCCACTCGTAGGTCGTGCAAGTCGGACTTGTCAGACCGGTCCAACTAATTGCCTCACCCACCTTTTCCTGTCCTTTTCCCATCCTTACATATAACGTAACTTTGCCCAAAATAAGCCAATTATGGACATTCTTCTCAAACCAGATACCCTGAGCCTGCTGGGCAACATCAACCACTTCACGCTCTCGTCGAGCGTTGAAGTGGTGATGCGCCTGGTGCAGCTGCCTGGGGGAAAGGCCGTCTTGGAACACAGTTATACGCCCGACGTGGACAACCGCATCGACATCGACCTGACCGATACGCTCTCACCGCTGTTCCGCTTCGAGCTGCGCGACGTTGGCGAACCCTATCGGCAAGACGGAATCGTGCAACGTTTTGCTGCAGAGCTGACACCCGTAGGCGGACAGCCCACGAGAGTGGAATTCACCGTGCTGCGTGCTGGTGTAGATAGGTTCGCCGAGTCGGCCGTCTCATTCCTGCGGGCCAACTTCCTCACATGGCAGCCCAACACCAAGCCTGTGACATATCACACGCCGGAGTTCCTTACCTATTACGCATCGGCTGACTGCATGGTAAAGTGTGAGGCGCACCTTGAAAAAGAAACGAAGATATTGGAGCTGGCCACGTTACAAGGAGGACACGCATGGACGATACCCATGCAATACGCCATCATTGCGGCCAAGCTGAAAGAGAACCCAACGTATTACGACGTATACGTTGAAGACACACAGGGCAACCGCCTGACCTACGTGCAGCGGTACTACCCTACTGACATTCGCAGCGAGGAAGAGACATGGATACTCTTCGAGAACTCGCTGGGCGGACTGGACACCTTCCGCGCATTCGGGAAAACGACGAAAACGGCCAAACACACGCACAACGTGGCCGAGATTGAGGGCGTGAGCGAAGAATATCGCGTGGACACCACACGCGAATTTAAGAAGTACACAGGCCATCTCGACCGCCGCGAGCGGCAATGGCTGCTGGATTTCTTCCCGTCGCTCGTCAAGTATGTCTACATCGGCACCTACCTGCGGCGCATCGTGCTCACCGAGAGCGAGGTGACGTATGCCGAGCGTGAGCTGCCCGCGGGATACAGTTTCACCTACAAGTATGCCGACGCGAAGCCCTACTTGAACCTGCCGCGCACAGAGCCTGTGCATGAGCTGATTATAAGCGTACCCCAATCGGGGTCTTTTACGCTCGCCCCTCGCTTAGTTGAATTTCCGGCTCAGCCGCTAAGCGAAGGGGCGTTATTCCCCATCCAAAGCCCATACGCAGACGAATGGCGCACCACAAGTGCGGAGTCGCTCACGGCCTATATCACCCGCGCCATCGTTGCCGGATACAAGAACGACGGTGCCGTTGGCCACACGCACGCCAACATCGGCACGCTCGACGCGCTCTCGCAGATGGGGCGGTACCTGCTGCTCAACGCCAAGAAAATTGCGGCAGGACAAGCCGATGCCGCCGATATGGCCAAGGCCCTTGACGCGAAGAGTGCCGATTGGCAGAAGATTTTGCGCAAGGACATACCCGATGTGGCCGATGCCCTGCTCACGCTGGCGGAAGGCCTGAAAGTGGACAAGCTGTTGGAGAGTATGGACTTCGACCCCATCAACGAGGCGGGATTCGGCTTGGGCCGTGGCGCAAGCGGCAGGTGGAAACTGTCCGTACCCGACCTCGTGGTCTGGGGCAAGGCCACTTTCAACGAGCTGGAAAAGCGCAAGCTCTCGTTCGTAGGCGGCAACATGGTTTTCTCTTCGAGCGGTTCTAAAATCGTTAAGGTGCAATGGCTTGATGAGTACGGCCTTATCACAGCCGACGAAAATAAATGCAAGGCTTACCGCTGCTTCTTTTTCCAAGACGACGGAACCACGGCCACAACCAACCTTTGGGAAAAAGACGACCAGGCGCGCTGCCAAACGTTCAACGTGCGCAACGACGTATACCGCAACGTGGCCAACAAGAACTACTGGCGTAGGGTGGTGGCCGTAGGTGAAGATTACGTCGACCTGTCACGTGAGGATTGCGCAGCAGACAGCGATGTGCCGGCTATTGGTGATACGCTTGTGCAGATGGGCCACCGCACCAAGGCCGAACGGCAGTCGATGATACAAATCCTCGCCTCGGGCGACGATGCGCCGGCCATCGTATGGTATGCCGGCATAAACGGCTACACGCTCGAGGGCAAGCGCACGGCCATCGTCTCGCCCGCCAGGGTGGAGTTCAACACGCAACTCTTCCGACTCGTGTCGGGCAGCGGTGCAAAGGTGGCGATGGCGGCCGACCGCGGATTGTGGCGGCCAACCGAAAAGTATGCCTATTACGACCGCGTTTCGCACAACGGTTCGCTTTGGCTTTGCGTAGCACCCGAAGGCAAAGAGGTTACATCGGAGCCTAAGCCAGACAACGACGAATGGCAACAACAAGTGAGCCGAGGCGAAAAGGGAGAAAAGGGCGAACCTGCGCTGGAATTGCGCCTGGACATCGTGCGCGGCGACCTATTCTATCGCGAGGGGCAGGGGTTCGTGGCCGAACTGAAAGCCACCGTGATGAAAGGCGATGCAGACATCACGGCCGCCCTTCACCCATCGCAGCTGGCCTGGACGCGCGAAAGCAAAGACACGGGCGGAGACAAGGAATGGAACGCGAAACACCGCGACCGGACAGACCGCGTGGAGATAACCACCGACGACCTGACCGAAGGCCATACCGCAATAGTATTCACATTATATAATACCGACGGAACTTCGCACGCCAAGGAGGCAATGGAGTTCCCCCATTAAAAACAAATCATGGCAGAAGCAAGAGCAAAAAACAGAGTGGTGTTTAAACGTATAGTAGACGGTCGCACCCTGAATTTCGTACTTAACCCCGACCGGTCCACCACGCAGGTCGTCAGCAAGGACCCCAAGGCCTTCAACCCCGACTTCGCACAGGCGGCCACACCCTTGTACATAACGCCCGTGCTCACGGTGAGCGGTGGCGGCGGTGCCAACCAGGTTAAAGGCACGTGCACGTGGTACGCCAACGGCGCGAAGATCACGTCGGGGCAGAACGGCTTTACCATTGAGACCAGCGGGCAATACCGCCTGAAACTGGCCGCCAACCCCACTACGCCCACCACGCTCATACGTTGCGAGTACGTGTACCGTGCGGCAGACAGCGGACTGGAAACCACAGTCAGCGCAAGCCTTACCTTACAGCAGGTGGAGAACGCAGGCACCGTCATCATGGCGGCAATCGATGCTCCCTCACAGATATTCCAAACGGTGAACAACGAGGTGAAGAATCTCATCTTTAAGGGGCGCATGCTACGTGGTGCCAGCGACGACACCACCAACGTGGAATACAATTGGGAAATTACGGGGGCCAACGGTAACTTCTACCGCATCACGGCCGCCACCGCGCCTTCCGGCAGCGGATTGCCCGCAGGAAACCTTTTCGGTGGTGTCAACACTAACACATTGTCGGTAAGTTCTAAGGCCGTACTTAACGTGGCCACCATCCGGTTGACGGTTAAGGACACCGACCCGTCCAGCTCCACCTACGGCAAGACGGCACAGGCCGTGGTCAGCGTGTTGGATGCCACAGACCCCTTCGAACTGAACATGGACCTGCCCCAAGGCGACAGCATGAGCGCGGGCAGCGCGGGCCTTCCGCTGGTGTTCTCGCTGTGGCAAGGGGGCAAGGAGGTGGCCGACACGTTCTACGTGGGCAAGACCATCAAGTTTTGGCGATGCACGGAGGCAGGGGCGAAGGATGCCACCTTTGCACCGCCCGCCGCAGACTTTACGGGATGGACCCTCGGTACTGGCCCCACCGCAGGCGAGGTGGCACAAACATTCGCCGCCAACAAGGCCGCTAAGGCCAACCGCACCGTGGTAATCAAACCCGCGCACATGCTCGAAGGGCAACTCTCCGCATTCGAGGCGCAGGCCGAATTCGATTAAGGCATCATAATCTATATCATCAAAACAAACTATTTAAGGCTGGGATGAAGATACAGGCAAGAAACAAGGTGGTAATCCGCCGCGCGCCGAAAGACGGACGCGATGGGCAAGACGGGCAGAACGGCCTACCGGGAATAACGTTACAGCTCAATCCCGAGCGCATCGTGCTGGACACCGATGCCGACGGCATTGTGCGCAATTTCGCAACGGCCACATGCACGGTGCAATTGCTGCGCGGAACCGCCTCGCTCTCGCCTGCTGTCTTCATCCTCCAACAAGTGCGCTGCGCAGCGCGCGTGTCGGGCGGCACGGTCCGCATCACGGCCGTGTCCGTAGACCCCGCCACCGGCTATTCCTACGGCAGCGCATACGTTGACATCTCCGCATCGGCCCAGGGACAGACCATCAAGGCGCGCATCAGCGTGGGGGTGAACATACAAAAAACCATTGCACGGTTGGAAAACACCAGCAGGGAAATAGCCCAGAGCGTAGAAGGAATAAAGCGGACGGAAGACGAACAGGCACAAACCCTTGCCCGCCTCTCCGTGCAACAGGACCGCATATCGGCACGCGTGTATGAGAACAAGACAAGGTGGCACAACTTGTTGCGCGACACCAAAGCATTGCGCGGTGATTGCACCGTGGGTGCGACAAAGGTGCAAGACCGAAAGGTGCGCGACTTCACAGTCGCGTTGGGTACTGCGCCCACTGACGGCTACCTCGATTTGGTGCAATGGCTCAACATCGACATAAAGCCCGACACGCATTACGCACTGTCGTTTTGGGCGCGCGGGCAAGGCAAGGCCAACGCTTACCTTCACCCTGCCGCCAGCGCATTCAGCAGCAATTCGCAGGGGTTCGAGTCCAGCTCCAACGACGGGTACAGCCTGTTCGCCCTCTCGGCCGATTGGCAATGGCATTGGGTGGTGTTCAAAACCGCACATGCCATCGGGGGCAAGAAGAACCTGGCGCCATTCCGCCTGACGGACGGTGCATCGGGCGAGGTTTACGGCGTGTGTCTCGTCGAGGGGACAACGCCCGCGCATTGGCTGCCCTATAATTGGGCACCGCAAAAAAACTACCTTGCACCTGCCTTGGCCGCCGACGCAAGGGTGGGCGACGTTAAGGGCCACGAGGTGGTGGAAGATGCGCAGATGGGAACCGTAAGGCAGCTCACAACCGACGTCGGCAACAACTTCCAACTCGTATTCGACGCTCCAGACTACACACAGCTCAACAATAAGGCCGTAACCATGTTCATCGTCATTAAGGCCATGTCCGAGGATGCCACTTGGCATTTCGGCGGCTGGAACGACGGCGACGAACTGAAAGGTTCTTTCTTCTTCCTGAACCGCGACTGCGACTACGACGACTTGGGCGACGGATGGCGTAAATACCACACCACGTTTTACAATGCCAATAACCGCCTGTGGGACGGGCACTCGTCTTTTGGGCTGAACTCTTTGAAAGGCACCGTGTGCGTCTACTCCGCCGGCGTGGTGCAAGGCGAGGAATGCCCCGATTGGCATTCCGTGCCGCTACGCAGCGGCATGAAACGTGCGGGACTTGACATTGACAAGGAGCGCATCGAACTGAATGGCCGCACGGTGTTCCGCAACGACAACGCCGCCGTGCCGTTGTTCGACAAAAGCGGAAAACTCAATCCCCAACTATCCACGGCGCAATATCTCATGAACGTGCTGCGAAGCATGGAAACAGTGATTAACGGCGGACTGGTGATTGCTGGACTGATGGCCGCCAAGGACGGCGAGCAGGTAACGGCCTACCTTAACGGCCTGCAGCAAAAAATGCACGCCTTGGCAGCAGGCGTAAGGAATTTCGGAACGAACGAAGAAACAGCTCTGTCCTACATCAACTTCGACGGTAGTGCCAAATTCGGCAACCTCGGCATCGGCTACGATGGCAGCGTGAACATCATCGACCACGAGGGCAAACCGCGCATCAACATTACGCCCGAAGAGTTGCCTGCCGACGGCGAGCTGTTCAAGAAGGCCGACCTGGACAAGGATTTTACACTTAAAGGAAGCGGCCAAGACTTTGTGTACGGCAACACCTACGTTGCCAGCACAGACAGACTCCCGATAGCCGACGACAACAGCCTTGTGTCGGTAGAGGCAACCGTTACGCTGAAGGGGTATGTGCCATCAAGCATTACGGACGGATTCGGAACGAAGACGGTTACGAACCTTAGCTGTACCCCCACATTCATTAAGCGTTCTGAAGGAGAGGGCAAGGTGGGGGTGCAGCATTTCGGCGGCACAAGGATACGTTTCGATAACAGCGGGCCACGCGACCACCTCCACCTGGTGAGCAAGGGGGCCAACGGCTACGAGATAACGGAGACATTCGAGGTGAAGGCCCAAGCGGTATTGTCGGCCGGCGAATGGACCTTCGGGGCAGATGTGTTTTGGGGTGAGCGCATCTTCCGTGGTGCGGCCTACATCTCGGCCGCTAAGATAAACGTGAGGCACGGCTATGGGCAACAGTCACTGCACCTCGCACACAATGGTTTTTCGTCCATACACAGCGCAAAGCAGGCCTGCTACGTACGCGACGGCAAACTATATGCATTCGGTAGCATGAACATACCAGGAATATTGCTCGCAGGCACGATAGAAAGATGGGGCGGAATAAGCAACGCGTGGGGAGAGTACGCTGTAGGGACCAAGTTGCAATATGTGGAGTCGGATGGCAGGCGTGTGGCAAGGGTTGTATTTAAGGATGCGCTGCCATGCGGTGCCAACTATGTGGCCATAGCCAACGTAAACGACGACAGCACGGGCTGCACAGTCGTGGTCTGGAGAAAGACGGCCAAGTATTGTGATTTTAGAGTCGTAGAAATAAATGGTAGCGAACCCACACACGTGGGCTTAGACGTGGTTATAATAGGGCGAAATCATGCATAAAAAAAGCCCCACCTCGCTGCGGTGGGGCTTTTCGTTTTAATTCTTTTTTTTAGCTTTCAGTTCGCGCCATTGTGCGCCCGTGATAGGGATAAATGTATATGCTTTCTCCAAGATCTTATAGCACTCCTCGTAGTCGCCCTTGGCAAAGGCCGCACGCACCAACGGCTCGGCTTTCTCCAATTCTGCGTTAGGCACATAAGCGATGGTGTCTTGTGTCGTCACGCGCAGTATCGACCCGCTATAATCTTTTTCATATCCACAGAACGTGGTATCACCATTCTCTATATGAATGTTTCGGCAGAACACCACGTCACGCAATGAGAGAAACACTCCCTCCAGCCTTGGTGTATTGTCTTGTGTTGTGGTATACACCACATCTTTCATCAGCAGCTTCAATGTGGGGTTTAACGTGTCGCGCATCTCGGCAGTAAAGGCCTTACCAGTGTTACTGCCATCAGGGCGTGTACCTTCCATCGACCACGTTTGTTGCACTACCTGTTTCCCGGTAAGCATGTTGCCATATATATATGCTCGCGTGCCAGCGGCAGCACGAATGGGGACGGGGCGAAGGCCGTCGTAAACTTGTTTTTGGGGCTGTTCGGGGCTGTCCTTATGGCAGGCCACGAACAATGCGGGCAAGGCCGCAAGTAGGAGTAATAATGTCTTTCTCATGTCTTTATAAATTTAACGATGGCAAATGTAACGAAAATTCGCGAACGCGCCAAGGGAAAAACCATATTTGTAGGATTGTAGGAACGTAGGACGCGAGAATACGAAATCCGCGGGCGAAAAAATTAAAGCACACCACGGTAACCCAGTATGCATTTGTTGGCCTCCTTGATGTCTTTGGGCGTATAGATGTCCGTAATGAGGATGGAAGAGTGGCGCGCCTGGTCGCGCACGGTCAGTATGTCGGTGTTGGCCCGTAGCATGTTGGTTATGCCCGTGTCCTTGAGCGAATAGAACTTATACCGCGCGCTCATGTTCAACGCCTTGCGCACACGCCTGTCCCAATAGTCGCGGAACGCCTTCTCGCTGTGGTACGTCTCGCTGGGCTTGAAACCCTCGCCGAAGAGGTAATAATGGCTGGGATTGCTGAACACGCCCAGTTCCAGCATCAGCTTAAGCACGTGGTCGGGTAGCGTTATCACGGCATCATTATGGTTCTTAGTGTTGCAGCCGTGCAGGTGCAGCGTCTTCCGCTTCACCGAAAAATCGCCCACTTTAAGGTAGCTCATTTCCTTGGGGCGCACGAAAAGATAGTGCAGGATGTAGCACGCCAACAGGTAATGCTTGTTATGCTCGCGCAGCCACTCGTTCAGCTCCGTCAGCACCTCGTTGGGGATGACGTCGCGGCTCTTGCGCTGGCTCCTGCGTTGCACCAACGAATAGCAGGCCGTCGGGTCTACGCTTATGTAGCCTCGCTCAAGAAGGTACTTGCTGAACGTCTTGAGCCACGCCAGGTAATTGTTGCGTGTCTGCAACGTGTTGTTGCGGTCGATGAAGACATAGTCTAGGAATTGGCCTACAACAAGGTTGTTGAACTGGTATACGTAGAAGAGGTTGACTTTCTTCTTTCGTTTCCACTCGCGCAAGATGTTCAGGCAGCTGGTGTACGTCGAGACGGATTCCTCGCGCATGTTGTTCTCGCGGAAGAGTTTGAAGAGGTATTCCTTATACTTCTCGCACACGGTGTCGAACTCCGTGTACTCGAGCGGCTGCACGCTCTCTATCCACGGGTTCCAGCCGCCCATCAGTTTCTCGGTCAGTCGTTTCACGAGGTCTTCGCCATACTGCCGCTGCTGCCGCTTGCCGTGGATATGTCCCAGCATGATCTTCTTCATGCATAATTTGCCCTTTTCCGGGTTGAATGCGGAGAACGCAACGTAACACTCCGAGGCTTGGTGAAACTTCGGTAACTTCCAGCCGACAATCTCATGGATTGCCGATCGTTTTTTCTCAGAAAGCAAATTTTTTTTTGGCATCTCTAAATTTCTTTGAAATGCCCTACGTTAAACATGATATTGTTACAAAAGGTGTTCGCCGACTTTTCGCCGAGTAAAACACCCCCGACAAGAAGAAAGGGGTTGATAATCAACCCCTTTCACTCTTTTCTGTCGGGATTACTGGACTCGAACCAGCGACCTCGCGCCCCCCAGACGTGTGCGCTACCAACTGCGCTAAATCCCGAACATTGCCTTTAAGTTGCCTTAAAGGCGAGTGCAAAGGTAGGCAATAAATTGTTAATGGCAAAATTTTATTGCTGTTTTTTCTTGTGGAAGATGAATTTATCGCTTTTTTGTCGTATTTTTGTAGTGGCACAATGTATCTCTGCTTGCCTATAAAGCAAGCTGGTGCAGGTTGCCGTCACGTCTAATCTAAATATTTGCAATGTAATGAAACAGTATTTGTCTTCACTTTTTATGGTGGTCGCAGCGCTCATGTTGCTGGATGCTTGTAGTAAGGATGAACTTAGAACCTCCCCT
>ERZ772827.484-NODE-484-length-21975-cov-3.825912_pt1 | contig 21975 bp, 22 predicted proteins | sample MGYA00580850_ERZ772827 | MGnify/ENA primary metagenome ERZ772827 (study PRJEB29015, sample SAMEA2737950) | human oral metagenome | biome: human oral; feature: human-associated habitat; material: dental | place: China | collected 2145 ... | reverse complement strand
GATTGCAGGACTGGTTAATGCGATGGGATGAATATTTTCGCAAGAGGTCTAATATAACCAGCATCACCTTCACAACGCCCGCTTTCATCGCGGGCTTTCATTTATCGCCAGATGAGTACGAGACCGACGACGTGACCGGCAAAGAAACGGGCAACAAACGGGCGGGCGATTACATCACCTTCGAGCGCCTGCTCTTCGACGGCGTGTATGACATCAACTGCGGGGCAAGAATCAACGAGGCGGGGATTGCGGCAGCGGCAGCCGTCAGAAACGAATGCGGCGAAGAAGTCCGCTTGGACTACTGCCACAACGCGCTATGGCTGACCGACCCCGGCATTTACCGCGCTGTCTTCCACGGCAACGCGCGCGAACAGGCGGCGGTCATTATGTACAACGGGGGGAACTGAGATGGCATGGCATACGGTGACTTGCAAATGCAAGGAGAACAAACAGGGCGGTGGTGGCACGGATACTTTCGTGGACGGCATCAACATCACCCACAAGAGCGTTGACGATGGCACACAGTACACGGTGCAGCTATCGCGCAATGACGGCGAGACACTCACCAGCGCTTTCACGGTACCGGGCCGGGACGACACCGATACCCGCGTGGGTGGTTACGGCACGGCGGTACATGCGACCGAACACACGACGCAGCTATGGTTTGAAGAAATCCTGTACAAGAACGGCGGGAAGGTGGACGGACAAACGCCGCGCAAGATTAACTTTGACTTGCCGCAGACGAAAATCAAGGAGGTCAATAAAGTCGGCGGCAGCGTCACCATCACCCAGCACACGGTGATCGGGACGGAAGAAAAGTACACAGAAGCGTTTACCTTCGACGTCGGCGGCGGTGGCGGGGCAACACTGGACTTCGCCGCCGCGCCCAACGTCCACACGACCGACGGCACCGACCTGCCGACCAGACTCTACGGCAAGGCACGAGCAGCCATGCTGGCGGCACCGGACGGCTGGGCGCTGGTAACGATGAACGGCAAACAATACGCCATCCCTGCCTATGAGGTGAAATGATGGCCAAATACAACCCCATCGGCCTCTACGGCGAAGGGACGGCGGCGCAGACCCACGACGGCTACAAGGATGGCGACACCATTGCCGCGCGGCATCAGGATATCGTGGGGTACATCTCGACAAAGGCGGGCAACGCCATCCGCCTCGGTAGCGACAAGCTGCTCTACGTCAACAACCTGTGCAGGGGGACAAGCGCGAAAACACCAACGGCGGCATCCGACCCGTTCGCAGCGGGTTATCCCAAGCCCTCCTCACCGCTGTTCCCGAAGGCACCGGAAGCAGGCGCGGCGCTGCAACTGGCCGACAGCTACGTCCCCTATCCGTTCTACAACGTGACGAAACAACGGCTGCCTGCGGCCTCACGTCATGCGCCGGTGCTCTTGTACAACAACGCCTTCGGTGGCGCGCATGGCCGCCCGCACGGACAGGTGCTGGACAGGGTGATTGATGTGCGCGACCTCATCAGCCACGACCGGGGCAACGCCTTGCGGATTGGCGAGGACGGCCTGCTGTACATCCACAACTGTTGCAGGGCGGCGCCATGAAGACAAAACCTGTCGTCCTGCACACAGGGCATCAGGCCATCCGCGACGGGGATGTGGTGGATGCGCAATATGTGGACGTGGCCGCCTTCATCTCGCGCGATTCCGGCAATGCCCTGACCTACGCCGACGGCCTGTACTACGCCGCTGCCCCTTGCCACGAAAACAGCAGCTACGTCATCGCCACAGATTTCTTCCCGATCATCGCAGAGGACGGTTACAAAGTCGGCGGGCTGCGGGTAACGGGCATCCATGTGACCGGCGGCAAAGAAGAAACGGGGGCGAAAGACGCCATTACTGTCGCGGTAGAACCGTTGGGCGGCGTGCTGCGGCGCTACGGCGTGAAGCAACACGCCGAAAGGGAGGCCGTGAGCGTGGGCGTCGAACCGCTGGGTGGCGCAGTGCGGCGTATCGGCCTGATTACCCATGAAAACACGGAAGCCATCGGCGTGGCCGTCGAACCACTGGGCGGTGCGGTGCGGCGTGCGGATGGCTACAGGGCGGCGGACGGCTACAAGACGCAGACGCTGCTGGTGAAAGCAATCGAGGTGAAATGATGAATATCAGCTACGCAGGGCGCTTCCGCTGCGCCGTGCAGGATGGACGCGGGCGGGTGGTTGAGGAAACGGGGTGGATAAAAAACCTTGTCCTCGATCAGGGGCTCAAATACCTGGGCAACGGTGCCGGTGCCGAAATTGGCGAATTTGCCACGCTCTACATCGGCGTAGGGCAGAAGGCGGTGGCGGCGACGGATACCGCCTTACAGACACGCATCGGTGCCGATGTGTACGGTGCAGCGACGGCAGGTAATCCGACGCACACCGTAAATTACGACCCGCTCAAACCGCAGTACATAACACGGCAACAAGTGGTAACGCGCTTTGGTCCCTTCCAAAGTTCGCAGAACCTGACCGAAGTCGGTCTGGGAGCGGGCGTCGGCGGCGATTACTTCCTGTTGACCCGCGCGCTTATCAGGGATGCGACGGGTACACCCACCGTGCTGACGGTGCGCAAGGGCGGCTACCTGACCCTGACCTACGAACTGGTGCAGGTGTGGGATACCGCACCGGCGACGTACCAGGTGCAGGCGCAAATCAAGGGTACGCCGACGGCAGTCAACGTGACGACCAAGCTCTGCGATGTCGGCACCCTGTCGTATCAGACGCTGAACACGCAGGTCACACGCTTTTCCGCCGATGCCGAAGCCTTCGCGGGCGATATAGGCAACACCATCGCCGACCATCCCGGCGGCGAACGCCGCGCCATCACTACGCCGAAAGGGCGCTGGCAGTTTGACGAAGCCACGCTGACCTCAACGGCAACCATCTCCATACAGGGCATTACCTTCGCCGACGGCATCAAGGCACTGCGCCTGCCGACCACGCGCGGCATCTGGCAGGTGGGATTCAATACGGCGGCCGGGAAAGGCGTCGTGTTGCAGGCAGAAAACGTATTTGAAGTCGTGCTGAGTATCCGGCACGCACGCTACGAGGGGGCATTATGAACATTGGTATCGCAGGACGATTCGAGCTGCATGTGTACGACGAGAAGGGGGTATTGCGCGAACACCGCCCGATGCAGCCGAACCTGATAACGGACGCCGGGCTGATAGCGCTGATGCAGGGGCATAACATCGCCGCCCTCCGCCTCGGCAGCGGCGATAACGAACCGCAAAAGACGGATACCCAACTGACCGCGCCGCTGGCGGATATCACCTACGCGTCGGCAAGTGGCGACAAAGACGGACAACTTTACGACAAAAACGGCCAGTTCTACACCTATTGCGTACCGCAGTTCCGTGCGCACAATACCGGGACGGCAGCAGTGACTGTAAAAGAACTGGGGCTGTTGGACAACGATACCAACAAACTTGTCACCCACGCCCTAATCAAGTCCGGCGGCGCACCATCCCCTATTACCTTGCAGCCGGGCTGGTATCTGGACGTCACCTACGAGTTGCGCGCCTATTATCACAAAGCGCCCATCAGCAAGGATGCCGAATTTACGGTAGGCAGCGATAAGAAAACGTATCACACGCAGACGGTGGTATGGGTAAAACCGGATGGCAAGTCGCTGTATACGACCCCCCATCCGGCGAACCTCAGTATCAGCAGCGGATATCTCTACCTCACAGTTCATGCCTACCCGTCCGGGTTAACGGCGGACGGCAAGCCGCCCGCCACGAGCGGCGGTGTGACGGTGGCAGAGCGGGCACCACGGCCACAAGACACCGATATTGTGATACAGGGCGACGCAGCGGTTGCCGATTTACCGCTCATTACCATGCCGGAGCACATCAACGTCAGCGGTGGCAGGGTAAAAGTCATCGGCCTGTTCGGCGGTGCCCTGATGAGCCACGCCGTCGAGTTCAAGGACGACGCGGGCGAAGGCATCCCCAAGGATGAACTGAGCGCTATCGATTTCCGCTTCCGCTACACCGTCTCCCGCTACAGCGGCACGCTGGAAGAGAGGGCGTAATGCTGCCGCAAGTGATAGGGCGGGTGGAGTCGCCCGACCTGAATATCCACCGTTACGCGCCCCTACTGCACCCCGTGACCGAAAGTTACGACTTCGGCGGGGTAAAAGACGGGGATGCCAGCCAGGGCACAAACGCGCACATCTGGAAATGCCGCACCGACGGCAGGCAGATATTCATCGAAAACCTTGGCAATAAGGACACACGGGCGGGGGCGGAAGCGGCGGTGGCACTACCCGTCAGCGGCACGAATATTACCGAGGTGTCCTTTACCGTTGACCAGAACGCACGGGCGGTGGTGGCCTTCGTGGACAACCGACTCGTAAAACTGTACCTGTACGACAACGACGTGGGGAAATATGCCGTCAAGCCTTACGGGACGGTGTTTTCCCCGCGTGTGTCACTGGATGACAAGCGTGTGAAACAGGTGGCAAACAGCGACATCATCCTGTCCTACATCGAAGGCACCACACTGGTGGCGCGCACCCAGCGCGAGAAATTCCAGGACAGGATAGAAGTACAGACAGGGGTAGGCAGCGCATGGTTTTTGCGTGACATCGGCGCAGCGCGGGATAACACCTTCCGCTTTTGGCTGTACCGGCGCGATGCCTACGAAGCCGAAACCGGCACAACCTACGCACCATGACAGAGAGGTAAACATGGACTACAAACCGGCCAACAGACCGCATCTGCAACGCGGGATGACGCCTGCGGGCGAGCGACCCAGTGTGCAGCGCACCGAGCAGCGCATGAAGACGAAAGTCACGCCGCGCATTGGTGGCTGCCGCAGTTGCAAAGGCGGTAAATGATGAAAATCCCCGCTTCTTACAAACAGCTTGACCGGCTCACGGATATATCCCCGGTCGGTGAAGTGCTGGCAGAGCGGCGGGAAGAGCTGCGCAGGCAAATGGTGGCACAACGTGATGCCCACGAGCTTGCGCGCATACAGGGGCGGGCGGAAGAAATCGATTTGCTTCTAGACGCCATATTTGCCACGCGCGGCATGACCGCGCCCGCAAGGAGAAACGAAACATGAACGAAGCAATGAAACGACGGCTGGCGCGCCGCGCCGAAGAAATCGCGGCACGGGAAGCGGCCTACAACGCCGACGATGATAACCCCCGCGAGGAAGACGACCCCGCAGCAGATCCTGAAGCAGAACCTGGCGACAAGCAGGACAAGGCAGAAGAGGACTATGAGACCCGCTTCAAACGGGTCAGCGGGAAGATGAGTGCGCTGGAAAGCGAGAACGCGGCACTGCGCCGCCAACTGGCGGAAAAGCAGGTGGATACACCAGCGAAAGCAGAGCCGAGCGCAGAAGAGCGCGAGCAAGCATTGATTGAAGACCTGCGTAAAGAATACGGCGACGACTGGGAATACATGGACGACGTGCAGCAGAAGATGGCGATCCGCCAGGAAAAACGCCTGCGCGCCCTGTCTGTGGATGACAGTGTGAAAAGCGCCCTGAGCAAGCGCGATGACGACGCGAAAACACGCGGCTTCATCACGCGCATGGACGAGGCGCTGAAAGCCCACGGGACAAACTTCGTCGAAGCGGTGAACAACCCCGCTTTCGATGCCTGGTTGCGGGAATCGCGCAAGCGTACCGCCATCTTCGAGGCGGCGGCACAAGGCCGCGACGACGAAGCCGTTACCGATATGTCCGAATTGTTTGCCGAGTTTCTCGGACGCAAAGGAAAAGAGAACAGTACCAGCCCGACGGTGAGGCGGAACAAAACCGCATCCCCGCCGAAAGCCGGGAAGGAAATCACCTTTGCCGAGTACGCCGCAGCCGTGAAGGACAAACGCCACCCGGGCAGACGCGCCGCTGCGCAGAAAATCATCGATGCCTACCACAAACAGCAAGAGGGCTGATATGGCGAAAGAAAATATTGACGGTCTGGGACACCGACGTTTAGTCCCCGACCAACTCTATGCGGACAAAGTTTCGCATCAGATATTCGACCGCAACTACGATGAAGCGCTGACGCCAAACATCGCCAATGCGGAGGCAGATTTCGAGAACAATCTGGTGTATGGAGATACGGTGACTTTCATCACCCGCGACCTGGAAGACACGACACTTTTCCAGGAAACGCAGGGTAACGAAGAACCGGAAACCGACACCATAGAACTGTGCTCGACCACCATCAAACTGTGCGCGCACCGCAAATTCAAAATCAAGGTGCCGTACCACGAACTGCGCAAGCTGGAGCACGAAGGGCTGGCGACCCCCTACCTCGAAACCGTGGAGCGGACGCTGGAACAATCCCTGAAGCTGATGTGGGACGAATCGCACCTGGCGCACATGCTGGTACAGGCCGACCCGCTGAACATGGGCAACAGCGCAGGCGAAGCCGGCGTGAACGTCGGCAGTCCCGACAACCCCATTGTCATCCCGCAAGGCATGGCGGCGGGGGCGGAAAAACTGGAAGAAGTCATCACCAGCCTACAACTGCTGCTGGTGCAGCAGAACGCGATGAGCTTTGGCGGGGATACTGCGCTGATCCTGCCCGCGCTGGCAGCATCACGTGCGATGCCTATCCTGCGCGACCTGAACCAGTGTTGCAGCGAGAACAACATCCGCATCACCGGGCAACTAGGCAAAACCCTGTACGGCTTTGATGCCTTCCAGACCAACCGTCGCGTACTGAGCACGGTTCACAACGGCAAGAAAATCTACTACCTCATCGCCGCCGACAAAAACGCCAGTGGCTTCGTGAGCGACATCTACAACTTCAAATGGTGGGAAGGCAAATTCGACACCTATCTGGTCGGCGAAGAAACCCACGGCAGCTATGTGGTGCAGCCACAGCACATTGCCGTTGCCTGCGTCACCTTCGCCTAGGAGAAAAACATGGCAAAAAACATTGAAATCTTCCGGGGCGGTCGCGGCTTTGACGCGCGCGATCCGGAGAGAAGCCGCCTGGTCGTCAACCAGCGTCCTGCCGACGGGCACATCAAGGCGGCAACTTGGGAAGACCGCATCCGCATTAACCGCCAGCGCTTCACCTGTTCCGGGTTGTCGCTTGCGGTGGGCGACGTGATCGGTATCCACACCACCCCGACCTTCGGCGTCATTGACGCGCTGGGGCTGGCGGTGCTGATGGCCGAAGAAGGGCTGAAGCTGAAGGTGGTGACAAACGACAGCGCGGTAACACTGGGAGGCCTTGATTTCAGCGTGTACGAATACAGCGATACGGAGAAGAAATACAAGGCCGTGGACGAGAGCAAAGGCATTGCCGACCTGACCGACATTGGCAACAAGCAGCGTTACTACGCGGGCTATGCCAAACCGGGTGAAGCGTTGATGCGCATTACCAACCCGGTCGTCATCGCCCTGGAAGTGGTGGCACTGCCGACGGGCGGGCTGAAAGGCGGGTTCGATATTGAGAGCCGCCTGCAATTCCGGCAGACGGTGCGCCCGCCCGCTTTCCTGGGCTGCGCATGATAAACCCGCGCCCTGCCGCAAGGTGGGGCGCAGTCTATTTGAGGACAGAACATGAACCATATTTACAGCCGTAGCAACGGCATCGTGTTGAGCCACATCGCCCATGTGGACGACGTACTGAAAACATCGGGCGGGGAACTGGCCGGATTACGACCCGGCAAGACGCAAGCACCGCTGGTCATGGCAAAAGCCCCGCCGCCGGAAGACCTGCCGCCGGAAGAGATTGAGGAAACCGCACCGGTTGCAGCAGCGGCAGAAGCCGCGCTGGAAAAACAGGGGCGCGGCAAGAAGGCGAAAGCGGAAGACCCGCCACCGCCGGAAGAGGGTGTAGAAATCCTGTAAAACCGGACAAAACAAAACCCCGCGAGGCGGCAACTTCGCGGGGTTTTTTATCATCAACTTAGAACGGTTAAGTCAATGAATACGGCGAAGTATAGCAAGGCACGGGTGGAAATTCACCCGAAGGAAGGTCTGAAAATGGAAATGTACGCAAGCCCGTTTGTGCGGGGGTGCATTGGTGTCGCTGTCCTGCTGGTAGCGCTCGGGCTACTGCTTTTGATGGCAACGCCCTTTGTGCAAGTGTTGAGGTGGTGGTGAAGCGATGAAAGTCCAAAGCCTGCTCACTGAACTGCGCTACCAGTTAAACGACCTGGAAGGGTTGGGCTACCCCGATGACCTGCTGACGGAGTTCATCAACGACGGCCTCTGTTTTATCTACCGGTATCACCCCGAACACTTCGCGCACAGCACCGTGCATGAAGCGGTATTGGGCGACGTGCAATGTCTGGGCGCGTGTTGCGACCGCCTGCTGTCGGTGGATGCGGTATGTGATGCCTGTGGCAACTTCGTGGACATGGTGCGCCAGGGCAGTACCAAGCAGGCAGCGCTGTTCGACAAGGCCCCCATCAATCCGGTGATGCGCACGGTGAAACTGCGCGCCAACGTCAACAACGAATTTGTCGTGTGGCCGCCGGTTGCCGCCGCAGAACAGCCGCTGTACTTCCGCGTCACCTGTACCCGTCCACCCGATGCGGTGCGTTTCGACACAGACGACATCCCCGGTTGCGCGCATCACGAGGCACTCTTGAACTATGTGCTGTACCGCGCCTATGCCGTCGAGACGGAAAGCCAGACCAGCGCGGCCTTGTCGCAGACCTGTTACCAGCGCTGCCTGCAACTGCTTGGGCTGGAGCAAACCGCGCTGACGAGCGCAAGGGAAAACAATGAGCGACCTTAGCCAGCACATCACCACCACGCAAACCACACATTGCTGCCCGCGTCATGACCGCCCGCACCGTGTCGTCGAATACCGGCGGCAGAAAGAAATCGATTGCCTCTGTTATGCCGCCTGGCTACCGAACGTGCGCATCCTTGTGCCGCATGTCCCGGACAACATCCTGCTGGACTACATTCGCCGCGCAGCCATCGAATTTACCACGCGTACCGCCATCCTGACCCGCAACATCAGCCTGGGCATACAGGACGGTGTCGCGGACTACTGGCCGTGCCTGGGCGGGGAAGAGCGTATCGAGCGGGTGCGCCTGCTCAGTATCGGCGGACACTGCTACAAACCTGTGGGGCATACCTGTTCGTGGGAACTGTCCTGCGGACATTTTTGGTTTCACCCGCCGAACAGCCTGGAAATACACCCGCCGCCGCGCGAATGCGCCACCGTCATCCTCACCGTGGACGCCGTGCCGTCGGAGACAAGCAGCCGGTGTGACCGCCTGCTGCATGACCGTTACTTTGAGGCCATTACTGCCTATGCGGCAGCACAGGCGGCGTTGATACCACCGATGGACGATAGTGACAACATCATCCCGCAGAACGCCGGGCTGTACCAGATGCACATGGCGCGCTTCAACGCCGGGGTGAACCGTGCCAAGGTGGATCAGGTCAAACACTTTTCTGACACTGTGCAAAGCTGGGGGCAACATGACCGGTAACTGCATTGACACCTGCTGTACCCCGCGCGCCGACAAACCGCCACTGACCTTGCCAGCGGGGAAAATCGCAGCGGGGGTGTACGAAAACGTCACGGTGGAAATCAACGCCGAGGGCAAAGTAGTACGGCTGGAACCATCGGCACATGACACCGTGCTGGGGTGTGACAGATGCGTACGAGCCTGACCCGCTTTGGCGGCCTGCTGCCGCGCCAGACCGACCTGAACAAAGACGTATCGTTTGCCAACATCGCGGAAAACGTTGACCTCGCGCGCGGCACCCTGCGCCCGTGGCGGCAACCCGCAAAAATCAGTGAAACGACAGGTGGGGCTATCTATGTAGATGGCTGCTGCGTGATTGCCGGGGGCTGTCATGCGCGCTTCGCCGAAGTCGGCACAGGCTGCGGTCGCATCGTGGTGGCGACGGGTATCAGTCATGCGCCGGTTTTCACCAGCACCTGCCCGCCGCAGTGGGAGCCACTGGGTTTCCCTTGCCGCATGGCCGCGCCGACTGTGGGCGTCGCGCCTGTGAAGCGACGGGAAGACTTCAGCCTCGAACTGCGCAGCTACTACTACACCGTGGTAAACCGCTTGGGCTGGGAGAGTGCGCCATCACTGCCGTCGGAATGGTTGCGGGTGAATACCCTGGACGACGTGACGGTGAGCGGCTTCGCCGTGCCGGACAACGCCACCGCTATCCGCCTCTACCGCGCGCAGACACCGCTGGACTTCGGCGTTGAGCAGAACGACGCCGCCGCCGATGCCGTGTACTTGCTGGTGGACGAAAGACCGGCAGACACGGCAATTATCAGCGACCGCGTGAAAGTGGCGGGTCAGGCCTGCGACACCGAGGATTACGACGCACCACCCGCCGACCTGCGCGAAGTGCAGGCATGGCGCGACGGCAGGCTGGCGGGCCTGTCCGGCAACCATTTCCGCATGAGCGCCCTGGGTGCGCCGCACGCCTGGCCGCTGAAATACACCGTCGCCTGCAATGACCGGCCGGTGGCGCTCTTGACTGACGAAGACATTGCCTATGTGCTGACCGACGGCAGGCCGGTAGCGCTCGTTATCCACGGCGACTGCGGCGACGGACATCCCGTCGAAATACGCGAAGTCCCGCAAGCACTGCCCTGCATTTCGCGCCGGAGCGCGGCGATGCATGGCGGCGTGGCGCTCTACGCCTCGCGGGCCGGACTGGTGGCGATGCAGGGCAACAACGCGCAAATCATCACCCGTGACTACTACACCGCCGACCAGTGGCAGGCCTTGCGCCCGCACACCATGCGCGGCGCAGTCAGTGATGGCGTGTACTACGGGGCTACCGATACCGCCTTTATCCGCTTCGACCTGCCGGATGACGTCTTTGCCGACGCGCAGACCGGCGCAATGACCACCCTCAGCCTGCGCCCACAGGCTCTCGTGACCAGCGCGGACGGGCGGCTGTATCTCGCGCTGACCGACGGCACCTATGCATGGAACGCCGGGGACACAACCCTGCCCTACCGCTGGCGCGGCAAAGTGCAAAGCACGAGCGGGACGGTGCGGATGAGTGCCTGGCGCCTGCGCACGACGGCGAATGTCGAAGTGACGCATTGGCTGGGAACGCGGGAAATCCAGCGGGTACAGGCAGGAAACCATGCCTGCCGTCTGCCGGTGGGGTATGCGGGCGAAGAATGGCAGGTAGAAATACGGGGTACGGGCGAAGTGAGCGAATACATGATGGCAACAGGTATACGGGAGTTACTGCGGTGAGAATCGAAAAACCGGATGAAACGCGCATTGATGCGCAGTTGGAAGAGCTGATGGCGTACATGGTGGCGCATGACCAGCTGCTGTACTTCCCAGTCACATTTGTGCAGGCGTGGCTGGCAGGCAAACTGAAAGTACTGACCCGCCGCGACGGGGCAGGAAAAATTACCGGCATGCAGGTGCTGTGCTTCTTCACCTGCCCGGTGACGGGGAAGGCGTACTACGTCGAGAGCTTTCGTGCCGGCGACGACCTGCGCAGCGAAATGGCGCCCATACTGGCGGGATACCAGGAGGTCGAGGATGCGGCTTGAAACCACCGAACAACTGATGAGCCTGATCGCACTGTACCGCGAGCACCAGGCGGAGATTGACCGCTACCCTGGGGCAAAGATGGAGCGGGTGATGGACATGCTGCACAAAGTTTTCCTTGGTGAACCGGACTGGTTTGGGGAAGTGGTGATGCAGGATGAGGACGTGGTCGGCATGGTACTGGGCTTGCGCATGCGCGAGCTGCTATCCGACGAACTGGTGGCGCAGGAAATGGTGGTGTACCTGCGGCCTGACCTGCGGCATGACCAGGCAGCAAAAATGGAAGTCATCCGCGCCTGGCACCGGTTTGCGGACTGGGCGCGGGCGCAGGGCTGCAAGCGCATCAAGGCGCTGTCCTACGGCGAATTTGCGGCCATGCTGGAACGCGACGGTTTCACCCAATACGCCGTCGCCCTCTACAAGGAGCTGTGAGATGAGCGGCGCAGGACAAGCGGCAGCGGCAGCCATCAACGCAGGGGCAAGCCTCGCGATTGCCGAACTGCAACGGCAGGTCGAAAAAGACAAACTGAAACTGCAAAAAGAAATTTGGCGCACACAAAAACGCTGGGCGGAGATGTACCACGACCTGTGGCACGACAAATACCGCCCGGTCGAAATCGCCTTTCTGGACTACGTTAGCAAGAAACAACCCTATGTGCCGCAGTACGACGCGGCAGAAAGCCGCGCGGTGGTGGCGGTGCGGCGTGAATTTTCCCTGGCGCGGCAAAAACTGGCGCAGTGCATTGACCCGCGTTGCATTGGCGAATACTGCAACAACAGCCGCACGCTTGCGATTGAAGAAGCGAAGGCGGCGGTAGCGGCAACCAACCGTGGCTTCCGTGCCGAAGAAGCGCGCAAGGACATGAAAGACAAAGAATGGGAAAACCTGATGCTGGCGGTGCTGCAACTGGGGCGCGGTCTGGGCGCGAACGCCAACAACCTACTCACCTCCGCCTCGCAGACGGCTGCGAACGCGGCCAGCATCAACCCCTACGGCGGCTACGCGGCAGCGATTGGCAACATCGCCAGCCTGCTGGGGAACCAGATGGTGCAAAAAGAACATGACGGCTACGGGCTGGGCGGTACGCGCACGACGGGCAAGAACACCGTGACCGGCGCAACCGGCTTTGACTTCGGCGCAGGCAACCACACACAGGGCTTTACCAACACACTGGGGGGATAAATGAGCTTGATAGACGAGTACTTCAAAGGCTGGAACCAGGGACAGACGTCCTATGACGGCCTGATCCAGGGGCGGCAGGCACAGGCGGCAAACCGCATCAAGCTGGATGGTGCGCAGATGCAACTGGAAAACGACGCCATCCTGCGCGAGGCGCGCCTCAACCAGGCGCTGGAAGAACTGCGCAACAGCGCCTCGCAGCACGAACAACAACGCCGCTTCCGCACGGGGCTGGACGGCCTGACCTATCAGGGCGAGCAGGCACGGCTTGGCGCAGAAACCTGGAAGAACCTGAACAACATCACGGCGGAGAGGGAAGCGTCGGACATCGCGGGTGCCACCTGGGGCGACCGTTTCAGAACGGCGCAGACCCAGGCAGCGACGGGGACAGTGGACGCGCAGACAGCGAATACCAACGCGCAAACCCTGGGTGTCTTCTCACGGGCAAAAAACGACGCGGTGCAAAACGGGGAAGACCTGATCCGCAGACGGGCAGGGCTGCAAGTCACGCGCGGCTACACACAGGAGGCGACGGGACAAATCAATGACAACGCGCAACAGGTGGCAGCGGGGCAGGGACTGGAGGACGCCAGCCGCGCGGCGCGCGCGTCGCAAGTACAGGACACCATTGACAGCCTGACCCGCGAGGCAATGCGTGCCGGAAAAATAAGCGCACAGGACTACCAGCAATACCTGTACGGCATCATGGACAATCCGCAGGAAAGTAACGCGCGCAGAGAGGCGGCCGCACTAAAACTGCAACAGATCCAGCAGCCGCAATCAGGACAAGTAGATACGATGAAGATGCAGATGGCGGTGACAGCACCGGACAGGGTACTGGAGCAGGCCGGGCTGAAAGTACTAGACGCCGATCCGAAGACGGGGCTGTATCCGGTATCGGACGGACGTGGCGGCTACCGCATGATCACCCATGCACAGATGCAGTATCAGGCGGCTATCCTGCTGGGGATTGACCCCAAGAACTTCCAGACGGCAGCGAACGCTGGGGAAGCAGCAATCGTCAAGGCAGCGACGGGGGACACCACCCTGGCGGGCATCATCGGTGCGCCGCAGACCGGCTACTACATCGCGCCGCCGAACACGCCGACACCGGAACAACAGGCGCAGACCGTCGCTATCAACAAAACCATCATGCAGGCCACAGGCTGGATGCCGAGCGTACAGTCCCCCAGCAGATGGCAGAACCCGCAGACAGGTGAGCCGGTACCGGAAGCCGACGTGCTGGCGGCGCAACAGGCGGTAAAAGAAAAACTGGGAATACAGTAATGGCCGGACTGAGTGCGCAGGAAGCCCGCGCGCTGGCGATGGGGCTGGAAATCGAACGCGACCTGCCGACCGGCTCCTTGCAAGCCATTGGCGAACAGATGACGGGCTACCGCAGTGATAACTCTCTCTTGCCCGCACATGTCGCACGTGCGCCGGAGCGGGCGGACGAATACGGGCAGAGCGCAGCGCGGTTCAGCGAGAAGCTGGGCGAGTTTGACGGCATCATGCCGCTGGCGATTGACGCCTACTATCGGGGCGACAAGGCGACGCGGGCGAGCATTGCGGCGGGGAAATTCCCGCAGGAAGCGGTGGATGCCGTCCACGAAACCCTGGCGCGGATGCCGAAATACGGCGGGCAGGAAATGAATGACGCCGATGTGGCGCTCCTCAACACCCGCATGGGTGCGCCGTCGCACGACCTGCGCGGGGTAAGGGAAGCGCCCATCCCGAAAGCGGCCAAACCCGTACAGCTGCGGCAGGTTGCGGGCGGCAGATGGAAAACCGGCGACCCGTTCTTTGACGCAGTGATGGACATCGAAAGCGGCGGGCAGAGCGGTAAGGGTGGCGTGGCGCATGCGGTATCACCGACAGGGGCGACGGGGCTGTTCCAGTTCACGCGCGGCACCGGCAAGGCTTACGGCTTAATTGCGAACGGACGTGACCTGCGCAAAGACCCCGCCGCCAACTTCGCTGCCATGCAAAAGCTGACACAGGATAACGCCAAAAGACTGGCGGACGCGGGGATGGAGGTCAACCCGTCAACGCTCTACCTTGCCCACCAACAGGGCGTAGGTGGGGCGATTGCCTTGCTGAAAGCGGCAAAAAGCGGGCGGGATGTGCCAGGGGATATCCGCGCCAACATGAACGTCAACGGTGGACGGGGTCTGACCCCGGCGCAATTCGTCGCCAAATTCGACCGCAAAATCCGCGAAGCCTATGCGCGCAATGGCGCGGCGGCGAACTATGGTGCGCCGCAGATAGACACGAGTGGTGCAGACGCGGTACTGGCACAGGCAGCACAAAGCGACATCCCCCCGACAGACGCAGCGGCATACGGCCCAACAGCACAGGGAGAGAACCCGCTTGATCGCATGATGCGGGAAATGCCGAGCACGGCAACCGCCGATGTCATGGATGCGGCGGGACAAAGCCGCTACACCACGCCGGACAGGCGGGACGAAGAAGGGCTGCCAAAGACCACCAGCGTGGACTGGATCGCGCAACTTGATGACATATTCGCCCAACAGGACAACAGCAGGATTATCCCGCCGCTGGTGCGTAGCGCTATCAGCGGCATCATCACCGGACAACTTGGAGAAACAGCATGAGCAGCAAACTGCGGGACATGGCGGAAAGACTGCAACAGGCGCCAAATGTGAGCGAGCAGATGGCAAAACTGGACCAGATGCTGGCCGTCGGCTATGACGACTACTGGAAAGGACGCCAGCCAACGAAAAGCCCGTTTGCCGACTTTCGTGGCATCCAGCCGCCGCCACAGCAGCCGGTACAGACGCAACCCATGCCTGACCTGACGCAGCCGTTGCTCGAACCCACCACGCAGGAAAAGGCGCCAGAAACAGGAAGCGGCTGGGGCATCGGCGAAACCCTTAAAGCCTTCGGCAAGGGCGCGGCCAACTTCGACGAGAACAACGAACAGCGCACGGCGGGGATGGGGATGCTCTGGGCGGACTTCTGGCAAGACCGCCTCGGCAAGAAAATCACCGACCTGGCGGCGCGCGACGAGCTGACGCCGGAGCAGTACAAACAGATGAAATTTGCGCAGCGCACCCCGGAAGAAACGCTGTGGGGCGAGAACGGGTTGACCGTCGTCGCCGATGACGACCCGCGCGCGAAAGCGGCGAAACTGGCGCGGACCAGGGGCATCATCACGCAGAGCGAGGCAAAGCGCATTGATGCGGCGCGCAACGTGGACATGGTGTTTAACCGCGACTTGCGCGCGCGCTGGGCGAAATTCGTCGAGGCTGCCGAACGCGGCGAAATCAAACTGACCGATGCGGACGAGAACGGCAGGAGCGTTGACCCGCAAAAACTCTACGCTGACTTCAAACGCTTTGAGCGCGGGAATTACGAAGGCGTCACAGGCTACCGCCCCAAAGCCGGTGAAATGAAACTGGGCGACAACGAATGGGCGCAGGAAGTGGGTTATAACCGCCGCAACGAGCGCCTGCTGGGCTGGCACGAAGATGCGGAGAGCCGCAAGAACAAGAGTACCTATGAGCGCGGCACCCCCGCCTACTACATGATGATGTTCGGCGAGAGCGCCCCCGATATCGCCCTGATGATGGGCGGGGTGGGGTTGGCGCGCGGCGGCACCGGATGGGTGGCGGCCAGAACTGCAGCGGGCAAAGCTGCCGAACATGCGGCAGAACGCGCGGCCATGCGAGCCGCCATCAACGCTGGTGTGGAGAGGACAGCGGCGCGGGAAATGGCGGCGCAGGCAGGAAAGGCGGCAGCGCAGGGCGTGAGCCGGGTGGCGGTGGCAAACACCGGTAGCCTGACCGGTTCGGCCTTCATCGGCGAACAGGTGGCGGCGCAGGCCTACGCCGACGCGCGTGCTAGCGGCCTGGAGCCCCAGGCGGCAGCGATCTATGCGACATGGTACGGCCTGGCCGAGGCCATCCCGGAAAAATTTGCGCTGGGAAAAATTCTGCGCGGCAATGGCACCATCCGCCGCCAGGCGCTACGCGGCATGATGGCGGAAGCAGCGCAGGAATCCGTGACCCAGGTTTTGCAGAACACGGCAGACATCAAGATGCTGGACCGCAAGATGAGCCTGAAAGAATTTCTGCTTTCAACACTGGATGCCGCAGTCGTCGGTGGCCTGATGGGCGGCACGATGGGCGTGGTTCATGGCGTCGCGCAGAAGATGGGCGAGGCAGAACAGGTGAACTATGCCGACGAATGGCGGCGTCTGGTCGAAGCCGGGCTGAACGGACGGCAGGGTGGGACAGCGCAGGACGGCGCAGCACCTGCGCCAGGCGGCAATCCGGCACCGGGCAACCCCACCCATCCGGGCGGCACGCCACCCGTTAACCCCAACCCTGCCCCGCAAGGACAGGGGGCAGCACCGCCACAGGCAGGCAGCGGCAACGTGTCCGCCGCCGAAGGCGTGCCGGACGTGGCCAACGACGAATTGCAGGAAGACCTGAACGAACTGACGACGGCAGGCGCGCAGCCGTGGGCGGGCTGGTTCAGCCCGGACGAAATCGCCGCCATTGCGCGGACCGACCTCGAAGCGGCGCTGCGCATATCAAGTGCGCAGCGGGTGCTGGCCGATCCGGACGTGCCGGAAAGCGCGAAGCGGCAGACCGTGAATGACATTACCTCACCGGCTGACCTTGTCGCGGGGATGCGTGAACGTTTCGGCGACAACATCATCGGGCAGGAAGCTGCTGCGCAGACGGCGGCAACCCCCGCGCAACAACAAGCCGCCCCGCAACCGGCGGACAACCCTGCGCCGATGAACCCCGTAGCAGACAGCACCGCGCCGCAAGCCAACCAGGCCGGACAGGCCAGCAACCCCGCACCGGACAGCGCGCAACAAACCGTTGCCGGGCAACAGCATATCGCCAACCGGCGTTCAGTAGCCGGTATGACAGCTGAAGCGCGCAGGCAAGCCAGCCAGTTAGGCACAACAGCTTTCGACACACGCATTGATGCCATGGAAGCAGCTTATGCCGCACAAGAACCAACCGATCCGGAACAGGCTATACAGGCATTCAACGCCGCCTCGGACGCCATCTCGCAAGACATAATTCAGTACGCGCGCGCGAACGGCTACACGGCACAACGCAGCAACAGCCCGGGCGGCTTCGACTGGGTGAAGCCGAACCAAACCACACCGACACCGCAACCGCCGCAGAACCCCGCGCCGCCCGCCCCGCCGCCGCAGAATCCCGCTCCGGCGAACCCCGCGCCGAATACCCCGCCTGCCCCGCCGACAACAGGCGGCGGACAATCCACCATCCGCGCCAACGGGCGGGAACACGGCGTTACCTTTGAAGTGCGCGAAGCGGCCAGCCTCAGTCCGGCCACCGAAGCGGGCACGGCGAACCAGGCACGTAACCGCGCCAGCAACGCGCAGTCGGCAGCGCAGGTGGCAAACATCGCCGCCAACCTTGATCCGGTTACCCTCACCGCCGACACCCACGAAATGGATACGGGGATGCCAACCCTGGCGCGCGACGGGCAGACCATCATTGCGGGCAACGGGCGGACGATGGCCGTGCAACAGGCCTACGCGCAGCACCCTGAGCGCGCGCAGGCGTACAGACAACACCTGATTGACAACGCTGCCGCCTACGGTCTCGACCCGGCGGCTATCGCACAAATGCAAAACCCCGTGCTGGTGCGCCGCTTCACTGATGACGTGGACGTGCAGCAGATGGCGACGGCGAGCAACGCGGGGACGGGCATGGCCTTGTCGGCCTACGAACTGGCGGCGACCGACGCGCAAGCCCTGCCTGCCGACCTGCGCAACCTTGTCGGCGGCACGGACGGCATGATAGACCCGGCGACAGGGACAAACGCCGCCGTCATGGGGCAGTGGGCGCAAGCCCTGCCGGAGAACCGCCGCAACGCCGTGTACACGCAGGACGGGCGGACGCTGAGCCGCGAGGGCTTGCTGGCTTTCAGGAACGCCGTACTGTACCGCGCCTACGGCGAAGGCGTGGACATGGGCGATGGCATTATCAGCCGCCAGACCCTGGCCGACATCATCGAAAACAGCGTGGAAGAACTGCGCAACGTAAGGAACGCGCTGGTGAACATCGCGCCGCGCGTGGTGGACATGAAGGCGCGGGTGCAGCAAGGGCTGTATCCGGTGGAACTCGACATCAGCGCCGACCTGCTGCGTGCCAGCGAAAGCCTGACGCAGACACGAAAGGCGAACGGGCCGACGGTGGAGAGCATCATCAACCAGCAGAACCTCGACGGCAGCAGCTACCCCGCGAACGCCGCCACCCTGCTGCGCTATTTCAACGCCCACATCAGGAGCGGCGCGGATATCCGCAGCTACCTGAACGGCTACTACGACTGGGCAAACGCGCAACAAAGCACGAACACGGCGGACATCTTCGGTGCCGCACCGCCCACTGCCGCACAAGGCCTGGCAGAAGCCGCGCGCGCCGTGAACGAAGGACGGCAACTGGGCGCGGCGGGACAGGCCAACATCCATTACAGCACCCCGCCGCAGGCAGGCGGCTTCGGCATCAGCATCCCGGCGGGCTGGCCGCAGGACGAACACGCCGAATTTGCCCACCCGTCGCTGTACGCAACCTACCGGCAGCAATTCGGTGACGACATCGTGGCGCGCCTCGCCCACCTGCAAAACCTCTCGACCAACCCGGCACTGCCGGACGAGACACGGGTGGATGCCCTGCGCGAACAGACCGCCATCCTCAACTACTTCCGCAATGGCGGCACCCGCCCGGACATACCGGCGAACCCCTACGCACCGCCGCGCAAAGCACCGCCGCCGGTCAACCAGGCCACACAACAGGTGGCGACACGGGATGGTACACAGCACAGTAATGGCAATGAAACCCTGCCGCCGGCCCAGCAGCGCGCCCTGCCTCCGGGTAGCCAAGCCTTGCCACCCGGGCAGACACAGACAAATATGGCGCAGGAAGCCGCCGCACAAGAGCAAATCGCCGCGCCGGATTACGCCGAAGTGCGCCGTCTGCTTGAACGCATCCTCGGCAAACGGCTGGCGGAGAAAGTGACACTATCCAACACCCTGCCGGACGGGCGGCCCATGCCGCAAGAAGGCGCATACCTTGCCGCCGACGGCACCCTGATTATCAACCCCGACGCCATTCGTGCCTTCGTGGTGGACGGCGTCACCGTGCTGACCAGGGAGCAGCGCATTGCCTGGGTGGCCTGGCATGAATTTGTCCACCGTGGCGCGGACTACTACCGCCAGGTGTGGGGTGGCAAAGAATGGCAGACGACCCTCAGCAAACTGCGCAACAACAGCGCCCTGCGCCATCTTGCAGAAGCCATCCAGGCAGAGCGCAATGCGGCATACCTCAACAGCGGGCAGGACGTACGCGTCACGCCGGAACAGGCGATGGAAGAAGCGCTGGCGGAACTGGCGGCGGCGATTCAGCAGGGCAACGCGGACGCGCTGATAGCCCGCTACGGACGCTTCGCCCCGACCACGGGCAGAACCAAATTGCAGGCATTACTGGGGAAAATGGCGGACGTCATCCGCCGTGTACTGGGCAGGATCACGAAACGGCAAATCACCCAAGAAGAACTCAGCGACGCCGACGCCATCGGTCTCTTGCGCAACATCACCGCCCTGCAAGGTGCGGACGACCTCGCCGACGCGCAGAGAATGGCAGGCGTGACAGCACGGCAGACCCCGCCCGCGCAGGCGGCGGAACAGGCGGTGCAACGGCAGGAACGCATGGCACCCGTGGACGCGGCAGTATATTCGACGGTGCCGCAAACCGTGGTGCAGGCGGCGAAAGATAAAATCAGGAACTTTATCCAGGGTTTCCGGGAAAAACGCGGTGGCAAGCCCTTTGTGGATTACATGGAGGTTAACGATGACGCCGTGGCGGAAGCACGGGCGCAAGGGTTGAATATCGCCGGATACAAACACGTTCTGGATGAAAGTGCAGTCAAGCATGTTGACAAGCGGCACGGTGAAAAAGGCGTTGAAACGACGCGCGGACAAGAAGCCATACGGGATGGCGATTTTGAGAGCATAGCCGAAGTGGTCAGTACGCCGGACAAAAGAATATACGGGTTCAAGACCAAAGACGGCAACGACGTTATTGCGTCCGTAAAAATCCTTGCCGACGGCACAATGGCGGTTGTGGAAGAAATCAGAACACGACGACGGAAGCTGGCGGTAAAAACCATGAGAAAGCACACCGCCGCGACAGATTTAGACCGGGTAATCGAAACTATGCTGTCTAACGCCCGAAGCGACGGCGGTCGTGCCAATATCCACGTTGTGGATATTACGGGCAAGATTACGCCGCAAAGCGCCGCTGCGCAAGAGGGGCGTTATTCCACCACGCCCAGCCTTGACGAAGCGGAAGATTCTGCCTTTGCACGGGCGGTGGATGACGTCGTGGCGGGGAAAGTTTCTGCTGGCTATATCAGCCTGGGGACGACGCCGGAAGTATTGAAGCTGATAGGTGTGCCGGATGGCAAAGTGCGGATTAGCGGCGGCACCATAGAAAAAGCGATGGCTAGCTACCTGAACAGGAACAACAGCTATGACGAGAACCGCCACGCCATACGTCCCGAAGACATGAAACAACTGCCAGCCCATTTGAACGCCCCGATAGCGGTTTTCAAATCGGCAACCCGGGCAGATTCCTTTGTAGTGCTGACTGAATTGATAGAGCTGGAAAACGGGCGCGACAAGCCGGTCATTGCCGCCTTGCATTTGCAGAAAGGGAAAAGAGGCCTGAATCTGGTTGATATTGCCAGCGTGTACGGCAGAAGCAATGGGCAACTGGTGCGGGCATTCGATACCGATTTACTGTATCTGGACAAGCAAAAAGGCCGACAATTCCTGACTACCCATCCGCTTCAATTGCATTGGGATATTACGTCAGATGCCGACCTTTCCGCGCGCAATATTAAGACCAACGAAGACCTGACGCAAGAGGCCGACCCGCAACAGGAATTCGCCGCAACCGCCCAACAGTACGGCGGCGAAGCAGCCTATGAACAAGCCAAAGCAGCGGGGCGGACGGAACTCGACTACCGCCAGTGGGTGCAGGTGCGCACCCCGTCGTTCAAGGCATGGTTCGGCGACTGGCAGCATGACCCCAAGAATGCCTCAAAGGTAGTGAACCCGAAGACCGGCGAACCGCTGGTGGTGTATCACGGCACAGCAGCAGACTTTGCCGTTTTCGACAAAGAGCGGAGTAACAGCCAGTCCAGGACCGGTGTGCCACACGGGGCATTCTTTTTTACTGATAACCCCGAAGTGGCAGACAGCTACACCGTGGAAT
>ERZ772827.482-NODE-482-length-21982-cov-4.153601_pt1 | contig 21982 bp, 14 predicted proteins | sample MGYA00580850_ERZ772827 | MGnify/ENA primary metagenome ERZ772827 (study PRJEB29015, sample SAMEA2737950) | human oral metagenome | biome: human oral; feature: human-associated habitat; material: dental | place: China | collected 2145 ... | reverse complement strand
CAACGGCCGACGAAACCTTGCAGATATTAGAGAACATTAAGGATAGATACGAACGCCATCACCACGTGGCGTACACCGAAGACGCCTTGCGCGCTTGTGTCAAACTGACAGAGCGTTATGTCACTGATAGGGCTTTCCCCGACAAGGCCATTGATGCGCTCGATGAAGTGGGCGCAAAAGTGCACTTGCAACACGTGGAAGTGCCGCCCGCCATTATCGAGAAGGAGAAGGAATTGGACGAGGCCAAGCTGAAAAAGCAAAACGCCGTGGTGAACCAAAACTACGAATTGGCCGCCAACTACCGAGACATGCAACTGCGACTGGAAAAGGAATTGGAGGCACTGAACTACGCCTGGGCGTTTGGCGACAACGACAATCGCCAGCCCGTAACCGAAAAAGAGGTGGCCGAAGTTGTATCTATCATGACGGGCGTGCCTGTGCAACGAATGGCCGAAACCGAAGGCGTAAGGCTAAAAGGCATGGCCAACGAACTGAAACAGGCGGTTGTGGCGCAAGATGCAGCCATCGAAAAGATGACTAAGGCCATTCTGCGCAACCGCGTTGGACTGAAAGAACCCAACCATCCCATTGGCGTTTTCATGTTCCTTGGCCCCACTGGCGTGGGCAAAACCTATTTGGCCAAGAAGTTGGCGCAGTTTATGTTCGGCAGCGACGATGCCCTTATACGTGTAGATATGAGCGAGTACACCGAGAGCTTTAATGTTTCGCGCTTGGTGGGTGCCCCTCCGGGATACGTGGGCTACGAAGAGGGCGGACAGCTAACAGAGCGTGTTCGCCGCAAACCTTACTCCATCGTATTGCTCGATGAAATTGAGAAAGCGCACGGAAATGTGTTCAACCTGCTGCTGCAAGTGCTAGACGAGGGTCGCCTTACCGATGGAAACGGCCGACTGGTAGACTTCCGCAACACGGTTATCATCATGACATCGAACGCCGGAACACGCCAGCTGAAAGAGTTTGGACGTGGCGTTGGCTTTAACACGGGTGGCGCATTGGGGCTTAACATGAACGAGAAAGACAAGGAATACGCCCGCTCGATTATCCAAAAGAGCCTTAGCAAGCAGTTCGCGCCCGAGTTTTTAAACCGTCTTGACGAGATTATCACCTTCGACCAGCTAGACCTCAACGCCATCAATCGCATTGTCGACATCGAGTTGAAGGGGCTTTACAAGCGCGTTGAAGACCTGGGCTACCACCTGGAAATAACCTCTGAGGCCAAAAGTTTCGTTGCATCGAAGGGCTACGATGTGCAGTTTGGCGCGCGTCCCTTAAAGCGAGCCATTCAAACCTACATCGAAGACTTGCTGGCCGAGCGCATCCTCTCAGACGAACTGGCGTTGGGTGGCACCATCGTTATCGACAAGAGCCCCGAAAAAGAAGAACTTTTGGTAAAACAAGCGGCTGCATCTTAACGCCCCAACGCAGGTTTCGGCCTATGTTGTGCGGCCCTTGCAGCCCACCCTTTAAATACAGCGGGGGCATCATGCACTAGTCATGATGCCCCCGCTTTTTGGTTATGGGTGGTAGTAAGTGTGCGTATGGATGGAGATACAATGATGTGTTAATCTCACAGGCACAACACAAACACGCTCCCCAACACCTTATTAATATGGCCATGTCAATCGCTTCACAGGGATAACATGGCCTTTATTTGAGGATAATAAACAAGAAATCTTACTTCACAGTAAAACTCCTGCTAAGTTTCCGCGTTAACCACTTTAATAACGCGGTGATGTTCCAAGCTTGTAGGTTTGCTCAAAACATCGTCAAGTTAAGATTACACTACTTCATCTTAATTTTCTTGTTTCGCCAAAAGCGGGTGCACCAATGCCTGATGCACCCCTTCTAGCGTTATCGGTTGCGCAATTCGCGCTACCTTTCATAAATTAAAATTTAATGAAAGGACGAACATGAGTTCTAGCTCCCTTTATTTGAGAATACCATGCCATGCCGTCCGCAGTTGGATTAACCGTTCCTGCTTCGGTTTTCTGGTATTCTGTGCTGGTCCAGTAATGCTTATTCAGAATTGTCTTGCCACCAGCTTGTTTAAATAGCTTGTCAACAATGCTTCCATTCCAGCTATACCTTTGGTTTGCATCCTTAACTTGACTGGTATCTCCAAAGCCAAGCGTGCCAAAAGCAGCTTTCCAGTCTGAATACGAGGGTAAGAACCATTTCCATGACGATGGTGCACCAGCAGCTGGAGTGTACTCGGCTGCAATCTTAAAAGCACGGAAACTGGTAGAGTGTGCCTTTAAACCAATGGTTCCTTCGCTGTACCTACCCTCCCAAGTTTCTTTGTAACCGCTTGACATGTAGAAAGGTTTAGTTAGAGCCCAACTCAAGACGGGAGTATTTTTCCCATTACATTGGGTGTTGTAAAATCTTCTTTCACACCAAGTAACCGTTTCACCTTCATTTGGATCTCTTGCATCAGTAAGGGCAATGGCTATTCTATTCGCCTTGTCAACAACCAAAGCAGCGGGCGTTTTTCTACCGCCACCGTAGATGGATTCATTGATGCCACCCACCGAACCATCGGTAAACAGATACTGATGTCCGCCAAAGTTTAGATTAACATTGAGTTCGTAAGACTTGTTGGGTTCCAAGGTGAGTCCATTGTTAAAGGTAAACACCTTGTTTAGCAGGTTTACATTGTAAATCATACCAGCAGTGAACGTTAGTTTCAGCTTGCTCACTTCGGTAGACATTAACACAACCACCCCTTCGTTGCTTATAGTGGTATATGCGTTGCCCACCTTTTGGGCTGCGGGGAAGGTGAGGTTGGCAAGCATTGGTGCGCCCGCTGCGGTAGTCCATGTGCCAGTGGCTGCGTTGTAGGTGGCAGAAGCCGGCACGGCGTTAGCGTTAATGCCTTCGAGCTTGGCCTTTAAGCCTGTGCCTGGAACGAGGCTGCTGTTTACCTTAATTTTGATTCGTGCAGCGGGACGTTTCAAAGAGAAACTCACTGTCGGCTTGTTTGTTGCCGTTGCGATGTCTTGTGTGGTGCGCCCGAAGAATGCTGTACTAGCATCTGCACGAGCCACTGTAAGGTTGTTGCCGTTGCGGGTGAATTTATTGTTGAACAGAACGAAGTCGTACTTGCCAGCTGCAAGAGTAATGGCTGGGCTAGACTTGTCGGGTACGAAACCGCCAGCAGAAACAGAACCCTTCATTTCACCCTTAAGCGCCTTAGTTGCGGCATCGAACACCAGCATGGTGTACGTGTTGTTGGCCTGTGCCCTTGTCTGCACGGGGCTTACCTCTTGTGCATCATACTTCAAGGTGTAGTCTGCCAAAAGGCCGTCGCCCAGGTCTATGCCTTGTCCTTCGGCCAGCACGTCGTTACCGGCCGTGCGTGTTCCGCTCTTTTGTCCATCGGCATTGTAGCCTTCAAAGTCTACCTTAAACGCAATGTCTTGCAAAGCGTTCACGTCGTTCTGCTTCGCTTCTTCTCTTTCGTTGCTACAAGCAGCGAAAGCCATTAGGGCCATGCCCAAGAAGCCTGATAAAATAGTATGTTTGCTCATTTTTCTCTTAATGTTTAATTACCTAATTCTTCTTCAAATTCGTCGTTCACGCTGAAAGTAGTGCCTTTTGCTCCACCAACAGTACCACCACCCGTACCGGCGTTTCCACCGTCCTCCCAATCGTCTTCGTTAACGTGGTAGTTTCCTTTACTGCCGCAGAAGAAATTTTCGGCCTCTACGTTTACAATCATACACTGCGCCGCAGTGTAAGGTTTCTTTCTAAGTTCTTGCTTGTTCATATAATTGTTGCTGTTTGAGTGATAATCTTTTTGCCTAATTTCAATTCTTTTTAATCCAAATAAACCGAGAGGGTAAGGGTAGGATGCTCCTGCCCATGCCGCGTGTTGTAAGAAAACACGGTGTTCAACCCACCATATTGATAATGGGGCTTACATCATATTACGGGTGTTGTTGCTTGTTATCCATCCTTTTTAAATGAAAATTTAGATTGCGAACCATCGTCAATGGTTGGGTTATCAAGAATACTTCTAATTATTTAGCAGTTCTTTACTGTAAGTTAAGATGCGTTATGCAAATATAAATACGTACCTTTGTGGAGCAATATTGGGGTTGAATGCGTCCCCTTAACTCCAAATGCCGCAACCTTGCCTCTCTAACTTGCATTGCGGCATGCCTGATTTCGGTTGCGAAGGTACGGATATTAAGGAATATCTCCAAAAAAAAAACAACCTTTAACTATTTGGATTGATGTAGATCAATCGAAGTGCATACCGCGCTTCAGGCCAAACAACGGAGAAGGCAGCACGTGGCTGGTTGCAATTGGCTATAGATGTAGCAAATAAAACACATCTATGTAGATGTTAAAGCTAAGGCGAAACGGCACGGCACTTTAACCCCTATCGGCCTTTGCCCCACGCCAACGTGTAATGATACCCCCATTTGCTTTTGCCCTTAACTTGTTATCCCGCCCACTCGTTCACCAACAAAAGCATGATGTTTGTAAACTACCCCACACGTTAACTTGTCAACAATGCCTCTTATAGACTAACCCGCTTGTCAACTCCCAATCTCGTTAACTTATCAACTCGTAAACTCGTAAACTGTATATCTCGTTAAATAACCCTCTTGTCAACTCGTCAACTCGTCAACTGAATATCTCGTCAACTGCCCACCTCTTGTCAACTTTTCAGTAAGAATTTTAACATTATGAGTGCCTTTTTTGCCCACCAACTGCCCTTCGGCCCGAAAAAAACAATTCTCGCGAAGGTTTATTTGGTACAAAAATAGGGTGGGGTATAAATACAGGCACGGCCATTTGGTTTTGCATAAATGTGCAATTTATACAGATTGTTGGGCCATTTAGCTGCTTAAAAACTGCGATTTGGTGCTAAATAGACTGCATTTAGCACCAAAACGCAGTGCGTTTAGCACCAAAACGCAGTGCAATTAGCATCAAAACGCAGTGCATTTTGCATCAAAACGCAAGGTATTTAGCACCAAAACGCAAGGCGAAATGTATTAATATACATTGTATGCAGAGGCATAAATGTTCAATTTTGGGTGAAAATAGGTGCTGGATGAGGGCAAAAAACGCTTTTAAAAGTAGGTTTTTAGTGGTTAAAAGCAGGTTTTTGGGCATGAAAAAATGACGAACCAGCAACCAAATAGAAAGGCAAAATGGTGCTAAATGCACGTAATGTTCTTAAAAATGGACAGAAAGCATAGCATGTAAGGCTGCAAAAAGCGGCTAATTGCCTGCTAAAAGCTCTTGTTTTTTTCTAGAAGGGTGTGGCGAACAAGAGGTGTTTTGTAAAATATTTGTAAGTTTTTTTTAAGTTGGTAGGTTTATGAGTTTGTAAGTTGTTTTAGTTGGTAAGTAGGTTGGTTTGTGAGTTTATAAGTTAGTAGTTTATGAGTTTATAAGTAGGTAGGTTTATGAGTTTATAAGTTGTTTAGTTGGTAAGTAGGTCAGTTTGTGGGTTTATAAGTAGGTAGGTTTATGCGTTTGTAAGTCGTTATTAGTTGGTAAGTTGGTTGGTTTATGAGTTTATAAGTTGGTGGGTTTATGCGTTTGTGAGTTGTTTTAGTTGGTAAGTAGGTTGGTCTGTGGGTTTATAAGTTGGTTTAATCTGTCGATTGGGATGGGAATAGGCATAAACAGACGATTGGCTATCTGGTGTTCTTCTAAAAGCAATTTGCCCCCTGCCCACTTGGAAAAGGAGGCAGGGGGTAGGTTGTTTTGGCCGAGAAGATTTGAATTAGAACATCCCTTCGCGGCGGCTTCCTAAGGGGATGCTTACGCCAATCATGCCGCTAATCGTGCGCGTATCTTGCCCGAAGTACATGTAATCGGTGGCCAGTGTAACAGGGCCAAGCTTGAAACCAAGTCCCAAGCCCTTGCCTTGGCTTTGTATCATCGAGTAGCTAAGGGCAATGCCGATATGGCGGTTAAAGCTGTAATTGCCTGCAAGGGTCAGTTCGGATTGCGTATTTACCTCACCAAAGCGTGTGGTAGAGAGCGCGCCAACGGTCAACTTGTCTTCGAGCAGCTTGTATTGTGCGCCCAACACCATGGTGGTGCGTAGCGAAGTGGTGCGCGATTTGCTCCCTTCGGCCTTTAAGTTCCACAGGTCTGAGTTAAACACGTCGCCGCTTTCTATGGTTTTTCTGAACTCACGGCGGTGCTCGCCTGCGTGTACGCCGTCGAAATCGTACTCGCGATTAAAGTCGGAAACACCATTGATGGTTTTGCCTTGACCCCACGAAATGAAGCCTAGGTCGAGCAAGGCTGCCGATAGGGTAAAGTCGCGGCCAAGCTTATAGGCTGCTCCAAGGTCTACTGCTGCACCGAAACCGGCAAGACCACCGCCGCCATCAATGTCAATTTTGTCTACGTACTTTTTGTCGTCGGTAACGAAAGTCAAGCCCGCCATCGAGCCTTGCACCTCTGCACGCGCCTTGATGGTGGCCTTTCCCTTAACCTTTTGCAGCTGTTCTTCGGTAATTGTCGACCAGTCTTGGTTGGCTGCAATATCTCGCAGGTTGGTTTGCATGGTAATTTCGTCTACCTTCATGTTGATGTCTGCGATGCCAAAGAGCAGCTTAACCTTGGCTCCCAGCACCAGGCGGTCGCCAAAAGGCCTTGTGTAGCCCACGCCTGCCTCCATGTACGAGTTGATTTTGGCCTGCATACCATTGGTGTGCAGGTTGGCATTGGCCCACGATTGGTCGCTCATTCCGCGCGAGGCTCGCATGAATTCGAACACGTCGCGCTTAACGTTTGCATCCAAATCGAGCTTTAAGCTGAGGTTAACGTTCCAGAAACCATCGCCGGCCCACCAGCCCGCAGCGGCCAAATCGCTGGCCAACGACATGTTCAGGCGGTTGTTGTCTTTCAGCTGGCTGATGAATTTGTCGGTGGTAAAGTAGTCGGCTGTCTTTGAGCTGTTCAGTATGTCAGAGAAATATTCAGACGAGATGGCGTTAGAACTAACGCTCGCGTTGATTGAACCCACGAAGGGAACGGTGACATATCCGCGCGAAGGTGCAAGTGCGGGATTAAGCTGTTGCTTGAAACTTACGCCTTCCATGAAAAATGTTGTGCGATTGAATTGGGCGAACATCGCCATTGGAGCGATGCCCAACAATAGGGTTGCAAGAACTTTCAGCTTTCTTTTTGGGGTTGTTTTAATGTTCATCTATTGTGAGGAATTAGGTTATCTATCTTTTGTTATTGTGCTGCAAAGATACAATTTCTTTTACATTTAGCAAAGTTGTTTAAAGAATTGTTGCGCGAAAAAGGTTAAAAACAAACTTCGTTCGTGCAGGCTTTTAGTGCGTTGTAGGTGTGGTAGATGGGCTTTTGTGGCTTGTATTATGTGCCCAGTGTCTGTGTTTTTCAGGTTAGTAAGCGCGATGAGCTGATTGCTTAACGTATGGACAAGCTGGCAATGAAAAGATTTACAAACCAGCAACTTAGGACGTTTGCCCATTGGCTAGGCGCATCGGGCGGCGAGAATGGGCGCGAAACGGAAAAGGCAAGGGAGATGGGCGAACAGCTGTTTGTGACTGTTCGCACATCCCCCCGTAAGTGTTCGGCTGTGGCTTTTGGCCGTTGCGTGTTGCACTACAATTCAAATTTATACCCAACAGTGAATTGGAAAGTGTAGTTTTTGTTGGTCAAATCCCAGTGGTCGAACAATGAAACAATGCCTGGACAGTAGCGTGCATCGAGCACGATGTTGCTGAACTCGTAGGATAAACCGATGGGGATGGCTATATCATAGTCACGCATGTTTGTGTTTTTATACTCAGGAATAGTCCTAACATAGTCTCTGAGGTTCATATCTTCTGATTCGCCTTTGCGTTCTGTATGTGTTTTGTCGCTCAACAAAAGGCCAGGTTGCACGCCAACCTTTGCAACTAAACCGTTGGTAATGTGGAAATTGAAGAGTACAGGAACGTTGAGGTATTCTAGATTCGCCGTGGTTTTAAGGTCGTTTTCGGAACGTTTGCAGCCTTGTTGCGAGTAAAGAGCACCTAGGGTGAGCGAGAAAGATTTGTTAAGTTGGTAATTGAGTTCAAAACCTCCGCAGAAACCAGCTTTCATGTCCAGCTCAATCGTTGACTTAGTTAAGTTACTCAGGTTTAACCCCACTTTGGGTAGCAGGGTGAATGTGCCTGGTTCGGTTTGCGCGAACGATGTTGCGGCGAACAGCAACGATAGGCATAAGGTAGTAAATTTTTTCATGTTAATTTGTTGTTTATGGTGTTTTATATGGTGATTTGTGTGTTAAACAGGCCTCGTTCCAAAATGGAACTCATGGTTCGGGAGGTGTTTTATATGGTGATTTGTGTGTTAAACAGGCCTGAAAGAAGCCTTTGCTAACCTTCTGGCATTGTAGTTAGCCCCACGAAACCACCCCTCGCGTGGGCGAAAAGTGGCTCGTGCGGCTATTTATTTTTAAAGATCGAACTTATATCCAACGGTGAATTGGAACACGCTGTTGTGCCCGTTGCGCCACCATGAGCGGGTGGTAACGTTGTTTAAGCCGAGGTTGTAGCGTGCATCGAACACCAATTGGCGATATTGGTACGAAATGGCGAAAGGCATAGAAAGGTCTACCGACTCGATGTAACCGTCGTCCCAGTGTAGGCGTTTCATCGAACGGTGGAAGTCTTCGTCGTAGCTGTATCCGTCCGTTCTTAGTGTCACGGCATCGTTCACCAGGATGCCCGGTTGCAAACCAACCTTTAACTCAAGCCCCGGCGCCACGTTGAAGTGCACCATGAAGGGCAGGTTGAGGTAGTCGAGATGGATGTCCGTGCGGTAATCCCTGCTGTAAAACCACGTGTTGGTTCCTTGTTGCGAATAGATAAGCGACCCAGAGAGCGTTACCACGTCGGAAACGCGGCAGCCCAATTCGCCACCTAATGCCAATCCTAGGCGTACATCGCCACCCCAGTTGGTAACCGTGGCGATGTTGAAACCGCCCTTGGGCATGATGTACCATTGTGACGAACGCGCATAACTGCGCCTGTAACTTCGCCTACGTTGCGAAAAGGCGTTCACCGTGACGGCTAATAATAGCACCATCAATAAAATCTTTTTCATAATTCTAGTTGTTACAATTCAGTTGATACGTAAAATATAATCATTTAAATAGCCTGATGCAGAACTTGCACCAGTAAGAATTTTCAAGGTATTCTCTCTCTTTATCTCGTGGCAAAGATATGTAAAAAAACAATACAAAGCTTATTCTGACATGTATTTTTAACTTGTTTTAGACATCTTGACATGCAAGTGCTTGGCTGAACATTTGCCTATGCCAACAAAAACGTTTATCTTTGCAAGGCAAGGGAATGGCTCTTTAACGGCCGCCCGCTAACAGCTACAATTATCGTAAGGCACGTTTGCCGCCACGCCGATACGCTTTATTTTGCACGGCGAAAAGGCAAAGGTTGCCCAAAAACAAACTAAATTGGCCCCTATGAAGCATGCCGCAAAGACAGACATTGCCGTGTTGATATTGTTTTTTAACCGTCCCGAACCTTTCGAAAAGGTGTTCAAGGTGGTGAAAGAGGCGCGCCCGTCGCGACTTTTTCTGTATCAAGACGGACCGCGAGGCGAGAAAGACATGCCCGGCATTGAGGCTTGCCGCCGCATTGCCGCCGACATAGACTGGGAATGCGACGTGAAACACCTGTACCAAGAGCGCAACTACGGCTGCGACCCCTCCGAATATATCTCGCAAAAATGGGCTTTCTCGATGGCCGACAAGTGCATCGTGCTAGAAGACGACGACGTACCCACGCAGAGTTTCTTCCCCTTTTGCAAGGAAATGCTCGACCGATACGAACACGATGAGCGCGTGTGGATGGTGGCGGGCTTTAACAGCGACGAGCAAACAAAGGATGTTGCGGGCGACTACTTCTTCACTTCGGTGTTCTCCATTTGGGGTTGGGCCTCGTGGCGGAGGGTAATCGACACGTGGGATGCCGACTATCGGTTTATGGACGACCCGCAAACGCTTGCCCAACTGCGCCGACTTATCGCCCAACGGCAACTTCGTCCCGACTTCTTAAAGATGTGTGCCGACCATAAGGCAAGCGGAAAAGCCTATTACGAAACCATTTTCTGGGCCTCGATGCTGCTCAATTCGGGGGTGGCCATCATGCCCACGCGCAACCAAATAAACAATATCGGGGTGATAGAAGATTCTACCCACTTCTCAACCCTCAACACCATGCCTGCCCCCTTGCGCCGCATCTTCACCATGCAACGTATCGAGCAGCGCTTTCCCCTTACCCATCCGCCCCACATCATCGAGCATGTGGCTTTTAAGGAACGCGTTTATCGCCGCCACGCATGGGGACATCCGTGGATAAAAACGCGTTATGCCTTCATCGAACTGTGGCTCAACCTGCGCCACGGCAACTTTAAACAGATTGGTAAGTCTGCGGCTAAACGCGTAAGAATGTGGTTTGGCATGGAGAAACATCGCTGATAACGGCACCTCGGCAGCATCTGCAGCCCCAAAAAAAGACAGGCTGCCGCAACCCCCCTCTAAAACAAAACAACAATATAAAACAACAGACATGACAATGAAAAAACTCTTTGCCCTAGCGGTATTTCTCACGGTTGGGATTGGCGCATGGGCGCAAAACCTTACCCAATACGTAGACCCCTACATCGGTACAGGCGGACACGGACACGTGTTTTTGGGCGCAAACGTGCCATACGGCCTGGTGCAGGTTGGGCCAACGCAATATAAGCGCGGTTGGGACTGGTGTTCGGGCTACCATTACAGCGACTCGGTAATCATCGGTTTCGGCCAAATGCACCTTAGCGGAACGGGCATCGGCGACCTGGGCGACATCGCTTTGCTGCCCACAACCGATGCCGCGCAACGCGACGTGATGTTCTCGCACAAGGGCGAACACGCGCGCCCGGGGTATTATTCGGTGATGTTGAAGTCGGGCGTAAAGGTAGATCTCACTGCCACTGCCCGCGTTGCGTTTCACCGTTACACCTATCCGGCCGATGCACAAACGGCTTTTGTAAGGCTCGACCTGGCGCAAGGCATCGGTTGGGACAAGATGACGAAGAGCGCGTTTAAGCAAAACTCGCCCACAGAAGTGTCGGGCTATCGCTATTCCACGGGCTGGGCGAAAGACCAACGCGTGTATTTCGTGGCCCAATTCTCGCGGCCCGTAACCCTTGCTACAAGCCAAGGCGACAGCTTGGCCGTGCTTTCAACCCCCAATAACGACGAACCGCTGCTGGTGAAAGTGGGAATTTCGCCCGTGAGCGAAGACAATGCGCGCGCCAACATCGCTGCCGAACTGCCCGCGTGGGACTTCCGCGGCACGGTGGCTAAGGCCAACGAGGCGTGGAATAAGGAGCTGAGCAAGATTGTTATCACCACCGACGATGCTGCTGCACGCCGCACTTTCTACACGGCCATGTATCATTCGATGTTCGCCCCCTCGGTGTTCAACGATGTTAACGGCGACTATCGCGGAGCCGACGGTAAGGTGTATCGCGGCGATTTCAAAAACTACACCACCTTCTCGCTGTGGGATACCTATCGCGCTGCCCATCCGTTGATGACCATTATCCATCCCGAAAAGCAACGCGACATTGCACAAACCATGCTGCATATATACGAACAGCAGGGCAAACTGCCCGTTTGGCACCTCGTGGGCAACGAAACCGACTGCATGGTGGGCAATCCGGGCATCCCCGTGCTGATTGACATTGCCCTGAAAGGCTTTGATGTGGATAAGAATAAGGTGCTAGAGGCGGCCAAAGCATCGGCTATGCGCGATGAGCGTGGAATGGGTTTGCTCAAAAAATACGGCTATCTGCCTTGCGACCTCGACCCCGAATACGAAACCGTTGCTAAGGGATTGGAGTACGCCTTGGCAGATGCAGGCATTGCCAAGCTTGCCAAACAGCTGGGACGAGCCGAAGATTACAAGTACTTTTTAAAGCGTAGCCAATCGTACAAAGACCATTACTTCGACAAAAACACGGGCTTTATGCGTGGAAAAACATCGGATGGCAAGTTCCGCGAGCCGTTCGACCCCTTCAATTCGGTGCATCGTCAAGACGATTACACCGAGGGCAACGCATGGCAATATGCTTGGTTGGTGCCTCACGATGTACACGGACTGGTGCAATGCTTTGGTGGCGAGAAACCATTTGTGGCAAAACTCGACTCACTTTTTATTCTCGAAGGTAAGATGGGTGCCGATGCATCGCCCGACATATCGGGTCTTATCGGTCAATATGCCCATGGCAACGAACCCAGTCACCACATTATATATATGTACAACTATGTGGGCATGCCGTGGAAGGCCGCTCCCAAGTTGCGCCAAGTGATGAATACGCTTTACAACGACGGCATCGACGGACTTAGCGGTAACGAAGATGTGGGGCAGATGTCGGCTTGGTACATCCTTTCGTCTATGGGATTGTATCAGGTTGAGCCTGCTGGCGGCAAGTATATCTTTGGTTCGCCACTCTTTAAGAAGGCTGTGGTGAACGTTGGTGGCGGCAAAACGTTTACCATCGAGGCCAAAAACAACAGTGCCAAGAACATCTATATTCAGAATGCCAAGCTTAACGGCAAGACGTACACCCGTTCGTACATCGACTATAAGGATATTATGAAGGGTGGAACACTCGAATTTGTGATGGGCGAAAAGCCTTCGTCGTTCGGAACGAAAGCCGCCGACCGCCCCTAGCCGTGGGGCTTAGGCATCGTGCTTGTGGCATAGATGTGGCACAAAACAAAAAGAATGGCGTTGCGAGCATGCCTTTGGCTGCTCCAACGCCATTTTTTTTGTGTGTATTTGCCCCATGCAAACGCGGTCTGCACGCAGTTGCCGCACAGGTATGTGCCATCGTTGGCCTGGCAAAGGGTGTGCCTGCTGCCCCTTTGGCTAAGCGAAACGAAGTGTGTTAACATCCATTTGGGGGCGTACAAGATACCTTGTACTGGGACTACAAAGGCCTTGTAGTGCGGCTACAAGGTGTTTATAGCGATACTACAAGCGGCTTGTACTGGGGCTACAAGCAGCCTTGTACGCTGCAAATTGCTAGCACGCGCAGGCTAAAAGCTTAGTTGGCGCGTGATGGGGATAGGCGTAAACGGACTTATTGTCCGCCTAGTCGGTCGAAAAACACAATGACATCGTCCCATGTTTTGAGGTCGTTACCGCCGAAAAGGATGGACGAACCAAGGAAGTTTGGGTGCTCGTGGCGCGAGATAAGGTAGTCGCCATAGAGCAGGTTGGCGTTGTTGCTGAACACAACACGGTTGAATGCAGGCGCATTGAGATACTGTTCCACCCATGCCAGCTGTGCCGTTATCTGTTCGGGGGCATTTGTTGGCGACGGCGCAAGTATGTAGACATCATAGTTTTCGATGAGCATTTCGTAGGCTTTGTGCATGCTGGGCATCGGCTTTTGGTAGCTGTCGGCCAGTGTGTTGGCGTGGATAAACACGATGGGGCGTTGTCGTCCCGTTTGCTTATCGTCTATTTGGCGTATCAGCGGCACCAGATAGTGCATCGCCACCTTATCCGTTAACCTGTGCCCACCATGAAAACGTATGGCCGTGGGGTAGTGTTGGGCGAAGAGGTCGAAGGTATCTACACTTGTATCTTCGTCGCCGAAGAGTCCTATTACGCGTTGTTGTTCAGCCTCGTCAATGCCGTCGAATAGCAGTGTTGTAATTTCCTTGTACTCGTTTACCAAGGCCTTGGTTACGATAAAGTCTTGTATGCCGTCTGTTCGCGGACTTTGGAAGGTCTGTTTACCCACCATATTGTGTTTCACCATCGTGTCGCCCATCTCGAATGCGGGGTTAATCAGTATGCGGTCTGTGCCTCTAAGCATTTCGGCATACATGCCGCCCATTGATGTTCCGATGATGAGGTCGGGCTTTTCTGCATCACACGTTTGCCTAAGAAGTGCCAAGGCCTCGGCAGGATGCAAAGGGAGGTCGGGCGCAATGATGGTGGCCGCGGGCATAAGTGTGTGCAAGAGTGTTACTGTTCCCGACTGCCCCGATGAGCCAAAGCCGTGAACGTACATTATTTTCTTGCCCTCCATGAGGGCGGGGTATGTTTTTGTTGGATCCATTTTTAATTAGGAGTTATTTTTAGGAGTTATGGAGTTAAGGAGTTATTTTTGAGGAGTTAAGGAGTTAAGGAGTTATCACTCGCTCCGCTCGTTAGGAGTTAAGCCGTATGCCTGGGAGTTGTTTTTTAGGTGTTATGAAGTTAAGGAGTTATTTTTTAGGAGTTAAAGGAGTTAAGAAGTTATCACTCGCTTTGCTCGTTAGGAGTTATGCCGTATGCAAGGGAGTTGTGGAGTGAGTTCTTTTAAGGAGTTAATGAGTTGACGAGAGCCGTAGTTACTCTGCAGCAGGACTATTGGCTTAACTCCTTAACTCCTTAACTCCTTTAACTCCTCAAAAGAACTCCTTCTTAAATGGCAATTCCAGTTGTATCCATTGTGGGCGATGTGGTTCGTCGTTCATGTTAGAAACCTGAACGCCGAGCAGTCTTATAGGCCGTCCAGAGTAGTCAACCTCGCTTAGTAAAGCCTTTGCAATGGGCAGGATGTCTTCCTTTTTGCGGAGAATATGAGGTGCAGTTCTGCTGCGCGTAATCTGTGTAAAGTCGTGAAACTTCACTTTTAGCGTGAGCGTTCGCCCCTTAAAGTCGTTCTTTTTGAGGCGTTCCACCAGTTCTAACACCAAGCGATAGAGCTCGGTTAGCAGCACATTGGGATTAGAACTGTCTTCTTCGAAGGTGCGTTCGCATCCAACGGACTTCCTTGTCCAATGCGGTTCAACGGATCGAGGGTCGATGGCGCGCGCAAAGTTGTAGTACATCTCGCCGGCCTTACCGAACACTTGCCGCAGCCGCAGTCGCGAAAGCTGGCGCAAGTCGGCCCCGTTGAAGATGCCCATAGCGTGCATCGTCTCGGCTGTTTTATGCCCCACGCCCCAAAAGTCGGTGATGGGCAGATTGTCGATGAAGTGCATTGCACGACTGGGATGTATCACCGTGATGCCGTCGGGCTTGCGAAAGTCGGATGCCACCTTAGCCAGGAACTTGTTGAACGACACCCCTGCCGAGGCCGTTAGGTGCAACTCGTTGCGTATTTCCTGTCGGATGCGTTGCGCAATGTCGACGGCCAATTCTATGTTCAGTTTGTTTTGCGTAACGTCTAGGTAGGCCTCGTCTAGCGATAGCGGCTCAACGAGGTCGGTATAGCGGTGAAATATCTCGTGAACCTGCTGCGATACCTGCTTGTATTTCTTGAAATCGGGCGGTATGAGTATCAGTTCGGGACACAATCGCTTAGCCTGCACGCCCGACATGGCCGAATGTACCCCATACTTTCGTGCCTCGTAGCTGGCCGTACACAACACCCCGCGCCTGTCTTCGCTGCCAATGCCCACGGGTTTTCCGCGCAGCGAGGGGTCGTCGCGTTGCTCCACCGAGGCATAGAAGGCATCCATGTCGATGTGAATGATTTTGCGATTGAAGTCTTGCGCAGGCATATCAACTTGCTTTTTGGGCGAAACGCCATTGCAAAGTTAGTTATTTTTTGGGGATAAAGGGGCTATGCGGCAAGCTTTATGAAAGGTTTGGCAATGCGTTTTAAGCATTATCATGCAGTTGGGTGCTCATCGTCTAATGTGTTTCTGCAAGCAAACGGGATAGGGGTAGCAGGTGGGGCGAGTAGCTGTCGCCGCCTTTGGTTATGGGTTTTAAGTTTAGTTGGCCAAGATCTAATGGCGTTTGGCCTTCGGTAAGGTCTACATCGTACACCAAGTAGAGGTCTTCATGCTGTTTGGTAACGACCATTTCTGGTGCTCCACTTGCAGGAACAAGGCGCGGCCCCTTATCAGACAGTAGGTAGGCATGGTACTTGTTGCTCTTGTTGTGGATAATCAGGATGCGAGCCTTGGTAAATCCCTCAACCAATTGCAGCACGGCACCATCCATTTTTAGGGCGATACCGATGCGTTTTGTGGTTTCAAGTAGTTGTATGTTTTTGTCGAAATGCACGCCTTCTTTGGTAATGAGCAGCACAAGGTCTTTGTTGCTTATGCCGCATTGTGCGTTGGGTGTGGGCGATGTCAGCTCGTTGCGGCGGTCTTCGCCAATCTTACATTCCAATATTTCAAAGTGTTCGCCCAGCAGTTGTTTAATGTTTTGGTTCTCTTCGATGGTTGTTGCCCTTAGTTTTGGGTCGTTAATGGTCTCTGGTTTTTCTAAGGCAAGCGAGTAGAAACATTGTTGGTTGGGGGCGTTGGGATAGGGTTTGAACACCTTTCCCAATACTTGTTTGAAGTTTTGGCGTAGCACTTCCTCGCCGTCAACAAACTTTCGCGGGGTCATGATGTGGAACTGGAAATGGTTGTCCAGCATACATTGTATCTCTTTTCTGAACTGTGCCCGCACCTTTTCGCGCCAAGCGGTTTTCATCCCTTCGTTTTTTCGACCGTATAAGGCCACCACGTAAAGGAAATTCACCTCGTAATGGCAAACAAGGAGCGTGTCGCGGTCGAACAAGCGGTTACGAAATTGGCGCGAAGTGAAGTCTTTGCCCTCTCGGTCTACCCACGTAATGTCGCTGTGCATCTCTAAATCGCATTGCTTTGCAGAGATAAAGAAGTTGGGTATGATGTTGTAGCCCTCGGTCGTTTCGTCGCGGAGCATGCCCGTACCAGCTTGCAGCTCCACCTTTTGTTCTGCCTTTCGGTTGTCGTCGAGAAAGAGGTTGAGGTTCCATTGCACCACGTTTCGGGCATAGGTAAATTGCTTATAGAGTGCTTCTTTGCCGATGCGCGTGTTGCGCTTATAGTATTTGGAGTCGCCTATGTAGTAGATATTGTCTGCGCTGGTCTCGGCAAGGGCCTTGTAGCGATAGATGTGGTCAACTCGTTTTCCGTCTGCTTGGTCTTTCAATTCGGTTGGCAGCTCGTTGTTTTTGCTGCCAATCAGTTCGTCGATGATGTCTTCGAACACAATTTCGAAGCTCTTTACCAAGAGGTATTCGCGCTGTTTGGTGTTCACAACAATTTGTCTGGCTTCGTCGAAAAAGGCAAAGCAGAGGTTCCAAAGCTCCAAGGCTTTGTCTGAAAAGTACTTGTATCTGATTTGTTGCAGGCGCGTTTTGCCCATTCCTTTGAGGTAGCTGGCAAACTGCTGGTTGCTGATGGTGTCGTAATGGCATTGGGTTTCGAAAGGGAAACCATATTCGTGATGAATGTAATTGAGTATGGAGAAATAGATAACCATCAGTTCCTCGTCGAAGTTTACTTGCCTGCGCTTGTTCATTGGATGGAGATACACGGGGCTGTTGCTTTGCAAGTAGGCTTGCGAGTGGGCGATGGTCTTGGTCCAGTTTATCTTGTTGTGTCCGCTATGTAGGTTCTTGATGGTGAAGAAGAAAAAGTCTTGGTTGTCTTGGTTGAACTGAATGAGCGAAAGCAGTATGTCTAAGAAGGTGTTGCTCATGCGGCGTTGTGCGTGACCAATCTGCGCCATACGTTCGTGCAGCACTATTTGTGTGTCTTTGTTTCGCTCTTTAAAAACGCTGATGGCGCGGTATATCCACACGGAAAGTTCGTACACAAAGTGCCGTTCTTCTTCGTTCAGCGGGTTGTTTCTGTCTTCAAGGTGGACGATAGCTTCGGGATTGTACTTTTGGAAGGCACGTCCCTGCTCGTCTAACAGCACCTTTGGCAGAATAAACACGCAGTCTTGTATGTTGGCATTGTAGTAATAGCCCACATATCCAATGCTTACTTTGCCGCCAACGCCTATGGTGGGGCCAAGCTCGCTCACCACTTTGAGAATGTCTTCGGTGGCTTGGTAAGGGTGTTCTTCAATTAGAATCCTCATTAGTCGGTGTTTGGCAGTCCTTGGTTTTCTGTTTCAGTACTGGTGGTTTCGATAAAAGAGTGGTCTTTATCTATTTCGTTGTCCAGCTTTTTTAGAAAGTCGTTAACTCGGCTTGTGTTGGGCGTTCCATCCTCGTTAAAGAAGTCGGAGAAAGTGAACTTCACACCCATGCTGTCGGTAAAGATGCTGTGGTCGAAGCCATAGTTCTTAAACACGTCGTTCCAAAGATAGAACAACACTTTGCTGACGAACTTTTCGGCACATACGGTCTTTGATTCGGTGTTCACAAAGAAATATCCCAGCTTCTTGTCTTCCGAGTGGGTGGTGTCGTCTATCACGCTGTTTATTTTCTGTAAGAAGCCCCACCAGTCGTAGGTTTCGTTGCCCATCTTTATCTTGTAGTTCTCTTCGGCATGGGGCTTGATGGGTATATACACCCAATCCCAGCGGCGTTTGAAGGCCGAGTCGATGGGGAACAGCGATTGGTCGCTGGTGTTCATCGTTGCCCAAATGTAAAGATTTTGGGGCAACATAAGCCTTTCTCCGCTCTTTACTTCTTGTGGGATGTCTGTGCGTGGGCTTTTGTCTAAGGCCTCTTTCAAGTAGTTGGCCAAGTCGGTATCGGCTTCAATGGGGTATTCAGACTTGCCCCCTTTGCGGTCTAACAACTGAAATAGGTCGCCAAATATTTGTGCGCAGTTGCCGCGGTTTATCTCCTCGATAACCAAGAACACGTCTTCGGTGGTGTTCCATGCAGCTGCATAGGCCTTAGTGAAGGCTTGGGGGACAAACTTGTAGGTGATAATTTCTTCTTTTTCGCCAGAGGCGAGAGCGGCTCCTGTTGGTTTCATTGAGGGTTTATAGGCTCCTACGAAGGTTGCGTAGTCGCTATCGGGATGGAAGGTGGTGCGGAAACATATTTTATTTTCGTTATCTACGTTCCGTTTGATGGTATTAGACTTACCCGTGCCTGGTGCTCCATAGAAAATCTGTTGAAGAACATTGGGAACTTTCCGCCTATTTCCTGTGGTTGCAGGTGTCTGTCCTGAATTGGCAATAACCATCTTTGCCATTGTAGATAAGGTGGAGGTATAGCCGTATTCGAATCTATCTATGTCGCTTTTCCCACACAAGAAATCCCTCGCATCGGTTGGAGTTGCATCGGGATTTTCGTTGAAATAGGCGACATACTCATTGAGTATGGCTTTTGAAATAGTGCGAAGTCCAACGGCTCCTCTACTTTCCGACCTTACAAGGTAGCACAGCCTGTCTTCGTCTACAATGGTTACCTGCCTGTTGTCAGACACATCTCCAACTTGAAGTCTGTTTTCTATGATCATATTTTTTTGTGTTTATGCCTTGTTCGGTAAAGAAACTGCAAGGCGTTCAATCCATTAGTGTTAACAATTCCCTTTGGGTAGCTTGGGTGTGTCCTTAATTATACTCTTCTCTTCTTTAGCAACACGCCGCTCCACTTTCTTAATGTCTTCGGCTGGTGGTAGCTCTTCTGGTTTGATACCTCTTTGTCCAAGCATTCCTCGAACACTTCGGTTGTTTTGAACATGCTCTGCTGTTATGCTATTTTCACCATGAAGGTTTTTCTGCTCTACATTATAGTTGGTCATTTCTGTTGCAAGATTTTTAGCTGCTATCGTTAAGGTTGGGAGGTAATCAGCCAATGCGCCACTCTTGATACCTAATCGTTGTTTCATCTGTTCGGTGGTGAGTCCGCCAAATAAGGCATAATCTCCCTTCGAACGTATTCGTGCAAAGCCCTTCTCGTCAACACCCCGTTCGTATATATTCCTGCTTAATTGTTTTTCGGATGAACGCAAACGTTCGCGCGTATCTAGCCGTGCAATTTGCGGTAACCTTTCTTCTATAAGCTCTGTTTTTCGTGTTTGAAGTGCAAAATAGCTTTGTGCAAAGGCTATTTCTTCTTTCTTGGGGTCTCCATTTTGGGCAATAAGGTAGCAGGCATAACGAGTTAGCATGAAGTCTTGTACCTTGCGTTGTGATCCGCTACCAAGTAAGACCATTTTCGTGACCTCACGAAAATGGTCGTTTACGTTGACTTTCAGTGTCTTACAAGATTCTATTGCTCTGCTAATAGCGACAACGAAGTTCTCCCAGCGGGTGTAACCTAACACCTGTTGTAGCTCACGCGCATACCAAACCTCAATGGTATTGTTAGCATCGTCTTTAATTTCTTTGGCTATTAAATCAAAGGCGTTTTTGTATTGTTGTATTTTTTGGGTATCCATTTCCTACTTCTTTTGTGTTGTATGTTATTAAGATGTACATAGGCTCAATTATTCTAAACGGGCATGCTTGTAGCAAATCGTTTCTTTGTATGGTTTAAATGCGTATTGAGCCTGCCTTAGTTAGAGATTGGTTGCTAGTGTTGTATATATTGAACGGTGTCATATTCTTTCTCCTATCTCTTCTTCTTCCAGTGTCTCTAACACAAAAATGGCGTGGATTTTGCGTTTCTCTACGGGTGGAATGTCCATGTAATTGCGGTAGAGATCTTGCAGGTAAGCGTCGGGATTGCAGGGAGCCATGAAACGTTTGCCCTCGAAAGTTATTTCGGTTAGGGGGAAAATGCCGTCTTGGCGGTGCATGATGCCGTAGCCGTTGTTGTGTAGGATGTTGGAAATGTAAGTGTCGCGGTTGCGGTTTAGGGCGCATAGCAGGGCCCAGATGGAGCGGCAGACGGCGTATTTTGCACCGAACCAAAAGAATTCGGCAAACGAACGGAGGCTGTAATGGTGGGCTTTATGCAGGATGGAATAGCTGCGCGAGATGCCAAGCGTTAGTTTCTTAACAAGCTTACGCGAAAGGGTGGGGTAGGCAATAAAGGGAAAGATGTCTACAAAGAGCCCCTTTTCGTAGTTGTGCGAGAAGTCGTCGCCTGGTTCAACGAAGAACGAATTGAGGTCGCGCACCTTGGTTATGGGCTCTTTCAGGTGCTTGTCTATCAGCGGCGACTGCACAATTAGGCCCTTAGGCAACTCCTTTTGCGCCACTTCTACAAAGCGTAGCAAGTCGGCCTTGTGCATGGCGATGTCTATATCGTCGTCCCAGGGGATGAAACCGCCATGCCTTACCGCGCCCAACAGCGTGCCGCCGTCTAGCCAATAGGGTATGGTGTGGCGTTGGCAGATGTCGTGTATGGCTTCGAGTATGGTCAGTTGTTTAAGCTGACAGGCGCGAAGATGGCGTTGTTTGAAACGTTCCAGGGGTGTGTTAGTGGTCATCGTGTGCCCTCCTAACGTCTATCACCAATCCCGTATCGTCCGAAAGCAGGGTGCGTAAGGTAGCCTCGGCCACCTTTTCAGATGTCAGCAGCGTGTCGTCGGGCTCGATGCCGAAGTTCTTTACGCGCATGGGTGTCTTTGTTCTTTCGGGGTTGATGCAGTTGATGCGAATGCCGTCGGCCTCCCACTCTTGCGCTACAGCCTGCACAAAGTTAACGATGGCGGCCTTGGTGGACGAGTAAATGCTGTAAAAAGCACGACCGCGCGTGTACGATGAAGAGGTGAAAAACACCAAACGCCCACCGCTTTGTTTGAGGTAGGGATAGGCGGCGAGCGCCACGTTAACCGTTCCCATGTAGTTGGTTTGTACGCTGTAAGCGATGTCGGCATAGTTCATCGTTGCCAAAGGCTCTTTTTGTAGCAATCCGGCCGTGTTCACCACGTAGTCTATTCGGCCTTCTTCTTTTGCCACTTTTGCAAAGGCGCGCTCCACATCTTCTTTGTTTCCTACGTCTACGCCGTTGCTGCTACGCGAGAAACAATGCACCTTTGCACCCCGTTCGGTCAGCATCTTGGCCGTGTCTGCACCAATTCCATAACTGCCGCCAAACACAATGGCTACCTTTCCTGCGAGCGAAACTTGGGCAAGGTCGATGCGTTCGGCCTCGTTGTTGCGCAGCTGAAAAAGCTTGTCTAGCATGTAGGTGTCTTCCTTGTAGGTAAGTTTCATGTTGCTTTCTTCGCCTTCCACCACGTAGATGGGCGTTTGCG
>ERZ772827.481-NODE-481-length-22042-cov-7.867285_pt1 | contig 22042 bp, 18 predicted proteins | sample MGYA00580850_ERZ772827 | MGnify/ENA primary metagenome ERZ772827 (study PRJEB29015, sample SAMEA2737950) | human oral metagenome | biome: human oral; feature: human-associated habitat; material: dental | place: China | collected 2145 ... | reverse complement strand
CCATGTTCACCGCCGGCATCGACCTGTCCGTCGTCGCCATCGCCAACGTCACCTCGATCTGCGCGGCCCTGACGCTGCGGGCCATGCTTACTGACACCGTCACCCCCTCGTCCATGGGGCTCGCCGTCGCTATCGCCCTGGGAGTCGCCCTGGTGGTCGGGGTCGTGTGCGGCCTCATCAACGGCACGCTCGTCTCGGTCCTGAAGATCCCACCCATTCTCGCTACCCTCGGCACCCTCGAGCTCTTCGGCGGCGTTGCCCTCATCCTCACCCGGGGCAAGCCCGTCTCCGGCGTCCCCGCAGCCTTCGGCGCCGCGTTCACGGGGAAGGTGGCCGGCCTCGTCCCCATCCCCCTCGTCGTGTTCCTCGTATGCGCGGCCGTCGCCGGTGCCATCGTCGCCTTCACGGGCTTTGGGACCACGATCCTCATGCTCGGCACGAACGACACCGCAGCGCGCTTCTCGGGCCTGAAAGTCAAGAGCCTGCTGATCCGCACCTACGTGCTCTCCGGCGTGATGGCCGCCATGGCCGGCATCGTCATGCTCGCGAACTACAACTCTGCGAAAGCCGACTACGGCGCCTCCTACACGCTGCTCACCGTCCTCATCGTCGTCCTCGGCGGCGTCAACCCCAACGGCGGATCCGGGCGCCTGAGCGGCGTGCTCCTGTCCATCCTCATGCTCCAGGTCCTCTCCTCCGGCCTGAACATGTTCCCCAACATCTCCAACTTCTACAGGCCCCTCATCTGGGGTGGCGTGCTCCTGCTCGTCATCTGCATGAACGAGGGCCTCTTCTCCTTCTCCACACTGCGCAGACTCAGGAAAGGACACGCGCATGCTGACAGTTAAAGACAAGCACGTCGTCGTCGGCGCCGACTTCGCCGGGCACCCCCTCAAGGAAGCCGTCAAAGCCCACCTCGAGGAGCGTGGCTGGACCGTCACCGACCTGACACCCGACGCCGACACCGCGCCCATGTACCACCGCGTCGGCTTCGCGCTCGGCGCCCAGATCGCCGAAGGCACGTTTGAGCGCGCCCTCGCGTTCTGCGGCACCGGCATGGGCATCCACATCGCCGCCTCCAAGTGCCCCCACGTGCACGCCGCCGTGTGCGAATCCGTGCCCGCCGCGCGCCGCTGCGCCGCCGCCAACAACGCGAACCTGCTCGCCATGGGCGCCTTCTACGTCGCCCCGCGCACCGCGATGGCCATGGCGGACGCGTTCCTCGAGTCGTCGCTCGGGTCCGGGTACGAGGACTGGGAGGGCTTCTACGAGTACCACCGCATCGGGTACGACGAATGCGAAAACTTCGACTACGAGGCCTACAAGGCCAACGGTTTTGAGGTCGTGAATCCGGCAAGCGCGGTGCTGGCCGAGCAACCGAAGGGGTTGGCGTACTGACGCGGCGGGTGTGACCCCCTACCGACAGGCGGGGGGCCACACGCCTTAGCGCGTCGGATGAGCTGTCGATTCGCGGATGGTGAGGACGGGGCTGAAGGTCTGGTGCTGTGTGGGTGCGTCGGGGCCGGACAATAGAAGCTCGGCGGCCGCGGCGCCGAGCTCGTCCATGGGCTGGCGGATTGTCGTGAGGGGTACTGGCATCTGCGCGGCCAGGGGAATGTCGTCGAAGCCGATGACGGACACGTCGTTGGGAATCGAGATCCCCGCTCCGCGCAGTGCGGACATGACGCCCACGGCTAGTAGATCGTTCGCGCAGAAGACAGCGGTGGGGTTCGCTCCATTGGAGGCCGCCCGGGCCTCGGTGACGGCGTTTTCGGTGGCCGCATATCCGGCCTGGGCGGTGTACGCCTGCGCGTTGTACACGCTCAATTGGACGCTGTCCGACCCCGTCAAGTGCTGCCAGTGCTCGATCGCGTCCCGCACACCGGCGAGGCGCTGCACGGATTGGCGCATGTCGGCGGGGCCGTTGAGGAAACAGATTCGCTCATGTCCGAGTGCCAGAAGGTGTTCGATCGCTAGTGCCGCACCCGCGCGGTCGTCGATGGAAACGGATGGCAGGCCCTCGGGTGCGTCTGCCGCGTCGAAGAGGACGACCGGCGTCCCCTCCTCCACCAAACGCGTGGCGGCCTCGTGCGTGGAGTCTGCGGGGGTGAGAAGAACCCCGCGCACCGCCTGGCGCCCCAGCGCCTCGAGCAGGTCGCGCTCCTCCTGCACGGAGGCGTGCGTGGAAGACAGCGTCATGATGTAGCCCTCGCGCGATAGCACGCGCTCCATGGCAGCAGCAGCCTCCATGAAGAACGGGTTCGTCAGGTCGAAGACCGCCACGCCCACGAGCGGAGAGGTCCCCCGTCGCAGGGCCTGCGCGGTCGGATTGGGCTTGTAGCCGAGCTGCGCGATCGCCGCCTCGACGCGCTCACGTACATCGGGGCGCACGCTGTCGCGCCGGTTAATGACGTTAGACACGGAGCCGACGCTCACGCCCGCAAGAGCGGCGACGTCTTTGACGCCGGGGGCTTTGCGGGGCACTGAGGGGGACGAGGCAGTGGTTGCGTCCTGGGGACTCGTGCCCTCTGGGGTGCGGCGGGGCGGCGTCATGGTAGCTCTTTCGGGAACTCGAGTGATGAAACGTTCATATTGTGGCACCTCTGAGTAGATTTCCGCTTCAATTTTCCTGGCAAGTTCAAGGCTTTCCTATAGAGTTGACATGCATATTGTCGTGTGGCACACTTTCTATCTATCTGAATCGTTTCATTCCTCGACGAAGAGGTGACCACATGACACGAGAAGCTGAAAGGCCAGTTGTCTCGCTCCAGCATGCCGTGAAGAAGTTCGGCTCCTTCACCGCGATGTCTGATGGGTGCATCGAGCTGTATCCGCACCGCATTCACGCCCTCGCCGGCGAAAACGGCGCGGGTAAGTCGACGCTCGTGAAGGTGCTCGCCGGCATTCACCAGCCAAACTCCGGAGAGTTTCTGGTGGATGGCCAGCCGGTGCGCTTCAAGACCCCTGCGGAATCGAAGGCCGCCGGAATCTCGGTGATCTACCAGGAGCCCACGCTGTTCCCCGACCTCACGGTCGCCGAGAACATATACGTGGGCCGACAGCCCCGGGGACGCCTTGGTCTCATTGATCACGCGGCGATGAAGCGTGACGCCCAAGAGCTCTTTGACCGCCTCGAAGTGCCGATCGACCCCTCGCAGTTGGCTGATGGCCTGTCGATCGCGGATCAGCAGATCATTGAAATCGCAAAGGCGATCTCGCTGGACGCCAAGGTTCTTATCATGGATGAACCGACAGCTGCTCTGTCGGGGCACGAGGTCGAGCGCCTCTTCTCCGTGGCGCGCTCACTGCGCGACAAGGGAGCCTCCCTCATGTTCATCTCGCACAGGATGGAAGAAATCTTCGACCTGTGCGACGACGTGACGATCATGCGCGACGGCGCCTACGTGTCGACCCGTGACCTGGAGGGAACCACGAAGGCTCAGCTCGTGCGAGACATGGTCGGCCGCGACGTCGATCAGCTCTTCCCCAAGCTGGATGCGCAGATTGGCGATCCGGTCCTGAGAGTCGAAGGACTCACCCGCTACGGCGCCTTCGAAGACGTGAGCTTCGAGGTCCGCAGCGGAGAAATCCTTGGACTGGCGGGCCTCGTCGGCGCTGGCCGTTCCGAGGTCGTGCGCACGATCATGGGTATCGACAAAGCGGACGGCGGCACAGTGACCGCCTTCGGTAAGCCCCTGAAGCTTGGCGACACGGTGGGCGCGATCCGAGCCGGCCTCGCCTTCGTCCCCGAAGACAGGCGCAAGCAAGGTCTCGTCATGGACCTGTCCGTTGCCCGCAACACTGCCCTCACGCTGCGCAGCAAACTCGCTCGCTGCGGACTCATCAACTCGCGGACCGAGCGAGCGGTCGCGCAGGAATGGTCCACAAACCTCGAAGTGAAGACGGCCACCCAGGACACCCCCGTGTCCGCGCTGTCGGGTGGCAACCAGCAGAAGGTCGTCTTGGCGAAATGGCTTGCCACCGATCCCAAGATCCTCATCGTTGATGAGCCGACCCGTGGCATCGATGTGGGAACCAAGTCCGAGGTGCACCGACTCATCTCCACCCTCGCCACCAGGGGAGTCGCCGTCATCATGATCTCTTCGGAACTGCCCGAGGTGCTCGGCATGGCAGACCGCGTCCTCGTCATGTGCGAAGGCCGCATCACCGGTGAATTCACCAGAGAAGAAGCCACCGCTGACGCCATTATGACGGCGGCAACCAACCACGAAAAGGCCGCATCATGACAACGACACTGACACCTCCCTCCCGCATCCACGGCTCCGCGCCGGTGAGCCGGGAGCCAGCCAGCTCCTCGTCAGTGACCAAGGTGCACGCCGCATCGAAGCTGCGCTCTCTCCTGTCCATGCGAGAGCTCCCGGTGATCGCGGCCCTCATTGCCCTGGTCCTGTTGACGTGGGTAATGAACCCGCGCTTCCTCTCTGCCCAGGGAGTACGCGACCTCTTCCTCAATGCGACGATCGCTATGCTGATGGCCGCCGGACAGTCCCTCATCATCCAATCCGAAGGCGTCGACCTCTCGGTCGGTTCCATCCTCGGGTGCACGGCCTTCGCCACGGGCTTCCTCTTCGCGGCTAACCCCGGACTGCCCATCGTCGTCGTCTTCATCGCAGGAATCATTCTGGGGGCACTGCTCGGAGCACTCAATGGACTGCTCGTCACGCAGGCGAAAGTCCCCGCAATGGTCATTACCCTGGGCACTCTCTACGTCTTCCGAGGGGGACTGAACTGGTGGGCAGGATCCACCCAGTACTTCGCCGGTGACCGCCCCCAAGCCTTCGGTGACCTGGGTGTCGCGACGATTGGTGGCTTCCCGCTGCTCACTCTTCTGGCGGTCATCGTTATCGTGATCGTCTCGCTCTACCAGCGCTACGCCCGATCCGGACGCGACCTCTACGCGATCGGTTCCGACCGTACAGCTGCAGCCGTCTACGGTATCCCCGTCGCCAAGCGCGTTTTTATGGCCTTCGTCGTCAACGGCGGGCTCGTTGGACTCGGCGGCGTCCTCTACGCCTCCCGCTTTAACTCCGTCGGCGCCACGACGGGCGCAGGCATGGAACTCGACATCGTCGCCGCGTGCGTCGTCGGCGGCGTTGCAATGACTGGCGGCGTTGGAACCGCCTACGGAGCTGCCATCGGCGCGCTCCTCCTGACCACCATGACGTCCGCGCTTACAGCCGTCGGCGTCGACAAATTCTGGCAAAAGGCCGTCGTTGGTGCGCTCATCCTCATCGCGATCGTCGTCGACCGAGTCAGCTCAATGCGCCGCCACGAGGCGCTGCGCAAGAAGGGAGCGGATCGCTGATGAGCACCCCAACTCAGACCTCGTCACGTGACTTCATTGCCTCGATTCGACGCGTGTTCTCCTCGCGAGACTCGCACATGACCCTCATCCTCATCCTCGCCATCGCAGTCGCGACCATCCTCATCCCGAGGTTCAGCCAGCCTCGCACGCTCACGTTCCTCACCCTGGACGTGACGGCGACGCTCCTCATGGCCTTGCCCATGACCCTCGTTATGATCAATGCGGACATCGACCTGTCCGTCGCCTCGACCGCCGGCCTCGTCAGCGCATCCTTCGGAGTTCTCGTCCAGTCGGGCGTGGGATTCTGGGCGAGCATCGCGATCTGCCTCCTCGTCGGACTGGCGTGCGGCCTCGTCAATGCATTCATGACCGCCTACGTGGGACTGCCGGCGCTCGCGGTCACGATCGGTACGCTCGCGCTGTATCGAGGCCTCGCCCTCGTCGTCATCGGCGACCAGTCGATCTCCGACTTCCCACAGTGGGCAACCTCCGCCGTCACCGGATCGTTCGGGTCCACGGGCATCCCCTACATGGCGATCCCCGTCATCCTGTTCGTCATTCTCTTCTGGCTCCTGCTACACAAGACCCCGTACGGTCGAGGCCTCTTCGCGCTAGGGTACTCCAAGCAGGCCGCCGAATTCGTCGGCATTGACACGAAGCGTTCTCGGGTCATTGCCCTGACGCTGTCGGGGCTCATGGCAGCTCTGGCAGGCATCTACTGGACGCTGCGCTACTCCGCGGCGAAGGCCGACAACGTCGAGGGCCTCGAGCTAGTCGTGATCGCCGCGGTCGTCTTCGGTGGGGTCAGCGTCTTCGGTGGCCGAGGTTCGATCTGGGGCAGTGTGTGCGGTGTCCTGACGATTGGTGTTCTCAACTACGCGCTGCGCCTCAACCGAATTCCCGAAGTCATCTTGGTTCTGGTCACGGGCTTGCTCTTGATCGGTTCCGTCATCGCGCCATCGCTGGTGGATGCCGTCCGCCAGCGTCTGGCTCATCGAGCTGATGCGCGTACCCCTCGCGTCAGCGTCGCACCGGGCGCGGCGAGCGCCTAACAATCCCACAACGAGGGGCACTATGCCCCCGCAACAGGGCGCGTGCGCCCGAAAGGAAAAGACAACGATGTCTCATATGAAGAAAGGTGTGGCCGCACTTGGCGCACTCTCGCTGACCTCAGCCCTCCTGATGTCCGCCTGTGGCGGTGGAACGTCGACGCAGGGCAGTGAGTCCAGTTCCGGCGGCGATGCCTCCGGTTCGTACGATGTTTCGTCCCAGTCGATTACGTTTATCCCCAAGCAGCTGAACAACCCGTTCTCCGACGTCATGCTCGGCGGCGGCAAGAACGCTGCGGGCGAGATCGGCTTCGCCGAGGTCAACGTCGTCGGTCCGCTCGAGGCGTCCTCCTCCTCGCAGGTCTCCTTCATCAACTCCGAGGTGCAGGCGGGCACGAACGTCCTCGTGATCGCCGCGAATGACCCCGATGCCGTATGCCCTGCGCTTCAGGATGCGCGCAAGGCCGGTACAAAGGTCGTCACCTTCGACTCCGACAGCGCGGCCGATTGCCGAGACCTGTTCATCAACCAGGTTGAATCCAAGCAGGTTGCAATCACCATGCTCGACATGGTCTCTGACCAGATCGGCGGTTCCGGTAAGGTAGCCATCCTCTCTGCGACGGCGAACGCCGCCAACCAGAACGCGTGGATCAAGTTCATGGAGGATGAGATCGCCTCGAACGACAAGTACAAGGGTATTGAGATCGTCGCGAAGGTCTATGGCGATGACGATGACACGAAGTCGTTCCAGGAAGCGCAGGGCCTGCTCCAGGCTCACCCCGACCTTAATGCGATCGTCTCCCCGACCACCGTCGGTATCGCCGCCACCGCTCGCTACCTGTCGACCTCTGACTACAAGGGCAAGGTCTTCCTGACCGGCCTGGGTCTGCCGAACGAAATGCGTTCCTTCGTGAAGGATGGAACCGTCAAGGAGTTTGCCCTGTGGGATCCCGCCCAGCTCGGATACGTGGCCGCATACGCGGGTGCAGCGCTTGATAGTGGTGCGATCAAGGGCGAGGTAGGGGAGAAGTTCACTGCCGGAAACCTCGGTGAACGCACGATCGGCGAGAACAAGACCGTCGTCGTCGGTGACCCCGTGCGCTTCAACGCGGACAACATCGACAAGTACGACTTCTGACGTCGTCTCTGACGGGGTTGGTGGGCGCACTCGTCGTGCCCACCAACCCCGCCTTCATGCCGTGAATCGCCTACTGTGCGCAGCACCCCGCTTGCCAAATGAAACGATTCACGTTAGCATAAACACAACCAATTCCCGTTCAACGATGAAGGGATTTCCCATGAGCGATACCCCATCACTGGCCCATACGCTCGCCACGACGAGCCAGGCCAGCCCCCACCGAGCCTGCTTCCTCCTGCGCGTGCGCCCCGAGAAACTTGCCGAATACGCCGACGTGCACCAGCGTGTCTGGGACGAGATGCGCCAGGCTCTCAGTGACGCCGGGTGGCGACACTACTCGCTCTTCCTCGATCCTGACACCGGCCTCGTCGTCGGCTACTACGAGGCGCACGATGCTCGCGCGGCGGCCGCAGCTATGGAAGACCGCGAGGTCAATACGCGCTGGCAAGCCGAAATGGCCCAGTACTTCCAACCGGACGGGGGCGGCAGTGCCCACTTCCTCAGCCAATACTTCTACCTCGCCTAATCGCCCACTGAGGCTGAGACCCAAGGGGACATCCCGGCCTCGTCAATCCACACCCCACACGTCGAAGGAGACGCCATGACCATCCACCTGTCCGACCTGCCTGAAAGTGCTCGCAGCCTCCTGCGCGACCAGACAATCGAGCTGCCGAGCTGGGCCTTTGGTAACTCCGGAACCCGCTTCAAGGTATTCCCGAGCCCCGGCACCCCGCGCAACGCCTACGAAAAGATCGATGACGCGGCACAGGTCCACCGGTTCACGGGCATCACCCCGCGGGTGTCGCTACATATCCCGTGGGATGTGGTCGATGACTTCTCCGACCTGGCGGAGCACGCGCGCTCGCAGGGCATCACGCTGGGCACCATCAACTCGAACGTCTTCCAGGACGACGACTACAAGTTCGGATCGCTGACGAACTCCGACGAGGCAGTGCGGCGCAAGGCCATCGACGCGCACCTGCGCTGCATCGACGTCATGAACGCGACCGGTTCCGATACGCTCAAGATCTGGCTGGGCGACGGAACGAACTACCCGGGACAGGACTCGATCGCTGCGCGGCAGGAAAGGCTCGCTGACTCGCTGTCCGTTATCTATGAGAATCTGGCTCCACACCAGCGTCTGCTCCTTGAGTACAAGTTCTTTGAACCCGCCTTCTACCACACTGATGTTCCGGACTGGGGCACGGCCCTGGCGCACGTGTTGGCCCTGGGCGACCGAGCCGTCGTCTGCCTCGACACCGGCCACCACGCGCCCGGTACCAACATCGAATTCATCGTGGTTCAGCTGCTGCGCGCCGGCCGCCTCGGAGCTTTCGACTTCAACTCGCGGTTCTACGCCGACGATGACCTGATCGTGGGATCCGCAGACCCCTTCCAGCTCTTCCGCATCATGCATGAGATCGTCTCCTTCGGCGCCCTCGCGCCCACCTCCGGCGTGAACTTCATGCTCGACCAGTGCCACAACCTCGAAGAAAAGATCCCCGGAGAAATCCTGTCCGCGATGAACGTTCAGGAGGCGACCGCGAAGGCGCTCCTCGTCGACCGTGCCGCGCTGGCGAAGGCGCAGGTCGAGCACGACGTGCTGACTGCGAACCAGGTGCTCATGGACGCTTTCTCCTCCGATGTGCGCCCGCTCCTGGGCGAGCTGCGCGAAGAGCAGGGCCTCGACCCCAACCCGCTCGCGGCCTACGCCGCATCCGGCTACTTCGCGCGCATCAGTGTGGATCGAGTGGGTGGCCAGCAGGCCTCCTGGGGCGCATGATGACGACCGTCGTCGCTATCGACCTGGGGGCCTCCTCGGGGCGCGTCCTGCGGGGCGTGTTCGACGGCGAACGTCTCGCCATCGAGGAGTGCTCCCGCTTCCCGAACGGGCCGGTCGCCGTTCCCGGGCCTCGTCGTTCCGACGCTTCTCAATCGGGGGGCGAGGCCCAGGTTGCCTACGAGTGGGACATCCTCGCGCTGTGGCGCGGCATCCTCGAGGGCCTGCGCGAGACCGCCCGCCGAGGAAGCGTCGACGCTATCGGTATCGACACGTGGGCCGTGGACTACGGGCTGCTGGACGAGGATGGCCGACTAATCGGTAACCCTGCGTCCTACCGTTCCGCGCGATGTGGTGTTGGCGCATCCGAGGTGCTCGACCGATGGGATTCCTCCTGGCTCTATGAGCACAACGGATTGCAATTCCAGCCTTTCAATACGCTGTTTCAGCGTGTAGTAGACCGGGGAGAGCGGCGCGCGGACTGTGCGCGCACGGCGCTCCTGATTCCCGACCTGCTGGCGTACTGGCTCACTGGAGAAGCGCGAAGCGAGCTGACGAATGCGTCGACGACAGGCCTCGTCAATGCCACGGAGCGCGACTGGGATCCCGAGATCCTTAATAGGCTGCGCGACGAGTTCGGGGTGGAGCACCTCTTCCCGCCGATCATTGAGCCGGGGGAGATTGTCGGTGAAGCGCGCGTTGAGGGTCTTGATCTGCACACCTCGACGGGCGAGCCCACCCCTGTTGTCGCCGTTGGGTCGCACGACACCGCGTCCGCGGTTGCGGGTGTGCCTGCCCAGACCGGGTCGTTTGCGTACATCTCGAGTGGAACTTGGTCGCTCGTCGGTACGGAGCTCAGCGCCCCCGTACTCTCCGAGGAGGCTCGGGGGGCCAATTTTACGAACGAGCTGGGTGTCGATGGCACGGTCCGTTTTCTCGCGAACATCATGGGTATGTGGGTGCAGCAGGAATGCCTGCGCGAGTGGGCATCCCTTGGGGATAACGCGTCGGGCGCTGGAGGTCGGGTTGACTGGCCGCTCCTCGATGCGCAGACTGAGGCGGCCCAGCCCGCGCGCTACCTGCTCGACATGTCCTCACATGAGCTGATGGCTCCGGGAGGCATGGTAGAGCGCGTGCGTTCGCTGTGGGTCCCGGGCCCGGACGTCTCTTGTTCGGGCAACGATTCCTCTGCGTCGGACGAGGCCGAGGCGGGGGTTGGCGGTCCGCAGACCTCGGGTGTTGATCCCAGTGAGCGGGCAACCGTGCTGCGGGCGATCACGGACTCGTTGGCGCTGGCCTACCGCAGGGCGATACGACGGACATTTGAGCTGAGCGGTACCCGCCCTGAAGCGATTCACCTCGTTGGAGGCGGCTCAAAGAATCGTCTGCTGGCGCAGGAGACCGCAGATGCGACGGGGATTCCGGTCATTGCGGGACCCGTCGAGGCGACGGCGTTGGGGAACATGCTCGTCTCCCTGCGGGCTATTGGCGCGGCCAGCGGAACGCTGATGGACCTTCGTGACATTTCGCGGGTGTCGTCGGCGCTCGTGACCTACGAGCCGCGCGCTTCTCATGCGTGCCTCTGGGACGAGGCTGAAGCACTCCTAGCTGCACGGTCTTAGCTGACGTGCGCCGGCGTGGGCCGCGACTCGACAGGTTCGAGCCGCGGCCCACGTGCGTATGGAGGCTCTCCCGTACGCACATGAAAAGTGTTTGGGGCATGATGAATGACATGCCCCAAACACTTTGATAACGAACGGTGCGTCCGGTTTTCCTCGATGGGTCAGGAACCGTGAGATGCAGCCACCTTCTGGCGATAGGACTCAGCTTCCCAGTTCTCGATGAAGCCGCGCTCTCGATCATCCATGACGCGCACGCGACCGAGCAGGTTCGCATCCCGTGCCACGCGCAATGCGTCCAGGAAGGTGTGCAACGCGTTGTCTGAGGCCTCGTTCGTGCTACCTACCGCAGCTACGGCTAGTCCGGGAATGACAGCGACGATCGGCGCGCGCCCGTGCTGGGCGCGGTGCAGCGACACCTTTGCTGCCACGATGTCCTCCGTGTCTGTCGCCTCCAGAACAACGGGGAATGAACCCGCGTACACGATCTGGTCGGGGATCAACGGCCCTCCAGGTGCGGAGGCGAGTGCCGACAGTCCGTCCGTCGACAGTGCGACGCTCGGCGCTTCCACCGCGCGACGGAACGCCTCGGCCACCCGGGAAGGTGAACCCGAGAAGGCAGTCTCGGCCTCGTCGATCGCTGCACGGATAGAGGATGTCAGGAAGTCGATTCGCTCGAGAATCGCGTCCTTCGTCGGGCCTGACACGATGATGCCGTGATTGCCGAGGAGCGTGATCGCCGGCGGGGGAGTGTGATGCGTGGCAGTGAATGCGCGGCGACGCTCGTCAATAAGGCGGGCCAGAGGAATACCCGGGTCCGTGTAGTCGACCCACAGTGCCTGGTCACCGAGGATCTGCTCGCAGAGCTCCTCGCCGCGCGTGTTGCATGTGATTGCGTTGGCTGTCAGCGGGTGCAGGTGAATGACAAGCGGGTCGGGAAGGAGGGCGTGGAAGAGGATTTCGACGCTGGGACGGCGCTCGAACGCGCCGCGCTGCGCGAGCTGGGCGGCCGCGCGAACCGGATCTTCGTTGCCGGGAAGCTCTTCCGGATGCTCAAACGCATGCAGAAGGGTGGGAATGTCGAGGGGGACCAAGTCCTCCTCGCGCAGGGTCGCGAGTGGAACGCCGCTGGGCTTAATGAGGAGCGTGTCGCCTGTTTTCGCGGATGAGTTGCCGCCCCCCGAGCGCGTGTATTCGGTGTCCGAACCGATCTGGTTGGACAGCTCGATGAGTTGGGCGACGAGGTCTTGAGGCGACGGAGTCATGAGTCCTCCACGGTGAGGATGAAACGTTTCATCTAAGGATATTGAGAGGAGGGCGGAATGTCAAGACCAGGGCCAATGCGCTACTACAGCAACAAGCTTGGCGGACTTTTCACACAACAAGGTGGGGGACCCCCACCCGGGGGTCCCCCACCTCACAAGCAAACGCTCAGCCCTCTGCCTCGAGGGCTTTCTGCTCCTCGGGCGTGAGCTTGGCGATGCCGATGCCCGTGGCCGCCCACACGAGGGCGAAGAAGATGGCGATCCAGTTGGAGATCGCCCAGGGCATGTAGGCCAGGGTGGCGACGCCCAGGGTGCCGGCCATGTAGGCGCCCGCAGACGTCCACGGCAGGATGGGTTCCCACACGGTGGCTGCATCCTCGATGGTTCGCGACAGGTTCTTCGGGTGCAGGCCTCGCTTGATGTACGCGCCGCGCAGCATCTCTCCCGGGATCAGCAGGGACACCTGGCCGTTCGAGGTGATGCCGATGACCGCCAGGCCCGTGACGATCGTCGACGCGATCAGCGCGAAGGTCGACTTCACGGGAGCCAGCAGGCTCGAAATCAGCACGTCCAGTGACCCTGACACGGACACGGTGCCCGCGAAGGCGATCGCGCAGAAACAAATCAGTAGGACGCTCATCATCGAGTTCATGCCGCCGCGCTCCAGCAGGCGCGTCACGTCCTCGATGACGGAGTCGGCCTGGAAGCCGCTCTTGCCGACCATGTCGACCTTAAAGCCGTTCACGGAGGCGACGACCGAGTTCGAGAAGGACACTCCCTGGAACACGACCGCGTTGAACATGGCGGTCGCGCACGACACCAGCATCACGGGCACGGTCGGCATCTTCATGACCGAGCCGACGAGGACGACCAGGACGGGCACCAGCAGGAGCAGGTTCCAGTTGAACGCCGAATCGAGGGTTGAAAGGATCGTGCCGACCTTCTCGGGCACGGTCCCGCCCGAGGACTGAAGGCCGAAAATCAGGTACACGACCGCCGAGGTCAGGAACGCCGGAATGGTCGTCCACATGAGGTGTCGAATGTGCGTAAACAGGTTCACGCCCGTGGCCAGCGACGCGATGTTTGTCGTGTCCGATAGGGGAGAGAGCTTGTCACCGAAGTAGGCGCCCGCCACGATCGCGCCCGCCACCATCGGGAGGTTCGCGTCCATGCCGACGGCCACGCCCATGAAGGCGACGCCGATCGTGCCCGCGGAACCCCACGAGGTACCCGTGCACAGCGACACGATCGCCGTCACGACCAGCGCAATGAGCGCCAGGAACTGCGGGTTAATGATCTTCAGGCCGTAGTAGATGAGCATCGGGATCGTACCGCCCGCCATCCACGTGCCGATCAAGGCACCGACGACGATCAGGATGAGGATAGCCGGCATTGTCTTCGCGATCTTCTCGGCGATCGCGCCGATGATCTCGTCCCACGTGTACCCCAAGGTCATGGCGACAATGCCAGCGACCACGGCCGACGCGATGAGCAGTGGCTCCACCGGGAGGCTCGCCGCGATGTATCCGCCGCCCAAAAGGACGATCAGCGTGACCGCGGGAATCGCCGCGACCAGGAGAGATGGATTGCGGTGAGCCCGCTTCTCCGAGGAGGTGACTGACATCGTCAATCCTTTCTATTTCATTGCGTCCGCGCGCCAGTGCGCGTCCGCTTAGTTCGATGCGAGCGCCGCGATCGCCTCGCACAAGCGCCCCAGAGCCCGCACCAGGTCGCGCTCGGGAAGCGCCACGTTGATGCGGAAAAATCCCTCGTACTCAGAACCGAAGTCCTCGCCCAGGGACACCGCGACCCGGGAGGTGGCCACGGCCTCGTCGAGAGAAGACGACGAGGCCAGGTACGCCCGGGCATCCACCCACACCAGGTACGTGCCGTCGGGGTCGACGACGCGCGCCCGAGGCAGTGCGCGGCGCAGGTACTCGACCGCCACGCACAGGTTCGCTTCGATGCGATCGCGCAGCTCATCCACCCACGCCTCGCCGAGGTTCCACGCGGCGATCGTCGCGGGAATCGCGAAGAAATTCGGGTTGTGCAGGCCCATGAGGCGCTTGGCCTCCTCGAGGCGCTCCCCGAGTTCGCCGCGCACCGCGATCGCCGAGGCCTCCAACCCCGCGCTGTTAAACGTCTTCCCGGGGGACGCGCACTGAATGAGGCGCCCCGACTCCCACAGGCGCGGCGCGACGGCCGCGAGCGGCCGGTACCGGTTCCTGCCCGGCCGCTGAAAATCCGCGTGGATGTCGTCGGAAAGCACCAGCACGTCCCCCTGACGCGCGAGAGAAGCGACCATGTCCATCTCGCGCTCAGTCCACACGCGCCCCGTCGGGTTGTGCGGGCTGCACCAGAGCAGCAGGTCCGCGCCCTCCATCGCGCGGGCGAACAAATCCTCGGGAATTCGAGGGGTCTCGCCCGACAGGTCGAGGGGAACCCGGCGCAGCTCGCACCCGGCGCGCTCCACGACCTCGATGATCGGCCCGTACGCCGGATCCAGCGTCACCACGCGCGGAGGGCGCCCGAGCGACCCCGGCAGGACGATCGAGGACAGGGCCGACACGCACTGGACGATACGCGGGAAAAAGTGCACGTCCCCCGGCTCGAGCGCCCACCCGTGGCGGTGGTCCTGCCAGTGGGCCGCGGCCTCGCGGAAGTCATCGAAGACCTCCGTGTAGCCGAAAATTCCCTCCGCGCACGCGTCCACGATCGCGCGCAACACCTCCGGGCACGTCGCGAACTCCATGTCCGCGACCGACAGGGACAACGCATCCTCGCCCAGGTGCGCGGCCAGCAAGTCCCACTTCGCGCTGTGTGTTCCCCAGCGGGTGATCGTCTCGTCAAACATCGGAGCCGCCCGCCCCCGGGTCCGCCACGTTCAGGGCGGCCGCCTGCTTCGCCGCCCCCAGGGCGACGTACTCGGCGGCGGAGGGGACCTCCACCTCGGCCCCCAGGATGCCCGAGGCCAGGGCCCGAACCGCTCTCGACCGCGCTCCGCCGCCGACCATGACCACCCGCTCGATGGGCACACCCTGCGCGCGCACCGCGTCCAGAGCCCCGCGCATGAGCGTCAGCAGCCCTTCAACCGCCGCGCGAGCCACGTGCGCGGGGTCGCAATTCGCCAGCGTCATGCCCTCCAACGTCGCCGTCGCATCCGGCAGATTCGGGGTGCGCTCGCCCTCGAAGTACGGGATCAGCCGAAGTCCTCCCGCGTCTGGAACCGACAGGGCGGCCTCGTCGAACTCCTCGTACCCCAGGCCCGTCACCCGCATCATCGCGTCGATAATCCGCGACGCGTTCAGTGTGCACGCCAGCGGCAGCCACCGGCCCGACGCGTCCGAAAAGCCCGTGACCAGGCCGGAAGGATCCGACACGGCAGACTCCGACACCGCCGCGACCACGCCCGACGTCCCCAGGCTCAGCATCGCCGCGCCCGGACCCAAGTCCACGCCGAGGGCCGCCGCCGCGTTATCGCCAGCTCCCGGCCCCAGGGCGATCTCGCCCCAGCCGCGCGCCTCGTCCCCGTGAGCCACAACCTCGTACGGTTCCGCGATCCACGGCAGCACGATGTGCTCGGCCCACTCCTCGTCACAGCGCAGCGCCTGGGCGAGAATGTCACGCCGATACGCCGACCCCGACCGATCCACGTACCCCGTCCCCGAGGCATCCGACCGATCCGTCGCCAAGCCCTCCAGGCCCAAGCGCTCGAAACCGCCCGCGATCCGCCACGTCAAGTAGTCGTGCGGCAAGCACACCGCAGCCACGCGCTGGGCCGCCTCCGGCTCGTGATCCGCCAACCACCGCAGCTTCGTGACCGTTAACGACGCGACGGGAACCGAGCCCGTGGCATCGGCCCACCAGGCCTCGCCCGTCGAATCCCCCTCGCGCTCCGCGATCAAATCCCGAGCCGCGCCCGCGCTCCTCGTGTCATTCCACAGCAGCGCCGGACGAATCACCTCGCCCCGCTCATCCAACACAACCATGCCGTGCTGCTGGCCGCCCACGCTGAGCGCCCGCACGTCATCCAACCCGCCGGCCGCAGCCACGGCCTCGTTCAACGCGTCCCACCAGGCGCTTGGATCAACCTCGGTGCCCTCCGGATGCGGCGCGCGACCCTCGCGCACCACCTCGCCCGACACCGGATCCCACACGACCACCTTGCAGGACTGCGTCGACGAATCGACGCCCGCAACGAAAGACCTCTCGCCCATCACACAACTCCTCGTCGAAGAGACGATCAGCCGATCAGGTGACGCATCGCCTGCTGGTACAGCTCCACGAAGTGGTACTCGCGCTCGCCGGAGGCCTGCGCGTCGAACTCCTCGTAGGAGCTGCGATCCGCCAAGAAGTCCTCGAGGGACTCGCCCGCCGCCAGCGTGGATTCGCCCAGCTCGGGAACCGACGCAGCCTCGAGCAGCTCCTGGGTGACCGGATCCTCGCGGAACGCGCGGGCCTTGGCCGCCAGCGTCAGGTACATCTCGATGTTCGCGCGCGCGGACTCCCACACGCCCTCCATACCCTCCGTGCGGCTCGGCTTGTAGTCGAAGTGGCGCGGACCCTCGTAGCGCGGGCCGCCGCCCGGGAAGCCGTTCTCCAGCAGGTCAACCGTGAAGAACGCGCTGGACAGGTCGCCGTGACCGAACGCCTTGTCCTGGTCGTACTTGATGCCCGACTGGCCGTTGAGGTCAATGTGGAAGAGCTTGCCCGCGTTGAGCGCCTGTGCCAGCGCATGCGTGTAGTTCAGGCCGGCCATCTGCTCGTGGCCCGTCTCCGGGTTCAGGCCCACGATGTCGCCGTGCTCCAGCTGCGCGATAAGGGCCAGCGCGTGGCCGACCGTCGGCAGGAAAATGTCGCCGCGAGGCTCATTCGGCTTCGGCTCCAGGCCAATCTTGAGGTCGTAGCCGCGCGACTTAATGTAGGCGGCGACCGTGTCCAGGCCCTCCTTGTAGCGGTCGAACGCCGCGTTCAGGTCCTTTGACGAGTCGTACTCCGCGCCCTCGCGTCCGCCCCACATGACGAACGTCGTCGCGCCCATCTCCGCAGCCAGATCCACGTTGCGCAGGATCTTGCGCAGGCCGAAACGGCGGATCGAACGGTCGTTGTTCGTCAGGCCGCCATCCTTGAAGACGGGGTGCGTGAACGTGTTCGTCGTGACCATCTCAATGACAAGGCCAGCCGCGTCGGCCGCCTCCTTCACCTTCATGACGCGGTCGTGACGCTCCTGATCCGACGCGTCAAAGTCGAACACGTCATTGTCGTGGAAGGTAATGCCCCATGCGCCGACCTCCGCGAGCTTTTCCGTGTACTCCCACGGATCCAGGACCGGGCGGGTCCCCGTACCAAAGGGGTCGACCGCATTCCAGCCGACCGTCCACAGGCCGAAGGAGAACTTGTTGTGGGGGGTGGTTGTCATGGTGGTGTCCTTTCGAACGTCGGTGTTCAGTTGGAGGGGGGATGGTGCCGCGTCGTCGGTGGCGCTGTGGGTTGTTTGTCGCGGCGGATGTTGGTCCGCGTGCCGTACTCGCGTGTTTGGTCGCGCGGTCGTTGCGCGCCGTGTTTGCGTCGCCACAATTTATTTGTTGTGGGGTAAAACATAATACCTGTGTGCGCGTTCGTCAAGGGCCTCCGACAAGTCCGTACGACGGATGTGTCGAAGCGGTACTCAGTGGCCGCCGCGCTGTTTGATTGCAATGAGAACCTGCGCGACAACCTCGTCGATACGTTGCAGATCGGACCAGCGAATACGGATGATGCGCCACCCGGCGAGTTGGAGAAGTCGAGCCCGGCGTTGTTCGGCCTCGATGTTGTCATGTACTTCCTGAACGCTGTCGCCATACTTGATGCGTCCATCGAACTCGATGGCAATTTTCAGACCGGGGATTGCGATGTCGATGAAGAATGTTCGCCCGTCGCAGCGGACCTCCTCCTGAGTGGTGATCCCCTTGATTCCGGCCAGGATCAACGCGTGGAGCACTCGAGATTCTCCAGGGGACTCACATCCGGCATCTGCGTGGGAAATGATCCATCGAGCTTGACTAGTGCCGCGGCTCGAGCGGGGGAGTGAGGCAAGTTCCTGTAGAAGATTGTGGCGTGCCTGTTCGGCTCGCTCGCGAGAGGCGAGCTGGTCGAAGCGTGAGTAGCTCGCCAAGCGAGCCATACCAGCGCACGTCAGCGCAAAGGCCTGCTCCTCTGCGGCTAGCCGCGCGCAGTCGACCAGGATGCGCGGAGCGAAAGGGATAGCGAAGCCGTCCGCGATCTGGTGTGCCGGGAGAGATGTTCGGATGATTGAGGCTTGACCCACCGGCATAACCAGTTTGGAACCGATGCGAACCGCATCGAAGAAGAGTTTCCGTTCTCCGCGATTGATTGGCGCATAGGCGGTAATCGGCCCCCTGTCGGTATCGACGGGGAGGCCTAGGATCCATCCCGCACATTCGCCAGCCAGAACGTAATCGCGCCTTCGCATGGTCAGGGCACAGATGCGTGACCCGCGAATGATCGTTTTTTGGAGCCAGAGGGGGTGGCCTTCGAGAGTTGAAGCGGGGAGGTAGATTCCTCGCGCGATCCTGACGAGCGTTCCTTTTCGGGCTGCCCGGCTCACGCGCATCCGATTCGGGTCTTCCCTTGGTGAGATGAGACATTCTCGGATGGCCCGAAGTGACGGTCGTTCGTTGTCAGTCATGATGTGCTCCCACGGTTGGATTTCTCGCGATGATCTGACTGTGTTGCTTTAAGTCAACTGGTGCAAGTACTGTGCGGTTGTTTGTGGATAACTTGAAGAGCACATGCGTCCTGGGGAAATCTGCTCGTGAAGGGCGTTTGTTGAGGCGCTGAGCTGCGTCGGTGTTACAAACGTCGTCAATCCGGAGAGATTTCAGCCCGTCTTTCTCGACTGGTGTTACAAACGTCGTCAATCTAGGGCGAAAATTGGCTCTTTTCGGTGTTTTTGGCGTCGGAATGACGACGTTTGTAACATACAGCCCGAAAGACCGATTGAAAATGCGTCGGATTGACGACGTTTGTAACAGTTGGCATCTGCCGATACCTCAAACTCGCGGAACCGCCGCCCCGACACGGTAGCCTGGGTCCATGCTGACCCGTTCCGACAGCGCCAACGACGCCGGCCGTATCAGTCGCGGCCCGGTCAAATCGCCGCGCCCCTCGGAGCGGGGGATGGGCGCTCAGAACCGCGGCGTGAAGTCGGAAAACGTGCGCGCATCCAACATGTCGACGGTGCTGCGCAACGTCCTCGCCTCGCCGGGCGAGGTCACGCGCGCAGGCCTCTCGCAGCGCACCGGAATGACGCGTGCGACGATCTCGCGCCTCGTGGACGACCTGGTGGGTGCCGGACTCGTGCAAGAACTCGAACCCGGCGACGGCGGCGGCCGTGGCCGCCCGGCCAACCGCCTCACCCCCGCGGAGGGCAGCGCCGTCGCCCTCGGCGTCGAAGTGGACGTCGCGAGCCTTGACGTCATGCTCGTTGACCTCGCCGGAAGGGAGCTCGGGCACCGACGGATTGAGCGGGATTTCGCCGACAGTGCGCCGGAGGAGACGATGGCCCTCGCGGCCCAAGAGGCCCACACTCTGCTAGAAGACACCCTGCCCGACGGCGCCCTGTTTCTAGGGACGGGCGTTGGGCTGCCGGGTCTGGTGTCGCCGACCCGCCTCGCGCTCGCCCCGAACCTGGGGTGGCGCGACATCCCGCACGGCGAGCTACTTGCCGCACTCGCAGACCTGAACCCGGTGGTTGTCGCGAACGAAGCGGACCTGGCGGCCTACGCGGTCGCCTACACACGCCCGGGCGTAGCGGGCGGGCCGTCGACCTTCGTGTACGTATCGGGTGAGGTTGGCGTCGGTGCGGGCGTCATCGTCGATCATCGGCCGATGAGTGGGGCGCGCGCCTGGTCCGGCGAAATCGGGCACATGTGCGCGGATCCCAATGGGCCGCTGTGCCGCTGTGGTGCGCGTGGATGCCTCGAGGCCTACTTGGGTGTGCGTGCCCTCGCCGAGCATGTGGGTGCTCCTGCGGGGTCCGGGCCGCGCGGGATTCTGCGTTGCGCGGGCCTCGTCGACGAGGCCGGGGCGAAGACCTCAGAGTCGCTTGCCGTGGGCGCGGAGCAGGAGCGTGCGCGCGCCGTGTTGATGGAGGCCGGGGCGGCCCTTGGGCGCGTATTGTCGGGGGTCATCAACGCGATGGATATCCCGCACGTCGTGCTGGGCGGTGCCGTCGCTGAGCTGAGTGGTGCCCTGCTGGATCCGGCGCGCGAGGAGATTGAGACGCGCACGCTGCAGGCCCCGTGGTCCTCGCCGATCGTTGAGGTGCTGCCGGATTCTGCGACGCTGACGGTTCGGGGCGCGGCGTTCCGAGTGCTAGATTCACTCGTGGACGATCCCGCTGCCTTCCTGGGTTAAGCGCGTTCTATCGGAGCGTTCACCAGTTGCCCAAGCCCAGGTAGTACAGCGGGTGGGTGAGGACCGCGACGACGCGGTCGCGGTATTCGAGGGGCAGCATCGGGAAGATGACGATTGCGGCCAGGACCGCGACGATCAGCGTCACGAGGATGCGTTTCTTGGTGCTCATGCGTGGCTCCTTTGTGGGGTTGTGAGTGCTGCGCGGGCGTTGGCGAGGATGTCGTTGACGAGGTCGATGCCCTGCGGAGTGGCCAGGAGTGGGCGGTCCTCGGGGTGCTCGTTGAAGTGTCGCATGAGGGCGTCGAGGCTGGTGAAGGGGATGCCGATCGTCCGGCAGCATAAGCCCCATGGCCCGTCGTATGTGTCGGAGTCAGCGAGGAGATCAACGTGATAGCTTGTCGTGCTAAGATCGTAGATTTTTACGTTCTGATCCCACTGGACGGAGGAGTCGTTGCCGCATCCGTCAGAGGTGGTCTCCAGATGCTTATGGATCGATAGATGATGAGCCGCGTGGAGATGGATGCCATCTGGGGACAGTGTCGTCACTGAAAGATCCTTGACGGTGTTCTTCAGGTCTTCTAGTGGATTGTGAGAATAGAGGAAGTAAGCGAAAAATGCGGGTCCTAACGCAAAGCCAAGCCCATCTCTGAGGTCACGTGAAAGGAGTCCAAGCACGAGCGCTCCTACGGCAGCCATGCAGAGGAGCATGTAGCTAGAAAGGTCCCCAATACTAGTGAGGCGCTGGCCTCGTATGATGATCCGACCATCGACAAATCGAACGCGAGGTCGCAAAAAAGGAACGATCGAATCACACGTCATCTGGGGAAGCCCAGATAGAACCACGAGCGAAGTCAAAATAGCGACGAAATGAAATGCCTGGTAGTGCGTGAGATGGCATATTGCTTCAACGATCGCTATCCCGACAGTGAGGATGATGATCCCAATTGCTGCACGTTTCCATTCGCTGCGCCGCCACCTGTCTTCACCCGCGAGCGACTCGTCTCGATTGGAGAAGATGTTGGGGAAGAATGTGCTGATCCCTGAACGTCGTGATCGAGCCATGCTCACCATACCTCCTGGGTACCGGCGTGCTGCCTCCGAAGGGCGCAGAAAGGCTCGTTGTTCATGATCCGACGCTACCAGGAGTGTGACGGAGCCAGTAAGCCTGTGCGCATAAGACAGGCCCGGCCTCATCGATGAAACGAGGCTTTCCAACCAAGCCACAACTGCGACGGTCAGCGGCCCGATGCGAGCGCCGCCCGAGCGACCTCCTCGAAGGTGAGTGGGTCGCGGCCCGTCACGTCGCGCACGGTCGTGGAGACGACGTCCATCTCGCCGTGCGAGATCGACGTGTAGGTCGACACCCACGAGTCGTACTCCCACTGGGCGGCTGGCCACTTCTTGCGCGACTCGTACGCCTCCTCGACGGTTTCGCGCACGTAGGTGA